>ERZ1740065.2084-NODE-2084-length-12366-cov-2.810495_pt1 | contig 12366 bp, 16 predicted proteins | sample MGYA00581738_ERZ1740065 | MGnify/ENA primary metagenome ERZ1740065 (study PRJEB43018, sample SAMN04849749) | marine metagenome | isolation source: floating plastic debris | place: Pacific Ocean | collected 2008-09-01 | study: EMG produced TPA metagenomics... | reverse complement strand
GAGGCTAACAACTACCAGTACATGTTTTCCTTCATAGGTGGTGGTTTTTAAATTTTTTCTTCGGGGTTCTTTGTATCTTTTCCTTTTCTATTTAGCCTTTTCAATGCCTCCATAGGGGTCAGCTCGTCTTGTTCGCTATCCATTAAAGGGATTGGTGGCGGTATTGGAATATTTGCGGTTCTTGGTACTGGTGGAGGGCTTAACGTTTCTACTTCTGTCGTTTCATCCATAGTACCAGCAACGTGGCTCGATACGATTTGTCCGTCTAATCTATCTAATTCATCATGCCTAAAGTCTCTCACCGTTCGCCTATACTCAAACCATAGCCTTGCGCCTCCGATAACTGCGCCTATTCCAAGCAAAAGCGAGTTTGTTAACATAAATATCGGCTCGCCCAGTAAAAAAACGACAAGCGGCTCGCTGTAAACCCAAGCAGCAAAATTTGGATTTCTTGAATTAAGATACTTTCCTAAAAAGGCAAAACGAGAATCACCGATATAGTAACTATGCCGCCTAATACCCATATCTTTCAACTTACTTAGAGTGGTGAAATGTAACCCACTCATTACCACATAAGCGATAAGAAAAACGTCATAGGATACGAAAGAAAAGAAGTTAGGATAAGAAACCCAAAAACGAAGGGCAAGCAGTCCTACTAAACCAGCAAAAAATATCCCACGAGTAAAGTAACGTTCCCCCATATATTTACGAAAGAATACTTCGATAACCGCTACTATCAGGATATATCTGTTAGAAAAAAATCCTCGTGCGGTTCTTCTTTGGCTAATTATCTTTTGCCGTTGGTCTTTAATAAGCTCCCTTTGTCGCCGTGTTTGCTCCATGTCAGTTATTTTTTTGATGGAATATTCTACGGATATGGGTTATCCCATTACTCCATGTTCTACCGTTTTGGTAAACAATGGCATCTACCTGAAAATCATTAATGGGGCTTCCTTTTCGCAACTTTGTAAAAGTCTGCGGTATTACATCAAAATCATAACTTTCTGTAACTGATTGCCCAGCACTATAATTATCAACTCCAGCACTAACAGAAACCCCTTTTTTCTTGTGCCAGCTTCTACCTATCGTTTCGGCTGCATGGCTGTTTGTTTCGGGGTCAGAATTAGCGTGCCATATCTTTGTTTGCAGATTACCTACCAAACTATCAACTCGGTATTTACTATGCGCTCCGCCCATTTCTGCATAGTAATTTGGAAGGTTTTGGGTCAGGTACACCGTACAAGCCCGTGAGCTTCGGGCTGTCGCCTGAAACTGCATATCATATTCAGTAGCAAAATTTTGTGCTTCATCTACCCATAAAAATATAGGTAGTGGGTTCTCATTAACGTTTCTTCTCTCTGCCGCTTGCTGCCACATATATTTGTAAATGACCTGTGCGGCTCTACCAGCATCACCAAACTCTTTGACGGGCAAGTTCATCACGATAACGATACCTTGATGGGTTAATTCAGGTAAAGCGTCTTGACCTTTCGGGGAAGGTTCAGAAAAAAGCATCCTAAACGGGCGGCGCAAAAAATTATCTGCCATACTGGTAAACATCGAGATAACACCGCTTCGGGTTTTCGGAGCAAGGTTGCAAAATTCTTCCATGAAAAAAGAAACGGTACTTTCAAAATCGTACTGCTCCCATTGGTTCATTTGCTTGCTGCGCTTATCGGCTTCTATCATCAATTTCCAGCAAAGACTTTTCTTTTGCCATTCTTCGCTATCCCGTTCCTCCTTGTTTAAAGGTGCGCTGTTTACAATGTCATACAATAACGGAACGGAAACCTCGCCTCTCGCTATCATACAAAGGTCTATTGCATTTCTAATTAACTGCTGCATGGCTCGTGTCCAGTAAGGGTCTGCTCCGCCTCCGCTCTTACCTCGTTCCATAGCCTCGTGAACTGTCGTAAAAAGACGAACCAAATTTTCGGTATATCCAGCACCTTCACCTTCTCTATCAACTTCATACTGAAGAAACGGAAACCGCCATTCTCCTGAAGCGTCAAAAACAAGAAGCCGTTTACTTTTGCCTGTTTCTGCGGCGTAACGTTTCCACGTTTCGACTTCATCTTTTTTAGCACAAAGAACAAGTCCACCAAGCCCAGCCCGTAAAAAAGATTTTGCTATTGCAGCACCACTTCCCGAAGTTTTACCGCTTCCAATACCGCCAAAGATTTGCACCCCTTCACACGCTTGGCGGATAGTGAAAGGTTCTATTCCGTTGAATTGATAGAGAACGGAATCAAGGGAAAATTGCTTTGCATTATTCGACATTGAAAAAAAAGAAAAAAACAGAAAGCTGCAAGATACTTAATTGCAGCGACTTTAAATAACTCATTACTTCATTACTTTTTTTCTTGCTCTATTCGACCGCATAAATTGTGCATTTCTGTATCAGTTGATAACCGATTTTATCCCTTTACCTTCCGTGTTCATTTGTTGCTGGGCAACAAAAAGTGGGCGAGTTACGTTAGTAACTCTTATACGCGCACTTAGAACACGGAAGGTAAAGGGATAAAATCGTCCGTTGGACGTTAGCGCAGATGCGCCAACGTCCAACGGAAAAAATGCTTCGCTTAAATTATGCACGCAAATCTTCACATACAGACCATTAGTAGAGGCTCTCGCAAAAGTGCGGTGGCAGCTTCCGCTTATCGTTCAGGTAGTAGCGTTGTTGCCTGTGCCGCCTATCGAGCTTGTGAAAAGTTAGAGGATGAACGATACAACAAAACCCATGATTACAGTAAAAAACATAACGTCCTTCATTCGGAAATTATCAAACCTGACCATGCTCCTGAATGGATGGGCGATAGGGGTAAACTTTGGAACGCTGTTGAAGCTGGTGAAAAGAGAAAGGATGCCCAATTAGCCAAAGAGGTCATTCTTGTATTACCCCGTAACCTTGACCATGAACAGCATAAGGAAGTGGTTAAAGGTTGGATTGATGATAATGTCACTAAACGCAATTTGATAGCTGACTTTGCTATCCATAATCCTGATGCTTCCGATGGGGGTAAAAATCCTCATGCTCACGTCATGTTTACGCTTCGTCCTGTGGAACAGGATGGAACATTTGGAAAGAAGCTAACAGGCTATAAAAATGGTGGTTTAGATGGCAAAGAAACATTAAAGGAAATGCGCTTTTCTTATCAAGACCATTTAAACCGTGTATCTGCTGAAAACGATAATAACCAAGTCGTTTTTGACCTTCGCAGCTACAAGGAAAAAGGGATTGATAAAATCCCTCAACCCAAGCAAGGGCAAAAAGTAACCCACCTTGAAAAGAGGGGTTATAGCACTCAATGGAGTAAAGAGGTTGATAAGGTTAAACAGATTAACCAAGCAAAAGCTGGACATCGAAAATACATCCGTACCTATTCAGGATTAGGCGGAAATAATCAAAAACACGCTACCCTTCCCGAAGCAATAAGGCAAGATGTAGCCAATAGTTATTATGATGTGATGTATGGTGATGGAACGGAAGGCAGTTATGACAGAGATAAATCAGACTGGCATGGAAGATAAAAAAGATTTCATTGGTAAGTATAAAAGTGAACCTTACCCACCTTTGGAAAAGAAAGCGGATAAACCAACTCCGCAGCTTATAACCGAAGAAAAAGACTACAAAGCCTTTGAAGAATTTAAAGGCAGAAAGTCGGCTCGTTTCCGCATTGTAGATGCGGATGGGAAAAGCTACGGCTGCTCCTATGCTCATTTACTGGATTGGGTGTACTCTCCCCCTACCCTGTTGACCATTACGACCGCTACCCGAATTTTCACCTTTCAGGGAAAGCATTTAGGGCGATTGGAGCAATTACTTATGGAAGATAAGATTAAGGAAATTTTTGTCTTTGATAAGAGCCGCCATAAGCAGCCAGCCAGTAACAAGCCAATTATCGAAGAATTGACTATTACGGAACAAACTTAAAGTTCGGGGTCGTTATCCAGTTCTAGAATTTGGCTTTTGGTATTAGATATACTCTCATTCAAAGAAGGGTCTTTCGCTTATGCATTTTCTAATGCAGCACTATTTTTCTCGTTTGTTGTGGAATAATCAGAAGTATCATTGTAATAGTCCTGACCTGAAACATTAACGTTATCCTCCCCTACCTCCGATTGGGTTGCCTCCCCTGCTTCCTGAACATCTACCTTTTGTCCTATTTCTTCGGGTGTGGTTTCGCTGGTGTTTTCTTCCTCTACCGTTTGGATGCCTTCTTTGGCTTCCTCTATTTCTGATTGTTTTTCTATTAAGGATGAATAAGTCGGGTTTGCCTCTTTATATTCGTCAAACTCGCTTTGCTTATCAGTTAAAGCCGTTTCCGCTTCCTCATATGAACCTTTGGCGGTTTCGGTTTCCGCTTCCTTCTTATCAAAAGCGGCTGGGTCATCATCACGGGTCATGCCCTCTAATTCTGATTTGGAGCTATTATAGGCAGCTTCTTTGCCAGCTTTATCACTTGATAAGCTGTCTATCTCATTTTCATATTTTTTATGTTGGGTAGCATATTCTTCTATGCTGCCAGCCGAATTTGCTTTGTACTTGTCCAATATTGACATTATTTAAGATTTTAATTTTCTTAAATAACGCCTAGTTACGGAATTATGTTATCGGCTGAAAATCAGGAAGGAAAAGGTAAAATTTTATCTTTTGAACATGAGCCATAAAGTTCACAAGGAAATGTTCGTAAACCCCAATTTGTAAAAGCCTCGTTACATTCTATAAGGGCTTCCATATCTGACATACTGTAAGTGTATTGACCTAACGCAACACGGTTTAAACTATCAACAACTTTCCAAAATAGGTCTGTCACTATTTCACCTCTATTGGTTTCAACAGCTATCCAATATTTTGGAAATGGAAATTCTAAAATATGGTCATCATCCGCATGGATACGGGTTAAATCAGGAAGTTCAAAATCATAGTTATTCTTCATCATTACATTATACCAAATACTTAAACCAAGAGTATGACAATTTCGTGAAGTAATGAAATATTTACTTCATTACTTCACTACTCTTGTTTATTACCCGTTTTTCTTAGCAAGCGGGGCTAATTCAATCTTACGGGCAATGATAGAAGCCTCGTATTTTGTGATTTCCTTATCCTCAATCATCACTTTGTAAGGGCGATATGATAAAGAGCCTGTAAGCTCCAATCGAGAACCCTTATTAAGATTTCGTAAAACCTCAATCAACTTGGGATTAAAAGTTAGGACATTGTGCCAAATAGTAGCCAGTTCTTGCCATTCTCCATTGTCATCTTTGTAGCTGTCAGTCGTAGCAATAGAAACAGCCGCAAAAGTAGTATTCTCTGTTTCAATAATATCTGCTTCGCTGCCCATGTTGCCGATAAGTGTAACGGTGTTATTGATAGCCATGTGTAAATCTCCTTTGTTGTCTATTTTAGTATTCGCTTGGTAGTAGTAATGTTTTACCTATCATCCATACTGTAAACTCGTTAAATGGAAAATCAGTATAACCTATTCGTAATTGACTAAGTACATTATCGTTCCCGTCCTCAATAGTAACTATTGCTTCATCATCTTCATTCACTCGAATTTTCCAAGCCTGAAAATCTTGTCCTTTAATTTTAGGTAAGATTTGATGTGAAAAGATGTAGTCAATAAGCCAGTAACATTCTCCCTTTATTGCCAAATATTTCACCCCGTCAGTATAATTATAGTTACCAAATAGAGGGTTAGCATAGCAGTTTTCACTTCCTGAAAATTGTCTTAATTCATTCTTTAATTGAAGGTTCTCTTTCCTCTGCATTTTATTTCTCCTGTTAGGTTAAAGGGTAAAAGCACTAACTGCGCTTTATCCTTCTGCCCTTTGGCGAAAATGGGGGTGCAAGTTGCAAGGAGGTTCTGAATGAGGGCAGCCCGTAGGGATACGTTCGGATGCCTTGTAATGCGCTGGGGGCAAAGCCCTAAGCGAAAATATTTAAGTAATGAATTAAATAATTCATTACTTTTTACACAAAGAAAAAGCAGGGCGAACCCTGCTTTCAATTTAAATGGTATCATCGAAGTTATCTCCCAAGATGTAATCAACCGCTTTTTGAGCCTCTGCGGAGGCTTTAAAAACCAGCTTCTTATCGTCTTTCAATTTGCTCAACCAACCATGAATATAGGAGGCGGAGTTTTGAAAAATTGGGTCGCTGTCAATATCTGCAATCTTGCGAAGGAATGAAGCTCCAAGCTCTGCTACAAGTTCTTCCTCTGAATAAGGAATTGAACCGAAACGGTTAGGAGTAACAACTTCTTCCCTTGCCAGCCGCTTTGCATGACCCGTTGAATGGATAAGCTCATGGAAATAGGTTGAATAATAAAACTCTGCGCTATCATGCTGCTCGATTGGGGGCATATTGATATAATCCTCCAACGGATGATAGTAAGCTCTCCCCCTGTCTTTCTCTACATAATCAGGAGGTGAAGGAAAGCCTTGAATTATCTTTTCACACCGTCCTATCCGTTCATTTGGTAAAAGCCTCAATTCATCAAATTCAAAATCAATACCCTCGATGTCCTCAACATTGAAAACATTGTAGTATTTAAGGAATTTCATCACCTTAACATCTTCCCGATTTTCAGCGGCTTCTTTGGAAACTTTGTTTCCATTTTCGTCTTTGAAAATCATGTTAAAGTAAATGACTTGTTGAGCCTTTGAACCTTTCTTTACATGACCGCCAAGCTCTTTTGCTTGATTAAAAGTCAAATAATAAGGGATAGAGTGAGGGCTAAAAAAATTCATCATCAACATATTTATTCCCTTGTATGCTTTGCCTGAAACATAGTTTTTAGCTAACCCGTAGCTGCTCCATGTTTTACGCCAAGGCATTACACCTCTTTCAAGCTGTTCGATAATGCGGTCAGTTACCACCTGATACATATCAGGGGCGGTTTTCTTTGCTGCCTTTCTCATTTTGATACTATTTTAAAAGTGAAGAAATACGCCTTCTTCACAAGCAGTTGGTGAGTACCCAAAGCATGAAATGACCTAATTAGGTTTACGCCATAAGAGCGAAGAAAGCCCTTGCAGCATACCATGAAAGGCAACCGAGATTTTTTAAATTTTAATGACGAAAAAGATAGAATTGATAATATCATTCTCACGCTCCGTAGTAGTTGAAGGGTAAAAGCACTAATTGCGCTTTAACCTTCTGCCCTTTGGCGAAAATGGGGGTGCAAGTTGCAAGGAGGCTCTAAATGAGGGTAGCCCGTAGGGATACGTTTGGATGCCTTGCAATGCGCTGGGGGCAAAGCCCTAAGTAAATAATTATTTATGTAATGATTTCATTACTTATTTAAAGGTAGGTATAGCGTTAGCGACTAACGCATCATTTACATCTTCGTAGGGTTCAAATAGGTGGCTTTGGGAAATAACTATTTCCCCTAATTCAGATTGGAATTTTTGGCTATGCTCCTTCCCTGCCCGATTGTTATCCAAGAATAAATTTACCTTTTCATAGCCCATGCTTTTGATAGCTGTAACTGTCTGTTGAAAAGAAGAAAGGGAATGCATGACGATACTATCACCCGATAGTTGAGAAACGTTGAACATGGCGACCAAAGAAAGAAAATCAAGCATTCCCTCAAAAATGTTTACCGCCTTCCCCCCTTGGTTCTGCCCTTTGATGACTGATATATCACGAACGACCAAAGCGGATTTAAACTTGTATTCATCGCTTGCGGCTCTAATTTCATAACCACCGCTACGGTTGCCCATACCAAAGGCAAAGAACTCTTTACCCGTTTTGTTATTTCGGTAGCGTATCTCTCGAAGATACCTTTCTGATAAATTAGTAGGGATACCACGTTTTGAAAGATAGGAGAAAATAACAGGGTTCTGTATTTGGTGAGCTTTAAGAAACTCTAATTCCCGATTTTCAAAATTTCCCTCCTGCGGAGGGCTTTGCTGTTGAAAAGAAAAAAGAGTTGCTTGGTTTTTGGATACTGTGCCGCTTTTTTTGACCCGTGAGGCACTTTTTAAGCTACTTGCTGGGTAGATACCCTCCAAGTAGTTAAGGGCTTCTTTGACGCTATTAAGCCGTTCATGGCGCTTGACAAAATCTATGACCGTTCCGCCAATGTCGCCAAAGTCTTTCCAAATCCATTTACCACCTAAATAAGAAGTATGAAAAGAAGCGTCTTTTTCAGAGCGAAAAGGGGAGCGATACCAGTATTCATTGCCACCCTTCTTTATCGCTGTGGGTTCATATCCCAAGCGTGACATGAGGTTAGGTAGGTCAATTTGTTTAGCTTGGTGACTATTCATAATGAATTATGTAAGTAATGAATTAAATAATTCATTACTTATTAACCGTATCACGGTAATGGTAAAAGCTCTTTTTGAATATATCCGTAAAAGACATATCATGTTCAAAAGCAAACTTTTTTAACTCCTTGTAGAAGCTGATAGGCATTTTAAAGCTCATGGGCTTTATCGCTTCCTTATCAGTTCCAAGATTGTTACTTGCTTCTTCAATGGTAGGCACTACGCCTTTGTTTCTTTTCTGCAATTTAGCCATAACTTAAACCGTAATTTGTTCAATTTGATTATTAAGATTTTGGATCAGGTCATCTATAACCTTGTTGATGCTGGGATACTTCGTTTCATTCGCAGCCAATCCGTTATCATGACATTGTCCTATCGAAGTGCGCTCCTGTATCAATCCAGCATAGAAATACCCTGCGTCCTCGATAAACTCTTTTGCCGCTTCTTGTTCTCCTTTACTTGCTCCGACACGACTAAGAGCAAAGCCTATGCGTTTTCTATCTATTCCTTTACGCCTCAATTCATGGGCAAGTTTTACTTGTGGGGTTAAATCGTCACGGGTGATGCCCGTAGGAAGGATGATATAGTCACTTGCTTGGCTTATCTCCAACGTTTGACTATCTGCCTGTCCAGCACCGTCAAAAATGATAAGGTCATAATGTGGGTCATGTTTGAGTACATCACGAACCTTAGAAAATGGCTCAACAGCAAGGGCAGGGGATAGGTCGCTTTCCATGCGGATACAGTTCCATTCGGTCGTAGTCTTTTGCTTCAAATCCATATCCGCAACTTTTACAGACCAATCATTACGGGCGTATTCAACCGCCAAAGCTCTAACCAGCGTGGACTTGCCCACGCCTCCCTTTTGTGAAATGACTGCAATTTTTAAAGCCATAAGGTAATGAAGTAATGATTTATTTAATTAATGAAGTAAAGATATAGATTTTAAATGAGTTTTTAAAGTTCTATTTGAAAAATAGCGTAAAGACTACTTCTCATAAAATAAAGCGTACCAAAAGGGTCACGCTACCACCGCAACCTTTATTTTTCTTTTCAACAGCAAAGCCCGCTGCAAGCGACTTTTAAAAATGTGAGCGGTAGCGAACGCCACTTATTAACATTTTGGGTTTGCTATATAGGTTATTTATAGAATTTATAGGGGTTATAGGTTTGTGTTACAAACTTCACGTGGGAAGTGTTACAAACTTCACGTAAACCTGATACAAACTTCACGTACTTGGTGTTACAAACTTCACGTGGAAAACTATTTTTAACAACAGAGTTTTCAACAACTGATACAAACTTCACGTACTTGAAGGCTGAAAATCCTGTTTTCTCAAGCAAAAACAAGCAGATGATACAAACTTCACGTACTTTTTGGGCTGTTTTTGATACAAACTTCACGTAAAGTGATACAAACTTCACGTTCAATATTTTAACCTTTTCGGCATACTGACTGCTGTTTTTTCAATCGGTGGGGGTGAATTATGAAGTATAAAACCCTTGTTTAAATCTTCGCTAATTCGTGCTTTTGGATATTGAGATAAAGCTAATTTCAGGTCTTTTCTAAATCTTAGCTTAAAGGTGTTCATTCGTGCATAATTGCTACCAAATTGCTCCTTTATTGCTGCCCATGCAACAAACTGTGGCTTATTGTACGGGATGCGGTGAAGTCTTTGGGTTAGCCATGCGTATATGTCTAATGCCCTCGCATTATGAGAAAGAGAAACTAAAGCTCTTTGGTCAAGGGGTACAGCATGACCTAACAGGCTATTCATGTAATCATCTGTTAGCTGAATTGTAGATGTCCATAAAACCCGTTGTGCTTCATCTTTAGGAAACCAAAAATCAAAAGCCTTAATAATTTTAAGGTCTATTTGTAAGCCTCTATTTTCTTCTTTATACCATAAGCTCAAAGTTGAAGTAGTAAGCCTCCGTAATTGGTTTTTAACTTCCTAGATGGTACGACCGTCAACGTTCCGACCAATTTTCTTTATAAAGGCACTCATACTGCCCTCAACATCAATAATAGATGATTGAGTACGGATAGCCTCACTATTGATATAAGCTAATATCATTCGAGCTTTAGCACCGTATGGCAAGCCTACTGGTTCAAACTTTTCTGTTTCAGGATTAAAAGCATTTGAAGTTTGTACCGCAAGATTTACATCGCCCTGCTTCTGTTGCCAAAGGGTAATATCGTTACCAGGATTGCGGTAGGGTAGGAATGTTTGGCACAATACAGAATGCTGAAAGATAGCATTAGATATACCACCTTTGAAGGTGATAATATCTACTCCTGAATTAAACACCCTTTTTTGAATGGGCGTTATTTTGCTTCTATCTTTATTACTCATAATCTCATACTATGCTGGTGAAAATAAAAATCATCTTGTTTCTGTTTTTAGCAATGAAGTAATGATATACATAATTCATTACTCTTTTTTCTTCTTCTTTCGTTCCAGTTTCTTTTGCTCTTTTGCTGCCTGAATTTGGTCTTTAAAATTATCCGAAGATACCTCCTTTGAGCCTGTTTCTTTCTCGTAGGCTTCTAAGGCTTTATTCGTTGCTGTGCCTCCCTCGATGGCTGCTTTCTTGCTTTCATCAAAGCCCTGTGCGTCCTTCTCGATAGTCTTGTTCTTGGTCGTGGTTTCTGCCAACATGGTAAAAATCAGTTCCAAGTCTGTCATGTGGTCACGCAAATTCTCACGCTTCAAACCTTTAAGGTTTTTATGCTCTGATGGGGCAAGCCCAAAAGCTGCCCTAAATATTTCAGCCGTCAAAATGGAATATTCCATTCCTTCCTTGACGTTACGGGCTTTCCATTCATCGGTAAGCTGTCCTCTGATATTGATAGACTGTAACCGCTTGTCTATCCATTCATCATCATAACCCAAATCCTGATAATACTGCCTTGCTCTTTGCGCTGCCAGTTCGGGGTTTTCAATCTCCTGTACTCGCTCATATCCCACTTTTGCCAGCCATTGCTTGAACGGCTCGGCTTTGGGGGAGGGGATAGACTGAATTATCCGAAATATACCTTCCGTGTTCGCACAATTTATGCGCTGCTTACCCCCTGCGGTTTCTACTGGAAGGGGGTGGGCAATTTGCCCCCACCCTTTGCTAAGTTCAGGGTCACGCCTCCGCATATCCCTAACATAGCCGCTTGGGTTCTTACTTTCGCTCAATGCTCCAACTACATCAACAATGACAAACCACCATTCCTCATTGTGCCACACCCTACGGATTTCCTTGTCCTCAAAGACGACTAATTTATTTTCCTGTTCCATATTATCCATGCCGCAAAAGTAATGATTTATTTAAATAATGAAGTAATGAATAGCCGTTTAATGCTGCCATAACTTTGCCGCTAACTTCCTTTCTTCTTTTCCTACTGCATTGGCATAAATGGCGGTCGTTTCGATGGAGCTATGCCCCAGCCATTTTTGAACCATGTTAAGAGGCAAGCCTTTATCGAGGCAAGCAATAGCGAAGGCATGACGTAACCCTTTGGGCATGGCATACACGCCTTCCAGTTCTGCCTTATCCATTATCTTCTTTATCACTTGATAGCCGTGTCGCCTTGACCAGCCCCAAATAAATTGATTACGGGTTTTGCTGTTCTTCTTTTGGAGGATGCGAAGGTCAAAGGAATTATCAAGGGAGCGCAAAAAATCATCTGATAAAGGTACTTGCCGATAAACTCCGCTTTTGCGTTGCTTTAACGTTCCGATGGTGACAGCACCGCCCGAAAAATCAATATCCTTTATCTTGATATTGAGAGCTTCGGAAAGACGACAGCCCGTAAAGTAAATCATCAGCCCAAACATTCGCCAATCTTTCGGCACGTCTGCGGTTGCTTGATAGAATTTCTCCCGTTCTTCGGGGTTTAGATATTTGCGATTTCCGCTTTCATCAAACAAGGTAATGCGTGGCATAAGATTACTTTTTCTTTAAGTAATGGGAACTAAGGAACAAATATATCAAATAACTCGCAAAGGGCAATTATTGATAATCAGCAAGTTAGATAAAAATGGAGTAGGGGAGAGCTGAACCTAAATAGGAGGTTTAGTTCCCACAATT
>ERZ1740065.2083-NODE-2083-length-12369-cov-12.396216_pt1 | contig 12369 bp, 9 predicted proteins | sample MGYA00581738_ERZ1740065 | MGnify/ENA primary metagenome ERZ1740065 (study PRJEB43018, sample SAMN04849749) | marine metagenome | isolation source: floating plastic debris | place: Pacific Ocean | collected 2008-09-01 | study: EMG produced TPA metagenomics... | reverse complement strand
GCGCGATAGCTTGCTCTTCCGCGATAGTACAAAAATAGTACAAAAATTACTAAAGGCAGAACAGCTATCTTGTACGTCATCCTGAAGCAGTCAAGCAGCGAGCTCGTCTATTGAGCGATTCCACGTTTCCCAACTATTACAGTCTTTGGCATTTAGCAGATCAAAAATTGCCAAAGAGCTGTCTTTGGCATTTGGCTTGCGCGCCGGCTTTCCATGTAAAAGTTATATTTTATACAAAAATTACCGTGTCGAAAGTTCGGACTTTCTGTAACTGCGTATGATTTTCAGCTAAGTATAGGTCAAGGATTTGGGTAAACTTTTCCATAGGGTATTCCATTCGCATTCTTAGAGGTTGTCTTCTCTTGAGAAATGTGGTTGTCCTCTGAGGCCTGAACTCGAGTTAATTCGCGCTCATGTGTTTGGGCCTTTAGTCGATTTTATTACATGCCGTCTTCAAGAAACTAAATCAAGCAGCGTTTTTTATTGTCCTGGTAGATGGATTTGTCATTCATTAATCCATTCAGTTGACGGATAGCTCAGTGGGAATATTAGGTCATCAGAGTTTGAATTTGAACTAAGTTCACTATTCTCAGATAGCCGGTAGCCAGAGGCATACCTATAACTTTGCCAAATACGTGTCTCCAGGGAGTCCAAAAGCAAAAGCCAGCCCCCCTCTCTCCCCCCCCCTTTGGAGTGCATTGGCTCCACCCGTGGTAACTACTAGCAACTACTTTCATTTGATGAGTAGCTATATCTAAAACTTATTCAACTGATTAATTTACCCTTTCCTCATTCAGTCGTGGTATCACGTGATCAAATGGTCACTGCTGGCTGGCATCTGGTCTTGACATATGTTTCACTGTAACTGGCTTTGTGCTAATTATGATAAAGATAATCGCCTCCCAATCTATCAGGAGTAAACACATTTTTTCTAATGCTGCTTAGCAAACCTAACCTGTAACGGTAACACCGGTAACACACTTGTACACCCCTTCTCCTCCCCGTGTCGTGAGAGTTGTCCTACTATGTCTAGTTGACGCGATCAGAGCTTGCCCTCTACCACGTGACCAAAGAGAGCCTGCCTCCCGGAGCACTCCTCCCTATACTATACTTTGATGAGTATATCGCGAGTGAAGACAGTGAGTCTACTGGGCGACTTTATTCACTGTTGCTAAAATGAAGAAATAAATTAGAATGCTGTTACAATAACAATGAAGTATTTGGCTTTGACTATGATTATGCAACGACGTGAATCACTATAATCGTACCACAGTGAGGACATGAGCAATGCAAAGGACAACAATTGAGCAAAAATTGGACTGTAAGTCAGTGGCAGAGTTTGGATTGTGTGGCGCAGTGAAGCTATCAGGTGCAGTGGAGATCTCAATGGTAGGTGGAGTCGAGTCCCAGATATCGGCCATTGCTGATGTCTCACCAGTTGGACTGGTCACAAGCCCCGGATCGAATATCTTGTGAGGGGAGAGTGTGATGTTTTGCACCAGATTTTCGTAGAGTTGCGGCTCTGAGTTCTCGATGTGATCGAGGTAGTAAATCAGGCCGTTCAGCCATTCGCCGGCTGTTGGAGCAATCTTTGACGTCGGAATAACAAAGTTGCTCATATCTGGCAGCTCTATTGTGTAGGCATAGGGAAACCCTGCCCTTCCGTAAGCCCATGACTCTGAGCTACCTGACGCCATGTCTGCAACATAGCAAGGGAAGATAACTCTTAATATATGTCAAAACCTACTTTACTCACAGAGTAATTAGTGTTACTTTGATTATCATATGGGATTTGTTCAAACAACAACACTGGACTAAAGCAGCTGTAAATCGCAGCTCAGCCAGTCCTAGCTAGTCCGTAACACATACGTAGCTCCCTTTCTCATCGTCACAATAGTATGAGGCAGGCTTACACAAGATGATGCCCACTGCTCCAGAGGAATAATGGTTATTGTTGATTTCCTTTATCCCCTCAGCCAGCTTCTTTCCTGCCTGAAGGTGTTTATGGAAGTCTGGTCCAGCCACATTAGTATGACTGTACGGGAATAGAATCATCTGGCCAAAACTAAAACAAAATGGTCAGCATAGCCATGACATACCATGACATGATTCACGTCTTTATCATCTGTCGCCTCCTTTCTCCCTCTCCATCCCATCCTCCTCTGCTCTTCCTCTCCTGCCCTCACTCTCCCTCTCACTCTCCCTCCCTCCTCTCTCCCTCCCTCCCTCCCTCCCCCCTATTATGATTCATCTCTATCTCGGCCAGCAACCACCAGTTGGTTTCAATGTTTGATTGCAGCAATAGTTTTTCAATGACATCAGTATTGCTGTTCCAATGCTGAGTGCATTGGACAGTTCACATAGCATTGCTCCAACACGCAACCACATCCAGTGACGACATGCCACTGCCAACTTTGAGTGTTTCTATGTCATAGGCTCGATTTACTTATATCCAGAACCAGATACTTCAAATTCGAAAATAGATATCATCTATTTTTTGGCAAAGTTTTAGTTAAATTCTGATTATTGAAGTTCTTCAGCTCAAAGGACAGACAGGTCACACCATATGCTGGAGAACAAGCTACTGCTGTGGCTGCTGTGGCTGCTGTGGCTGCTGTGGCTGCTGTGGTTGCTGTGGCTGCTGTGGATCTCGATGGCTGATGCCAGCCTCACTCTGGTGCTTTGAAGTTCACAGATTTGAAACAGACCCGGGTTCAATACTCTCTACTACGCTGGCGTAGGAGAGAGTGTTGAACCCGGGTACTACGGGTACTACTGCGGGTACTACGCTGGCGTAGGAGAGAGTCTCCCTTCACGTCAGGCAGTTAAAGCTCTATTTTTAGATGAAACCTACGAGAACTGAGATTGACAGGGAGATGATGTTCCATATCATCAACCTGTAGCCTACACAGAGCATAGCCGTGGGCTGGGTAATACCTCTCTATTGGTGATTTATCTGGATGATTGAACAACCAAATTATTTCAATAATTTTAAGCTTCAAACTCTTATCAGCCAGATCTCCTACCATATACAGAGAGACAGGTTGCTACACGCTTGACTTGCCACTCCGCTATCACACAGTGCACCACAAGCCGTCATTACTCACCTGTGCAATGAAAAAAAGGAATGCCAGCCTACTTGACTGAGGATGTAGGAGGAGACAGCTGTAGTCTCCGCCTCTGACTGAGCTGCCTCACCGCGGTAAACTGTGGAGCACTGCTGAGCACTGCCTCCTGGACCTGAGACAGAGTGTGTAAATAACTCAGTGTGTCCTTGAGAGAAAAACTGTGACCAAATCAACTCCTGATTCCACAGGTGATTGCATTACCTGACCAGTGAAAGTCGAAATTCCTGTTCAAGTCAACACCTGTACAGTTCGGATTAGAATTGTTTCTCATGTTCTTTCTCCAGAATCTCTCCTGCTCAAAACAGGATGCAGTGGTTTAAGATTCGTCTCCTCATGTAGTCAGCACACCCGCTTGTACCTACCCCATCTTCGGCATAGGTGAAGGCATAACCATCAGGATTGACCAGCGGTATGAGATGTAGCTCATACTTCTCTAGAATCACTCTGTACGGATGGTTCACATCATCAATCGCCTCCATCATCTGCAATCACCATGTGAAGGTCATTTGAAGGTGAGAGCCACAAGTAGCCTTTCAGGTCACGAACGAGTTTTCACGAGACAGTTGCGTGACACAAAGTAGGGGTTGATGATGATTGGTATGAAATTAGTTTAAGTTGTCCCCATGAGTCTCATAACACTATGCAGACGTCTGACCAGGGCATTGCCAATACACCACCAGCTGTACAGGACAGCAGGCGAACGGAGAGGAAGCTTGTTTCCTTCCTCCAAACTGGACCCTGTGAGGACATATTTCTTATTGCTAACTCATTAGAAAGTTGCTATGGAAACGTGCCCCCTCTCATGTGAGCTCTTGTCTCATGCTTGGTGAGTCAGAGACAGGCAGAAGACATAGTGGTCATTAGTTGCAGCAAGCAGGTGGCAAGAGCATTCTGGACATTCTACCTACTGACTGGAACTGATGATGAGCCTGAATCTCAGCCTCAGGACTAAATTTATCCTAGTGAATAGTTAAATTTGAACTCTAGCTGGCCAACCATGTCAAAAACAACTGCCGTCTTTCTCAGCTGCTCTGTTGTCATGTGAACTCTCAGCACTGGTCCCTTGGCAGATCATGAGGTTAATGCCATGGCTATTGTCACATTAGAATATCTATCGTCACGGTAACCAAACTATTTTGCGACACAGTCATCTGACAAGAGCAATTACTGGATAGGTTTCAAACGCTTTACCTGGCTGATGGTATACAGGATAACAGCCGGAGAGATCCACTCCCGCGCATGTTGGCCTCCGTCGACATAAATCTTTGGTTTCTTTAGTCCGTTACCAAGGTTAATCTGCAGCAGGCCAAGCCGATTATTGGTGTTGATATGACATAAGGTGATGAGGAATGAGCAGTGGGACATTGAATGACGAACTATAGAAGATAAAGTAAGTAATCGGGTCAAAGATGGAAGTGCAGACGTCAGTAAACTCCAGAGAACATAGCCACGTACGTTATTATGATTCACACGGCACTATGCCTGACTACAGAAGACCAGCAGTATCTGTATGGATAGGAACTCACCCTGAGCAGCTTTATTGGACGGTTCTGGTAGGAAAACCCGATGGTAAAAGCTGTTGTGTGGTTTTGGTAAAGCTCTGAAATTTCATCCAGGTAATCATAAATCTGAAAAGAGATGTACAGATAGAGTGGGAGGGGCCAGGAAAGAGAAGGAATAAAGGAAAGAACGGACATAGAGAGTTAGAAGGGGAGGGAGTCTGTAGAAAGTAGAGGAAGTGGAGGAGGTGATTGGAGGGAGCATGGATCATCATCACCCAATCATCGTACCAACATCACAAACGGTAGTTGTCATCGTATTTCAAACACAACTCACACTTTCAACTGAGTTGTATGAATTGACATCAAACTCATCAGTGCTACGTCTGCTCCTTCTGTATGAGTCCTTGACCTTTACATCAGGGATTCTAACAAAAAACTAGTTCATATTCAGTCCACATCTCAGCGATGGTGTGCTAAAACAAAGAGGAACACCCACCTTCTAGATTTGATCTTCCTGCCTGGTGGCAGCATGCTCTGGATCCTGCTAACAGCCATGCGGCGGTAATAGGGGTCTTGAGTAAAAAGAGACAAGGTGTTTGCGTGCTTGTCACTGGACACCCCTACCTTAGTAAAGAAGCAGAGGCTATAGCTCTTATTATGTAAAGAACATGGGATGAGCGCTTGGCTTGGAAATGCAATGAGATCTGATCAAAGGAAGCGATCAGTCAGGTGAGGTGAGCAATGAGTAGATTACCGAATAGCTCGGCTCAGTCAGCGACATCAAAGTCTCATAGCTCATGTATCTCACATATCAACACAACAGGTACAGAAACATGTAGAGATATACAGGCACAGAGATACACAGATATAGACACACACACAAACTGACCGTCTGAAAGACTGCTACACCTAAGTCCACAAGTCTCTGGGTGGGAGGGAGGGAGAGCGAGAGGGAGAGGGAAAGGGAGAGCAAGATATGCAGAGTTAAATTACTGTCCAAGGACAACTTATTAGACATCTGAGAAGTAAGAATGTCTGATCCTGATGTCTAAGACTATCGCTATGGCAACTGACTGGTTCTGGAGATAAGTGGCACGTGTCAGTGGATCATACTATCCCTCCATCACACCAACCACAGAGCTCCACAAAGTGTCATGGCTATCATGTGAGAAGACCAGCCATGTTAATAAACAGTGTTCATCCACTCACTGTATCAGAGAGAGTCTATGTGTCACACAGCTCTCACCAGCTCTCACTAGCTCTCGCTACCTTGTTGAGAATGACCAGCCAGCTGAGATGTTGGCCAGCGTAGCATGAAATCACTGATTCACTCTCAATCAATCAAAACAATAGCACAACTCAGTCATTAATTCTAATGGAGTGTAATTGTACTAGAAGGACTAGATTAACTTCCATAAGATGGAACTCTCCATTTCATGCCACAACATCTGACCATTAGGTGCTCTAGTACCTTGCAACCACCTGCTGCACTTCACATCATAGTCAACAGTCAGTGCCATTGGAGCATGGAAGAGACAATAATGCTGAGAGAGAGGATGGTGACATGGCTATGGCTATGTTGTCAAAGATTGATGGGGGAGGGGCGGCTGGCCGACAGCCAGTCAACTATTGACCAGCACACTTGCTACTGCCAGTCATTATCTATACGTTCCTGGATGAGACTGCATAGTGTGGACAGGTTGGTGGCAGGTGGTTGCTGAGACAGAGGTAGAGTAAATACCTTGTTACTGAACTCCTTATCAAGAGCATTCAGGATGTGTGTGAGGATTTTCTCTTCTCCCGGCCTCAGATTTATGGTAGTCATCTCGAGCCTGCAGTGGACAGGGATCTCGGTGCGATAAACGTCATGTGACCAGAGCCTAATCTACCAACAGCTAGAGCTAGTTACCTTCGGTCTGCCTGCGTCTGCTGACAGACCAGGATGACACCGAGCAGAAGAAGGCTGACTATCTTCATACTGACTCTCTGACTGGTACCAGTGAGCTTCCAGCATACCAGTCGCCAGTGGAGAAAGCTTTCCTTGTCTATGGCTCTCGCTGTCTTGTCCGCTCTCTCCTCTCACTCTCTCGCTCTGACGACTGTCACCCAGTCAGGCAGACGTCCACTCTCCCAGCTGATGGTCTCTTGATGAAGTAGTCTCCCTAGAGGTCACAAGCTAACTATATTTATCGTTAGCTCTCATACAGACTTGCCAACCTATCAATGTAATTTATATGTGCAAGTTCATCACCTGTGAACTCAAGCCTAACCTAGATGCTACAGCAACAGCGCATACCAGAAAAGTAATGTGGATGCTACAAGCAATAAGTTTACCTGCAATCATTTCTAGGACTATCAAAACCCTTTCTGCCCCACATATGGCTAGTCTGTGTGCGATAGAGACTAACCCAATCGATAGCAGGTTCTGCTAAAATAACTTGTGATCACTGTTTCACAAATAAGACAACAAAAGGCTCTTTAGTTGGATCAGACTCTGCAAGATTCAGTATTATGTGCACAAGATAGTTTTTCAAGTGCAGCATTTAAGTTACTGTCGATGGAGAGAGTAGAACGGCTATTAGCATAGATATGTAGACATGGTTAGTTATACGTAGAGGCATAGATATAATATAGAGGCATGGATGTAGGCTCTACTATTGTACCTGGGTCTACTCCAAAGCGAAGCTATTCCACGTCTCTGATCGGTCAAACATGTTCTCGAGCCACTGGAGAAGGATCATACGGGGTGAAGCGCCATGTCACAACTCGATCAGCTGACAGGCAGACGGCTCTCTAACTACTATAACCTGATTTTTGGCAGCAGATTCAATTCCTACCAATCATGCTGGTTGCTCTTCACGCATCTGCGTTAGAATGCATCAATACAAGTTCTAATACTGGCTCACTTGTTTGTAATAACCAATGATGCCTAATTTGATAGGAAACGCGGTCATTGTACACTCGACTACCATCCATCAGCGATATGAAATCATCACAATCAGGAGGAGACAAACCTCAATACCACTGACTTTCACGATCTCTCCTCCACTCTTCCTATTTTCAAGAGATTGTCCCGCAGTGAGTCTGTCCTCAAATTATCTCCGACTTATAAGATCACCAATTCCTGCAGTCTCAGCAGACGGAGTCAAAGTATGAAGTCCAACATACCTCACTACTAACCATAACTAGCCATAATGAATGAATGACCCAAGGATAAGACAGCAATGCATGTTGCCACAATGACACTACTGAAAGAACGACAGTAGTTATCCAAGCAAATAAAGACTTGTTGGGGCATAAATCAGACAGCCAACTCTATATATATAATACATATAGAGCTATGAGGGCTTTCGACTGTTAGCACTTAATCCTTACTGTTCGCATTTTGAGCTTGTGTGAGAATTAATGTAGTATATAAGGACTTTCAATAACTCACTCGGATCTTTGCCTTCTAGTTCGGATTTTGGATGTTATCACTCACCTCCCGTCGGTAAAATGATATTATAAGTAAGCAATGTGTCTGCGACTATCACCCTAATGAACTAAAAACCAGTTTTTGATGCTGCAAAGTAAAAATATGTAGTAATAATATGGTGATTCTGAGCTATTCATGAGGTCAAGATACTACCCAAAATCAAATTTTTGTCTTGATGGCCTCTTGACCCCCTGCTATAAGGATTTTTCTTGGATGAGGTCTCTGTATAATATTGTAAGAGAATGCACAGCGGAAATTTTATGCTTGGGAGTTGTCTCCTCCCAATAACGAGAGTACTCGAATTAGTTTAGAGTTGTGTCCTCCTGCACATAAGAGCACGTGCAAACATCCTGCCGATGGGCGGTGTTTTTGTTACAATTGGCCAATAGGAAGGTAGTTTGAAGCCGGTATATGACGTCATTTCGAATATGGAGAAAGAGGAGCTCGAAGTTGACCGTGGGTCTCCAGTCATAAGACAGCAGCTTTACGCAGAAGAGATGTTTGGAAGTGCTGCTCTCGTTGTAATCGGAGAACCTACATCTGAAGAGCATAAGAATGCCATCCTCGATCGAGTGGCTCAAGGTAAGGAGGCTGTATTTACCGATCAATCGTACTAATTTCATGACCCCAATTCGGTAGTTGCAAATGAACAATAGTTCTATGTATGCGAATCACTAGTACTAGCTCTGGAGGTTCATCATATCACTTAAGCGATCACAATAAGATATATACTGTTGTCGCGGAGCAAGCTATCTCCTGCCCTTGCATAAAAAGCCACAATTTCGGTTTTCCAGTTATAACGATATGTTTTTATGGATTGTTGGGCACATCAGTTTTCTATAAACAGTTAAGAGCTGTCATTGCTCTGATCGAACGTGCTGACATAAATTTTACCTCTTATAAATCGCAGAAATGTCACCAACAGTTTACTGGACATGATGATGTGCAGGATCTTTCGTTTTTACCAGTTTTCCCGATGCTGTTTTATGGTGTCTGCCCCCCCCCCCCTAACTCTCCACCATCAACCTTTCACTACGATTTATCGTCATGTCTCGTGAAGGAATGGACTAATGAGTTGTGCAGACGATCGAGTGACAGCTGCTGTATATTTTGGAATGCAATGATTCACCTGGAAAGCTTCCAAAGCTGAATTCTAGTCAATAGTGGATTAGCTATAGGCAGACAATAGTGAGCCTGTTATACGCTTGTGCTGCTGTGTACAAGCCCCTCGAGATGAGACACTCGCTCCACTGACCCAGCTACTGTATTTCACCTTTCTGTAGTAGTCAATGCTGGCCAGAGACATACTGTCTACTTGTCAGGCTTAAAATATGGAAATTCAACTTTTCTGAACTTTGAGAAACCATAACTCAAAACCCCCAACCCATGCAGCTAAGATTCTGGTATATTTGGACTCAGATCAAATTAATAAGCCACAGGAGAACATTAGGAAACCAATAATAATAATTCTTAGCTCTAAATTTTGGCAGGCAAAATGCTGGAAGGTTGCTGGAAATACAGGAGAATACAGGGAAATACAGGAGCCTGTCGGCGGGTAGTCAGCTGGTAGTTGTAGGGTAGTTGTAGGCCAGACAGTGTAGGCCATGTGTTCAGTGCTAGTTAATAGGTCGGTCAGCTCTAGAATCAATTTCTATCTAATCAGACATATTTCAGCATTACTAATTAGGCTCTAGCAGCAGACTTCAGTTTTTAAGCAGCGCTGTTTGTGCAGCGGCAGCGTGAATCACAGCGGACCGCCGCTGCTGTTTACACGTTCTCACTCTCCGCCGGCACTGGTGAAAAATCTCCCAACAATCGACTTCGCCTCTCTTTGTTCACAATATGCAAGTCTGCCATTACCGGTATGATATCGATGTTCGTGATAGTGCCCTAATACCTCGCTATATCGACTGCGGGAGTAACTCCTCCCCTGAGACTGCTCTCTACTTGTTTTGTCTGGCCGGTAGCATACGTATCTACACGTACTTATGTACATGTACACGTACACATGTACATGTACACGTACACGTGCATAACTGTGGGCAGGCCCAACAACTGCCGAGTACGCTCTCCTTTCTCTGTTTTACTGATGCCTCCATTTCTTTCAGGTTTTTACTCCTGGGACAGCAGCAGCACGAGCTGTGACATCACTGCGGAACTGTCAGCCGTGGCCAATGAGGCGCCAGCTGGAGTTGCCGGAGCTCACGGTACCGGTTCTACTCTCTGTACACACGCGTTTCCGGGGACCACTTAGATATTATGAGTTCTAAGTGCCATATGTCGCGAAGCACGATCCACAGCTGGCCTAGGACTGCTGTATGGCGTGTGATTGGTCAATAACATCCCTCAGGAGCCTGACCAGATTGGCCTATTTGAATAAATAGCCTATGGAGCTGAGCAGAAGCCGCACCGTCTGCTGCTGTAAACATTTGCTCACAGCCCTATGCTAATCATCATCTTGATGAAGCAATTTTTCTCTAAACAAAGAATGACTCGAGCCGTCTGTCAAACAACAAGTGTAATGATGCCGTGCTCTTGGTGTGCTTGTCGGCAGCACCCATTTCTAAATTCATTATCTACTAGTCATGTAAACTAGGGAAGCAGCTCCTTACCGCCGAGTGGCTGGGCAATAGCTGCCATTGCTGTGGACATGCTGGTACAGTGCAATTCAAGTAAGCTCTGTGCGATTCACTGATCGGCACTCGGGGATAGGATGAGTAGTGTGTCGCCGGATATACATCTCTCTGGAGGACAGACCATCTGAGAGCAGATGTTTGATGTGTGTCGAGCTGTGTGTGGTCTATCGCGCGTCTGCTTCCTATAATAGCTGTGCAGCAGATCTAACATACTGTTGTTATCTAACGGGCAAGTCAATAGCAGAAAACCAATTGCCACCCACCTGCCTTCACTCTTCCACTGCACCTGTCTACCCGTTTTGTGGACGATTTAACAAAATTCTACATGAAATCAGTTGCATTTAAAATGGACCAAAAGTTGTTTACCTCATAGCTTGATGGCATCACTTATTCTCTACTGATAGTAACATCAATGCATCAGACTGGTGTGCTTTAGTACAAGGGGCGATAACTCCGATATCTGAAACATCTAATTACACGGCTGGTGTGGATGTACTTTATGCAAGGTCACGACGGCGGCTGCTGGTGAGATATAATGGCGGCCTGGGGGAGTAGCAATCATATATCGGCTCAGAGCATCAATCAGGCGGCAATCTCCGTCTGATCAGACATTGCGTTCAGTAGGTATTCTCTCTGTGTTGTAGGGGAGCACGTGATCAAACATGGCTCAGACACGTTTCAACTGGAGGTGATCGTAAACCCACGCAAGGAGACCCTGCTCGACGGCATCCGTCTGCTCCTGCTGCCTCCTACCCGACACAAACACCTCATCTTTGCCGGTCAGAGCTCTACCCTCCTCTCCTGACCTCAGTCTGTCACCCTGCCTCCTCTCCCAACCTCAGCGTGTCACCCTACCTCCTCTCCCGACCTCAGCGTGTCACCCTACCAGGCTGAAATATTTGAGATGATTGTGAAATATGCACACTAGTCTTCCTACCTGCAGGCACCAATCTGGCACTGTCCTAGTTTGGCCTGAGTTCTTGTAGCCGTGATGGATGATCCTAGCTGTGTACCTTACAGGATATACGTTCACTGGTACTGGAGACTGGGTGCTTCAAGATGGCGTCTTCACGTACAGCGACCTTCTCTCCGTATTCAAACAACCAGATGTCGAATTGTCTCTCAACGAACAGAAAGGTTAGTCGTTGTAACTGCATTCTCTCCTGGCTGCACTGCGGCTCATCTCCATTGTCTCGTCATAGATTCCACCTTATCGATTCACTGCGGTCCCGCTCACGGCCATTGGGTGCAGGAGAAAGTGACCAAATCCTTGATCAGCCGCTCTCTCAGGGTCTCCATCAACCCAGATAGAGCGGTGCATGACCAGAGTGCCATAGTGCAATTCGCCACCTACCTGTCCCTGTTTGTCAAGGTAAGGTCCATCCAACTGCCTTCTTGCTTCTTTCCTCCCACCATCTCCCTCCTCCCACTACCATATTTCCCCTCCTACCTTATCTCCCCTCCTCTCGCCATCTCTCCCCTCTTGTCATCTCTTGCCGTCCCTCCCTCCTCGCGCATACTCCCTCCTCCCGCCATCTCCCAACCGCCAAAAACCACCCCCCAAAAACGGAAAAACCCCCCTAATAACACCCATCACGTACGCACCACTCAAAAGCCGACAAAAGCAT
>ERZ1740065.2082-NODE-2082-length-12376-cov-12.114114_pt1 | contig 12376 bp, 12 predicted proteins | sample MGYA00581738_ERZ1740065 | MGnify/ENA primary metagenome ERZ1740065 (study PRJEB43018, sample SAMN04849749) | marine metagenome | isolation source: floating plastic debris | place: Pacific Ocean | collected 2008-09-01 | study: EMG produced TPA metagenomics... | reverse complement strand
GTAGCGCCCCAGCCACTCGCCGGGAGTAGCGCCCCAGCCACTCGCCGGGAGTAGCGCCCCAGCCACTCGCCGGGAGTAGCGCCCCAGCCACTCGCCGGGAGTAGCGCCCCAGCCACTCGCCGGGAGTAGCGCCCCAGCCACTCGCCGGGAGTAGCACACGCCATCGTAATCCGCATGTTTACTGTGAGTGTGTAGCCGAGCCTTAGACAGGCTGTATAGAACGGAACTCACTGGTCGGTGGGCCAGGGGGTCAAATAAACTTGGAAGATGGAGCCAGATCCGGTGAGCAGATAGAGCACATGGCTACTGGCAGGCACCTGCTCAACAGGTCGTGGAGCAAATGCCATGCTCACGAATGATTCGCCCAGAGCGAGCGAGAATCGGCTGTTGTTTTGCAGCTGGATGACTTTATGAGGCACATTGAGTCGAGCTGCATCATACATTCTAAAAATGCATTTACATTGTTATTACAGAACCATAGTAACATATTCAATCCATTGTCATTCAATTCGTCAACAACCTTCCTTTCTACAGCAGCATGCTGCTTGGCAATGTTATAAACTAGGTAGACAAGAAATAATAGACTACAAATGAGAAGAAAACATCATGATGTGTTAGATACCTTAATGTGTCATCAGATGTCAGCACACATAAATAGGGATGTGCATGGGTACTAGGGAACCATAAAACTTTTTGAACCTTCACTTTCTGATGACTGGTGAAGAAGTATTCGTCTACAGCCGTCGACCTAGAACAAATGACATAGTTGTGATGGTTAAATTATCAAGCGGATTCATACTCAAAAATTAAACCTATGGCAAATCTTCTTTACAAAGAAGTAATAGATTATGTTGTGATTAATTTGGAAATGCATCAATAATAGTGCCTTACTTGCATAGTAGTTTCTCCTTTTCAGTTGAACCACTACTTGAATAGCTAAAGGCAGCTGGTAAATTTAAGACAGTGACACCTTCTCGACTCACAAGGGCGATCTGATCCTCCACAGGGCTTACAACCAAGGTTTGAACAGGATTCAGAGGAGGGTTGGAACAGTTGATAGTCTGTGGTGAGTAAACAAACGGTAATGCAACGAGTAACACCATAAAACTATAACAGCAACACAGAGGCAAACAAATAAACATCTCAGAGTAGTGACGTTGGATACCATAGTACGACATATATTTGATAAGACTACAAAAAAAAACCAACATAGCACCACCAAACGTCCAAACATACCACAATTTTCCCAGAGCACCATGCCCGGACGCAGCTTCTAAAATCATCCCACACTAGAACATTTTCATTAGTGACTGTTAAAATATCAAGTGGAAAGTGTCTATGAGGCAAGTTACTGGATGATTTATCCAAATCATCAAACAGTCCTGGTAGGAAATTATTATTCACGGCGGTTGTGCAGGCTGCCATGTTTGTAGTCTAAAGGAAAGTACTTGGCGGCAATTACCCCTAAATGATTTTTATTCTCTTGAAATAAATTTTTAAAAGAGATTATTGAAATATTGTGGATATTGAACATAGCTCAAGCTTTTCTCCCCGATTAATTAATGAAAATGATTCAAAAGTTTTGAGGCGCTAAATAAACCGCACCCTTTAGAGTCAGATTGATCACGTGTCCTGAGGTAACGCGAGCATTTTCAGAAGATGGCTGCTGATCTGCAGTCGCACTTTCAATACTGGAAGTCATTCGATATATTGTCTTTACAGGTAAGTGCTTGCATTACCAATCGAAAAATGGTTTATATTTCAGTAAAAACCTTTGGAGTTGTAAATTCATTTATGAAACAACCGGTATGACTTGTTCCTTATTGATTCATTGATTGATTGGCTATATCGATTCATTGACTTTGGGTGGTTTTAACCTTTTCTACCACTATCCGGGTGAGTGTGATGCTGCTATAACTTGTCGTACTTATATGTATATAACATTTTGTCATCCTGTCTACTTTGATCGTAAATGTTCGAAGACATTCCAGGATACAGCAGCTACGCTACAGTGTTTTTGCTACTAAACTTCAGGTACACAAACACGAGTAGCGCCTTGTTTGCTTTCGATCGTACGTTTACATTTAGAGCCCGCTGAAATACTGTCCATGCCTGCTGATAAACAGGTATACTAGTAATGGAAGCTCAAACTCTAAAGATTTGCTCGGTGTAATTGCAAGTATCGTGAACAGCTTCACAAGGCACTAATTGAGACGCAGCTAGAAGGAACGGTTTAGCTCGACAATGCTTTCTTCTTATTGTTTTGACTAGTACTTATGTACTGTACACAGATAGGCTTTAAACGATATGATACTAGTTGGACGGTCTAAGCTCTGGTTTTATCACAACACTGTAGCTCTTATTCAATGGACAGTTCTATAGATGCCTGTAAACTAGGGTCTAGCTGTTTGTGGCCCTAAGTGTAGGGCACTGGACACAATGCGGGCCCCCACTACAGTCTTTGATTACAGTTTGACTGTTTGCAAATGTGGGAAATATTCAATGCCTGCTATTGTATGTTATGACTGGGGACTTGTTTTGAATGATCGGTAATTGGCAACTGCGCTGTCATGAAATCTGAAACTGTGAGAGAAGCATTGTTCCATCGAAAGATAAATATCCTAGCCTATGCTTTTGACATTAGAGGCCTGGTGACTAATAAATCACTCAATTAGTGCTGATCAGCTTTCATTACACTCAGCCAAAAGTTGATTGGGCCATTGCTGATTGGATCTTGCCCCCATGCCAGACGGGTACCGAGTTATGATCTGTGTTTGATCATTGATGGTCCGAAGAAAATCCCACCTAGTAGTGTAGAGCAGCTGCCTCCATACAGCGTCGTCCCGCTCTTTATAACAACTTTTCTTGCCTCCGTTCAGCGAGAGTTGGATGTGGCTGCGAATGATCTCGCTGTGAGACAAGACGAAAGTGACAGTTCGAGGCGAAAGCTGGTAGAGCAGAGCCGAGATTTCAAGAAAGCTACATCTGAGGTAGGTTCTGGCATGCACTAGCGCGCCACTGCTGAGTTGATGGATGCACGCCGGCGCCGATCAATATTGAACATCGCCCATCACTTAATATAAAATACGATACGATGTACGGGCGCAAGCGATAATAACAACAGCAGTTTTATAGCTTTGTATTGATTTTTACTAAGCATGATAAATCAGCGCTCGGCGGCTGTCATTCTCTATCTTATTTCTGGTATGGCCTTATCGATTTGATGCTATCATCATCTGACGAGTGCAACAACTGGAAACTCGGCTTCACTTTGTCATAAATATCCACAACTCTCTCTCTCCCCATCAGCCAACTCTCACGTTGCTGTTTTTTAGGATACCAGGAAACAGGTAGCGCCACTGCTGAAAAGCTTTCAGACTGAAGTAGATGCTCTCTCCAAACGTAGCAAAGCTGCAGAGGCAGCGTTCCTGACCGTCTACAAGAGACTGATAGATGTACCAGGTACAGCATCATTAGCCAATCGCAGCGCTATTGGTGCTGATAACATCCTATTATTGTGACCCGCTTGGCTTATCCGCTCAGTGAATAGATGCTCTCAAATCAAAGGCTCCAGTGGTCTTAGGACCAAGGCTTTCGTACCTGTCCCCAATTAGGCAAGGCCCTCGTAGACGGCACTGGCGGTAGAGAGTGTGTGCCCTCGTCTATCTGCGCCCCTCGTCTGCCCGCAGCCCTCAGATCACGAGCCCCTCAGATCACGAGCCCCTCAGATCACGAGCCCCTCAGATCACGAGCGGGACGCTGAATCTTTATTCTTTATTGATTGGATGCAGTCAAGTTTTACCAGCGATAATAGGGCACTCTCATCAGCGTCTGCTGTGGATTGGAGGATGAAAGACGCTTTCTTTGTTGATCCAAAACCAATGCATCTATTGATTGATGGCAATACTTATTGAAACAACAGCTGGTGTTTTCAGGTCCTTTATTCATCGACCATCATCTGCCCGCAGCCACCCTGCCCCTGTTGCTGTTTCTTCACCAACAATCGGCTGCTGTGGCCGTAGTTGTTGGAAGCCTGTGATTGTCTATTGATCTGTCTGTCTCCCTCTCCTCGGCTCAGTCTCTCCCGCTTGGATAATCAGCCTCCATACTGACCCTTACTTTGATTGTCACACGGTGCCGCTGTCCATTTTTCTAGATCCGGTGCCGGCATTCGAGCAGGCCCTGACATGTCATAAGACGGCCACGAAGGTCTCAGACTACGAGATCGAGAACCAGAAACTGCGGGAGACGTTAGCAGAGTACAACAGCGAATTCGCAGAGGTCAAAAATCAAGGTCAGGTGTTGACTGCGCAGCCGCCGGCCTGAACAGGCCGGTCTGTCAGTCTATGGATTACTGATAGCGTGGTTACAGTCAAACTAAAATACCTCGATGTTGTAGAGGTGACCATTAAGCAGCTTAAAGATCGCATTAAAGAATATGAACAGAAGATTGACAGCGAAGTGCAGGTAAGACGTAGTTTGAGGCAGCGTGGTAGTTTGAGGCAGCGTCAGCGGCTGTCCCTATACTCTCCCTCGCTGTGAGGCGACCACAACAGGTCGACACTTGATGCTTCAGCGATATTTTTATGTGTCTGCGTATCGGTGGGGTGAACAGTATTTAGGTCAGCGATGCACGCTAATTCACAACTAATGGGGAATTCTATACATGAAATCCAATAATCTTGTTTATGTTCTTCAATACCGAGATTGACACAGGGCACTATCATTCGGTTATCCTAGATCAGACGCTGTGGCGGGCCACTGGCAGTCAGTACGGCCATTGTCATAGCCGCCAGGCGCAGCAATCACAGCCTCCCTCTCACTAACCGGCATTGAACTATCAGGCTATCATGTTTTCATGCCTGTCAGCTCATATGGACCCAATTTCAGGGAGTGTTATTGTCAATTTCCTTTCATTGTTATGAATTGGACCAATTTTTTTGCCATCGAAGGCACTGTTCACTCCGGTAGTGCGGTTACAATGATGGTTGACATTGCAGAGCCGCTGTGCCAGCCAGGAGAAGGAGTTAAACAAGCAGTACCAGGAGAAGGAGAAACAGCTTCACGACTCACAGCTCTCCTTTGCCAAGAAGCTCGGCCTCGCAGAGCAGCAGATTGCCATGCTGAAATCAGGTATGCTAACAAACTGCAGTCTCGTCAATAACTCACCACCGGGCTTCACCCGCTCTTGACCTTGTGTAGTAAGACTCAGCAGCAGTAGGAGGGGTGATGGAGGGGGGGAGTGGCGGCAGTGGGAGAGGTGATGTGGTGGGGGTGGCGGTGATGGGTGGTGGGGGAGGTGATGGGGGGATGGTGTCAGCACACTGTTGGTAGGGCCAAGGTGTGAATTCTCGGCTGATCCAGGTCCTTCATACTGAGTCATCAGTCTGATATATTTTGTCAAATTGAGAAAACCATAAAACACCGGATTGGCTGGCAGCTGGCTGTGTTTTGCTTGGAAGGCTGGACTAGCGCTGGGCTGTTGGATTGTCACCGGTCTCAGCCTGACATGACCAAAACATGATAGCAGTAGGTGTTTGCTGAAGTAACAAGGCTACTCTGACAGGGATACAGTGGGAGCTGGGTTGTTTGTTTGTTATCCGTAGCTGATATATTGATATCTACGACCAGTGAGACAGAGCTCGCCGTGACCCGGATGGAGTTCAGATATGGAGCTCAGATATGGAGCGAGGTGTCTCTCTTTCTATGCTGTTAACGTTGATCAGTTTTATCGATTTGGAATTCTTCAACCGCGCACCGCAGTGAGGTGGTTGGATTTGTTTGTAACTAAATAAGGTGAATCAAGTATTTGTGACGGATTCGAAGCTCTGGGCCTTGTTGAACAAACACAAGCATTGAAAACCTGAGAAGCCTTGCGATTGAAGCTTCGGAAATAATAATTGAGTGAATCATACTGGCCGTCTCTAGCAGGCTCCATTGATTGCCTATTGCTTACCGGCCTATTGAGTCTTTGTGATAAGGAAGAAAGCTGGCTCCTGCCGCACTGGGCAGTCCGGTATCTTGAGAAACTGGGGCCCATCTAAGACCCGTTTCCACTCTCACTCTCTGTCAACTGCTGGCTGCTGCGTGTAATTACATTATATAAACATGGGAACCCTTATCGGGCCTCTCGCACCTCAGTCGGCCCCTCAACTCGGGACCCCCATACGTACGCCTTTCCAGCCTCTCACACCTTGGCAGTCATCACTGGCAGCACAGCGTGTCCTGGCAATCATCATCATCATCACAGCAGCAGCGTCCAGCGCTCTCTCGCATGTGAACGACAGAGGCGCACAGACATGGAGTTTGTCTTATCACAATAAACTCTTTGTCTATTGAAATGGATTCTGATCGTTTGATATGCTAGGCTTGGTGTTAATTTCTATTGTCTTCGACTATTGGATAGAGATTCGTACTGATAAAGCATAATCATAAACATAACAATGTAAGGTACATCTCCTAGAGGTGGAGATAAGTCTATCCATCTCATTCAATCTGATCTGTTTGACCTGAATCGGTGGCCGCTGCTAACCCCCTTCCGACAGTCCAGGCCCTTCTACACTGGATTCAGGTCACCTGTGTTTGTGTTGCTGATAGGCTCTGCAGCCAATCCCATTGTTTGACTCGTTTTTGTTCTACGCCAGTCAGATATCTATACGAAAACCACATATTACAAGCTGTTGCCTCTGAGAAAATATGGGCCAGTAGAAGCAACAAGCGGGTACAATGGCGTCATTGAACTAGTTGATCAGATCAGAAGCATTGTTATGTTGGCTGTGAGACGATGCTGGCCATTGATTGCCGGTGATTGTCCTACAGATAGCGATCGCCTGGTATTCACTCCTCTATGCCAGCCGCACTCCGAGTAGCTCAACCTGTATGTTCTTGTCGTTTCAGCTCTCGAGGCGTCCCAGTCCGAGATGTTTGAGGTGAAGACCAAGTACGATGAATCTACGACAGCAAAGTTGGTATTTTTTGACCGTTTGTCCTGTTTTTAGCTACGCTCTCGTATCCTAACACTGCGGCTCTCGTACATTATCCTAACACTGCGGCATTGCGTATTGTAGGTCTGACACAATGGACATATTGATGGCGGACTTGGAACGAGCAAACGAAGTAGGTTGAATTATAGGATGACCATCGATTGATTTTGCACGCTGTCCGCACCGCCGCGAGTTAATGCATTCTCTTGGCGATGCCACAGCCGGTATTGAATCGTCAATCGCATCATAAAGTGCTCAACTGCAATCAATATTTACCCAAGCTATCAGATGTTGAGTGGTATTGAATAGTGCTGGGTGCATCACTAATTCCCTTCCTTTGTTCAACAAACAAGCTTCGTCCGACCTAAATAGGTCGTAGTATCGATTGACAGTGTAGCCTAAGTTATCGGAAATATTATTTTCAGTTCGGCTGATAGTAGATTTGCACGGCGTCTCTACCAGAAATTGCTTACTAGACCATTTGATGTACAGCGATCGATGCTGACACGCGCAGAGGCTGATATCCCACCCGGTGTGCTCTCTCACTGCGAATGGCAGCAGCTCAAACCTCGCCTTTGCCGAATGGCTGAAAATGTATTTCATGACGTCTGCATTGCTTCACCTGTGACTTCAGAGAGCGATGCTGGCCGAGAAGCAGGTGGAAACAATGAAGTCACAACTAGAGACGCTGCAAGGATCGTTAAAGGAAAAAACGTCTAGCGGTAAAGACCTTGATCATGCCATCGATCAGCTCAAGAGGTCGAATCTAGAGGTGGAGCTAATGGCTAAGGAGAAGGAGGTGGGCGTTGGCTGCTGCGTAGTCATTAGTTCATCCCATTGATTTGGTTGTTGTTCATTGATGGATGCTTGTGCTTTGTTCGTGTTTGTCATATGTGACTTTTCTCACCTGCCCGCCATGCTGACAGTACCAATAACCGATAGGTGTTTGTGCCATCTATATCGCTCATTAATTATTGACGAACTGATACCGGCGTGTTGACACTGCGTTGTCTCGCGTACAGGTGATCAATTACTTTTGTCAACGACATGTTTCACTGTTTCAAAAACCGTACGGAGGCCAGTTCAGGTGTGGAATATTGATACACCTATCAGCCTCCACTGCTAGCTCAGCCCGTTGTGACACGAACAGTCGATGTCTTTCAGGTGACGCAACTGGTGGAGGAGGTACAAAAACTGCAGAGCAGCGCCACCAAACAGAATCAGGAGTTTAGCGCTCGCGTCACTCAGCTGGAAGAGGAATTGGCGCGGAAAGATGAGCAAATCACGCAACTGAACGACAGCTTAAACAAACAGGCCGACTACCAGGAGCTGAAGAAGGAGTTGCAGTACGTCTGCCACTGTGTCTTGTTGGTCTAGTCACTTGCGCGATGAGGGATAGGGGGAGGGGAGGCAGGACGTTGGGTAGAGGGTGGGGAGGCAGGACGTTGGGTAGGTAATAGGAGGTGGGGGATAGAGGGTGGGGGGCTGTATCATCCACCGCAATATCGTCACTGATAGGCCATGTGTCAATGTGATTGGTGAATGAAGAGAGGCGGCTGCAGTCTCCTACATTAATTATCTTCTATCTAGACGTCCTCCCATATTGTTTACTTCAATGGCGGCATAGTTCCATCAGTGTAGTGAGAGGACCCCCTCCCTGCCCCGTAGTTATATCAGCTTAGTGAGAGTGAACCCCACTATTCAAATGAGTTATCTCCATTCAGCAAAGATTAGTGCAGATAACTGGAAGGATTTTGTTGCCGATAATGTCAATAAATCTATCGGCGGTGTGACGGCGGTGTGACGGGTTACCGCCAGCACCTGATGTATTAAAGCCATATTTTTGTAGAATTCTCAAGTCTGTGGAATTCTCGGCGACCCAGGGTGGCTCCGACGACGGCGGTGGCGAAAGCAAGTCTTTAGAGACTTTGCTCTTGGAAAAAAATAAATCATTGCAGGGTGACAACACTCGATTGAAGAATAGCAACACCGAACTGACAGGTATGTACGCTGATGAGTTCCATCTAAGACAGCTCTTCTGCATGGCTGTGGTTGTACCTTCCTCTGTCGCTGTCTCCCCCCCTCACTCACCCTGGCTGGTTTAGCTTTTTGCTCTGTAAAGGTTCTTTATGGTAACTTTTATGATCTTTGAGATCGAAAGTTGATGTCAACATTGAGCTGATGCTGGTGTATTTGACATAGTTAGGCAATGGCGAGCTGAATTGAAATGACGACAGCGGACATGTGGTTTTGGGTCTCTCTTTCCCTTTCCCTTTGTGAGCCATCATACTTGTAAAGATAGCGGAAAAAATAAAAACGGAATAAATTTCATACATAAATCCCTCTGCTGAATTAGAAAGGTGTTGAGAAGCCAAAGGAGAGACAACCACAGAAATGTCGCGCTCATGTTCAGTCAAGTTACGAGACATTTGCCTGTTGTATGATTGTGGAATCGTGACAGCACCCGATGACGTCACGCTCTAATCAAACTAGTCAGCAACCCTCATCACCTTTCTAATTTCAGCAGAGGGTGTTAAAATCGAGCCAGAATTGCGAGAGCCGATCTCTCCCGTGTCAAGAAACAGCGATTTGAGCTCAGTTAGTCATGCGTATCACACCGTCGCCGCCGCTTCCACCGCTGCCATGGATAATGTGATTATGGGGCCCTCACTGTGGCCGGCAGCGCTGCCAAGCGCTACGTTTATGAGTCACCCAGAGTTCCTGCGTGAGGTGAGTTATTGTTTGAGAGAGCGTAATGCTCACCGCCTATCTTGTACCGTGACTGCACCTCTAGCAAAATTTAACCGGCTTGGTTTCAGAGTTTGAACACGATGGAAATATCGAGCAAAGTAAAAGAGATTTTAAGCACGCACAACATAGGCCAGAGAGTGTTCGCCAAACAGGTGCTCGGCCTCTCGCAGGGTACAGTCAGCGAACTGCTGTCTAAGCCCAAGCACTGGGACAAGCTGACAGAGAAAGGTCGCGAGTCCTACAGGAAAATGTTCTACTGGCTACGCGACCACCGTAGCATAGATGCTCTAAAGAACCTCTCACCCCGAAAACGTAGGTGAAGCTTCTCTCTCTCTACCCAGACATGAGTCTGTCTTCGTGTCCGTGTCTGCGCGTCTGTGTGTGGATGGATTATTTGTGCAAGGCGTGTGCCCCTACTCCTCCGATAGCCCGTCAATCATCAGTTTTTGGCTTGTATTGACGACAGAGAGACTAATCCTCACAGTCATCGGTCAGCAATAACACGCCTCTGTCTGACAACCCAGCATATGCATACATCAATCCCTGCGTTAATCTTCCTACCAGCCTGTCAGATAGCCTGTCAGATACGATCGAGCATACATCAGCGTAATCCCGACCGATCTTAGGTCTGCCGTTACTGCGCCCCAAGTTGTGCGTCTCAGTCTTCTTATCGCCTGTGGCATGTCGTTATTTACTTTTAATCATCGCCGTATGTTCAATACGCAGTCACTATAGATCACGCCCCACCCATTCCACATAATTAAGGTTTAACGTTTAAGCTCATGATTTGTTGAACTTCTAATAGTCACAAACAGACTGTGTTACTGGCTCACATCAAACGTCTCGTCTTACAGCTCCTGGACCATTTCCTATATCCAAGCAAGACTCAAGTAACACAGAGGAAAGGGTGGCACAAATCCTCAGGGAGGCTCAGAACGCCATGGTCAGTAAGAGTTGTGACCCGGCCTCCTTCAGCAGCCAAATACAAGCCGCCTCCACTGCTTGCAAAGGCGCCATTGCAAATGAGGTAACTTACATGTATATACACTACCATGCTGCATACCGTTATTGTAATAATAACAACGATAATAATAATAATACCCATAATAAATGTGATGATAATATCAATGCTAGTGTGATGATGACAAGCCGAGTAATTTGCTCCGATTTCCTCAGTTGAAGTCGGCGTCGATGTTACAAGCGGAGAGGCTGATGAGCAGGCGTGACAGTGGTCTGATGCAGAACGCCGGCGAGTCGTCAGAGGCAATCGTATCTCGTATCTACGAGGAAGAGCTCAGTAAGCTGGCGCAGCAGGCCAAGCACTCAGGCAATGCTGCCGAGTACCAACTCTACCAGGTGAATTATCTCTGCCATCTGAATTGTCTGTATTGTCCATCAGAAATATTTTACGTTTTCTCTCTCTCCATGTCAGACTGAGCTCGACAGGATAGTATCTAAGAAATGCAGTCGGCAGCCATCGCCCGAGTCGTCTACCACTTATAGCGAACCTCAGATGGAGCCCGAAGATCTCTCGTTAGCCAATCAAAAACCAGTCACTGATCTCAGGCACGATTCGGCTCCACCATCATCTCGCGGCGAGTCGCCTCTACAACAGATGCAGAACATAACCAACCAGTTCCTGAGCTCAAGCCAGGCACATCTACTGCAGCAGAAACCTCTGAAACATGTGCTGCCCCCTATATCTCAGGAACAGTTTGACAAATATACAGGTCTGAACACGGAGGAGCTCGTTAAAAAGGTTTGTTATTGCCGCCCAGCATTGTCTCCCATTCCTGTAGCCGGCTGCCTGACAAATTGTTTTGCTCTGTTTATCAGGTCAAGGAATTGTTGAGCCAGTATTCGATAAGTCAGCGTCTGTTTGGTGAGAACGTTCTGGGTCTGAGTCAGGGAAGTGTGAGTGACCTACTCGCGCGTCCCAAACCCTGGTCTATGCTTACTCAGAAGGGTCGCGAGCCATTTATACGCATGAAGATTTTCTCTGAGGATTCTGATGCCGTGAAGAAACTCATGTCAAACCAGTACAAGGCGGCGCTGCCCGCTGCCGACCGTCTGATTCGCGACACTCCATCGCTGCCGTGTAAGTGTGAATCGGTGTTATTGTATGAAACATTAGCAGCTGTCAAACTGGCAAGAGCTGGGAGGCGAGAGCAGCGTGATATTGATTTCCTATGTCCAGCCTATCTGGTATTGATATATGCAGTGTTGATTTACCAGCTTGACATATTTCGCGATCAATAATTGGGTCTGTGTCGCTGTCTCAACTGACGTCTTGTGTTACAGCGGCAGAATCGTTGGCTGAGCGCCGCCATTCAGACGATGTGCCTCTGCCTGTGGACCATTGGATCCCGTCGATGGTACCCAACCCGCTGGCCAGCAGCCTCATGCAGGCTCCCAGCATAATAGAGTTTGTCGCTGCCACTGGCGAGCTAGACACTCTTCTTGTCACGTCTCAAGTCAAGGATCTTCTGCAGTTTCATAATATCGGCCAGAAGCTGTTCGGCGAAGCTGTGCTGGGACTGAGCCAAGGTGAGTCCATACACCCTTTTCCCTCTCTCCTCCTCTCTCTCCCTCTCCCCCTCACCCCTCTCACCCTCCCCCCTCTCTCTCTCTCTCTCTCCCTC
>ERZ1740065.2080-NODE-2080-length-12381-cov-11.292147_pt1 | contig 12381 bp, 13 predicted proteins | sample MGYA00581738_ERZ1740065 | MGnify/ENA primary metagenome ERZ1740065 (study PRJEB43018, sample SAMN04849749) | marine metagenome | isolation source: floating plastic debris | place: Pacific Ocean | collected 2008-09-01 | study: EMG produced TPA metagenomics... | reverse complement strand
CGCGGTTTATTGTGTGATAGATCTTGTGAGATAGTGATTTATTTAGTTAGTGAGAGAGAGAGTGAGAGAGAGTTATAGTGATGGATGGAGCAGTACCATGCGCTTCAGCTAGTATTCTCTGTGTGTAGATTCATCACAAGGGTTCATAGCCAAGTGCTCTCTATTTCCCAGCTGCAAGAGTGCTCAGAGGTCAGAGGCAGGAAGGGATGCTTGGAGAAGAGGCTAAGCTATCTTGGGACAAATTTCCGTTCACTGGAAACAGCAAGGTAAGCGGCAGCAGTGGCCTTTGTAGTGTTTCACTAGATCTTTCACTGTAACCACAAGTTCATAACTCTTGACTCCTAAATCCGGAAGCTACTGGAAGCTACTGTTCTCCCGGTGCAATCAATCCATCGCTGTCATGAACACTCATGTCTGTGGGATTTCTGAATTTTCAACCAGCAACCACTTGCTACCTGTTGCCTGCCGTCTGCTGTTCCTGGCTACCAATCATTGAATACAGTAATTTTGCAGACCTATGCCACAGACATAATGACCACAGACTCAGCTGCTAGTGGTACAGCCTATCACTGCGGAGTGAAGACCAAATCCAGAGCTCTGGGGGTTGATGACAACATCATCATATCTGATTGTCCTTCGACTGAGAAAGCCAGAGTGAAATCTGTGCTGGACTACGCTCTGGAGGATGGTAAGCCAGCTGATAGCACGCTGTCCAGTACGGGGAGGAGCAGAGAAAGTATGGAGCAGTCAAGCATTATGATAGCGCCCAACACCCTTGACCTTAACAGAGTGGGCTCTAATCCAATTAGTAGAATTACCATACCCTCCCCCACTAAAAGGCAGGAATGTTATGTTTGGGGGAAGACAACTCCAAAATAAAAATACTCCCACTTGTAGTACACAGTGTCTAACCTCCCAGGAATATTGATGCTCACAGATTTCCCCACATCTAAGACATGCCTTATAGTCAAAGAAAATTGTCGTTAAATCTATATTTACTGCTGAATTGGGTAGTGGTAGGTAGGGGTGTCTATTCATACGTCGAACAGTCGAGAGTTTGACTGCTCCAGAGTTAGACAGTTTGAAAGCTGTATGAAAAATCATCTCTGATACCCCAGTTCACTGCTACCAACTACCAATAACAGTGAATGAATGGTGACGTCAAACAAACCGGAATGAAAGCTATCAAAACTCCAGTGCTGAAGAGGAGTGCGCAAGTTTTGAAAGCTTTTTAACTTTAATCACTGAAAGTTAGACTGCTCAAATTCTTATAATATACGCCCCTGGTGGTAGGGGACACATGGGAATCCACCAGCAACGGAAAGAACATTGACCTTTACTTGAAGTCATGAAGAATGACATAAGGTGTTCCCAGATATTGCATTGAGCTCTACATGTAATTGGCAGTAGCATACTGCAGAACTGGATTTGATTGCAGCAGGAATTTTAGCGTTGCCTTCAAACTAATTTAAAAATCAAAATGATAGCAATCTAAAGATAGGTATCCCTAAATAGTGAGAAGACGACTCCTGTGTAAGATAATTCTAGCGATCGCATGATAATCTGGTTGGTGTTTTCACTACAGTTAGATTGTGCCTCTCAAATCCAGTTTGACTGTACTATAACACGTATTGTATGAACGTCTCACTTCTTCCAGCGAAGATCTGCTAGTTGTATTGGTATCACAGGGTCACGCTACCATTCTGCTAATACGGTTCTAATGCTGCCTTTTTTAGGCAAGTCGGTGGGGTTTGTTACGACTGATCGGCTGACGGGTGCATCTGTAGCTGCTGCATACGCGCATTCGCCTGACCGAGGCTGGTCTGCCGACTGCCATGTACCCGCCGAGTTCCGTCAGCAATGTAAGGACATCGCCAAACAGCTGGTCGAAGATAACATAGACATACAGGTCCGTATACACAACTCCCTCTATCCCTCCTTCACCATCATCCTTACCCTCACCTTCATTCTCTCCCTCTCACACACCCTCTCACTTTCACTCTCCCTCTCCCTCTCCCTCACCCTATCTCCCATTACCTCCTCTCGCTCTCCATCTCTCGCTCTCCACGCTCTCAGCTGGTACAGCATGACAGCTGGGTCCTAAAATGAGAAAACCTCCCTCTGAAGAATTAAGAGTTATTGATCAAGAAATTTGTCAGAAATGCATGAATATCTCAAACTGAATAATTGAAGATTAAATTGAAGTAAAGAACAAACCAACCTTGCCTCATCCAGGCATTCAGTTCAATGTACTAATGTGAACTGTCAGCATTAATTCGTGTACCATGAATTCCTGCCATGGAAGGCTCATATATCTGTTCTCTTGTACCGATTTCAGGTGATGCTCGGTGGAGGAAGAATCGACTTCCTGCCTCATGACAAAGTTGACCCAGAACGTAACGTCAATGGCAGCCGTCTAGACGGCGTCGACCTAATGGAAGTAAGTGTTAGTTCCACCTTCCACATGTAGAGAGTCTATGATTGATCAACTCAGCGTGACGAGTCCTCCAGCTCCACTCTATAGAGAAATACAGTTGATCAGATATTGGGGTTGTAAGCATAACACGCCCAGCTGTTGTTGATCTACAATTCAGTTATCGTACAATCTGCTGTATAGAAATGTCGACAGGCTGATATTCCAAACTAGGTTTAGCTTCATGTAGCCCAGCCTAGAAGCCCAGTTTTGTATGTGTTGTTATATGAGCTTGTGGGCAAAGTAAAGAATTTCCTTCTTACGAAAGGAAAGATTTATCTGTGACATTTTTCAATGCAGTTTTCATTAGTTTTGTTTTTTATATTTATCAGAGATGGAAGATGGTGCAAGAAGGAAAGAACCGCTTGGCTGCGGTTGTCACCAACAGAGCTCAGTTTGACGCCATAAATATTGAAAATACTGATTATCTCTTCGGCTCGTTTGAACCAGAAAGAATGCTCGAGGAAACAGAGAGAAGGAAAGACAACTCCGAACCATCGGTATCAGAAATGACGGAAATGGCAATAAAGATTCTGCAAAAGAATCCTAATGGCTTCTACCTGTTCGTTGAAGGTGAGGAAATGATGCATTGTGACCAGGTAACTGAGCAATCCGTTTCGTTGGCACAGGAAGTGTGGTTATGAACGTTGGCATGATGCATACAAACTGCCAATATTCATTTATATTTGATCAAGTCAGCCAATAAATCTGAAAGTCAAAAGTGTAATCAAGAAAAATTGCGTTACGATTGACGTAAACATAAACGTAGACATTGGCATTGGTAATCAAATATCACACTAGCTTCCACAATCGCATAGGTTACTGTAATACGGACCGTGCTGCAAATTGAGAATTTCTGTGATCAAATTTTTGATTGCTAATTCAGATATGACATCAAACTTATCTACTTCCGATGTGATTGTATCAGCCAGTGCTTGGAGTTAGATCTGAAAAAGTTTTATGAGCGCTAACTTGTTTACAACTGATTTTAAAAATGTTCCTCTTGAAAAACTCAGTGCTAAGCCTCATTCACACTGCGCCGATAGCCGTCAGTGATACCATAATTTGACACATCCGTGTGGTGCGAGATGTGCTACATAGCCAGTGATTTGACTTCACCTGTTTCACTCGGGTCCGCTTTTCAACTGATAGGTTTTTTCATCGGCTGGGCATTGACCAATACGAGCCAAACTGTACCGCCCCGCTTTCCTTGAGCCATCCAAATGTGTAAGCTGATGGTGTCAACCGGCAGCCATAGGCGCCGCGCGAAGGCGTCATTACTGTCCTGCTGATTTAATTCCTGATTTACTGGTATTCCTTACCCTCCAGGAGCCAATATAGATAAAGGTCACCATAGTAACCGAGCGAGGTTTGCCCTGGAGGAGACTCTGGCTTTGGACGACGCCGTCGAAGTGATGATGAAGGAAACTTCATCTGATGACACACTCATTGTAATCAGTGCTGATCACAGCCACGCCATGGCATTTGGAGGTAGGAGTTGTCTTCTCCTACAGAAATTTCTCCCAACAATGGAAGTACTGGCATAGTATTCTCACCTGTTCGAGTGCTGATAATGAGTTAAGAGGTTTCCTCTCTTGTATTGGTATTAGCCGCCTTGTCCCAGGAGTTGTCCTCTCATGTACTGGTATTAGCCGCCTTGTCCCGGGAGTTGTCCTCTCATGTACTGATACTAGCCGCCTTGTCCTGGGAGTTGAAAGCAATTGCGTAGCCAAATGTGGAAAATTAGCTGTCTCAAAAGTTAGAGAAGTCATAGATCTACAAGTAAAATCGTAGGGTTCTCAACACTGGGTAAGGTAGATATACGGCTACTCAAGCTACAGCAAACTGAATCTCCATCTCCAGTATCTTTGGTCCTTCAATGTGTATCTGTATCTAAGGAATGTATCAGTAGACCGCAACCATCTCTCTGATTTCCTGTTGACAGGATATTCTGATAGAGGCAGAAACATTCTTGGACTTGCTCAACTCGGTGGCAACAAAACGAGAGACGATCTAGGCAACCATTTCACTATCATCTCGTACGGTAATGGACCAGGCTACAACAAGGCACAGAGGGAGAATCTCACTGAAGAGCTTTTTGGTAAGTCGTAATTTCTGAATGGTGTTCAGTATCACCAGTATGAACAAAAATTTTTAACATGATCGATGATAGTGAAAGTCAGTGAAGCATACAAGTTAGCCCTGGTTCGATTTCAAGAATTTAGATTCTTGAGCTAGATCTACAGTAAAGTCACTAATGAAGCTACGGACTTTGAGTGGCTATCATTACTTCTCAGAATAGCTTTGCCTCCTTGAGGCAGTAAACATGTACCTATCACCGATGTGCTGTGCTCTCATGATGTCTTTACACAATAGCTAAAGGATTATGAATAGAAAGCCATGTTCAACCATTTATAAATGTTGTTTTCGATTCTCAAAGCTACCTAAGATGTTAAAGATTTTGCCCACTAACATTTCTACTTCTACCCATTCGTCACACAATTCTTAACATGACAGTACCTGGAGTTGTCTCATCTTGTTGTTTTAGAGACTGATCAGGTTTACATGGCCAATGTACCACTGGAGTCAGAGACGCATGGTGGCGAGGATGTACAGGTGTTCGCTTCCGGCCCCATGTCGCATTTATTTACTGGAGTATTTGAAGAGTCTTTCCTAGCTCACGGGATGGCGTATGCTGCGTGTGTAGGCAGTGACCGTCGCCACTGCAGGGGAGAAGCCATGAACACTGCTGACAACCTTCATATCTCTCCTATTGTACTCGTAATGGTGCTACTACCATTGATGTACTGACAGGCTAGTTCAGACCTCCGCTCTTCATTGATTAATTTCTAGTAGCTTGACTTAATAAAATTGTTGTAAATCAAGGAAGGCTGGTGTATAAACGGACATTTTGAGACAGGTTGGCAGCAGGTACAGTTGGTAAATACAAGTAGCAAATACAATCAGCAATTGTAATTGGCAAAAAAATACTATGCTCAACCACTTTTGCAGATTCTTCGCAGCAATTTGTCTTCATTCTATAACAATAAAACGAAAGTAGCCACGGCCTCTATACATCTATAGCTGGTGATACCTCTTGTACTAGCTGCGCCTATGGCCGGCGATACCTCTGATTATGGCAAATAAGTATGAGAAGGCTTAAAACTATTCATTAACAAGTATTTGTACTTGTGAAATGGGTGGAGCTTGAAAACTTACCAATAGCTGTGATCTACAGCTACACACAGTTTCCCTTTCAGAACAAACATGATTGGGGTCAAGCCTCAATCATCCCACAAGTGGATGATTGGGACCAAGATCCCATCATGGAAGAGGATTGGGATCAAGATCCCCCAATCTCAACAAACGAAGTAAGTTTCACACCGGGATTTTACGTTGTACAGATAATAACTATGGTCTACACATGGACCTACTGAGTTATAATCTAGTTTTCCATTTTAGAGTGAGGAAAGGAAAGAAAGACTTATACTTGTAACGACAGATATACTAGAAATGTTAGACAACTTAATTGAATTATATGAAACCTTAATTGAATAAATAAATAATTTCAAAGCACTGAGTTATTGACTCTTGAGATGAATAGTCAAACAACTAACTACAACAATACGAATAACCCAATGGCAAGGAAAGTCATTGGTACTGATACACGGATAATAATCATGGAGTGATAGGAGAGCTGAATTACTCATACACATGATGAAGATGAGATGATATATAAAGAGATGTATGAGGATACACTGCTCATAAACGATAACCCCAACATCATGACAGTACCTGAGGACCACGGATGAAAAGCGAAATAGAATGATTAATGATGAGCCCGCTGGATTTCTATGCGTCAGACTACCGAGAGATATCAAGGCGGCAGGTGTCTGCTTGCTACCGCTAATGATGTTAGTCGTTTGGTTAGTGCAAACCGGCATCATTTCTTCTGACAACGCCCTGATAACTGATGCGCTGTTACCCACGGTTGAAAATAGCTTTTCCAATCAAACTAACAACACTCAAGCTGCTTTCATACTAAAAATATTAATGGATGGAACGATAATAAAGATACAATGAAGATCAAACAAACAGTTTATCCTTATATCCTATACGTTTGACACTGATAAATTTGTCCAGCAGTAAGTCGAGCTCATGTAAGCCTGCGGTGAAGACTCGTGGAAGTATCCTCCTGTACTCTGAGCATTAGAGCACTCGGTGTATAAAGACTGAGGCGATTATGTATATTGAGAATGAAGGCTGCTCCCTACCATGCCCAACCTTATTTTTATGCAACAAGAAACTCTTAGGCTATTGGTGTGGAAACTGATGTGAAAAGTGAACTAAATTTTGACATAGCATATGAAGGTAGCTGCGGTAGAGATTTGTGGCAGTAACGAGGTTAACATAGATATTTATACTGGCCGTTTTGCTGCTAGAAATATAACATCCACCAGGTGATGAGTCAGTTAGAAATAGACTCAGTGAATAGTTGAATCTATGATGAGAACGGGTGTCTATAGTACCCAACCCATAAACTTAACCTGTAGAAGGAGAATTATGTATATAAACCCCATGGGTAAAAAGTCAAAATATTCTCATCAATCATTGGCTGAAATCTATAAAGACAGTAGGTTAAAGGTCAAAATATACTCATCAATCATCGGTTGAAACTTGTGACATAACAATCTATAAAACCAATAGGTCAAAGGTCAAAGCAGACTTATCAATTTCTTGGCGAAACTTGTGATATCACAATCTATACACTGTTTTGAAACTAATATCAATATTATGATATTGAAATGGCTGATCTGTAGGTTATGCGGGGGGGGGTTGAAAAAATAGCTGAATGCGATGAGTAGTGATGTGACTTTCACCTTCACCATCACCTTCACCAGACCGACGACCAACAGTCATAGTCGAAGCCGACACTAAGTCCGATACAGTTTCACACACAAACAAACCTGTTGCTCTTCAACCCGTAAACGAGGATGGGAATCGTACGTTCAACATGGAAACTGGAACGCAAGCTACGGTAGTCGGAAATGGAGGGGAGGCCTTAGCATCTGGGAGCACAAGCAAAGTGACGATGAAACTAGAGTCAGGCCTCCAGATAAGGAAAATGCCCCCACCAGACACCAATCCAAAGGGTGATGTTGGTGAACAAACTGCTGACACTGAGGATGAAGACCATCTGATAGAGACAACAGTAGAGTCAGATAATGTTCGTCGGTCGGGCAGGATCAGGCCTTTACCTGCCCACCTCAGAGATTATGAGCTAGATTAACTCTGTAGTTTATTGGACATAATAGTATTTAATATGTGCACCTAAGTTAACACAAACAGAAAATGCTGGTGTGACTCATCACCAGCCACAAAAACGAGAAGCTATTTTATTGATACATAACCGTAACAGGAGGACCACCAGAACCCCAATGCCATGGGGCGATCGGTGTATTTACCTACGTGATATACGGGCAGGTAACGCGTAAATATTGGCCAACTGGGGTGTATATATAGATACACGGGCCATTGGATGGCCAAAAAAGCAATTGGCGAACACTATGCCAAGAGCATCACTATCGATTACCAGCTAGGAGACGAGGGCGCGGATGCAAATCCCATGGAGCCTCCTACCCCTGAGGCACGACCTACCGCGGCTACACAGACAGAAGGACCTGTTCGCAGGGCTCGGTCTTCTGTGCCTACACACCACCAGGGTTCTCCTGCAGAAGCTGGAGCAGCAACAACAAGTCAAGAGGGAACAAGAAGTCACTGCCAAATGTCTGCAGGCGATTCATAAACTACAGCAGGAGAAAGAGGCGCTGATGAGACAGGTTGGCTACCTCAAACAGGAAGCCGGCCAGCGCAAGAGGGGCTGCCGACAAACTAGGGAGCGATTCTGGAGCCTGAGAGAAGAGGATCGGAGGCAAGAGAGAGTTGTGATACGAAATCCGGCGGCCGGCATTGGAGCGCTAGCTAATATGGATAGATAAAAAAAAGGAGGAAATCAATTACACATATTGCATGATAATTTATATTGTTATCCAAAGAGGAGATTGTAATAAAGATTGTTTATAACCACAAGCTAGTTCAGGATTAGTGATGCGCATGCAAAATACGTATGGAGCGAGGCCAACACAGGCTGGTGTTAATAAGATAGCTCGCAGCGATATGTCCCGACACATAATGTATGGACAAAATATGGGATCCCAATACACCCAGGGTGGTGATTTCAATGACAGGAGCAATCTGGGCTGCGAGGATAAAGGTCAGCAACACTGACCATCCTGGTCAATTGGAACGGTGACACCATTCCACCAGCATCAGGCACTTGCACACAGAAAGTGAGCGAAGCATTCGCGGATGCTATGTATGGCATACAGTGCCTAGAGCAACAATGGGAGCAGGACGAGATGGATGCGATCACAGCTATGAACACACCTGAGGTAGGGAGTTGGCTCAGGAACAGCGGCGGACGGCGGCAGAGCGGTCAACAGCAGCAAGACATAGGAGGGAAACCAGGGAAGCAGGGACAGCGGTAGAGAGAGAGAGAAGGGAAGCACTGTTCTATGCGGAAAGAAGGGAGAAGGGGCAGCAAATACTGGTACCGGAGAACTTGCTGCCGCTCCACCAGACCTGGTACAGGATGTGGACCGGGCCCATTTGCACCGGTTCCGTCGGTTGGACCGTTGTCTCATATGGCCTGAGGGCTACAGGATGGGCAAGGACTCTGCCAGCGGACACCAAGACTAGGAGGTGAGGGGCTAAAAATAAAAGTGGACAACGAGTCGTCGGTCATCTGAGATATGCGCCATTGAGTAAAAAAATAATGGTGGAAGGGGAGAGCGATGTGACCTTCACCTTCACCAGACCGACGACTAACAGCCATAGTCGAAGCCGACACTAAGTCAGCTACTGGATTCAGGATGTAGAGCTAACAAGCTCGAACTTGGAAACGTTTTTTATGTACCAATTGGAGTAGTGATACGTGTAAGCTCAGGCACCCCGACATGTAGCATCGGCAGCACCAGCAGCACTGCTGGAATTGTCAGATTGGCAGGTTTGGAAAATTGGCAGGTTTTACAGCTTACTTGATCAGCACAAGTCGGCCAGGCCGCTGTTACAGCTTAGTAAGCACACGTTTGCCTACCACTCTGTCAGGCAGCTAGCATTTCATGCTGGTAGACTACTGCTTGCCACATTTGGTTGACAAGTTGCTAGACTGATATTTGTCACCTGCATAGGACAAATCTGCATTTCGCATAGGGGCTGATCACTGTGAATGTATGCCCCGAGCTGTAACGTTGACAGATTGGTAGATGGGCGGCTATGATAGCTGAATAAGCACACGTTTACCTGCCACTCTGTCAGGCAGATAGCATATCATGCTGGTAGACTACCGTTTGCCATGCTCGACTACGCTTAGTTCGTCATACTGGTAGCCTTGTCATGCTGCTAGCTCCTTTCGAGGCTAGATACGTGAGCTGTTAGGCGCGTGAGCTTTTAATTGGTTGAGTTGTATGAGAGGAATAGTGGGGAGCCAGAGCTTCCTGCTTGTCATACTGGTATAATGCTATTACCAGGATAACGAACTCCCAGGTTCCTAAACTTTTAGATTATTGAGTTGCGTGAGTAGAATAGTGGAAGCGGTGAATGGAATAGAGGGAAGCATGAGATGGCTGACCAGAAGCCAGGACTAGCTTCCCCTGGGCACTGCCCCCAAGTATGTCACTAGAAGTCTGATGTGAGTGGGAGAGTGTATAGCACTGAGCAATAAAGTAGGATTTTTTAGCCTATATAGATAGGACAAATTAGACAGTTCATATATGGGCTGATTACAGTGAATAGAACGATCTACCACACGTATCTCCCAATTGCTGTAGCCAAAGGAGACACATCTGTAAAATATAACACCAATGTTAACCAATAGCATTGAAGTTTACATGACATTTACGTCACACAATGTACATATCAATATGATATATGTATCAGAGGATTGGCCTGTATCATATCAATCATACCTAAGCAAGTCTTCTCGTACCATATGAGCCATGGGCCTCATTTGAGCATGAAGACACGGTAAGTTTTATATATACCATATATTTACATGGTATAGATAAGAATTGTGATACGTATTTACAACAGATTTTTTTCTTACAGAGTGAAGAATCCATGATAGAGAGTCATGAAGATCTTGATTCCTCTTCCATGATACCCATCGAAGAGGAATGGGATCAAGATCCTATATTCATAGAGGATGAAGTAAGTTTCACACCAAAAATTTAATTTGGATAGATAATAATGGTACACTTTGACATGTTGAGTTATAACTTTGTCTCCTATTTTAGAAAAAGAAAGAGCTGCTATTGAAATTGTTATTACACGTAACCAAAGTATTAGAAGAGATCATTAATTTATTATAATGAAATAATTTAAACACATCTGAATCATTAATTTTCATAGAACAAGTGGTGAGTTGAGCAGCCACATAACTATCAGGAGAGCGTATGAATGATCTAGTTACAAGGAAAGTCAACTAGTAGTCAAGAAGTGGTAGGGACAGCTGAATTACTCATGCGCATGATGGGTACGAGATGATATATAAAGAGATGTGTTAGGACACAGTGACCATTACCGATAAGCCGAACATCCTAACACTATCTGTGAACCATGGATGATAATCAAAATAGAATAAATAACGATGAGCCCCCAGGATTTCTATGCATCAGAGAACCGAGAGATATCAAGGCGGCAGGTGTCTGCTTGCTACTGCTAATGATGTTAGTCGTTTGGTTAGTGCAAACCGGCATCATTTCTTCTGACAACGCCCTGATAACTGATGTGCTATTGCCCATAGTGGAAAATAGGTTTTCCAATCAAAGTAACAACACTCAAGCTGCTTTCTAATCATACTAAAACTACTGATAGATGGAATGGTAATAAAGATACATTGAAGATCCAAAAGTGTATGCTTGTATCTTATACATTTGATATTGACCAATTTTTCCACCAATAGGTGGAACTCTGCGGTGAAACATGGTGGAAGTATCGTCCTGAACTCAGGTTGAGCAACAGAGCACTCAGTGTATATAGACTGAGGCGATAACTTATACTGAGAATGAAAGATGTCTCCCTACCATGCCCAACCTTTTTTTATATGATAATAAACTCTTAAGCTATTGATGTGGAAGCTGATGTGAAAAGTAAACTAAATGTTGACATAGCATATGAAGGTAGCTGCGGTAGAGATTTGTGGAAGTAACGAGGTGAATACCCCTATTTATGCTGGTTGTTTTGCTCCTAGAAATATAACATCCAACATGTGCTGAGTCAGCTTGAAATAGCCACGGTTTCTATGATGAGAAGGGTGCCCATAGTAATCAACCTATAAACTTAACTCGTAGAAGGAGAATGATGTATATGAACGGCCGACTTGTGTTGATCTAGTAAGCTGTAAAACCTGCCAATCTGCCAAACCTGCCAATCTGACAATTCTAGCAGTGCTGTCGGTGCTGCCGATGCTACATGTCGGGGTGCCTGAGCTTACACATATTACTACTGGCAGCAGTGACCCAGAGGAGAGATACAGGATGCTGTTCGCGCTGTAACAGTGATGATGCTGGTAGGGTGCGTGAAATGAGAAAAACAAACGGGATGGAATGGCCAGAGAGGTGCAACCAGAATGGAGAGAAAGACGGCACCAAAACTAATCCGACAGTAGCGTCGGACCAACAACGCCCAAAAACAATCGAAACGCCTGGCACCCAATCACCACACCCCTATGGCACCAGAACCGCAGAGGCACCAGAACCATGGGTTCCGGACGCGAGAAACCAATGCCAATACTAATGCCAATACCAATGCCAATACCAATGCCAATACCAATGCCAATGCCAATACCA
>ERZ1740065.2079-NODE-2079-length-12383-cov-7.265980_pt1 | contig 12383 bp, 14 predicted proteins | sample MGYA00581738_ERZ1740065 | MGnify/ENA primary metagenome ERZ1740065 (study PRJEB43018, sample SAMN04849749) | marine metagenome | isolation source: floating plastic debris | place: Pacific Ocean | collected 2008-09-01 | study: EMG produced TPA metagenomics... | reverse complement strand
AGGTTCGGCACACGGGTCGGCAATTCAGCGGGCTCCGACTCGGAACCATCGTAGTTCTCGACGAAGTCGACCGTCTGCTTGTCGATGTCGGCCAGCAGCTCACGCGTGATCTTGGCCATGCGTACTTCGGTGTAACGCATGGCCGCTGCAGCGTCGCCATCCACGGAGCCGAAATTGCCCTGCCCGTCGATCAGCATGTAACGCATCGAGAACGGCTGCGCCATGCGAACGATCGTGTCGTAGACCGCTGAATCGCCGTGCGGGTGGTACTTGCCGATGACGTCTCCAACGACGCGCGCGGACTTCTTATAGGGCTTGTTGAACTCGTTGCCCAGCTCCCGCATCGCGTAGAGCACGCGGCGGTGTACCGGCTTGAGACCATCGCGAACGTCGGGCAATGCCCGCCCGACAATGACGCTCATGGCGTAGTCGAGATACGACTGACGCATCTCGTCTTCGATGGTGACTGAGAGCAGTTCCTGGGCGATATCGGACATAGAAATTCAGGTCGCCTGGCCGGCCGTGCGTTGGGCCTGAGCCCAGCCACGACGGGGGAGCGCGGCCCGCCTGAAACGGGTCACGAAGAGGCGTTGTCGGTCAGTGGTTAAATAAGTAGCTTTTTCAGGCGCTTATGTTGTTATTGGAGAACGTGTCTAGGCCACGTTTTCAGCTGTCACCAACACCCTCCAAACACCTGAAATTCTAGCACAAAACTGACCCTCTTCGGGGCGTGGGAATCGGCGCTAACCCGGTATACTCGCGCCATGCAAACTTGTGACCTCATACTGGCCGCGCGCTGGGTCGCGCCGGTCGACGGGCGTCAGCGTCTCATCGAAAATGGCGCCGTTGCGATCGATGGTGGGCGCATCGCTGCCGTGGATAGCCAGGCGGCGATTTCGGCTCAGTGGGAAGCACGAAAACGCGTGGATAGACCCAGCGCCCTGCTGACACCAGGCTTCATCAACGCGCACACGCACGCCGCCATGGCGCTGTTCCGCGGCATTGCCGACGACCTGCCGCTGGACACCTGGTTAAACCAGCACATCTGGCCGCTCGAAGCCCAGCACGTGACGCCCGATTTCGTGCGCGACGGCACGCGGCTGGCCATGGCCGAAATGCTGCGTGGTGGCATCACCTGCTTCAACGACATGTACTTCTTCCCCGACGTGGTCGCAGAAGCCGTCATCGAAGCGCGTATGCGCGCATCGATCGGGCTCATCGTCATCGACTTCCCGACGGTCTGGGCCGACGACCCCGATGGCTACCTGAAGAAAGCGGTTGCGGTTTACGACAGCCACGCAAGACACCCGCTCGTGAGTTGCCAGTTTGCGCCTCACTCGCCCTATGCTGTCAGTGAGGAGACGCTGGCACGCGTGCGCGTGCAGGCGGACCAGCTCGATATCGGCGTCCACACGCACTTGCATGAGACGGCAGCCGAGGTCGCCAATCACGTTGCTGACCGCGACGAGCGCCCGTTTTCGCAGCTCGACCGCCAGGGCTTCGTCAACCAGACGCTGCTGGCCGCACACATGGTCCACATCGACGAAGACGAGATCGCGCGCGCAGGCGCTTCGGGCATGAGTGTGGTGCACTGCCCCGAGTCGAACCTGAAACTCGCGAGCGGCATGGCACCTGTGACCGCGCTCGTTGAAGCCGGCGTCAATGTGGCACTCGGTACAGACGGCGCAGCCAGCAACAACGACCTGAGCCTGCTGGGCGAAATGCGCACCGCTGCACTGCTGGCGAAGGCCCAGTCCGGCAACGCACGCAGTCTGCCTGCCGAGACCGTGCTTGAGATGGCCACGATTAACGGCGCCCGTGCGCTCGGTATCGACGCGGACACCGGATCGCTCGAGGCTGGTAAATGGGCCGACATGGCGTGTATCGAGCTCGATAGACCGCACACCACGCCCTGCCCCGATCCCTTGTCCACGCTCGTTTACGCGGCAGGCAACGGCGATGTCTCGGACGTCTGGGTGGCCGGGCGGGCGGTGCTCGAACAACGTAAACTAGTGACGATAGACGAGGACGCGGTCCTCGCGCGTGCCCGGGACTGGGCGGCGCGCTTCGGAACCCAGAACACGGCATGAGTGATACCAACCAGGCCCAGCGCACGAACAACGTCGACGCGGCCGAAATCGCCCGCTTCGATGCTGCGGCATCGCGTTGGTGGGACCCCGACGGCGAATTCGGTGCCCTGCACCGGATCAACCCGCTGCGCGCCGACTACGTGGCCGAACGGGTAACGCTCGGCGACGCCACACTTATCGATATCGGCTGCGGTGGCGGTCTCTTCGCAGAAGCCATGGCAGCACGCGGCGCGCGGGTGACCGCAATCGACATGTCACGCACGGCCATTGAGGTCGCCAAGCTGCACCTGCACGAAAGCGGACTCAACATCGATTACCACGAATCGACGGCTGAGGCGATCGCTGACGAACAGGCGGGGCAGTTTGATGTGGTGACCTGCCTCGAGATGCTGGAACACGTGCCCTCGCCCGCCTCTGTTGTCGAGGCCGCCGCACGCCTCGTTACACCGGGTGGTGACGTGGTGTTCTCGACCATCAACCGCACCGCGAAGGCTTTTGCACTTGCCATCGTCGGCGCCGAGTACGTACTGAACTGGGTGCCCCGTGGCACGCATGAGTTCTCGAAGTTCATCAAGCCCAGCGAGCTCGACGGCGCCGCGCGGCGCGCAGGCCTCGAGCTGGTTTCGCTGGCCGGGCTCGAGTACGACCCATTGTCAGACCGTTTCCGGTTGGGTTCGAGCGTCGACGTGAACTATTTCGCCCACTACCGCCGGCCGGCCAGCGATTCGTGACGCAACCGCGCCCCGCAGTCCTGTTCGACCTCGACGGCACGCTCGTCGATACCGCCGAAGACCTGGCCGCAGCCTTGTGGGCCGCCTGCGATCGCTTTGGCCGGGAACGACCGCCGCTGGCCGCCGCCCGAACGGCGATCGGTGACGGCGGTCCCGGGCTCGTGCGCCTGGCGTTCGGCGAAAACGCACCGGAACACGCCGACGCGCTGGCCCACCTGCTCAACTACTACGCCAACAACATCGCCGAGCATTCCCGTGTTTACGCGCCACTCGACCAACTGCTCGACGCGCTTGATGCGCGTGAGGTGCCCTGGGGTGTTGTCACGAACAAGCGCGTCGGTCTCGCCCGCTCCCTGCTGGACGATATCGGTGTCGTGCCCACACGCGACTGCATCATCGGTGGCGACTCGCTGGAGGTCGCGAAGCCGCATCCGGCACCGCTGCTGCATGCGGCAGCAATTCTCGAGGTGGCGGCTGAACACTGTGTATACATCGGTGACCACAGCCGCGACATCGATGCAGGCAAAGCAGCCGGCATGCGTTGCATCGCCGCAGGCTATGGTTACATCAGCGCCGAAGAAGACCCGACACAGTGGGGTGCCGAAGCCATCGCACCGACCCCTGCCGAACTCGCCACGCACATCGAGCAGTTTCTGACGCAGCACTCAGGCGCCGCGGCATGACCTTTCCTGAATTGTTGGAGCAGACGGCCATCTGGCCGTGGTTGGGCGTGGCCGCTTTGCTGGGGCTGCTCATCGGGGCGCTGATTGCCGTGCTGGTCGCGCGCAGCCGGAGCGAACGCCAGGCGCTGGAGATCGCTCGGCTCGAGCAACAGATCCGTGACGACACCGCCCTGCAGCGCGAGCGCGAGCAACTCATGGAGCTTATGTCGACGCGTCTCACGGGCGAGTTTGGCCAGCTTGCGCAAAAAACCATGCGCGCCAACAGCGAGACCTTCCTGCAGCTCGCCGAAGAGCATCTGGGCTCGCGTCAGAAAGAAGCAGACAGTGCACTCGCCGCCCGCGAGCAGGCCGTGGCCTCGCTGGTCAAACCCATTTCGGAAGCACTGCGAGACAGCCGTCGCCAGATCGAGGAGCTTGAGAAGGCGCGCAGCCAGGCCTACGGCGGCATCACCGAGCAGTTGGCGAACATGCAGGCAACGACGGCATCCCTGCAGCACGAGACGCGCAATCTGATCACGGCACTGCGCCGCCCCGAGGTGCGTGGTCAATGGGGTGAGATCACGCTGCGAAGGCTCGTCGAAATGGCGGGCATGGTGGAGCACTGCGACTTTGTTGAGCAGGCCACGGTTCGTGGCGAAGACGGCAGCGCACTGCGCCCCGACCTCATCGTTCGCATGCCCGACGAGCGCGAACTCGTGGTCGACGTCAAAACACCACTCGATGCCTACCTGAGCGCTATCGAGGCGACCGACGAGCAAGAGCGTAAGCGCTTCCTCAAGCAACATGCGCGCAAGGTCGCAGACCGCATCGCCGAGCTCTCACGCAAGTCGTACTGGGCCCAGTTCACCAAGAGCCCGGAGTTTGTGATCCTCTTTATTCCCGGTGACCAGTTCCTGACCGCTGCGCTCAACGAACAACCGACGCTCATCGACGATGCCTTGCGTCAGAACATCATCCTGGCCACGCCCACGAGCTTCGTCGCGCTGCTCAAGGCTGTCGCCTACGGCTGGCGCCAGCTCTCGCTTGCCGAGAACGCCGAACACATTCGCAAGCTGGCCGTCGATCTGCACGACCGTCTGGCCGTCTACGCCGAGCACATGGCGCGTGTGGGCAACCAGCTCGACGGCAGTGTCAAGGCCTACAACAAGGCCGTTGGCTCGCTGGAGCGCAACGTGCTGCCTGGCGCGCGCAAATTCACAGAGCTCGGCGTGCAGCCCCGTAAGCAGCTCGACGAACTCTCAAGCGTCGAGTCTTCGGCGCGCGATCTACAGGCGCTCATGCCCGGCGACGCCGAGACGGACTCGAGCGAGGACAGCGCGTGAACCTGGGCGGCTTTGCCATGAACGACGCCGGGGATTGCCTGCGCCTCGCCGTGTCCTTTGTCGATGAACCTTACGGCCAGCGCCTCGAGGCGGCGTACCTGTTGCGCGAAGCCGTGGTGGGCGCTGCGACCACGAGTAGCGAGACCGCCGTCTGCGCCACACAGCTGCAATGGTGGCGCGATGAGCTAGTCCGGCTTGTCGCAGGTGAACCCAAGCACCCTGTTGCGCAGCAGTTTGCCGAACGTATCGGCACCGATGCGGACACGATGCAGTTTGCGAACGAATGGATCGTTGACACCGAACGCCTGCTGTTCGGGCCAGCGCCTGAGGACACGGCCAGCCATCGCATTGCCGGCTATCGCCGCTATGGCGCAAGCCTCATGCTCGCATTGACGCCTGAACTGCGCGCCACTTGCGCCCCCGTCGTACGTGACATTGCTGTCGCGCTCTACGCGCTCGACGAACATCGCCACGAGCCTGTATTCGATTACCAGACCGCTATGACGTTGCACGACACCATTAACGCCAACGCAGAGCAGGTCACCGACGTCGGTGTCGCGGTGTTAGCCGCAACCTCAGCGAACGCGATGCGCCGCCGCTATGACGGTCTCAAACCGGGTGCCGTGCGACAGCTGCGCTTCGCCTGGCGCAGCGCACGAAGAACAAGAAAGAACGGAGCCTCCTGATGTCACTGGACTCGGCCACGCCGCGTGAGTTTGAAGCACCTGAGGGGGCATTGGCGGATCGCGTCATCCTGATTACTGGCGCCAGTGACGGCATCGGGCGCGCCTTAGCCATTGAGTGTGCGAAGAAGGGTGCGCTCGTCATTGCGCAGGGCCGCCGGCGAAAGAAATTAAAAGCGCTCGCGGACGACATCGAGGCTTCCGGCGGTATCGAGCCCATCCTCGTGCCCATGGATTTCCTCAAAGCCGAGGGCGGTGTTTACCTGTCACTGGCCGAGCAGATCGAGAAGGACTTTGGTCGACTCGACGGTTTGGTCCACTGTGCGGGCATGCTGGGTGAGATGACCGAGATCGAGGACTACGACGCGGCCGTCTGGCAGCAGGTCATGCACGTCAACGTCACGTCCGGTTTCGCGCTGACCAAGGTGCTGCTGCCACTCCTCAAGCAGTCCAAAGGCGCCATTGTGTTTACGAGCAGCAGCGTCGGCCGCAAAGGTCGCGCCTTCTGGGGTGCCTACAGCGTTTCCAAGTTCGCGGTTGAGGGGCTTGCACAAACGCTAGCCGACGAGCTCGGTAAGGCGGACGTCAGTGTGAATGTCGTTAATCCAGGCGCCACCCACACCAACATGCGCGCGCAGGCTTACCCGGCCGAAGACAAGAACGCGATTGCGACACCCCAAGCGGTGCTGCCGCCCTTCATGTACTTCCTCTGCGAAGCGGACCGCAGCATCACCGGCCACAGCGTTAACGCGCAGTAACCTACCGGCGCGGGCGGCGACGCGGGCCGCGCGGCGTGGCTTCCGGGGGCGGCTCGAGACCGACCGATATGTACAGACCGACGACCTCGCGTCGCTGCAAGTCGGCGTAGCGTCCGGGCTTTTGCCGGGGCGGCAACTTCAGGTTGCCGTAACCGATCCGAATCAGGCGGCTGACCTTGAAACCCGCGGCTTCCCACAGTCGACGCACTTCGCGGTTTCTGCCCTCTCGCAGTGAGACCTCGTACCAGCGGTTGGCGCCACCGCCACCTGTCTCCACCAGCGTCTCGAACGCGGCGCGCCCGTCGTCGAGCTCCAGGCCGTCGAGCATGGATTGCAGCGCTTCTGCGTTGGGTTGGCCCAGTACGCGGACAGCGTAGCGGCGTTCGATCTCATAGGACGGGTGCATGAGCCGATTGGCAAGGGCACCGTCCGTCGTCATCACGAGCAAGCCTGACGTGGCGATGTCGAGCCGACCGACAGAGATCCACCGCCGCGGCCCCGGCTTGGGCAGGTTGTCGAACACCAGCGCCCGGCCCTCGGGATCGTTACGGCTGCAAACTTCGCCCTGTGGCTTGTGGTAGAGCAGATGCTTGTGACGGGCCTGCTGCGCACCACGAATGCTAATGGGCTTGCCCGACAACACCAGCGTTTCATCACCAACGAGGGTGGCACCGAGTTCAGCCACCTCGCCGTTGATCGTGAGTTGCCCATCGGCGATCAGTCGTTCGATCTCGCGACGCGAACCGTAGCCGGCGGCGGCGAGCACTTTCTGGGCGCGGTCAGCCATGCTCCCGCCGGGCGACTGGCGCTTCTTCCGCGTCTTCCTCGCCACCGGTGTCTTCGGCAGGCGCTTCAGCTGCGTCGGCCTCAGTCTCTTCCACCACCTCGTCGTCGCTTGCCTCAACGGGCGCGTCAGCGGACGAACCAGTGCCATCATCGACGGTCGGCAGGTCCAACTGGATACGCAGACTCTCGATGTCCGTGAGTTCGGCCAGCGACGGCAGGTCGTCCAGGGACTTCAGATTGAAGTAGTCGAGAAACGCTTTCGTGGTACCGAACATCGCCGGCTTGCCGGGTACGTCGCGGTGACCGACGATCCGGATCCACTCACGTTCCATCATGTTCCGGATGATGTTGCTGCTGACCGCAACGCCACGGACGTCTTCGATCTCACCGCGCGTGATCGGCTGCCGGTAAGCGATAAGCGCCAGAGTCTCGAAGAAGGCGCGAGAGTATCGTGGCGGCCGTTCTTCGAACAGCGCGACCAGCTCGCGACCCATTTCGGAGCGCACCTGGATCCGGAACCCTGAGGCCACTTCCAGCAGCTCGATACCCCGGCCCTCGTAGTCTTCGGTCAGCGCCTTGAGCGCTTCGCGAACCTCGCTCTTGGGCGTTTCGCCGGCGCCTGGGCGTGCACTCGCCACACGTTGCAGCTGGTCAATTGACAGCGGCTCCGGCGACGCGAGCAGCGCCGCCTCAACAAAGTGTTTGGTCTCGAATGCGTTGACGTCTGCCATCAGTCTTCTACTTCCAGCTCGATACCGGCGAGTGTTTCGTCGGTATTCGCGACACTGCGGGCGGCGCGAACGTGGATTGGCGCAAAGGCCTGGCTTTGGACCACCTCGATCAACTGCTCCTTGAGCAGTTCAAGGATGGCGATAAAGGTGACCGTGACACCGAGACGACCTTCGTTCGGGTCGAACAACTCGGAAAAGTCGCGGAACTGGTCGCCGGCCGTGCTCGAAAGAATGTCGCTCATGCGTTGCCTTACAGACAGCGCTTCGCGTTGCACGTGCAGGTTGGAGAACATCTCGGCCCGCGCCATGACTTCCTTGAACGAGATCAGCAGCTCCTGCAGCGTCACGTCGGGCAGCTTGGTGACCTTTCGCTTGATCTCCACTTCCGCGTGCGCGGTCAGCGTGTCGCGTTCAGCACGGGGCAGCTCGTCGATATCTTCGGCCGCTTTCTTGAAGCGTTCGTACTCTTGCAGACGACGCACGAGTTCCGCGCGCGGATCGCCCTCGTCTTCTTCGTCTGACACGGGCCGCGGCAACAGCATGCGCGACTTGATCTCTGCGAGCATCGCGGCCATGAGCAGGTACTCACCAGCCAGCTCGAGCTGCAGGTCATGCATGAGCTCGATGTACTGCACGTACTGTTCAGTGATATCCGCAATTGGAATGTCGAGGATGTCGAGGTTCTGCCGACGAATCAGATACAGCAGCAGATCAAGCGGGCCTTCGAAGGCCTCCAGGAACACCTTGAGTGCCTGCGGAGGAATGTAAAGGTCCTGCGGCAGCTCCGTTACAGGCTCACCTTCCACGATGGCGAATGGCATTTCCTGTTGGGCCGCGGGGGCTTGCAGCAAGTCGCCTTCGCTTTGCGATTCTGTGGTCGTTGGCTCGGTGGTCACGGTGTTGACGGGTTCCAGAGGCTAGCCCGCTATTCTAGCGCATCAGACGCCGGGCACGATGGCTGAAGCGTCGCCCTTGCCCTGTCTCAACAGCTTGACATCGTCACCTGTCAGATCCAGCACCGTAGAGGGCTCGATGCCGCCTGCGCCGCCGTCAATGACCGCCTCAACCTGCCCTTTCAGGCGTTCCGCCATGTCCACGGGGTCTGTGAGCGGCAGGGTCTCGCCCGGCATGAGCAGGGTCGAGCTCATGATCGGTTCGCTCAGGTAATCGAGCATGGCAAGCGGGATCGGGTGGTCGGGAATCCGGATTCCGATTGTCCGCCGCTTCGGGTTCTGCAGCCGCTTGGGCACCTCGCCCGTCGCCCGCAGAATGAACGTGAACGGACCCGGCGTGAACGAACGCAGCAGTCGATAGGCCCAGTTGTCCACACGGGCGTACGTTGAAATCTCTGACAGGTCGCGGCAGACGAGCGTGAAGTTGTGGTCCTTGTCAGTCCGCCGAATACGACGGATCCGGTCCATGGCCCGCTTGTCACCGATGTGACATCCCAGCGCGTAGCTGCAGCCCGTCGGATACGCGATGAGCCCGCCCGAGCGGATCAAGCTGACCACGCGGGCAATCTGTCGCGCCTGCGGGTCGACCGGGTGGATGTCGATGAGCTCGGCCATGGCGGGATTGTACTGGTTTCACCCGCCGTCGACGGCAGAGTTGGGCGTGTCTAACCGGCAAATCCCGCGGGTTTCGGATAGTATCCCCGGGCTCAAGTTCAGACCGAGTCCTGCACGATGCAGATGCTCATCGATTTTCTGCCGCTGCTGCGCTCACTGTTGGCCTACAAGCTCAAAGGGATTTACGCCGCGACCATCGTTTTGATGGTGGCGCTGCCCCTGATTCCGCTTGGACAAAAGCTGCTGGGAAAGAAGGTCTCGCAGGTCCACCTGTGGTCCGCAGCGCTGGTCCTCGTGTTCGGCTCCGCCACCCTGCTGCTTCGCGATCCCCGCTTCATTATGTGGAAGCCGACCGTGCTCTACGTCGCGCTTGCCGTGGCGCTGACCGTGTTCGACCGCTACTCGGACCGCGGTCTGCTTGAGCGGGCGATGGGCGGGACGATCGCGATGAGCAAGTCTGACTGGCGCACGCTGGGCGGGTTTTGGGTCGGCTTTTTCCTGTTCCTCGGCGCACTCAATATCTGGGTCGCCTACAACTACACGGAATCCACCTGGTTCAGCTTCAAGGTTTGGGGGCTAACGGGACTGACGATCGTGTTCATCGTCGCGCAGGCGCTCTGGATCGCGCCACGCGCCGAAGACGTGGAAGCTGCCGCCGAGACAGAGGAAGACTGATATGCCCTGGTATGCGCTGATCGCACAGGACCGTGAAAACAGCTTGCCGCTGCGCAAAGACGCGCGGCCTGCGCATCTTGATCGCATCAAGGCGTTGGCTGCTGACGGGCGTGTATTGCTCGCCGGTCCCCACCCCGCTGTTGATTCAACGGATCCGGGACCGGCCGGTTTTTCAGGCTCACTGATTGTCGCTGAGTTTGAGGACCTGGAAACGGCAACACATTGGTTCGCCGCAGACCCTTACGTGACAGAGGGCGTTTTCGAGCGCTTTGAGGTCAAGCCGTTCCTGCCTGTGCTGCCCTGACATGGAACGCATAGACCGAATCGAGCAGGCGCTGCGTGATGCCTTTGATCCTGTCGAGCTCCGGGTCAAGGACCAGTCGCACCTGCATGCAGGCCACGCGGGTGCACGTGACGGGCTCGGGCACTTTGACGTATTTATTGTGTCCGATGCTTTCAAGGACGTCGGACGTGTGCGGCGCCACCAGATGGTCTACGCCGCCATGGGCGACATGATGCAGACCGATATTCACGCGCTGGCCATCCGGGCCCGCGCCGTCGACGAATAACCCCTAAATCCCCTAACAGGAGGCTCCATGAGCACCACCCGTAATCTTGTGCTGGCCAGCGTGTCCGCACTGCTCTTCATTCCCGCGCATGCGCAAACGATCGCGACCATCGACGGTTCTGAAATCACCGAGTCGCAGCTCAAGGCCTATGCGCTGGGTCGTACGGGCGCAGAGGCAACTCCCGAGAATCGCGAACAGCTTATCTCGCAAATCGGCGATCTCGTTTTGCTTTCCAATGTCGCGCAACGCAGTGACCTCGGTAAAGACCCGCTGGTAAATGCAGAGCTGGAACTGCAGCGTCGATCGGTTCTCGCGCAGGCACTGATCCAGGATTTCGTGAAGCGCAATCCTGTCTCCGATGCGGACGCACTCGAGGAGTACAACCGGCAGATCGAGGAATTCCCGGCGCCGGAACAGTTCAAAGCCAGCCACATCCTGCTGGACACGGAAGACGAAGCGAAAGCAGTCATCGTCGAGCTCGACGGCGGCGCCGACTTTGCAGAACTGGCGAAAGAAAAGTCGACAGGCCCCTCAGGTCCCCAGGGCGGCGATCTCGGCTGGTTCGAAGCCGGAGCGATGGTTGCCCCGTTTAGCGAGGCTGTCAGCCAACTGGAGAACGGCAAGTACTCGACGGCACCGGTTCAGACGCAGTTCGGCTGGCACGTCATCTTTCGTCAGGAAAGCCGCAAGGCAGAGGCGCCCGCTTTCGAGGAGCTCAAAGACCGGCTCAAGCAGGGCATGGAGCAGCAGCAGTTCCAGGAATACTTCGAAAGCCTGAAGGCTGAGGTCTCTTTAGAGATTAAGTAAAGAAAAAGGCGGTGATGGCGCGTCGAAATGTGACGACCATCACCGCCTGAGTGCCTCGCATTGGCTAACTTTTGCGGGGTAGCCGCTTCGATCGCTCTGGCGGCTGCGCCCTTACCTCACATCTCCTAAACGATGAGGCGAGATTCGGCCGACTCTTTTGAGTCGGCCTTTTTTTACTCGTCTATTGCGACGACTCCATAACTGCCGCTGTACCCAGTGACCGACACCGCGCTTCCAGCCGTAATCGTTCGGCGCCGGTGGAGATACGCAGAGATATCGACCTCGAAACCAGAAACCGTCATTTTCGTGGCGCTCACGCTCGACACAACCCCGTTGACCGACACAGTGTCAATTGGCTGATGCAACCTTATTTGAACAAATGAAGTCGGCAAAGACAGAGGATCGTCAGTTTGCGACAGTAGAGAAATCTGCGAACCCACTGTGATGTTGGTCAGTGCATTCGGCTCAACAGTGAAAGCAGTACCCAGGACCACTATTTGATTGGAGCGATAGCTCACGGCGTCGACTGTGGCAATGGTGACTACGTCGTACCCAATTCGATTGAGCGTAATGGTCAGATCATCGCTCGAATTCAATGACTCACTGAATTCGAGTTGTTGAAGACTGCTGAAACTTGACTGATCAATTCCTCTCACAGCTCCCGCGTCAATCGCAGCAACTGAGCCCGCATCAATTGCTGCTACCGCACCGGCATCGATTGCGGAAACTGCTCCGGCATCAATTGCTGAAACAGCACCTGCATCGATCGCTGAAACAGCACCTGCATCGATCGCTGAAACGGCACCTGCATCGATTGCTGAAAACGCTCCTGCATCGATTGCCAAAATCGCTCCCGCGTCAATCGCAGAAATAGCGCCTGCATCGATGGCAAAAACAGCCCCGGCATCAATTGCCGATACGGCGCCCGCATCGATTGCTGACACGGCGCCAGCATCGATTGCGGAAACAGCTCCGGCATC
>ERZ1740065.2078-NODE-2078-length-12383-cov-11.988725_pt1 | contig 12383 bp, 7 predicted proteins | sample MGYA00581738_ERZ1740065 | MGnify/ENA primary metagenome ERZ1740065 (study PRJEB43018, sample SAMN04849749) | marine metagenome | isolation source: floating plastic debris | place: Pacific Ocean | collected 2008-09-01 | study: EMG produced TPA metagenomics... | reverse complement strand
GGGGGGAGGGGGATAAGAGTACTATGGTTGACATGAAGCTCCCTACAGTCTTATGACACTTCGGAGTTGCACATTCCCGTTTCGGTAGGTCATGAATGTGATGAAGGAAAAAAAGAAGAATAATAACATCTTGTTTAAAATATTAGTAATAGTACTAGTAAGAGCACAAAATCTGAGATTATTCGCATTTTTGAGAGCTCTGATACTACGTTCATTTGGAAGGGAACATTTTCTCTAGATGCCAATTGGTATCTTGGCCGCTCCTGAATTCCTTCAGAAGCAGATGGCAAAGATGTATGTGAGTGAATAATCATATCTGTGCTGCAGGACTGTAGGAAAGCATTAGCGACAGGTAATGAGGGAGAAAATGGGAGAAAATGAGAGGGGTAAGAGAGAGCGCACACGGATACGGAGCCTTGACCGTGGCATCAAACTGACAGACAAGCAAGGGTGGATCGCGCGCAACCGAGACTGTGCGACCAGAGAGAGGGTTAGAACAAAGGGAAAGGAGCAATTGCTCGAGATCGCAGGCAGGCAATTGCTGGGACAGTGACGGGAGATTCACAAAAGCCACGAAATCCTACCTGTAATTGTAGGTATGCTCACTGAAGTCTATTGCCAGGTGGTACCACACAGCTTTCTCAAGCTCATGTGTCTGATTGCCGTTCACTGTTACACTGAGTTTCTGCAACAATAGTTTTATGATTACAGGAAGGGATGGCCAGGTACTGCCAGTAACCGACAATAGCTGGAGGGTGCATGGGCTACTCATTAAACCAGAATACAGACAGTTTGTCTTGTGCTGCTTGACTAACTATGTCAGTTAGACTGAAGTAATGAAGTCCATGATAAATCAGTATATTTTACTGTCATGTCGGCATGCGCGCCTATTCATGTGCACTGGTGTTGAGCCGGCTTTAGTTCACATATAGCCCGCTTTCGCTGCACTTCAGCTTAAGCCTACCACCAGCGCGCATGAATAGGCACACATGCTGACATCAGAGTAAAACATAGCGATAATTCTCACAGTAATACTCTATCTGGAGCTGAGGCTAACAGCTATACAGCTGTGATATTGATATTACGGTAAATGGCTATAGGGTAGAAAGCGATTACTGTGATATCAGTTATCACAGAGAAGAACTACACTCTAATCTAGTCTGATATTAAAGTCTATTAGCTTACTATGACATGGTCACATTCTCTTACGGCATCAGAGTTCTCTGGACGTCTCTACGTCTCATCGTAACCATGTACAATGGTCTTCTCTGAAACTTCCTAAGTCTTTCCAACTCTAAAATTCTACCCATCATTCTACAGGTGTATTTTATTTTGTAAGGAGCATAATTTGTTGTAGCAGGTTCTCATTGAGGTGATTTCAGTCATTTTGGAACCTAAGGAAACTTATATCATGCATTCATAATGTTAAAATTAGTTCTACCCTTGAATTCCATGGCTTGAGACTCAAGGAACTGAAATTTACTATATTTTGCTGGTTTAAAGCCCGTAGGACACTGTAACAGAACTAGCATGACACAAAATTGCTTTGTAAATTTTTATTTGAGCAAACTATGATCACTTTCAGCTCGATTTAGGACAGAATCGTATGAAATTCAGAAAATCAGATATGGAGACGGCTTACTCTCCGTAGCTAAATATATAAGGTAACTAAGGTCAAAGGTCAAGTGGAATCACTCAGCACCACTAAATGAAAGCAGAATTGCGCAGTTTCACCTTGCTTTCCATCCTATCGCCGCATAATGAATTGCTCAAATATTTCGATCTGGTTTCCACAAATGATTTGGCGAATCTTGCTGTAACTCTCCCTCAGTGTTATGTCATAATTTGGAGAGCCATAACTAAAATAATTCCTATCTTTGGTGAAACAGATGATCTGATGGTTAATTGAACCATTGTCGTTATGGGAACATGACATAACATCAGGGGAACTTTACTCACAGAGGTGAAGTCCTCATACGGATGAGATTCATTATTGCTGAATCTCAAATCGAGGATGGTGGATGGACCTGTGGAGTTCAGGTAGAACCACAGAGACAGTCCTGTACCGTTCTGTATGCTGAACTCTGGGATGGGAGTCATCTCCCCCTTGTCTGGGCTCTCAATGCAAGCATTGAACTCAGGGAAGTATGTGTACCTGATAGCAGGTAGGTCGGTATCAGATACATACAATAAACTCTATAAACAAGGTATCTATGTCAAATACCCTCTGATATCATGACTCCATGAGCCACTTGGTAATTCCTCATTGTCGTCAGGCCCAGGAATGGATGACGGAAGGCCCAGGGTGAACGGTATTGTAAACATGATTCTGGCATCTAGAATAAAAATAAGTAATCGGCAATCAAGACTAAACTGGTGATTCAACTAACTCTGGCAAAAACTTTGACGGAAGAATACCAAGTATTAACTACCATATTTGGTAAACAAATATGACTAGACGTGTGTACTATTGGTAGATGTTGCAAGTATTTTCTAGACTAAACTTCTAAGTGTGCACACAACGACGAATATTCAAACGTGTTTTTATTTTTCCTTGTGAATTGCGCATAGCTAAATGATGACCTCAGAGTACATATTGACTGCCTGATGGCCTTGACACGCTCAACCCCTGCAATATTCTGTGTTTTCTGGTCCGCAGTACACCCCAGAGCTGGGAAAATTCACCGTTGTCGGAAGTCACGTCAAGGGTGAAGTAATCGTATTTGAAGTTTCAAGTCATAGGTCTTGGCACTCAGATGTCAGCAGTCAAAGTTTGAAGTCAAGTCTTTGCTGTTGAGTTCATTTGAAGTCTAAATCAAGTGTCAAGTCATTGATACTGAAGTTTAGGTTGAGTCAAAGCCTCAATTACCGGTGGTTATATTTCTACGCGATATGAAGCAGTGTATGGTTTCTGCGGCTAAAAACCACGTAAGTGTGCATAATTATAGAGCAATGATGCTTAAAACATGTTTATAAGATCAGCAAGAGTCTAATGCAGCTCAAGGTAGTGTGAATATGAAGCACACAAATATAGACTGATGTCGTAGACAAAGTGAGGTGTGGAGAGAAGAATTGAAGTCAAAGGTGAAGTGTCAATTAGTTTGAAGTGGTGGTCACTACGAGTGCAAAGTGACGTGAAAGTGCTAATTATCATAACTCGAGCACAATTCCAGTGAAGTCAAACAACTCAAGTTTCCTTCTCTGTTAGATACTCTACAGGTGCTGCAGAACAAGATTTGACAGTGACGGCCTAATGGCCGCATGAATAGCAACAAAAAATCATCACTATCATCGGATTTCTGTATAGAAATTCCTCCCATTATACATTGTGTAGAAGTTGTCTTCTCATTTATCGGATCGCTATCATTAGATCATTATGAGATTAACAGTTGATGATTTTGACAGAGATATTGGCATTTCTGTTGCTATCAAATCCGGTTCTACAGTAATCCTGAAATTATTCGTAATTTCTATCTTCAGTGAGGCTAGCAATGGGCACCAATGATGATCATAGCAACTCTAGGGACAATACTGTGCCGGAACATCCTTAAAAAACCCAATCATACCATTAGCCTCTGGGTCGACAGCATCCGCAACAAGGGTCTGTATAAACTGGAAAACATCCTCGCCTTCAATCCTGGAGAGATATTGCTGGCTGATCCAATATTGGTCAATACATTTCCCAGAGTACAGAAACTTCCAGGGCGCACAGTCTGGAAATAATTGAGCACGATCCTCACACTCAAAGTTTAATTGACTTTCAATGGTGGGCACACAGGAATAAGTAAACTATATAATAAGTAAACTACAATAAACTACAATAAAGTCATTAATAAACCAGTCATTTCTTATCTAATGAAAACAAAAATTTTGCGTAAATCTCACTACGAGTTCTGGTCAACTCGGCCCCTATACTTGAAATTCCATGGCTGTTTTATTTACTATTACCACTATTATTACTGTTTATTCTTTATCGGCTATATCATCTAATAGCTCTCTCCATTTATCTCAAGCTGAAGAGAGTGTCATTACGTATGTTGAGTGAGCAACTATGGGCTGCGATTGAACATACAAGCTGAGTTTCATGTCATACTTATAGTTTTAGTCGGCTATGACCTGCAGCTATTAGGTATTTTAAGTTTTGCTCCAATCTAATGTGACATACATGTAGCTCCTCCCTTACAGAATATATGAAAATGTGGCACACAACATCAGTGTAGATAAGATAAATTTGCGTGTCTACATCTATTCATTATTTACTGCTTCTAGATCATCAGCTATTCTTTGGCTACACTTGATGACCAGTAAATACGCGCCCGATATATTTCTTTACAATAATTATCCAGCAGAATATTTGCAGACGATACCATCCTCAGCCTAATGTATAATTTCATATAGATTTTGTATCATAGCATTGTTTTTAATTATTTCCTGAATGTAATCAATTAATTAAATGCTTGATAGAGCACAGTCAGGAAATAAAAAGCCAAACCGTACATTTCTTTATAAAGCTCCTCAGGAAAGGGTTTCCAGACTCCTCCCTGACAACCTTGATGGCATTGTTGGAGTCGCAGGTGCTGTTCCAGTGTAGCATCAGGCAGTTGGTCTCACTGAGTAGAGATGCCTGAAAACGACCGCAGTCCGCGATCAGCGAACAGCTCTGAGCGCACTCCTCCAGCGTCACGTTCTCTCTGAAATCAGATTCACTTTGTCAAAATAAATCTTCAGTTCTACATATGAAGCATGAGCTCAATCGATCCCTTCCAATGATGGAAGTTAAGCTTTTCTTTCCACCCTAAGTGTTTAGCTCTTAATTGTATGAGCAGCCATGAAGTTAGCATTCAGTGCCCTAAAGTTAAAATACTAGAATGATAGTAATAATGATAGTAATAATGATAGTAATAATGATAGTAATAATGATAAGATCAACCTGAAGTGTTTTCTATTCACCAAATTATGTGGATTTTACCTTCTTAAAGAATTATCTGCTGTTATCAAGTTGAACCATTGAGCTACGTCCCAATGGGATTAGTGTTTTTTGTCATTCTTCTGTCAATTTTCGCACTCACTCCTGCGCCTATCCGCACTCACTCCCACTCACTCCCACTCACTCCCGCACCTGTTGATGCACGAATATCGATGGGAGAATGACAAAAGTTGGATTAGTTAGTATACAAAGGTCAATATCAGTCAAGGTCACTGTTTGAGCACTGAAACTCATATCTAAGGTCAGCCAGCACCTGTCCAGACGTTATGTTGTTCTAGAGAGTGCGGAGATTTTTTCCCAAACACACAAGCGTGTATATCTGCTTGGCGCAGCATTTAGCTGGGGTGTTGTCATTTGAAACACACAAGAGCGAACTAGGACCATGAGTCATCATCTAGTTAGCAGCACAGCGTATTCGGCTCACAGCACAACGTCACGAGTCAGCCAATGGGAAGCTGTGGCTATTAATTTTGACCAATCAGAGAACAGCGTCGGTCGCATTCGCAGTGTACGCAGTGCGTTGATGAATCTTGATGGCTGGTCCAACATTGCGTCAAATTTCACCGTTCGCAGGGCATAGCATTGGAAATCCGCACTAGTGTGTTTGGGCCTTTAGTGGGTGATTACAACCATCTATGTCTCATTTCATCGGCAACAGATGAATCAATAGATAACAACATGAATTAGGGTTACATACAGGCGCCAGTATTCCCACTGGTCCAGCACGCTGATATCAGTCACCGAGCAGATCTCTGAATCGACCCAGTAGTCTTTCACCTGATCTCTGATCAGTTTCTCAATCCATAGGGTTTTCTCTACAATTAAACGCAGGTAACTAAGTCATAGTAGCTTCCACAATCAATCTTATCTCGGCATTTTCACCTATCAGTAGGCTCATCGGTTTCATATGCCGGTGCGAGCACTGTGTTTAGTCTGCACTGAGCATGCTATCACAGGCTTTAGTAATAGCGTAATACCAAAGTAGCACTGGCTCAACACCGCGCTCATGAAGTCAGCAGCCCTACCGATGGCAGAGTAAGAAAATGCCCTTTTCTGTGATCAAACATGCTTTAAACCTCTTAAATGATAGGCAACACCATGAGAGAGTTCAAGCTCAACTATCACACGGAAAGGTGAAGGAAAAGTAGAGAAAAATAAGGCAATTGCTGTTGATAAATAAATCATTGGTCCTGGAGAATTCAACCCCTTCATAACTGTCTGCAGTTGTCCTAGGAATTGTTCCACGCTGTCTGATTGTTTGTTGACAGAGTAAATGCAAGCAAGGAGCATGGATATATATGCCCGTGTGATACGTGAATGCAGCAGGATGCAAGAATACTCACACCAATCGGAGTTAACCAAACCTGACTGTTTTCTGTCAATGTAAGTAACACTTGAATAAACTGCTCAGAAACCAAAGTTAAGCTGATTATTTCCGATTAGAAAGGTAGAAAGGTCAGAGGGGTTGCAGCACCGGATTTCAAAGTTACAGTACCTGATAGCGGTGTGTATACCTGGTATTGGGATGAACATCATTGAGTAGTGAGATGGTTTGAAGTTCCTCAGGCTAGGAAGGACGTCAGCTGGTGATGTATTAGTAGTCAGTGTACAGACGCCCGCCACATAGTCGAATGACGCGACTACGCAACTCTGATTTACACACATTTCCTGGCAATCATATGCACCCACATCTGACCGTTTCAGTCCAGAAAAATCTTCCTCATCATAAAATCCGAGTATCGCTGAGAAATCATCTTTCATATTTTCTCTGACTACAACATCAAAAGTTGAATAATGTAGAATGATGAAATGATTACCTCGTTGGTTGTGAACACAGTGGGACATCGGGTCACAGTCACAGTAGCCATTCATCAGTTCAGTCTGCTTTGTTAATATCAGTATCTTATCCTTTATTTTACTGACCTGCAAGCACTTTGCTCAGCCTGTGGCCTTCCTGAAATATCCCATCTGTAGATAAGCAGTCGGCGCTGGATATGAGTGAAAATTTTTCTCCTGTCTCAACCACAGAAATACCGATGCACGACTGGGTTCTGTAACACGCCTCGACAGCAGCACGCTCAAAGTCGTAGGAGCTACTCTCTCTTGTATTGCAGTATGTAGCTCCATCTGAGTTTTCCATAAAGAAACCTATAAATTTCGTACTAAAAGTATCAAATGTCATGTAACATTCCAATCAGTTCTAGATTATGAAACCGTTTAATGAGGCAAATGCTTATGTTTGAGGCATCACCGATTCCAACTAGTATCCATCACCCATCCAACAAGACCTGAACTCGCATCCACGGTAAAAATTCTTCACTCTATGTATCAACAGCTGTAACAAGTCTCCACAAAGCTAATGCTGTATTATCCTATCTCTATGTCTATGTGGCATTTTTTACTCTTCTATCGGTAGGCGGGCCGCAATCATGTGCTGACGTTACGCTGCTGTTAAGCCGATGCTACGCCGGCTTTTGTCCACACTTATTATGCTTTCGTCGCACTTAAGCCGGCTTTAGTCTAAGCTTAACATCGGCGTTTACAAAACCAGTGCACCTACCGATAGAAGAGTAAAAAATATCGTCTATGTCTATTGTTGGCTCCATCCACTTCACTTGTATAATGTTCAGTTACGCGGCTGATATTGAACTGACATCAAGGTAAAATGGATAGTTTTGTACTGCAGTTCTACCACTCATCACGGTTTCCAGTACACACAAGTTAAGTTAGAGTTCAATGAGCTAGCACTGTTTTGCTCTGAATGGCAAATAATCGTGGGCTTCAGTAATGCTGAGGTTGAAAGATGACATGCTGACTTGAAACTCATTTTATGACATCTAACCTTATAGTGAGCGGTGGTAGCCAAACAAAGTTCATAGGTTCATGTTTACTAACGGTAAAAGTACGAATTAATTAGATGTGCCGTGGTGAATCAGTTGCATTCTCCCGTCGATTTTCGCACTTACTCCCGCATGTGCTGATGTATGCATATCGATGGGAGAATGACAAAAGCCTACTCTTATCCTCACTTATAAGCGACATCCAGTCGGAGCTAAAACCATGAATAACTTTCAGCAACAATCTTAATATCTTGACTTGTTGCTGCAAATCGTGGCAAAAAAATATGCAACTGAATTATCGCGTTCATTTAATTTGAGCGTCAGATGATGAATCAATAATAAATAAGTATGAGCTACCTGATGGTAGGGGAGGCCAGTTCTCCACCACTATGGGACCGGAACCAGAGAAAGCAGTTATCTGTCTGTCCGTCCATTTCAGCACAGCCTCGTCAGATGAGCAAGGATCCATATTAATCAAATTATCCACATTAGTGTAGTTATACACCTGTACAGGTAACCACTTACCGTCATTGAGTAAAAGCAATCGTAAATCAAGCAATGCCAAATAAATGAGAAGGGAAGAGCATAGAATAACACACGTTAACATCCGATATATAGATAGTGCTCTTCTGGTCTTTATCCTCAAATTCCACATGAACTCTGATGTCATCGGTTGAAAAGTGGGGTATATTTGCATCTTCCCTTTTGAACCCATCATGAGTAATGAACCATTTGCCATCTGGAATATATGGATATGAGTATGTGGACAACCCAGATGTCAATGAACCAATGCAAATCTACTGCATCTACAGCCTTATTGACTGCTAATAAATCAAATAATCTACCAATAGTATGTGAAATATATGTAAAGTTACTTTATAATAAAGGTGATCATGAGTACAATGCTTCCGCTTATATCGACTGTTGTAGATGCCAGCTTGCTAAACTAATCATAACAATGGACAAGGAGGCAGTATCGGTGTGAGGGCGGCGACAAAACTGCTGTCGGTGGAACTTACTGCTGTTAGAATGTTCCTGTTTGGTCAAACAAACACTGTAATACAGGTCCTCAGCAGACTCGAAATGTTCTCCTAAGAGGCAAATTCTAAAAAATTGACAAAGACTGATGGCTGCAGGGATGCAAGCTGAAAAAGAATCAAATTCGCGAAATGCTATAAAAAGCACTCAGAAACCAGTACACAAGACGTTGCTCATCGGTCATTTGAAAGTCTTACAACCGGTTAACACTTGACTGCCAATGTTTTACCTTATCGTTTTCCTAGAGGAAATTCCCGTAATGTTTCAACGACAGAATTCTACCAAGGTGAGACTGTATAACCTAAGCAGCATTTTTCATTTTCCCAATGATATGGGTGCATGTGGCATGTGCGAGAATGTGCGGTGTGTGCGTGAGCAGGAGTGCGCAGCGTGTGCGGGAGTGTGCGGAGCGTGCGAGAGTGTGCGGTATGTGCGTGAGCAGGAGTGTGGGCAAAAATTGACTGGAAAATGACAGAAACTCCCTAAGCTATACAGCCACTGCTTCGGTGAGTTCACTCAGCATCAATGGAGAGCAAGGGTTGAATGGCCGGTGTCAAAAGAAATGTTAGGCCAATATGTGATGATATTAGTGAAACAGACTAACTATTATACTAAGTAAGTCTGACTTATGTAATTGAATCAACTATTTTCTTGTGATGAACTAACTTTCAGTAATGAATCATACACCAAACACTAGCTCACAATAATCACAGATGTCATAGACAAGTTACATAGACTATCATAGCAAAGTTACGTTCTTATCTTTGTATCCAGTCTCTCCAGCAGACATACAGCTATTGTGGGAGAGGTGGAGATGGAGACAAGGGAGATTGGAGGGAAATGAGGGATAGAAATGGGAATGGTGGGATGGTAGTGAGTGGAGAAACCTGTGGAGGAAACGAGAAGGCAGACAGGGAGGAATGATTGCGAGGATGGATGATAGAGAGGAGAGGATGATGTAGTTTGCGTATAAGAAAAATGAGACAAGAGATAAGAATATTTTTGGTTGAAAAAGTGAAAAGAAACACTTTCACCCCAAAGTATATGATTTCCATTGAGCAGTATTGTAACAATTTGACTTGTTATTCTGATAGCAGCAAAATTAAATGGATTCTCGAGTCTATATACTCATGTTCATACTAACTTTTCGTCCTTCAATTCTGCCTTGAAAATCAATTCAGAAGCACTTCTGAGGGTGATATGCTTCCATTTGTGGTCGTTGGTATTAGAACCACTTGATTGATGCATGTAACTGAGGCAGATTGAAACTTGAGACGACAAGTCCACCACTTCATCTGTATCCCATATCCGTACAGTAGCTTCTCCATCCCTTGAATGGAACACCAAGCCTCGGCCTGCAGTAGGCAGAGAATGCAATTTCATTTGCTGATATGATTCAATGGTTTGTGATTCTCCTGTCAGTTTTCTTATTTTTTTCCATTCTTCCTATCAATCTCATTATGTGCGCACTCATTCCTGTGCACTCCCGCTCACACACGTACACTCCCACACATGCTGATTCATACATACCAACGGGAGAATGACAAAAGCTGATTCAATTAGCAATACAGTTACCTCTGCAAACACCACAGAGTTCTTAGAAGCAATCAAGTAGGTGAATATGAATCTTAGCTGGTACTGCATTCGTGGCACCAATGTGAATACTAATGATTCTGGCAAAAGGGTAAGGAACTGCTGCAGAAGTCCTCGAAGGATATGCTGACAATGCAGTTATTTCCCCTTTCCTCACAAATAGCCAGATAACTCTAGTAGACTTTGTGTGTTTTCCTAACACTTGTGACTACGCTGACAATGGCGTGAAAAGTATTAAAGTTGTTGCTAATAATTCAAAGCTTGATGGTATCTATTTGGTTTATATTGACAGTAACACAATAACTGAAGTCTGATGTATTTAACACAACACTTCCATTGTAATATGTAGAAAGATAATCAATAAACCTCTAATATTTGCTCAGGCATATATCAGGAGTTATCGTACCTTGAGAGTTGATGCCAGCCTCAACACATTAGCCTCAACAACTGTATGCGCTCCCAGTGCGCGTACTAGTTGCCAAATTATATAAAATCATCTACATTATTTCAATGTTTATTATTATCATTATTATTTTTATTATTATTATTATTCATACTTGACTAATAATAGTGAGATCCAGGGGCGGATCCAGGATCCATCAAAGGGAAAAGTAATAAAACACATTTTGTCCAAATTAGTACTCATATGGGCATGAAGAAAGGTGTGTTCTAGAGGTTAGCAAAGCTCCAGTTGGTTATAAGCGATTTCCAGGATTTCATTCAGCGAATGATGGACACAACACATAGCTACTAAATATTGACACTGACCAGTGCAGGCGGACTCAGATTTCACTGTTGTTGCGCCATACAAGGTCATCTGAGAGTCATCCAATGACATGATGGTATTATCCATGCTGATGCAGTTGTGGAGCTCGTCTGGCCAGCAGGTAGAAACCTCAACACTGTTTATCGTGACAGAGCTACTGATGGGATGCTCGACCTGTTGTAATGAGATGCTTCCTTGAAATAACAAATTAGGTCATGTCCATGACATCACTTCAATTACCAGTATTTCTGCAAAAATTTCAGTTAATGTATTGACCTTCGCCTCGTTAAATACCATTAGATTATTGCATTACCATCATGGAATCCATAGGGGCGTCGATGGAGAACCTCTGGTTGAGACTGACATTCTTATTGGCGAGGGTGAGAGTTACAAGATCACCCTCCTGCTCTGGATTGTAGTGTAGGCAGGCCATTGCCGCACTGCCAGTGGTCACCACGATGACTTCATCACTAATCCACAGGTCTGGTAAACAAAGAAACACATGGCTCAGTTGTGACACGCCAAAATTATAGCGTACAAGAAAGTGGTTACATGTATGTGGGATATTTCACACAGGTTAGAAAATTAAGCATTTTTTACTCTTCTATCAGTAGGCATGCAGGTTTCATAAATATCAGTGTTGAGCTTAGACTAAACCAGGCTTAAAAGCGGCTTAAGCATAATAAATGCGGACAAAAGCTGGCGTAACACCGGCGTAACACCGGCGTAACACCGGCGCATGATTCCGACGCACCTACGGATAGGAGAATAGAAATTGCTGAAAGTTATATTCTTATGTATCAATACATTCGGTGTGGGGTACCCAGAGATATGCACAAAATATCCTCACCATCATCAAACACCCAATCATTGACCAGTCAATGGATCAATTGGTCTATCATACATGTATATCGTATACCTGCTTAATAAATACATCAGTAGCATCAGTAACGCACGACAGCCTAACTAATTCTATTTAAGCCGGCCCTGAATTCCATAACACTAAGTGCTAGCATCATCATTATCATAAGTTGTTGATAGGCCATCAATAGAGAGTTTGCGCAACCATACGTGTACGGGTACGTTTACCCGAAGACCGATGCTACAAGTACACGTAGACCAATGACGTAGCTTGTATCTTGCGCTATTCGAATTGACC
>ERZ1740065.2077-NODE-2077-length-12387-cov-5.857120_pt1 | contig 12387 bp, 14 predicted proteins | sample MGYA00581738_ERZ1740065 | MGnify/ENA primary metagenome ERZ1740065 (study PRJEB43018, sample SAMN04849749) | marine metagenome | isolation source: floating plastic debris | place: Pacific Ocean | collected 2008-09-01 | study: EMG produced TPA metagenomics... | reverse complement strand
CTGATCAACAACATCGCCAAGGTGCACTCGGGCTTCTCCGTGTTTGCGGGCGTGGGCGAGCGGACGCGTGAGGGCAACGACCTCTACCACGAGATGATCGAATCCAACGTGATCGACCCTGAAAACCTCGAGAACTCCCAGGTGGCGCTGGTCTACGGTCAGATGAACGAGCCTCCCGGCGCGCGGATGCGTGTGGCCCTGACCGGCCTGACCCTGGCGGAGCAGTTCCGCGACCAGTCGGGGACCGACGTTCTCTTCTTCGTCGACAACATCTTCCGCTTCACACAGGCGGGCTCCGAAGTGTCCGCCCTTCTGGGCCGTATCCCCTCCGCTGTGGGCTATCAGCCGACACTGGCGACCGACATGGGCGCGATGCAGGAACGGATTACATCGACCAAGGCGGGTTCGATCACCTCGGTGCAGGCCGTTTACGTTCCGGCGGACGACCTTACCGACCCGGCGCCCGCGACATCGTTTGCGCACCTTGACGCGACAACCGTTCTGTCCCGTGCGATTTCCGAGTTGGGCATCTACCCCGCGGTGGACCCGCTCGATTCCACATCGCGTCTGATGGACCCGGCGGTTGTGGGCGAGGAGCACTACGCGGTGGCCCGTGACGTGCAGGGGATCCTGCAACGCTACAAGTCGCTGCAGGACATCATCGCGATCCTCGGCATGGACGAGCTCTCCGAAGAGGACAAGCTCACCGTGGCCCGTGCCCGGAAAATCCAGCGTTTCCTCAGCCAGCCCTTCGACGTGGCCAAGGTCTTCACCGGCTCCGACGGGGTGCAGGTGCCTCTGACCGAGACCATCGAGAGCTTCAAGGCGGTTGTGGCCGGTGAATACGACCACCTGCCCGAAGGTGCCTTCTACATGGTGGGCGGCATCGAGGAAGTGAAAGCCAAAGCCGAGAAAATGGCGGCTGACGCTGCCTAAGGAGGCCAGACATGGCAGACACAACGCAATTCGACCTGGTTTCGCCCGAGCGGCGGCTGGCCTCTGCCGCCGTCACCGCGGTGCAGATCCCGGGCGCTGATGGCGACATGACGGCGATGGCGGGGCATGCTCCCACCATCACCACCCTGCGCCCCGGCGTGCTGAGCGCGGAAGGCCCTGACGGGACGTCCGAATACGTGGTCACCGGCGGCTTTGCCGAGATCACGGCATCCGGTGTCACGGTTCTGGCCGAACGCGCCATGCCAAAGGGTGAGGTCACCGCCGACGACATGAAGGCACTGATCAAGGAAGCCGAGGACGCGCTCGCGCAGGCCAAGGAAACCTTCGTGAACGAGCCCGGCCCCGTTGATGACGCGGCCAAACTGCTCGCCGATATGGTGGCCGTGGGCGATCACATCCGCGTCTGACCCACCGAACGCTTTTCTTCAGGAAGCCCCCGCAGCGCCGGGGGCTTTTTCTTTGGCGCAGGCCGCATCTTCGCGCGCCTTGCGCCGCAGCCAGGTCATGAAGGTCTTGAGATTGGGCGAAATACGCCCCGGCACCGTGACCATGTGATAGCCGAGCCCGGCGTCCTCCAGCGCATAGAGCATCACCAGCTGACCCAGCGCGATCTCGCGCTCGACAATGGAACAGGGCAGGAAGGCCACGCCCAGCCCTGCCAGCGCCGCCGACAGCGCCAGATCATTGGTGCTGAGCATGGTCACCTGCACCTGCTCCAGATCGATCTGCTCGCCCGCGATGACCCGCTGACGCTCCAGCTCATGGGTGTCGAGCAGCCAGGGCAGGTCGGTCAGATCATGCAGGCTGTGCGCCGTCCGGTTCCCCGCCAGGTCGGGCGTGGCCACGGCCCAATAGCGCGCATCGGGCAGCTGCTCGCAGTCGAGCCCGGGCCAGTCGCCCTCACCATAGCGCACGGCGAGATCGAACCCGTCCTGCCGCAGATCCACCACCGCCGGGGAGGGGTTGATATTAAGCTGCACCCCGGGGTGTTTCGCCCAGAATTCCCCGATCCGCGGCATCAGCCAGCTGCCCGCGAAACCCGGTGTGACCGAGACGTTGAGCGGGCGGGCGGCACCCCGGTCGCGCAGATCCCCCACGGCTTCCGCGATGGTCTGGAACCCCGCACCCAACCCGTCGGCCAGCGCCCGTCCCGCAGGCGTTGCGGCCACCCCGCGCCCCTGCCGGACGAGCAGGCTGTCCGCAAACTCCTGCTCCAGCGCCCGTACATGCTGGGCCACCGCCGCATGCGTCACGTTCAATTCGCGTGCCGCCGCACTCAGGCTTTCGTGCCGGGCCGCAGCTTCAAAGGCGCGCAGCGCTGCGAGCGAAGGGATGTCGTGCCAGTCCATACTATTAGCTCAGCTTACATGTGAAAAACCATATTGCTTTGCAATATCTCCTCATGCGCCAATATCGTGGGGTATGACAAGCATTCGAGGAGAGCGACATGTTCACCATACTTTCAGATACGATCAGAATTGCAACCCTGCAGGATGCCTGGAGCAGCCGCCGCGATTACCCGGAAGTGAACGGTCTGATGTCAGAGATGGAACGCCGGGCCGCCGCGAAAACCGGCCGGTGGTGGCACAGTTCGGCGCGGGTGCACCGCTGATCGAAGCGCGTTGCGGGGCATAAAGGGCCGCAGCGCGCGGGCATGCAGGGTTTTGGTCACGAACCGGGCGGATTGACCGGTTCCGGGCGCACAGACCGACGGCGCACCGACGTAATACCGACGTTACACCGACACGATACCGACATCGCCCCGCGCCTTGTTTTCTTGGCCGGGAAGGCCAGATGTTCCGCCATGCGCCGCAACAGGCGCGCGCCGTTGCGCGTGCGGTCTGTTTACTCTGCCGCGTAGGTGCCGTCGTAAATGGGGCTGAGTGTTTCGGCCTCGAAGAGCGATGATACGGAGGTCCCGCTCCAGATGTTCAGGATCGCCTGGGCAAAGACCGGGGCGGTGGGCACGACGCGAATATTGCGTGCCTTCTCAACGGCTTCCGTGGGGGCGATGGAATCGGTCACCACCAGCGATTTCATCACTGAATTCGTCACCCGCTCCACTGCCGGCCCCGAGAGCACCCCGTGAGTGATGTAGGAGTGCACCTCCTTCGCGCCGTTCTCGATCAGAACCTCGGCGGCCTTGCAGAGCGTGCCGGCAGTGTCGCAGATATCATCCACGATCAGGCAGGTTTTCCCCTTAACATCCCCGATCACCGTCATCTCTGCGATCTCCCCGGGTTTCTCGCGGCGCTTGTCCACAATGGCCAACGGGGAGTTGATCCGCTTGGCCAGCTCGCGCGCCCGCGCCACGCCGCCCACGTCCGGCGAGACCACCATCAGCTCGCCCATGCGCTTCTTGAAGGTGGTCTGGATGTCCAATGCAAAGATCGGCGAGGCATAGAGGTTGTCCACGGGGATGTCGAAAAACCCTTGAATCTGAGCGGCATGCAGGTCCATCGTCAGGACCCGCTCGATGCCGGTGCCGACCAGCATGATGGCCACCAGCTTGGCGGTGATCGGCGTGCGCGCCTTGGTGCGCCGGTCCTGCCGGGCATAGCCGAAATAGGGCAGCACCGCTGTGACCCGCGCCGCCGAGGAGCGCCGCAGCGCGTCTGCCATGATCAGCAGTTCCATAAGATTGTCATTTGCCGGGTTCGAGGTGGATTGCAGGATGAACATGTCCTCGCCGCGCACGTTCTCGAACACCTCGACGAAAATCTCGCCGTCGTTGAACCGCTCCACCCGTGCGTCCACCAGTCCGACCTGCTTGCCCCGGTGCATCGACATCCGCCGCGCGATCGCGTTCGCCAGAGGCATATTGGCATTGCCAGCGATCAGTTTTGGTTCTTGGACTTGGGGCATGTGGCAGAGTTCCTGGAGAGCAGCAGAGAGGGAATGTGACAGATTCGTGATGTTGACTTCACCTAACACGGCCTTACCAATCGGCAAAGAACCCCATACCCGTCAGGAGCCTCAAAATGGCACATATAGACCTCTTTTTCTCCACTCTGTCGCCCTATGCCTACCTGGCCGGGAATCGTGCTGAAGAGGTCGCTGCAAAGCACGGCGCAACCCTGACCTACAAGCCCTTCGACATCCTCGCGCTTTTCCCGCGCACGGGGGGCACGCCGCCGAAAGACCGGCACGCGTCCCGCGTCGAATACCGCGCGCAGGAACTGGTGCGGCAAGCCCGGAAACTGGAGATGCCATTCAACCTGCAACCGGCCCATTGGCCGACAAACGGGGCACCGTCCTCCTATGCGTTCATTGCTGCGCAGAACGCAGGGGGCGGTGATCTGGGCAAGCTGATGCACGCGATCTGTCGCGCCGTCTGGGCGGAGGACAAGGATATCGCCGAGGATGCCGTTGTCCGCGCATGCCTTGAGGAGGCGGGTTTTGACCCGGGGCTGGCGGATAGTGGGTTGCTGGTCGGTGCCGAAACCTACGCTGCCAATCTGGAGGAAGCGGTGGAGCGTGGTGTCTTCGGGTCGCCCTTCTACATCACCGACAGCGGGCAGCGCTTCTGGGGGCAGGACCGGATCGATGATCTGGACGCCCATCTCTCCGGCACATTATGAGCGCATCGGGCGGTACCCACGCCCGGACGTTCGGACAGGGGGATCGCAAGGCGCTGGCCATTCACTGCACTCTGGCGCATTCCGGTGCGTGGCGCGGGGTTGGGGCGGCCCTGGCGGACCGTCTGACGCTCCTTGCCATCGATCTGCCCGGCCATGGCAAAAGCGACGATTGGAACGGACAGGACGATCTGCACGCCCTGTGTACGGCCGCCGCCTTGCGCCACCTCACCGCGCCGATGGATCTCATCGGGCATTCCTTCGGGGCGACGGTGGCCCTCAGGCTGGCGGTGGAGCATCCGCATCTGGTGCGCAGTCTGACGATGATCGAGCCGGTGTTCTTTGCCGCGGCCATCGTCGACGCGCCCGACCGGATGACAGCCCACGAAGAGGAAGCCGCCCCCTATTTCGAGGCCCTGGCAGAGGGCGATACGCTGCAGGCTGCGCGCCTGTTCAATCGCCTGTGGGGGGATGGCACGAAGTGGGATGACATCCCGGAGGTGACGCGCCGCTACATGGCCGACAGGATGCGTATCGTGCCGGGGCAGGCGGCTGCGATCATCAAGGACAATGCAGAGATCATGGCGTCGGGCGCGCTGAAGACAGCGGCGATGCCCGCGCTTCTCCTCGAAGGGGCGGAGACCCTGGACATCATCCGGGCCGTGCACGACAGCCTTGCGGCGCGCCTGCCGGATGTCCGCCGGGTGTGTATCGCAGGGGCCGGGCACATGTCTCCGATCACGCATCCACAGGCAGTGGCGCAGGCGATTGGCGATCTACTCGACGTGGCTGAGGAATAGATCGATCTCTTCACTGCTGATCGACCAGTCGCAGACCAGCCGCGCGGCCAGCCTTTCGTCCGGGTCATCTCCTTCGAGGGTGCCATCCCAAAGGTAATACTTCGCGCCTGCGTCATGCAGCTTCTGGTGCGTGCCGCGGGGAAACCGTGCAAAGATCATGTTTGCATCCGGCTCGTGCATGAAAGTGGCGCCGCGCGCCCGCAGCCCTTCGGCAAGCCGGGCGCAGTTCGCATTGGCGGCCCGTGCTGCGGCGAGCCATGTGTCGTCTTCCAGATAGCCCGCCATCTGCGCCGAGAGGTAGCGGTGCTTGGAGAAGAGATGCGCCCCGCGCTTGCGCCGCAGTTCGAATTCCCAGGCTTTGCCGGGGTCGAAAAACACGACCGCTTCGACGCCAAGGCAGCCGTTCTTCGTGCCGCCGAAGCTTACCACATCGACGCCCGCCCGCCAGGTCATCTCCGCCGCGGTGCAGCCCAGAGCGACAAGCGCATTTGCAAAGCGCGCGCCGTCCATATGCACCGGCAGGCCAAAGCTCTTCGCGACACCGGTCAGTGCCTGCAGCTCATCGAGCGTATGGACCTGGCCGCGTTCGGTCACCTGGGTGATCGAGACCGGCCCCCGCTGGGGTCCGTGTACGCCGCGCACTTCTTCGGCCTCGATCCTTGCGCGCAGGGTGGTAGCCGTCATCTTGTCCGCCCCGCGCACGAGGCTCAGCTTGCCGCCGCCGCTGTAGAACTCTGGGGCGTTGCATTCGTCTTCCTGAATGTGCGCAACCTCCGAACAGAACACCGTCTGCCACGGTTGCGTATGGCAGGCGAGCGCCAGCGCATTGGCCGCCGTGCCGGTGGCGACCAGATAGACCGCAGCCTCTGGCGCCTCGAAAATCCTGCGCAGCTGCGCCCGGACCTCTTCCATCAGCGCATCGGCGCCATAGGGCATGGCATAGCCCGCGTTGGCTTCGGCCAGCCGCCGCATGACGTTGGGATGCGCGGGCCCCGCGTTGTCAGAAGCGAAAAACATCAAACGGGCTCCTCGATGATATGCTCTTCCCACTCGTCCTCGGGCACGTCGAACTCGCTCAACGTCCAGCCTTGCACCGACACGCCCGCATCATGCACCGATTGCGCGCTGCCGCTGATCAGCGGGTGCCAGTCATAGAGCGGCTTGCCCTCCCACAGCAGGCGATAGGCGCAGGATTCAGGCATCCAGTAGGCGTGGCTGTCTAGATTGTCGGGCTTGAGCACGATGCAATCGGGCACGAACTGGTGCCGGTTGTCGTAATGCGCACAGCGGCAGCTGGAATCTTCCAGCAGGCGGCAGGCGATGCGCGTCAAGGCCACTGCGCCGCTGTCCTCGTCTTCCAGTTTGTTCAGGCAGCATTTGCCGCAGCCATCGCAGAGCGATTCCCACTCCTTCTGGCTCATCCTGGCGAGCGGCTTGCGCTCCCAGAACCGGTCGGCCAGGCCGTGGCGATCAATCGGGTCGGTCACAGCGTGGCCAGGATCTTGCGGGCCTGGTCGCTGTCGGCGTCCATCTGGGTGATCAGCGCCTCCAGACCGTCGAACGTCTCTTCCGGGCGCAAATGCTCCACCAGCCCGACGGACAACGCTGTGCCGTAGAGATCGCCTTTGAAATCGAAGAGGAACGTCTCCAGGTTGGGCCGGTTTTCCCCGAACATCGGGCGCACGCCGAGCGACGCGACCCCGTGATAGCTGCCCTTGTGCGGCCCCTCCAGCACATCGACCAGCACCGCGTAGACGCCGAATGCCGGTGGGTGCAGGCCCTCGATCGACATGTTCGCGGTTGGATAGCCCAGCTCGCGCCCGCGTTGCTCGCCACTGATCACCGGGCCCTCGATCCGGTGCCAGTGTCCCAGCATATCGGCGGCCAGCCTTGGGTCGCCATCGCTCAACGCTTGCCGGATGGCGGTCGAGGACACGGTCTTGTCCGTATGCGCGATCAGCGGCGCGACGGTCACGCCAAACCCCATCTGCTGGCCGAAGCCTTGCAGATGCGCCGCGGTGCCCGCGCGCCCCTTGCCAAAGCAGAAATCGGCCCCGACGATCACATGGCGCAGACCAAACCCCTCCGCGATCACCCGTTGCGCAAAGGCTTCCGGGGAGAGCGCGGCGAGGCCTGCATTGAAATTGAGTTCATACAGCCGCTCGACACCCAGCTTCTCCAGTCTGCTGGCGCGCGCTTCCGGCCCCATCAGCCGAAAGGCCGGTGCATCGGGGGCGAAATAGCTGCGCGGATGCGGTTCGAAGGTGACGATTCCCAGGGGCGCGTCCGGGTCTGCCTTGCGCGCCAGGTCGATGACGGATTGATGGCCCAGATGCACCCCGTCGAAATTCCCGATTGCGGCGCTGGCCCCACGGTCTTCCGGTGCCACGAACTGGTAGTCTCGGATGATCTTCATGCCGTCTTGCGTAGCGCTGACCGGCAGATGACGCAAGCAGCGTACGGTCGGTTAACGACTGGACGGCCCGGATGATGTATAGATCAGTCGAATTTCCGTGACGGCGCCATCACGGTGGCCTCGCCGACAAGAACCTTCTTGCCATCCACCGCACAGTGGCATTCGAGCTTCACGCGGCGCTTGGACATCTCTATGTCGATCACCTTGACCTCGGCATGCACCAGATCGCCGGGGCGTACGGGAGCGAGAAACTTGAGAGACTGGCCCATGTAAACGGTGCCGTGGCCCGGAAGCTGTTCGCCGATCACGGCAGAGATCAGACCGGCGGTGAGCATGCCGTGGGCAATACGACCTTGAAAGATCGTGTCGCGGGCGTAGTCATCATCGAGGTGCACCGGGTTTCGGTCGGTCGAGATCTGCGCGAACATCTCGATGTCTTCGTCGGTCACCACCTTCTGGAGATAGCGCGACATGCCCATCTCGATGTCTTCGATGCAGATGGTTCCGCGCGGCAGATTGTCCAACATGATGACCCTTCCGGTAATTTTCTAATCATTACGCCGTAATCGTTGAAACTTAATTACTTTGCAATTGCAGAAAATCAAGCAAAAAATAGGTCAGCGAAGATACCCTATTGTATAGGTTGGATTGGACATTTCCTTTTTCAGATAAGCGGTTAGCGCGTCTGGATCAGGTTGGGTCCGTGTTTTGGTTTCCGCGGCTGCCAGCCCGCCGGAGATAAAGAGCGAATCGATGTCCTCGCCCATGGCGCCCGCGATGTCGGTCAGAACGCCATCGCCGATGGCGAGTATCCGGTTGTCCGGCACGTCGACACCCAGCGCCGACAGCCGCCGCCGCGCCAGATCATAGATTGGCGGGTGCGGTTTTCCGAAATAGAGGCTCTCACCGCCCATCTCGGTGTAAAGCTTGGCCAAGGCGCCCGCGCACCATTCCCGCTGCGCACCGCGGTCCACGATGATATCGGGATTGGCGCAGAGCAGTTTCAGCCCGCGCTGCTTGGCCATCAGGAACTCGGGCCGCATGACCGCCGGGTCGGCCAGCGGATCGCGCGGGCCGGTGCAGACGATACCTTCGGCGTCCTCCAGCGGCACCGATTGTACGTTGACAGGGTTCTGCACCACACCAATCGGTTCGAAAAACCGTTCGTCGCCGGGGTATCCGATATGCCAGACCTTCTCACCAACCACACCCCGGAACATGGCCGAGCGGGCGCTGTCGCCCGAGGTGGCAATCGTGTCCCAGCTGTCGTCTGGCACGTTGAAGGCGGTCAGCTGTTTCTCGACTCCGGCACGGGGGCGGGGGGAGTTCGTCACCAGCACCACCTTGCCACCGCTCTCGCGGTAGGCTTTCAGGGCCGCAACGGCCTCGGGCAGGGCGGTCACCCCATTGTGCACGCAACCCCAGAGATCGACGAAAAGCGCGTCATATTGCGCAGCAATTTCAGACAGATGGGTAATGATGCGGGTCATGGGCGTGCTCCGGAACTAGATCGCAGGCCTGCAGGCCCAGGGGATGCCCGGCGCGACAACGCCGGGCGAAAGCGTCAGACCTTGAGGTTCGGAATGATCTGCTTCTTGCGGCTCATGATGCCGGGCAGGACCACGGTGTCACCGGAGACGGAGGCGTCAAAGCTCTTCTCGGCCACGGATTTCACCAGATCATTCGGCACCAGCAGCGTGGCCTCTTCTTCGAGAATGTCGACCACGAAGAGCAGCACCTGATCCGCGCCATCTTCGGTTGCCACCCCGGGCATCGCAGCCATCAGCGCATCCTTGCGGTCCAGCACTTGGCCGGGTGACGTGGATTCCAGCACGGAGACGCGGAACTGTTTGCCGCCGACTTCATATTCCTTGCTGTCCATGCGCAGCAGCTCGGCTTCGGAGAAGGCGGAGACATCGGATTTCGCGGCGAACATCTCCGCGGCATAGGCGGAAATATCGATACCGAGGTCCTTGGCCAGATCATGTGCGATGGCCTTGTCTTCCTGCGTGGTGGTGGGGCTGCGGAACTCCAGCGTGTCGCTGAGGATGCAGGAGAGCATCGCACCCTTCACCTCGTTTGGCATTTGCGCCATGTCCTTGCCGATCATCTTCCACATGATGGTCGCTGTGCAGGCCAAGGGCTCGATCCGGATGTCGATGGGGCCTTTGGTCTTCAGCCCACCCACCAGCTTGTGGTGGTCGATGATGCCCTGAATGTCGGCGTCATTGATGCCTGCGGGCAGCTCGGCGGGGTTGTTGGTATCCACGATGATTACGGGCGTATCAGCAGCTACATCCGAAATGATTTCGGGTTTGTCGAGCGACCAGCGGTCCAGCACGAACAGCGCTTCGGTATTGGGCTCACCCAGCAGCACGGGTTTGGCCGCAACGCCCTTGATCTGATTGAGATACCACGCCCAGATGATCGGCGATCCGGTGCTGTCGGTGTCGGGGGATTTGTGGCCAAAAACGAGCGTGGTCATGAAGGAATCCTAGAATGTGAGAGGTCATTTTGCGCGCCTTATAGGAGGGGCGGAGAGCGTTGTCACGCCCTGCCTCCAACGCGCTTAACGTGTTGTGGCTTGGCGCGCGATTCCGCTTGATGTTAGGCTTCGCGCATGTCGAAGCCACGCGAAACAGACCTGTATCCGCCGATCAAGCGTTTTCTCGAAGATCAGGGGTATGTGGTGAAATCCGAGGTGGGCGCAGCGGATGTTGTCGCCCTGCGCGGGGCTGAGCCGCCCGTTGTCGTGGAGTTGAAACTTGGCTTCTCGCTCTCGCTCTTTCATCAATGTGTTGCCCGCCAGTCTCTGACCGAAGACGTCTATCTCGCGGTGCCACGCCAGCCCGGCAAACGTTTTGCAAAGGCCGTCAAGGATAACCTCAAGCTGGCCCGCCGGCTGGGGCTTGGGCTGATCACGGTGCGGCTACGCGACGGGCTTGTGCAGGTGCATTGCGACCCCGGCCCGTATCAGCCGCGTCTGTCCAAAGCGCGGCAGGGGGCGCTCCTCAAGGAGTTTGCCCGGCGTCAGGGGGATCCGAATGATGGTGGCCAGATACGCAGCGGTCTCGTGACGGCCTACCGTCAGGATGCAATGAAGATCGCCTTGTATCTTTACGAGATCGGTGCCAGCAAAGGCGCGGATGTCGCGCGGGAAACCGGGGTGCCGCGGGCAACCCGGATGATGGCCGATGATCACTACGGATGGTTTGAACGGGTGGAAACTGGCATCTACGGGCTGACCCCCGCCGGCGCAGAGGCGGCAGGCAGCAGTGCGCGGGTGCTCGGCGCCGATTGAGCGGAAGTACCGGTGCAGCGGAAACCCGCAGGCCGAAGCGAAAATTTTACCTCACAATTGGTTGACAGGCTGCGAGCGCTTGCCTAGCTATGCGCCGTTAGCACTCGACCAAACTGAGTGCTAACGGTTCGGGTGCAGGTCAATGTCGCTCGGACCTATTGGGAGTAACTTTGAGCCTTAAGGAGCTGCAAAGATGGCATTGAAACCGCTTCATGACCGCGTGCTGGTACGCCGCACGGAAAGCGAAGAGAAAACTGCTGGCGGGCTGATCATTCCCGATAGCGCGAAAGAAAAGCCAAGCGAAGGTGAAATCGTTGCTGCAGGCCCCGGTGCCCGCAAAGACAGCGGTGAGCTGATCGCGATGGCCGTGTCCGCTGGGGACAAAGTGCTGTTTGGCAAATGGTCCGGCACCGAAGTCACCATCGACGGCGAAGAGCTGCTGATGATGAAAGAATCCGACATCATGGGGATCATCGAGTAAGCGCACACCGCTTCTCTGATCCTCCAATCCACATTCTCAAAGGAGAAAAGACATGGCTAAGGACGTCAAATTCGACACAGATGCCCGCAATCGTATGCTGACGGGCGTCAACACGCTCGCCAACGCAGTCAAAGTCACGCTGGGCCCCAAAGGCCGTAATGTTGTGCTCGACAAATCCTTCGGCGCACCACGCATCACCAAAGACGGTGTATCGGTTGCCAAGGAAATCGAACTGGAAGACAAGTTCGAAAACATGGGCGCGCAAATGGTCAAAGAAGTGGCCCAGCGCACCAACGACGAAGCTGGTGACGGTACAACAACAGCCACAGTTCTGGCCCAAGCCATCGTCAAAGAAGGCATGAAAGCCGTTGCCGCTGGCATGAACCCAATGGATCTCAAGCGCGGGGTCGACATGGCGACATCTCATGTGGTTGAGGCCATCAAGAATGCAGCTCGCGAAGTCAAAGACAGCGAAGAGGTGGCTCAGGTTGGCACCATCTCCGCCAACGGCGAAGCTGAAATTGGCAACCAGATCGCAGGTGCGATGCAGAAGGTTGGCAACGAAGGCGTTATCACTGTTGAAGAGAACAAGGGTCTGGAAACGGAAACCGACGTTGTTGAAGGTATGCAATTCGACCGTGGTTACCTTTCGCCTTACTTCGTGACCAACGCTGACAAGATGACAGCTGAGCTCGAAGACTGCATGATCCTGCTGCACGAGAAGAAACTGTCTTCGCTGCAGCCAATGGTTCCGCTTCTGGAGCAAGTCATCCAGAGCCAAAAACCTCTGCTGATCATTGCTGAAGATGTCGAAGGCGAAGCACTGGCGACTCTGGTTGTGAACAAACTGCGCG
>ERZ1740065.2074-NODE-2074-length-12396-cov-12.070011_pt1 | contig 12396 bp, 8 predicted proteins | sample MGYA00581738_ERZ1740065 | MGnify/ENA primary metagenome ERZ1740065 (study PRJEB43018, sample SAMN04849749) | marine metagenome | isolation source: floating plastic debris | place: Pacific Ocean | collected 2008-09-01 | study: EMG produced TPA metagenomics... | reverse complement strand
CACCACTGAAGGTGTCCCGTTCCTGCTGCATGAACACACCTAATATGTATATCACATAGCATGGACCCCAAGACTAAGCCTTGCAGAACATGAATACGCATTATAAAATATTTGCGACATGACATGGAAAATGAATGCGCACAGCATTACCCGACGTTGGTACTCATGTTTAAATCCTGAAGGAATGCAATAGGGAAATACAAGTATTACCGTTCACAAACATACATGTAGATGGTTACAGGTCCTGAAGTTTCGCCGTCGAGCTTCCTGCAGAGAAACCAGACTGCTGTGAGTCGTACCTGTTCCAACTTGAAACGGAGTAAGACTTGACTGGTGTAGCCATAGCGACCGTTCGAGTTTAGTTTCGCCGGCACATTTATTAGTGATGTGGTAACTGCGAGTGAAGTATCAGAATTAAAATCCTGCCGTAAACATAGAATAATATTTCCATGACTAAAATATACCTAATGCCTCCTTACGGTCTGGTAGGCTAGCCGATGGTTAAAATGAGTGTCTACTGAAATAATATTAATAAGGTCAAGTCAAGGCTCACCTTTATATAGCATGTATAAAATGATCAGCCTTTATGGTGTCTATGTGTCTGCTGTTCTCAGCACCTCCTCTCAGCTTGGAGGTTAGTGAAGGAAAGGCGGAGTTAACTATTTGACCTAGTTTGCATGCTGTCAATGCATGATCCATTTGTCTGGTGACACTCCTCGCGCTGCTATTGGTTCTCACTGCTCGTGGGCCAAAGACAAAAAACAGCCCCAGCTATGCCTCACTGAAGGCAGCACAAACAAACCATATGACTACAACTGCAGCTACAACTGGGTACTTGAAGCTAGTCAGTATCCATCTCCTTGCTCTCAAAATTGACACTGAAACAATCATAAATATGAGATGAGAATAGGGTTTACTCTAAATGTTATCCCTGGTCCGAATCACTGCATGATTCCTGTCAACGCCTGATTTATAGTTACCGAAATTCGACCAATCAGAACCATATCTCACTACAGGCTTACAGGGAATAGCTATCTATCAAATGTAGTGCCAGACATCTGGTGGTCAATTTTGGGATTTTTATCAACTCCTACCGACCAATGAAACGACTGAATACTTCATCGACAACCTGAGGCTTCGCGCCAGAGATTGCAGCCATTTATCAGAGGTGTCAGTAGTGAACAGTTCCTCATTGGTTTCAATCTACGACCTCGGGCTGCTAGAGATGAGCCTGAGACTTGTCTACTGCGCTGTTTCCAACAACAATCAGATTTTTCAACCATCTTTGTGAACAGTTTCATTGAAGCCACGGTATTATATTGAGGACTCGTTGCCAAATTGGAAAGGTTCCCTGAATTTCAATGACTTCCTTGTCTGTGATTCGCTAACTGACAGCCAATAGCGTAAGAGTAGGAAAGACCTGTCGGTATATAAGAGTGAGCTGTGGTCATCATCATTAGAAGTGTAGAAGCGCTAGATCTGGACACACATTGAGAAAACAGGTTAGCATCTAGTCGTTACCTTTTATACCGCTCTAAGATGATTATTGTTTTCGCTAGACAGCATATATATGTGTATTATTGTGATTTACTTGTAGACGTAACGGTTCTGTTGATTTTCAAAGGTAAATGTTTTTGTGTTCTCTGTTTCAGGCTACAAAATGAAGTTTCTAATCCTCATCATTGCCATGATTCTTTCCCTGATGGTTCTCGGAACCCAAGGCTACTACAGGTAAGTTATTGCTGCTAACCCTTTGTACAGGTTGCTTGTAAGCCAACGGGTTAACTTACTGTAACTATCACGTTGTAGAAGACACTACTACAAGAAGTACCACTACAAGAAGTACCACTACAAGCACTACTACCCCAGGTACTATCCCAAGTACTACCACAAGTACTACTACTATTAAAAACACGCCGTTGGAAACTGACAGAACTCCATACATCGATCTGTGCGCATGTATTTTTACCATGCTGGAAAAGGCAATACTGACCAATAAAAATCATTAGAAATGCTGATGTAATATTCACATCTACTTGAAAATTGTCCACATACAAGGTAAGAGTCTTTAGAACTACAAATATAATTATGATGAGGCTGATAACAGTAACTATGAACTATGACCTACGCACTATGACCTACGCACTACGACCTATGACATTGATGGTGTGCAGTAATATAATCTGGCTCACGTAGCGAATGAAACATGGTCTCGGAGGGCTGTAAAACCTCATGAAGTAGCTGAGCTCTATGGCCAGCCATAGAAAAGTTGAACAGATTATGAACGGCATGCTATCATCAACAGTAGTGATGGTCAGGTCTTACATGAGTTGAAACGTTTGATGCAGTGAAATATTGAAACCCTCTTCCTGTTTACTGAGGTGTCAAGTGCTTATTGGAATCAATGGTATGGAGTCTCTGTGTTACTTCCGCTGTCTGCTATACTGTATGCAGGATTTGAGTCATGAGAAAAGCCATAGCATATCTTTCAGTATAGAACACGCCTTGCTACTGTGAGGAGTGAGATAAGAGGAGTAGGAGATAGCTCAGTGGTAGAGCCTGCACCTAGAGACACGCAAGTGTTAAGAGGTTGTGGCTTCAAATCCCACTGAGTTCTCCTGCTGGGCCCTCGTGCCACAGGTGTGCTCCAACCTGCCTAGAAACCGAGAGCAACCTGGCGCCGCATATGGCAGCCTTGACCTTAAGGTACTTTATTTCTTTATTTCATAGTGCGCAAGCACCGAGACAGACTTGCGATTTTTAACATGTTAGCATTAAGTCGCAAGAGAAAACTTATGCAGGTTTTTGTCATTCTCCTGTCGATTTTTGCGCTCACGCCCGCGCACTCCCGTTCACGCTGCGCACACTCCCGTTCACGCCGCGCACTCCCACATGTGCTGACGCACAAATATTGAAGGGGAATGAGAAAATCTGTTTTCTAAATAGAGAGATAATTCAATTCAGCGCCAGTTCTGCAATCAGTGGAATGATTTTATCATTGAGGAACCATTATGGTAGCCTTGAATGTGATAATAGTTGTCATGTCCAAACATGGGAACATGGGTACATTATGAGCATAAATGAAAATACCTGTAGTGATTGGCAGTATTACCAACCCCACGATTTAACTCATACATCTAGATATACAGCTTAGAAAACTCATGAGGTAACCCATTCACTACATTGGGCCATTGAAATGCTTTCTGTGTGCACCACAGGCCGACAGGAAGACAGCGACTGTATTTGGTGAACAGATGTGTACTGAGATAAAAACCGTAAAGTGAATTACAAAGCAGCATGTGGGCTCATCATTTTTAGGTTACTGAAATCTATGATTCTTTCCCAGTTGGAGTTGGCAGCACTGGTTATCGGTGATCAAATTCTGTACCAACAAACCATGATGGTGTTGAGCAGATCTGTTCTGTGTTAAACACAATTAATAGTCTTTACTGAAAGTCTCTCTATGTTGTCGGCGCACCATTTACAAATTCTCAGAATAATCTCTATCAACCTTGACTCGCTATCTAAAGCTCTGGACACTGTTTACTAGAAATGCCAGTTCAGATCTGAATCACTGCATGTTTCATGTCAATCTGTGATTTATGGTTGACGAAATTCAACCAATCATGACTAGGCTTGCTTGCAGGCTTACATGGAATAGCGATGAATCAGATGTAGTGCCAGACGTCTAGCGATCAATCTCAAGGTTTTTATCAACTCCTACCAACCAATGAAATGACTGAATACTTCATGGATGACCTGAGGCTTCACGCTAGAGATCGGGGCAATTTATCAAGGGTGCCAATAGTGAACACTTCCTCATTGGTTTTGATGTACGGCTTTGAGCTACTGTAATTCTACTTGTATACTGCACTGTCTTCGACAATGATCAAATTTTTATCATCGCCTTCAGAAATAGTTTGATTGCAGCCGTGGCGGATCAAGTAAAGCAGTGAGACTACTGTCAATACGCCAATACGCCAATACGCCAATACTAAACGTATAGCTTTAGTTAGTCCTCTAATGTACTCATTACTACCACCAATATAATGACAATTCTAATCATCATCATTATTTCCATCCCATAGTAGTTTATTAGGAATTGACTAGTTTTGAATTTGGTAAAAATGGCTAACGTGTAACAAAAGCTTGATATTGGGGGCACCAAAGGAGTAGAATGTTCTCTACAGCAAAAGCAAGTTGTGATTACTTCATACTGTGTCCCACAGGCACAGAACGTCTGGATGCTATCAATTTAAATGATGATTTCGCATTTATGCACTATTAAAGTGCACAAACGGGTAACACATCAAACTTTGTAATAGTTGCTGCGTCATGGAGCACCGAGGCTGGTGATTACGCTTTCATGATTGACAGCGAGCTCGTTCGTGGTCTGAACGGTGGAGAGTTGGCGGCTGCATTCCGATGATATTTGGTAGAAGCCTGCGCTAGGAACTCTGACAGCAATGTATTCAATGACTCCTCAGATGCACTCAATCCTCTTCTGCTTCTGTCTACAAGTAGATAAACGTATATAAATCTAATACGATAGGTACCGATATATATGTACATATGTGACCTTGACCTTGTACGGAGATATATGATAGTATCAAAGTATTGTGATGTCACTAGCGCGCATTGTAAACCGTAAGTCTAGTTTTAGATGCTTTTCTTATTCGCAAACACTTGCATATCTCAACAATCTAAGTAAATCGCGTTTTTAATTGTTGCATGTACAGCGATCATTGTGATTGTGACCAAGTTCTATTTATAGCATCTGTGATGAGTTGCTCAGCAATGCTATCAAAGGGTACATAACAGTTATAGAGATGTATCTTCTCTCGTTTGCCCAACTTGTTTGTCCGCTTTAGTTACCTCGCTATAGCTAGTTAGGTTATGTCTCACATCCCGATCCGCTATTATTGCAACCGCCTTCTTTCTCCAGCACTCAAAACCATTATATTTTGGGCCTCCGTAATTACAGCGATTCCAGTAATCTAATTTGTAAGATTCGGCATCGTATCATTATGACTTAAAAAAACACATGCGTTTAAATTCCTAAATCTCCCAGTGTATACTTCATGCTGTCTCATAGATCAATGAATAGAGATGGCAGTGGAAATGAGAAGTTAATGAGATGGAAGATCATCAAAGATAAATTCCTACTTGATGCTGTTGGTAGAATTGCTTTCCGTGATCTGAAGCTGTATACAGACATGGTTTCCCTCAGTTCCTACAAATATTAGTTCCATATTAATTGCTATGATTTCTACCTAGTTGGTGCTGTGCGTTGTGAAGGGACTACTAGCCTGGTTGTTGATGAGATCAATGAAACCCTCTTTGGATACGATCCTCTCCACGCTGGGGTAGAGCCGCTCGTTCATCAAGTACATCAACCCACCGAACACAACGAGCAGAAATGGAGTCAAGGCCAAGTAACTGGGAAGCACCAGATCCTTCCTCCATATCAATAGCTTGGCTGTAGGAGTAGAAGATAGGGTGATACAATTTCCTCTCCCAGCCATGCAAAGACAGCGGTGAGCAGACAGGTGACATACTGCAGAAATAGCAAGAGTGAATAATTTATGCTGTGTTCACAGCTACTGCTCTGTGATTGGTCAGAACTGGAGCTGTGGTTCCCTAGTAAGAATGCTACTGTGCGATTGGTCAGAATTGACTCACGTTGAACTAGTTAAATAGTGCTTATGGGTATTTGGTCAGAAGTGATTTTTGTTGACCTGTTTAGAGTACTACTCTGTGATTGGTTAGAACTGACCTGTGTTGATGTAGTTAGAGCAGGGAGTATCGGAGTAGTCATGTTCTGTAAACGCTCTCAGTTTCACGCAGTAGGAGGAGTCAGATTTCAGTTCACCATTACAGAACTCATAGTCGTCTTTCTCAGAGCAGTCACTACAGTACAATAGCTTACTGTGACTCGCCTGATCTCGCGGTAATACAGCTCAGTATGTGGATAGTCAGTGTTGCTATACCCTTCGGTACCGATGATGAACTCTCCAACTCTGAACTTGGAGTGATAGTAGAGTGTACTGCCTGGATCTTTGAGACCGCACGCTTTGGGCTGATTGAATATATGACAGGCATTGAATACCTGGTAGCATTGCCAGACAAAGTTGGGGTTGTCTCTCTGCACCTGAATCAGGTAGACTCAAGTATTAACATTTGCGAAGTCTTCGAGTGCCTTGCACGCTTAGCTAGTGGCACAGCATGTTAACAAAGAACCCCGGAGTCACTTCACTTGACTGCATGCATTAAATTTAGCTTTATCAATATATTTATCGATATATCGGTATACCGCAAATGTACTTTTTATTCTGGCCTAAGCTATAAACACTTTGAGTTACCGGAAAAGATAGCGAACGGAATAACATGATAAGAGCAAATGAAAAAAAACAGAGAAGATAACTCCAAATTACTAGAGTGTATTTATTGCCGGAATGCGGACACTGAGCAATCAAATAATTGAATCCCTGAGTATCAAAAGTTGATAAACAAAGTTGAATCAAAACAAAAAATCATGAAATTTTCACCCAAACTTACAATTTCATCAAATGCTATTGAAAATCTTAAAATTATTTGATGGAGATTTTTTGGTGACTAAAACGATGCAGATATTTTTCGTCGGGATAATTACATCTGTCTTTATCCTTGGTCAATAACACAGCAGTGCACTAGAGGGTGCATGCATCACTAAACTTACCATGTTGTAAGTGGGCAGGTGTAGAGATAGCTTCCTGTCATAGATGGATCGGTTTACCCAGCTAATTGTCTCACAAACTATTAGTGTGTAACTCCTGATCGCACCGTGGGTCTGGGTAAACGTCTCTCCCACTTTGGCTATCAGTTGTCTGCAATTTTTTGCAAGGAGAGAGAGTTTATGTGCGTGAATAACACTTGGATTGTTGGACAATAAGTTTGGATTGCGTGGCGCTACTTCATGGCACTGCAGGTGTTTAGGTGAAGGCTTGGGAATTTTAAAGATTTCTGATAATTCATCACAAGCTGTAAAACAGAAAACTTTTACGCATCTATCAATTTTTTGCTTCAGTTATGTTTGACAGAATAGCAAAATCTAAACTAGCGAATCATTCTGCTCCACTGATTTTATGTGCACTGAAAAATATAATCTTAGAACAAAACAAACAAACAAAAAAATACTCTAGAATTACGCTCCTAAAACTTCTTGTTTCCAGTAAGCTATCTTCAATAACTACTGATACAGAAATAACTGCTAACTCAATAATGATTAGGCTGCCCAAGTGGAATGAGAGGATACAATGCTGTTATAGACTGAGAACTAACTTCTCATTAGATGGATTGCGGGTGGCGATCAGGCTATATCTAGTTCGTCTCAAACTTGCCAGCGAGATTGGTGGAGCTCCAGTTCTGAGATCAAAGTTCACTTCTCCCGCCGGTTGTGAAGCGTATTTCATACCACTGGCGTAGGCCTCCAACTATAAGAACATATCAAACTGTCAGCTGGCTTCATCTCATCTGTACCACATTTCTCCTGATTTACCTTGTACCAGCTCGCTGCATGGATAACAACTGGCTATGATTGAACTTCTGCCAGTCATGCCTATCACTTCAATCTCATGTTCTCTTACATGATGGCTGGAGGAGTAAAACACACTCTCACTAGCCATTGGTATTTGGCGTCAGGCCCTACCGAATCAAATTCAGGGAGTGTGACCATTGCGGATCCTGATTCCACTATGCTGAGTCGAACTAACGGCTTTTGTGAATCTCCCGTCGGTGTGCGCACACACTCCCGCACGCTCCCGCACACTCCCGCACACTCCTTATTGCGCGCACATGTGCTCACACCAATGGGAGATGAACAAAAGCCAAACTAACCGAGTTGACCGCTTAACTTCCACAGCTCATTGTGTCAGACTCAATCACAAAATAAATCGCTAAACATTCTAAACGACACACTTGAAACGCTGCTAAATTGAGCAAAACATTTTAGTTTGCTTTCCCGTCACTAGATAATCTATTCCTACATAATGTATCATTAGACATGAGTTACTCACATGTAGAGAGTAGTGGTATCCCGGCATCAAGCTGACATCGCGACTGATCTCGCCTGATTGTGAGTGATTGAATTCAATTATCTTTGTTGTGTTTTCATTATAATTATTGTTCCGTCCTAGGAAAGACTACTGACATTGTTATGGAGTCCAACACTTCATCTAGACATTATTTCTAGTAGTTTCACTGACCGATAAACGCAGCGACATACATGACGTTCCGGTCATCGAAAGGAGATGTTTGTATCAGGCTAAGCTGCACGCTCGAGATATCGGTGATGCTGACATCAACTGAGAACTGAAATCAGCAAGTATAGAAGAGAGGCGTATGAGCTGCCCCTAGCACTCCTTTGTGAGAGGAAACACTCACATATATTGGTAAGTTGGAGCAGATTGGGTTTGTGGTGCCGTTCCAGTAACCGTCTTCCTTACACTCAATCACCAGTACGGTATCATCTAGGTCTCCAGAGAATCCATATAATGGGTAACACTTGTAAGTCACCTGGTATGCCAGACAGAATATTGGTCTGCACATATAACTGCTTCGGAAGGATTCGCATGAAGGACTTTATGAGCAAACTTACGATTGACTGGTACTTGAAGTCAGTGGAGGTGGACCTCTCTAGAAAGCTGCCGAGTCCAGGGTCTCCGCAGTCTATACCTACAGCGGTTGGCAAGCTGACTAATAGTGGAGGCTGACCAACAGCCTGCCTGACCTACAGGGGATTGATACTCACGCTCGCATGTAGGAGGGTCATGTGACCACTGACCAGTCTCTGTACAGTTCATAGTCAACAATGACTCGGACGTTCCTTTCACAACATGGCCGACAGGGCAGAGGAAAGTGACCGAGTCTGCGAACGAGAAATCGTTACCCTCACGACGCCAGACATTGGTTCCCTCTCCAGGGTCACCACAGGTCACTTCTACAAGTAAGTAATCAGTCATTGAGCTGACGAACTGGTAAAATAACCAGCTATGTATGGGTTCAATGAGGGCTCAGGTCAAGAGGTCAAAATGTAAATAGGTGCAGGGGCTGAGGTCAGGAGCAGAAGTCATACTTTCACACGGCACAGGACTGGGTCTGAACGAATGATCCTTCTGACATGTGGCTCTTTGTTGTGTAGCCTTGGTTTCCTGATCAATTACATGCCCAGTCCAACATCTGACAGTGATATTCATATCAAGGAACACAGGCAGCTCCTCTATGTAGCTGTTGAGTAATGCTGGTGGCTTGTCACATATTGCCTCTACGGATAAAAAAGAGCTATGGATATCCTTTTGACCAATTGAACTTCAGTTACCGGCATTACTTGAATAGCAACAGAAGATGATATTGTTGGAAATGCTTATCCCTAAGATGAACAACTTACAAAGCTTACTTGTCATGTCAAGCTTTTTCATGTGTATGCACTTCTGGCTTAGGTAATTTAGGTTGGCATCATCTATTTATGCACATGAAAATTATGAGCTTAGTTTCTTTGGGACAACAAAATGCTTTCTCTGATGGGGGAAATGTCTACTGCGCACAAGTTCCCTCCAACAGATGGAGGCTGAGATAAACATCATAGTTTCGGAAAATAAGATAACCAAACGCTGGGAATACGCCACACCTACAAATGACACTTCATTGGTAAAACAGGCGATAAGCAGGTGTCGGTACACTATGTATATAAAGTTTAAGTTGCCATACCATGACACTCAGGAGCAGGTAGTGACCAGGTTCCATCAGAAAGACATTTAATCCGTCTGGAGGTACTGTAGCCGATCTCATACCCCTGCTCACACGTGTAGGTCACTTCATCGTCAAGGAAGTAGCCATTGCTACGTGGCCGGTAGCCGTTCAGTTTGCTGAATGTTACATCTCTGACGTTGACACCTTGTCCGGGCTCCGCGCATTCTATCGCTATCAAACAGAACCTCTATGAACCTTCACATCACCAAAGAAAGCGGGATGATTGCAGGGGTGGATCCAGGTATCCTTTAGACACGAAAATCATCAACTGATTTCTGCTTGAAGCACAGCTCACAACTGTTGATTGCGCTCTCAGTTTTCTTGGGATCACAACAGCTGTGGCTTGCATAGTTGTGGGTGTAGTCATGGTTTCCTCACCTATTTACTCGCAGAGGGAACAAATAGTTGGCATCTTGTACTCGTCTATCGGTTTCGTAAACGCTGATGTTAAGCTTAGACTAAATCAGGCTTAAGTGCGGCGAAAGCATCATAAGTGCGGACTAAAGCCGGCGTAATATCGGCTCAGGATTCCGGTGTACCTACCGATAGAAGAGTAAAAACGCCAAATGACTCAACGCAGGCTGATACAAACGTGTCAGTAATTTTAGTCTAAATCCACCCCTGGACTACACAGATCTCAAGTACTGACGTTCACAATTGATAGGAATTCTATCCCAACTCCTGTCTGCCAGACAGACTGAGTTAGCTCTAGTCACTCGTGACGTTCCCATCACTACGTGACCAACATCACACGTGTAGTATAGAATGTCTCCGAACAGAAAGTTCCCATCATAGGCTTGATGCACGTAGACAGAGAACTGGCCTGTTATAACCTTGTGTGATGGACATTGTACACCTGTGTGTAAAAGACAGCGGATGAACTTGTAGCTAGATGAGAAATACAGGCCACCCACATCAGGAGTAAATGAGACTAACTCTATATGTAAACTATGAACAGAAACAACTCCATATCAACTGGTGTGCTCTGAATGTGTAACAAAATGAAGGAGAGACCGTAGTGTACTGACGCTGACACTTGGCGGCTGGCTCACTCCAGCTCCCATCATCCAGGCACCTGATAGCCAGAGCACTTCCTCCTCCTTTCAGTTCAAATCCTTGCAGACAAGTGAAAGTCATCTCAGTGCCTGGTGATGAGCCTTGACCATTTCGGGCAGCGTTCTCTCCAAACCCTAATCAAGGATTGAGCGATAGAAAACAGGGACTAAGCTGTTACTCATTGTAACCACCTCTAATCTAACAAGACAGACACAATCAAACCCAATTTTCCATCACATCTTCAGCACTAATGTGTATATCGCCGGTGATAACACCGGCAACAGTGCTGTACCATTTAGCTGGATGGACAACTCTGCTCCATAGAATCTGGTGTATTTCATGGTCAGATTAACATTGGAATATGGAAAAACTCTCATCATTCTTAATTTTCTCTTTCCCATCTCAAAAACAATTGAGGTCACAAGACAAAACGGTCGATAACTCTATTCCTATTATTGCAACTGACGTCTTGCATCTCAGTATTTGCTGCTAGTGTGATGCTCAATGTGGTCTCAGGCAGCAGATATCTTTACTCTGGTTACTGGCAATGAGTAACTTAGCTGGATGAACAAACATTGACGATGCCGGGAGTTGGATGTATAATATAATATATATACAATATAATATACATACAATATAATATATATAAAATATAATATGTATAAAATATAATATATATACAATATAATATTATAAATATAACATACAGGTAAAATTACAGCAAGCTGATAGATGATTTAGCAAGGAATTTCCTAAATCACATACTTTGATGAATAATACACACCAGGATCCTGACAACAGATTAGCTCCTCCACAGCCACCCCACTACATGAATCTCCTCCACAGAATGGCTCTGGGGTGTCACATCGCCGGAGTCGTCTTCTCGTTCTTGTTACATCACAACCTGTCCACTCAGACCATGAGCTCCAGCCACCTGGATGATCCAGATTCACATGGATGACAGGCAAGAGGAAATTGAGCCAAAAAGCTTCCTTGTAGACAGGAAATAGTACAGACCGTCCATCTTCAGCTGATTGGTGGAACAAATGAATTCATGTCTCTTACTGCAGCTGTCTGGCAGCCAGCCTCCTGACGTGATCTTAATACACGCCTCTGTCTGCTGGGGCGGTGAAAGGCTTGGATGCCAGTCGAAAAAGGTGATATATTGACTGTCAGACCACATCCAGGTGATGCCTGAGAGACAAGACTGAGTACAATCTCTCATCTCTCGCGACCCGTTACTCGGGAACCAGCGGAAAGAAGGAAACCTGAGTCTCTGGAGGCTCCAGCAGTCCAATAGACATTCTCCTCTGGGTGTGATGCTATGAGAGTGCTGTAGATGAAGGCATTCTCTGATTCATCAGTTATATGGGTTAATGCACTTCCTGTAACCAACACAAAAAACTCAAACAGGAAGTGGAGGTCTAGAATGGAAAATATTCAGTGACTGAAGAACATGGAAGACTGAGATGGGATATAAGATGGAAATAAGAGCTGGAGGGGGGGGGGCAAGAGAATATGCACCATGATTGCTAACTTACCGTTTAGATTATT
>ERZ1740065.2073-NODE-2073-length-12400-cov-11.354394_pt1 | contig 12400 bp, 11 predicted proteins | sample MGYA00581738_ERZ1740065 | MGnify/ENA primary metagenome ERZ1740065 (study PRJEB43018, sample SAMN04849749) | marine metagenome | isolation source: floating plastic debris | place: Pacific Ocean | collected 2008-09-01 | study: EMG produced TPA metagenomics... | reverse complement strand
CCCCCCCCCCCCTCCCCCCTCTTTTTCCCTCCCCCCATCCCTCCTTCTTTTTCCGCCCTTTACCCTCTCTCTTCCCCCTCCTCTCTCCCCCTCCATTCCCTCCCTCCATTCCCTCCCTACATTCCCTCCCTACATATGACTACCGTGTTCCCTCAGAATTAAGACGCGTGTCTAAGCAGATGCGGTCGCATGTGTCTAAGTAAAAAATTCCTAGACTGCACCTAAAGCACATTATAATATATATGGATTATGTCATAGGACGCTGCGTCTAAACCTGGAGGGGATAAGAACACATCCGGGTTTCCTCAACATTAGGACGCACGTCTTAATTCTGAATAATTATAATATGTCATAGCCCACCGCTCTATTTCCAAGACCATGAAGACTTTGAGGTATAGATGGACTTTGACTTCTAGTTTCAGTCAATCATCCATTTTTGCCTAGTTAGACTTTGGGCCTGTCTACGAAGTCAACCGACATCGTTGGCTCTATGCCAAAATCTGCAGCATCCAATACCTTGTTTTCATTTTTGACATTCTTCGTAGCAGTCAGACAGGTTAATTTTCCAGTTTCCTTGTCTCCCTCTTGCTCCGTCTGCTACTAAGCTCCTATACAATAACAGTAACGGTGTCAATTAGATTTGTGGGGAGAAACTGACACCTTGTAGCAGGTTGTGTCAATTTACCCTTTTTGTGTTTGGCAGCAATATTTTATGGGCAATTTTTTTGCACAAAAATGTGTTTGTTATAATGCTGAATCATTGACCATTCATACCTGTCAAGTCTCAGGTAGATCCCTGGAGATTCGCATGTACTTGAGCTGTTGAACTTGAGGGCCGAAATTGCTATGAAGAGTATTGTTTCCTAATGTTCTAAAATGTGACATAATCTTAGCTGTACCAGTATGTAGTAGCTGTAGGGGTCAAGGGTCAGCTGTAGGGGTCAGGGGTCAGCTGTAGGGGGTAGGGGTACTGAGCTATGACTTCTCAAAATTCAGAAAAATGGAACCTCCAGTATGTTCAGCCCAACAGGTTGACAAGTATGAGGCTACCAACCAACCATAGATGGCAGGTTGTATAATCACATGTACTGGAGATTCAGTGCGGGTTTTCTTTGAGAAACTATAAATTTACAACACCAACCCGATACAGAGTACAGGTTATCCCTCATTTAAGCGCATCGCAGCGCCATCTAACTGATGAGCCTGAGGAGACCGCTAGAGAACCATTATAGCCCTAGATCTTGGCAGATAAAATACTGCAGAGTCCTCAGGGAAACACGGCTAACTCGACATGTATGCCACCAACTTGGTACCTTGCTAATTTTCCCTGATCATTGAAGCTCCATGGATACGCTTGTACACCCTCAGACTGTCAGACACACAGCATCTCAGAACCTCAGGCTCTCAGATCCTCAAACCCTCATACCCTCAGACTAGAGTGTGTTACTTACAAGGAAATAGTTTTCCATCTACGATTGCATAAACGTGTTTATTTTGTACTGATATCAATTCCTATGATTTGATTTCGCATGGTACAAAGTCCACAAACCATTTTCTACAAATTCTTCACTCATGTAAGAAGTACATGTATCCCCTACACGTACTGTATTCCTATTTTTAGCACAGGTTACATCATCGAACTACACCCTTGGGTAGAGACGTTTCATAATGTTAATTTGTTTAAAACATTCCCGACCGACTGAAGGCGTATTCACATCAACAAACTTTTGTATCACGGTCAAGGGATCGCTCTACTGTCTTGTTACTCTAGAACATTGAGCTCGAGTTGATGATGAACTTATTTCAATGGATCTTGGGCATTTTACTCTCCTATGGGCTCACCGGTTTCATGCGCTGGTGTTACGCTTCAATCCGCATTCATTCTACTTTCGCCGCACTTAGGTGCTCATGAAATCAGCTCAAATGCCGATAAGGGAGTAAAAAATGTCAGATCTTGTGCTATCGATGATGATGTGATTGCAGTGGACTGCATTCTCTGTGTCATTGTATGAGAGCTTGCCTCTCTTAGTATGCATTACTTTTATGCTGTTTAGATGCGGCGAGAGACGAACAAGAACAACTCGAAGATAGAGACATTGAGAGAGGAGCTGGGGGCGGAGACTATGGAGGCGTGGACCGCCGAACACATGGCCGAGATTCAGGGAGGCAGGTTAAACTGACAACATTACAGTGGGCGTATTTCATATTGACACATCAACAGAGCTCTTATCGTATTTATGAGCTAGTATTTTTGTTATGATTTAGCTGTGCTTGAATTCTGACCTGTTTTTCTATATCCATCCTTTCTTCAACAATTCGTCCAGTAAATATAAATACAATAACAACAAAGAGAATTTTAATCTGCTAGGATCTGCCTTGCACTTGCTCTAAAACCCGCAAGAATACACTCTCACATAGCCAACAGTGAAGATGTCTTAGGTTTTTTTGCTGTTAATGCCCTGAGAAAAAAACCTCATGTTGACAAAGTTTTCTGCACAGAAAAACGAGGTTCGGTGTAGCGTCGTGAAGACACTGTAAAACCTTGTTTCAGATAGCTACAGCAAGAACTGAATTGGTGTTCTGTGTAACAAACTGCATCTCAGCCACTCCCTATGACATCACGGCACGCCATGGCGTCCTGCGGAGTGTAATTTCACTACACCATTGTTGCTCCCTTTAGCTGCGAGTTAACAAGTTCCAGACGTCTTTATTTGCACTCCTGCTGTACAACAAAAACCACCCACCAATACTTCCAGTATTCAAAATATAGTTCAGGCTTTACGCTGGTGAAGAAAAGAATGAGATAGAGATGTGTCCTGCAGCAATGCTGTAGGCGATGGCGGCCATCTTTCATCACAGTAAGTAACCACATATATTGGTTTACATATTGACTTTGAGTTGTCTTCTCTTGACAAAGACCCTAGACCCGCCTGCAGCAATATTAGGCTCAGCTCCTTGCTTTGTTGTCTACTGTAACAGGCTGACTCTATAGTGTGCTGAGACGCAGGAGGAAAAGTCGCCCAATACTTCAAAACTTGTTTCACTCCCACAAACAATTGCTACAGGGGTCGGTATCTAGTGTTAGCCTTGGCTCTCCTTGTCATAATTGAAAGCAATAAAATCAGTTAAGATATTTTGCAGGTGTTCGATCAATTCAATTACAGCGATCAGTCTTCGGCATTTGCCGAGAGAAAGTCAGGTAGTGGAACATCGCAGCCACTGATTGGTTGAAGTCTTCCTTGTTCTCCTACTGTTTTACTGTTGCATATCAGTCAACTGATGGAACGGAAATATCATGGACAAAGGGAAACGCGAGCTCAAGTCCGCCAAGCCTAGACTCTCCCATGACCCAACGTCAGCAGACGTAGGGCGGTAGCTTGAGTTCCTAGAACCGAATTCCTTTCTATTCAATTCGGATGGCTATGTAAACAATGTTGTGATAACAATGCCCACGGTGCTTAGCGACAGCGAAATCACGATAATCCTTTCATTCATGGACTCTAGTCCGCCGTTATGAACCCGATTATGACTAGCTTAGCCTCTTGGCAGCCTTGATGAGCAGCCGAGGCTATCATACTAGTGAATCACGGGCAATTAGAGCCCTGCTAGAACTACCACAACAACATCACAGCGTATATACTATTGCAACACTCTTGAATGATACGATGCCTTTTATTAGGCAATAGATGCCATCATGACAGGGCAGTTGAAGCATCAGGGAATGACTGAAGGAACACACAGTCTTCAACAAGCCATCTCAAAATAGCAATAACTTATCGCGATGAATCAGTTGATAGAAAAATATCTTTGGCACCTGAGGAGGCTGGAGGTACGAGGCGTTTACGCGACACATATCACGTCGCTTAGGCCGCTGAGTATCGAGTCTTGGCTACCCATGTGTAGCATTAGATGATTGACGGGTATGGGAGCAGACGTGGACATGATGTCAGGACAAGAGTCACTGCTGTCGCCAGATGCAGCGGTGCTGTCGCTGGCACTGCTGACGCCGGAACTGAGGCTCATATTACTCGACAGATCTGATTCGGAGTCGTCGTCTTCCAGGACTAGATTCTCGGGTATTTCCTCGATGGTTTCCATCACTGAGCTGATGTTCGATACAGTACGAGTCCTCTTACGTTTTGGGCTGACCCCTGGTGGGGAGTTGCTGTCAACACTGACGTCCGCTCGTGACTTACATAGTATATCCTGCGGAGCACTGCTTTTAGTCCTGACTTTTGCCCCCTTTTTCTGTTGATACTGAGGGTTGTATTTGCCGTTACTACTACTGCTCTTTCTGCTAGAAGTGCATTTCTTACTTTTGCTTGTTCCTGTGAGTATGTGTTTGATGGTGTTGATGAGGCTGAACTTTTTGCTCTCCTCGCTGTCCTCGCTGCCTCCGTCAGCGAGGTTAATCATGTTCATTTGTGACTCGAGACTAGGCATGCTGTTGAAGTGAGGTCTGGAGAGTCTCGGTGATCCAACGTGGTCCCGAAGGTGTGGCATAGACTTAGCGTTCTTCTGCTGTGTAGCTGAACGTTCGAGGCTGTAGCTGTCCGGCCCACTTCTGTGCCGAGACTTATGCTTGGCGATGACCTTTTTTATCTGCTGCTGGCGGTATTTCTCCGCATCCAAAAATGGCATATGGCCATCGACGGCGGCAGGGAACATCATAGTGGCGTCAGTGATTTAGCTTCGAGCAAAGTAGATGAGAATATTCAGTAATGACGCTTGCGGAAGAGGAGATTGGGTTAATCCGACTAATTGATATCCAATGTCTGACTCTCAGCCTAAAACCAGACGGTCAGGTCAGCATACGATCAATAAAAGGTGTTGGCACGCAGCCAACATACTACTAGCTCTCGTACTATCGATCTATGAATCGCTGTAATAAGTAGCTCTGATGAAATTAGCAACGCTAAGAGAAACAAGAGCTGAAGGGTCAGCCGTGTAACGTACGGGTAACTATCTACAGGCAAGTATCACAGTATAAGTAAGTATTTCCTGTGGGCAGACAGAGAGCAAAGAGTACATCACTACTTACCGATAGGTTGTGAGTTATCTATATAGAGTTGGTGAGATGGTGTTTGTATCTCCTAGAGTGTGATGGGCGCGGTAGACAGTGTGGGTGTTTGTGTACGTTCTAGTGATCTTCAATAGCACGTCGTCTAGTTATAAGTATGCACGTCTCTGTGATTGGAGATTCTGTCTCGGTGTTGGACCAATCACGAGGTTGGAACTGGTCGCAGACGAATCAGATTTCGGACGATACTATACGTAGTACTAGTAGCATCAGCGCAGTTGTCGGATCGATAGCGTAAATATCACGTAGACTCAAGGGGCGGATCAATGTGTACTCCCTCTCGAAGACCCTGAAAGGAACTCTTCATGTTTAATAGAGTGAATTCATGTTTTAAACGCTAATTTTGAACTCTTCTTACACCAAATCGTTTCTTTTATCCTTTATCTTTGAAGGTGGTAGATGTAAAGATTCATGACACAACGCATTTGGATCCACTTTGTAAAGCATTAAGTTCTGGCATTGTTGCGAGGACGTAATGCTAGCGGTATGCTTGGCACGGAGCCACAAGCCGCTGGGGAGGGGGGATGGAAGTTCCAGGCTCGAATGGAATGGACCCAGCACTGTCTTTACGAACCCATGACTTTCCGTAGGCTGTGGGCTGTTCCAGCATGCACAAATCCACAAATCCATCAAAGCACCTGATAACACTCCTTCCAAGCACACTGAGCTCATCTATGTTATACCACCTGCCATAAAGTATTGCAATTCCATCTGCTGTTTGTCAAAACATGTCTAGCGGCCACCCCAGTAACCGGGTCGGCATCAGAATGGAAAATACCCAACAGCCTATTGTGTGAAAGCGCTGCACTTGTTTGGACCTTGGCTCGGGCAGCTCAGCTCCCAGTGGGAGAGCGAGAAGGCTGTAGAATGGCATTATCAGTCTGTCGCAGTTATAGCTAAGGAACAGGGTCATCAGAGCTGTGATGACGCCGACATCCATGATGCCACATGACTCCCACTCACTCATGGTTGCTACCGGCATATCCTGACACGAGTGGTCAGTGCTACCAAGTGCACTCAGCCACGTCACAAACAAATCCTCCAGCCTATTTCTAGCACTGATCAGTTTGCGGGTTGGGATTCACAGTTGACTGCAGACGTAACGATGATCTGGTTAGATCCTGAGCTGGCCATTGGATATGACTGGATCCAACCGAGTAGCGTGACGTGGCGTCATGACGACAGCAGAGAGCAGGCGCTTGCTCCAAGCCAGGAGGCTGCCAAATCCCAGTGGTGGCAGCAATCCAACTACGAGAGAAAGCGATCACGTGCTGGAACTCCCCACGATACAACAACTCGTTTTTATCTTATTAGTACAATGTGCTTAGCCATTCCATTCAATATGCAAAACAACAAGGACGCTGAGCTAGTGTTGCTGCCAAGGCATGCTCTCTCCCACAAAACTTAATTTACACATGAAGTACAAGACATGGAACAATGTCATGACAGCTTCGGCTGCTGCTGGGTCAGTGAGATAAAAACATGTTTGTATTAACATGTGAAGTCCGATCATCATTGCATGTGTTTGCGTATTCTTCGTGTCTGTCTGTGCGGCTGTAACGCAGGACACGATGTGATGAGTTGTGAGCGGCTCACGCTGATCTTGTTTTCAATAAGCTGCCATGTTTGACCAGTCAACAGCAATGACGTATCTCCACCGTCAATTGCCTCGGCTCTTTTTGTCGTGACTCAGTTGTTGACCGACATTGGATGACAGAAGAAGACAGAGCGATGGGGGGTACACCTACGTGAGAGTAGCGCATGGGAATCATGAATCCCAGCCAGTGTAGCTGCGTAAGCATGCGCCATCTCTGTATTCCCCTGCTTCAAGAGCAGTAGCTCAAAAATCACTGGTGAATGATGATGCAAGACCCTTGTTGGCTATTGCAGCATATCATAGAGGAATATACAATGACAGGTAATTGGCATGAAAGTCTGGTAAGGAGGTCAGGAACGTGTACCTAGTCCCGGTATACTGGCTCCCTCTCTCCACACCTCTCTCTCTCTCTCTCTCTCTCTCTCACTCTCTAACTCTCTCTCTCACTCTAAGTAAAAAGTATGAGTATGTAGGATGTGAGAGTGGAGGAATAAAAGTGAGGAGAGAGGTAGGTCGCTCTAGTCTGTTTCGTAGTTCTTGCACTCTTCCCTTCTCCCCCTCCTCTCCCTCCCTCTCTCCCCACCTCTCTCTCTCTCTCTCTCTCTCTCTCTCTCTCTCTCTCTCTCTCTCCTCCAGTTACATGAAGGTGAATGTTGGTGGTGAGTGAGGGGAAGGTAAGGTGAGGTGAGAGGAAGGAAACAAGGTAAGATAGATAGAGAGGAGGGAGGGAGGGAAGGAGAGAAAAAGAGAAATTTGTGCTGAGCGTGAGAGGGAAGGGAAAGAGGAAAAGAAAAAGAGAAGGAATATGGCAAGGAAAGGAGGAAAGGAGAACGAATAGTAAGAGAGCAAGAAAGGGAAGGACAGATTGGAAAAACGAAAGGAGAGAGAGAAATAATAGAGCCTGGAAGGGAGGGAGACGGAATATAGGGGGCGCAACGGAGGCAGATGGAAATAAGGGGCCGCGAAGGAGGAATGGAGGGAGAAGGAAGGACAGAACAAGAACGGAGGGAGGGAGGGAGGGAGCAAGAAGGAATGGTAAGTATCTAGAGATAGCTGACGTAAGAACTCATCTTCCAACAACCACAAAAATGCTTTCCTTTATCACCTTCACCTGATCATGTTGATTGCTGACCTCAATCTCTGTGTCAAATAAGACTATCAATTGATTGATTTTTGATCAATTCAATTCGATTATTTCGACGAATATCTACCCGTGTGACGAACAAGCTGACACGGTTTGTTTGCTGCTGGACATTCGGTCCCATCATCAGCGATTGTTTGCAGCTTACATCGCCCATCTAGATCGCGTATTGATTGTGTTTCGCAACAGTTAGAGTCAAGAGGCCAAAGAGGCAGCATGCTGCTGCATACAAGGCATGTAATCCTTGCATCTGATAGAGGGATGCTTTTGAAAGCTACTCAATGATAGAACGCAGAAGAGAGAGTATATTTAGGGAGGCAATATCAAATAACTTTACACCAAGCAAAGGCTATGGTTCCGTTTATAGAATTGTTGATATCGCCACCCTGAAATTTGGCAAACGTTCCTGCATACTTGACCTGAGATCACGCAAAAATGGGCCACAATTTACTCCAGTTGGAAAGTTTCCCTTTTGTATTTGATAATGTGTTACATAAGCCGTGTTTCATGCCAACTTTTAGATTTGACAACATAAACACGCTCTTTTCTTTCTGTGTGAAAGCGAGTGAGTCGGTGCACGTGAGTGTACCAGAGTCTGGCAGTCTGCCCGGCAGCGGCTTATCCCACCCTCTCCATCGACTCATATTCTCTCCTTTTACTTTCCTTCCCTTTTCTTTCATCCCCTTGCATCTCCCTCTGTCTCCCCCTGTATCTCTCTCTGTCTCCTTCTTCATCTCCCTCTGTCTCCCCCTGCATCTCCTTCTGTCTCCCCCTTCCTTCCTATGTTTCCCTGTTCCTCCCTCTTCCTTCATCTGTCTGTCTCTCCTTCATTCCTCCGACTTCCCCTTTCCTTCCTCTTTCACTCCTTCCTCCCTCAGTCACCCCTTCCTTCTTCTGCATCACCTCTATTCTTCTCTACAGCTCCGTCTCTCTTTCTCCTTTCCCTGCCCCATCCCCTTCTGCTCCCTCCTAGCGCTGTTCATCCTTCATCCTCGCCCTCCATAGTTTTCCTATGCCTCCCTGATCCCTTCGCACTCCCTGGGTCCCTCTCCTTTCCTCGGCACCCCACACAACCTGAGCAACTCTACGTCCTACACACCCGGGTCCACTTGCACCCTGCATCTTTCGGCGCAGTGGTTTGTAAATCAATCTAGCCATCATTGAGCCTATCCGGAGTGGAGCGAGCCCACGCAGCCAGGCTGAGCTGCAATGTAAACATTCATTCATAGGTTAGCTGCTCCGGAACAGCCGCTATAGCCATTCCTGTCAGTTATACGATAAGTATTTGCGCAGTTTCCTTTTTCACCTTATCGACATTTTGCAATAGCTCACTACTACCTGATTAGGCAACTTGAACCACTCGCTCTATTCTTTCCGGGATTACCCAATAGAACAGGCGATTGTCAGGTTGTACAAGTAATGGACTATTTATGTTAAGCAGCTATGAGGCCACAACTCCGTTCGTAAATCGACCAAACATGATTCACGTCAGGTGCTTGTTTTGAGAGCAGTCTGTCGGCTGTAGTGCAACTATCAGCACACGCGAGGAGACGTACAGCGTCACATAACATCAATCACACCAGCGCTGTATGAATGTCACGGTCACGCTGGGTGATCACGTGAGGCTGTTTGTTGTCACTCTGTAGTTATCGTTGGCGTTTTTCCTGTTTGTGCTGGCTGCGGTGCATGTTCCATACACTGGTGTGGTGACGGAGCCGAGAGATCGCATGGTTTGGGGTTGCAGCGATGCTTGTACAGATACAGAATTATACGGATGTGGAATGAATGCTGACAAACTCAGAGTACTTCAGCTGAAGACAGGTACTGAGATGAGTACCGAAAAATATTGACGAAAGACGTCTAATGGGATAACGTTTTCATCCTCATCAATTTGGCCGACACACCAAAGACAATACGTGGAAGAGTGATAGGAGGTGTGTACGCAGCTCATACGTATTAAGTACTACTAGGTATTGCTGTTCGTCTGCTCTGCCAACCAAAGAAAAAAGGTGCACATTTTGCTAAAGACAAGGGAGTGATGGAGATGTTGGGACAATTTATTAGGAGAGGGATTGTGGGTAGTGTTTTGTGAGATAGAGAGAAGAATGAGGATGATATGGCGGTAAGAATGATACGTTATTGGTCACTGTAGAGAAATGAAATCAATTGTTTTTACTAATATCATAAAATCATTGATAAAAAATAAAAAAGGTTGTAAGCAGAGTAAAAGAAGTAAACATTCTATTAGTACTATGGCACAGTTTCCATATTGTCAGCTCGTGACACGTGAAGTGTGACATTGCCTGCTTGACGTGACAGTCGTCAATATTAACAGATTTGACGGGTGGCAGCGGCGGGACCAGCAATGTGACTCCAATCATGATTACGTGTCACACGCTACTGTGGAGTCGTAGCAGTTGGCAATCAGGTGTCCACTTCCCACTTCTACAAACATCAGTAGAATACCCGCTAGGAGTTATCCAACTCGCGCGAAAACAACTAGGCAGGGGGCAGAGGAAGAGACTGTACCTTCTTCCTGTCCACCAGTGATGCTTTGTCACCGGCTGTACTCTTCCGTCTCTCTATTGAATCCTGCAACACAGAGCATCATTGAGAGGTAAGCACAGAGATGAGGCAGAGGGAGATACCGCAGACCGTGTAGGAAGAGTGGAGTGACTACTATTTCAAGTTTGTAATTGGAGTGGTGAAACCGTTGGAAATTTCCGCATCAGGTAAGGAATGGAAGCTGGGAGATACTATGATGATGAGATGTATATCTGACTAGAACTGGTGGTCTCGGTTTATTTGGTGGCATTCCACACTTCCTGTCCGGAGCAGCTTGTGTTGCGTAACTGCAACCAACCAGACGCACTGCAGCAGACAGTGTCTCTGTCTCACCGAACACCGGCCATGCTGTTAGGAAAGCAGTGATGGCGTGTGAGTGTTCGGCTCAGAGTGGCAAGAAGTAGCGTACTGACTGACAGCACAGGAAATAGCTGCGATGGAAAGTTTGTTCCAAAAATCATTAGAATTGAAAGCTAGCAGTAGAGAAGAGGCAGAGATGGAGGAGAATAAAAGAGGAAAGGAGGATGGAGAGAGAGAGAGAGAGAGAGAGAGAGGGGGGGGAGAGAGAGGGGGGAAGGGGGGGGGGAGGGAGGGCGAGGGAGAGGAGAATCGTGAAAGGAGCTATAGAAAACGGGAAGGAGAGAGAGGGGAAGGAGAGAGAGGGGGAAGGAGAGGGGGGAAGGAGAGAGAGGGGAAGGAGAGAGAGGGGGAAGGAGAGGTGAGCAGAACAAGACGAGCGAATGATTACATCTAATTAGAATTTCTAACGACACACAATATCAACTACCATACCTCATCGTCATCCTAAAAAAATGCAGAAAACGCCGACAGTCACAGGATTGACGCCATAGCACAGCATCACCCACAACCCGAGTTTGTGTCGCAAGCATTAGCATGCCTGAAGATAGCAATAGATGGCGCCACTAGTGAGTACCTTGATTCGCTGCAGGTTACGATCCTCGAGAAACGCAATCTCTTTCTGCGTTGTCTTGTATTCGCTGTCGATACGTTTGTACTCCGCATCAAGACGGTCGCGATCTTCTGGAAGCACAGTGCTTAGCTTCTGGTCCCGAACCTTCTGCCTGAAACCAGACATTATCAGAAAGTTATAAAATGAGAAAATCTTCGCAGCTAAAATAATAACGTTTTTCAATGTGCATAAAAAGCTTAAAGCAATCGTACTTCTAATCAGATTTCATTGAAAAACTGCTTTCAGCTAATGCATTAGATTTCTGTGTTCATTCATCTCCATCACGTCGACGTTGAGCGATATTTGTGACAGGGAGAGAGCCCTGCCCCACTGGCCAATTCTCACACGCCTACTGGAGCTTTACTTCTATGGAACGTCAATACATAATTCCAATAATTACTATCGTCTTGCGCCACACATACCATATGTATCTATTTTTCAATAATGGGTTTTTTCCACCGATAGTCTATTTCGAGATATTAATAACACAGATAGCACCGGGAGGGGCAGTTACACAGACACTGGGCCTGACAACACGGTACAGTCACTGTCATATGGCAGCAGGTATCAACAAATGCCTGGGCAATGTAGTCATGTGACCCAGCATGTTGTAACAAAGCGGGTATCCAACAAAAACACTATGAATCAACACGGAATTTTCCACATCAAAGGGTCGGATTGCCAGAGAGAAATAATATTGATGGACTCGCTGTGTCAAGATTCTATGATCGCAGATATCATCTAGATGCCATACAAGCTAATGACATCGTCTTAGATTGTCGTCAAAGAGCTTTAGAGTCAGAGCTTTGTGCATGTAGGAAACATTTCCTGGAGTCACCTGACCTATGGGGAATGATTTGGTTTTCCCTCATAATGTCTGTTTCAGGTTACATAATATTTATGTTTCATGCTGGTTTCATTTTCAGTGACAAAGTCCCAACATTTAGGCTGTGAATTCAGTGTGGGAGGGGGGGGGAGGGCGGGGGGGGGGGGGGAGGGGGGGGGGGGGGGGGGGGGAGGGGGGGGGGGGGGGGGGGGGGGGGGGGG
>ERZ1740065.2072-NODE-2072-length-12403-cov-10.311953_pt1 | contig 12403 bp, 2 predicted proteins | sample MGYA00581738_ERZ1740065 | MGnify/ENA primary metagenome ERZ1740065 (study PRJEB43018, sample SAMN04849749) | marine metagenome | isolation source: floating plastic debris | place: Pacific Ocean | collected 2008-09-01 | study: EMG produced TPA metagenomics... | reverse complement strand
ATCTATCAACACCAATGAACCCAGGAAAGTTTTAAATGCTATAAAATCCTACATTGATAGCCGCTGGTTCACTTATGGCATCTTTTGCTCACTTTCGTGAAATTTCGTATATCGTGGACTTTCTATCGTGAAACACAATCGTGGGTAAATTTTACTATCGTGACAGCCCTACTGCATATGGTTTGCGCATGAACCATTTGATTGTACCAGAATGACTTGATGGTTTTAGTAAGCGGACTCAATGCACTCATATGACCTGTTCTAATACAATCAACCCTTTTAGCTGCTCAAAAAGCAGTATCTGTATATCAAGCATTAAATTCAAGCCAGGAAAGCCTACTTTTAACCTTTGATATCATTCCCTCTTTCAACCACCCAAGTGCTAACTCAGCCGAAGCTAGAGGAAGGATCGCCGTAACGGTCAGTCATATTACGCAACGATTTAAACCTCATTAACTGAAATCTAGCAGCAACAGAAAACCATTGCTCTGTCTGCGTATTGTGACAAAACTTATCCATTAATTGACTTGACAACTAAGCTCGCATCTGGCAGGCTAAGATGTAGCAGCCATCAAACATTTAATGGAAAGAAATGCTTCTAGACCATTTTTACCATCTCTATCAACGCTTTATATGAGCGATCGGTCTGAAGGCTTTTTATTTCTGTATGATGTGCGCCTCCTACACAATCCAATTTGATCATGTGATCACAACAGAGTACTGCGAAAATCTACGTGGGAAGAGCTACCTTAACATATGCTTATACGGCACATCAGAAGTGAAATAAAATTAACTGCCACGACTTCAAAAAGTCTGCAATCACCAGAAATCCACTGGTACGCTTACTACTACCATGTCTTAGAATCCCATTATGCAGGTGGATTGATCAGAAGGTGAGTCAGTGTTGAGAAATCAGCCAATGAAATTTTCCACTAATGACATGGGTGAGGGGCTAAAGTTCGGCTATGTGTTATATATAACAACCTCGGTCCTAATAAAAGGAAACTGAAGAGTCAAACCTCCTTGAACTTGCATAGGCATGTTAATACTGATATTCACAGGACATGCTGACAATGCCATTGTATTTGGGTAGCTTGAGTAGAAGCTATGTCTATGCAAAGCCAAACTTACTTGCGGTCACTCAATCGTACAGCTGGACTTGCCATCTATCTACAAATTTCATGTGTTTTTTGGCTACTTCACTTTCTTTTTCGCTAGTGTTAAATTATGAGGTCTGCATGAGTGGACAATAACATTAAGTAAGCTCCTTGTTATGCTGCATGTTTCCAAAACATACTAGCTGTCCATTTGTTAGCGTTGCGCTTTTCCTCTCAGTAAAAGTCTAGAACTAAATCTTATTGGCAATTCGATAATTTCCACAGTCGTTTACGATTTGGTTGTGGATTACTTGGTACTTGATAGTGAGGATATGTCTAGAGGTGTATTTTAAATTGTTATATATAACTAGCTTGATATTTTAAGGGAATAATGCAAATTGGCTTCCATGCTATACTAAAATGCTATTGGGCATCTGAATCCGCTACTTTACAGCGATTCTACAGCGTGTTTTCTAAAAGCATTTTCGTGTTTTGTCCCAAACCCACGTTCTTCCTAACTGAATTTATTGCCTTGGTTTCTCAACATTGACTTACCTTATGATGATTCCATGCTCACAATAGAATTCTAAGACATGAAAACAGTATGCGTACATGTGAATTGCTGGTGATTGCACTCTTCTTTTAATGTCATCATTTTTTTCACAGTGATATGTTTTGCATGTTTCCCTGACGGGTTTCAGCTACTTAAACACTACAAAGACAAGAATTCGGGGTCAAAAAGTTGACCAATGTTTGCTGAGTAGCTTAACATCAGACAATATGACACCCATTACATAAGTAGTCTAATGTCAGGGTGGCTACTGTCTGTCTATGCTAAACTTCCTTTTTAATACTGTTTAGCTCCTCACTGTAAGTGGCTAATCGACTATACCGATCTATATCCATCCCCACCTGTAATAAACCAATTGCGGTTTGCTACGATACATGATGAGTCAACTTCCAACCGCATTATAATGGTTGAGCGCAAGGTACTAGCGATATCGAAATAGTTAGGACTGAATAATTGGAGTTACCGGCTAGTGTGCAGCAATGACTGATAATGAAGATGTATAGAGTAGGGCGGCCAAATCAACTAATACTGTAGGTTCGATAGCGACAGAAATGTTAGCGTTTCCTTCAATATCTCAAGAAATAAAAATGCTAGCGATCTAACGATAACAATCTCATGAACTTGAAGACAACTCCTATACAATGCGTAATGGGTATATTTTTTATAATGAATTCCAACACCAGTGATCATCTTTAGTCGCTATTTTTTCGGCTGTTATACCATCGCCATGAACTTTAGTTCTACAGCGGCTATGAATAAAACTCATATCACTGATACCCAGCACTCGTAATGAAGTCTCTACTTCCCTTCTTAGTTAGTAGCAGAGCGCCGACAGCAGCATCTGTGATTATCATTTCTGGTTTGTTAGTCCTGTCCTTACAGGGAGGAGACGAGTGAAGCAGGAAGGCGGGTGGTCAGGCAGGCATGCAGACAAAGGGAGACAAACTCAGGGAAGGAGGGAGGGACAGAGGTAGCGAGGAAGGGAGCCAGGGAGAGGGAGGCAGGTAGGCAGAGAGATAATATCAGCACTGATGAAATAATGAGTGCTTAGTCTCCATCTCGGACTACCACTGAGTATCGTGAAGTTTCATCTCGGACTGCCACTGAGTATCGCAAAGTTTCATCTCGGACTACCACTGAGTATCGTGACAATTCGCCTAAAAGCTTTCAATAGTACCAACAAATCAATATTTTAAATTAAAATGAAAATTCAATTTTGGTGTGGATTTGTCACTTCTCTAGACATATTGATACAAAAACCTGACATGGGCTGCAAGTTGCTGTTACTGTTTGCTGGCTGGGTCTATCTGGACAAAACAGCTAACAAACTATATTCTGAGACAGCTCAAAGATATCACCGAGACTAAAAACTTTGCTAAAGTGAATCTCATTCCACTTCACTAGGCATAGGAGAAATTATGATGTGGGTCCACTTGGTTGGAATCCATTGATTTGTCATCCATCCATTTGGACATTCGACGACATTCATGACACGCCCGATTGGATTCCATCCAAGTTGACATTCGCAATATGCCAAAACAGGTGTAGTATGAGGGGTTTTCTTGTTGATATGTGATGAGACACATAATTTCATGAATCCATAACAGTTACATGAATGATTGAAGATGCTCAAATTTGCCTGATCCCGCTGTTCTAATTCTAACTCATTGTGTGACATGACGAGATACACAGAGTGTAAAATAATAATTGTAGTTTGCTAAAACATGTAATCATGAAGGTCGGATATAGTGAGGGTGCAGTTACATAGTACGGGTATGTTAGTATCTGAGCCGAACTCCTACTGCTATATGACACGGCTCTGGGGTGAGGCAATGAGTAATGAAATAAACACAGCAAGTAGATGAGATGCACTGAATAAATGAGGCGATAGAAATCAGTATTCAATGTCATCACTGAACCAGCTGTAATACTGGGCTACGATTAGTCTGTCATGAATGTAAAGGAACTTAACTTCCTCCGCATCGCAGTAAAGCTGCTGGAGTACAGCAAGAGACTCCTGGTAGTATTGAACTGCTGAGGGGAAATCAGACAATGACACGCTTACATCAGCGATATTGCGGTATGAGTCAACAACATCTGAGTGAGGAGCAGTCTGATGTACTGCAAGTCTCATTTTGAGACTCTTCTCATTGTAGTGCATGGCTTTGCTGTAGTCCCCTTGTGAGAGATTAAAAAGGGCTATATTGTTGTATGACGAGGCTACATCAGGATGGTCAGCATGACCGTATATGTTGAGGTTCATGTTGAGGTTCTTCTCCCAGCATCGCAGGGCTTTACTGTAGTCACATTGTGAGTCATAGACATTCGCCATATTCTTGTAGGAGTCAGCTATATCAGGATGGTCAGTGTGTCTGTATAAGTTGATTCGCACATTGAGGCTCTTCTCATGGAACAGCAGGGCTGAGTAGCTATCTCCCAAAGCCTCATAATTGAGTCCCATAAGTCCATAGGTCGCAGCTACAGAATCCTGAGGGACATTCAGTAGCAGACTCTTCGTGTATCCGTCAGCACTCGTGAGCTTGCGCATAGATTTCCTGTACTGACCCTTTTTATGGTTGCCAAGCCCGAGTAGGAAGTACCAACATACAAGGTCTCCCAGACATACAGTTTCCGTGTCCAGTGTATTGTTAACTACATTTTCGGCGGCAACAAGTCTTTGACACTTAATCAAGCTGTACACGTACATCATCCTCAGGTCAGTACCCAGTCTCGCAGCCTCTCCCTCACATCTCTCCTCTATCAGTTCATTAAACTGCTTGTAGTCCCCATAGTAATAATGAGTCAGAGACAAAGCCAGGTTGTCATCCTCTCGAAGTTTTGTCTGCAATGCTGCACTGTTTCCCATGGTTATGTACTGTTTGAGGGCCTGTCTGATTGGGATCAGATGTATGAACAGATGGATGAGAACTGGTTTTGGCAGCTGGTATGTTTCTGTCGTGGGCAGTACAGAGAAATCCTCAACCTGGGAGCCACAACATTGGTAGGCAGCCAGCCTACAGTAGATGCCGACAGAGTAGAGTAACTTCAGGCTCAGCCAAACCTCCATGGAGATGACAGAAAGCCTCTTCAACTCCTCGATTACTGCCCACGAGTCCTTCACCCAGATTTGATGGAACTGCCTCAGGCCAAACACCATAAGTGATGGAAATCTGAACAAGTCTTCTTTGACGCTCCTGATGTCCACCAATTTTTCATTGGGGAAAAAGACAAAATTCTCAATACCATTCGATATCATGGCCTTGGTAGCTGCTTTCCTGGACGAGTTCTGAAAGAGTGATGAAATCATGCAGGTGAAATTATCATGAAGTTTCCTCTCTCCATGAATATGATACGTATCAGACAACATGGCCGACTCGTCTCCTCTTACAGACTCCTTCTCATCAGGCATAATGAATATTTGTTCGTACCATAGAACCGCCTCATCCACTGTCATGATCATCCTGTATCTGGGCTGCGTTGACTCGTTTGTGGGAATGTTGCCTGCGTTGACTGAAAGGCAGTCAATCTTGAAACCATTAGCAGATTTGTCATCAAACCATCCGCTCAGCTCTGTAATGTTCATGTACTTGAGTTTGGTCTCCTTCAGGTTACCTATGATGAAGTAGACGGTCACTGCCAGCTTCTCAAAGTACTTCAGGTTCTCTATCGCCTTCCTCTCTATCAGGAACAGAAACTTCTGGTCGCTGTACGGAGTTATCTCTTCCTTAGCTAGGGATCCCATTCCAACTACTGAGAACAAGCAGGGTGCCTTACCGCAGACACCAACAGCTTTGCTGACCACCAGACTCGTGAACATGGTCATGAGTGATGTTGTAGTGTAAGAAACTGATTGTACAACTGACATGAAGCTGGTCATTGTGCGCAGGTTCTCTGTAGATCTCAGTCTATCCGGCTCGCACTGCAGCTGGTCGATGAGAGGCGGGAAGTGATTAAGCTCAGTGGATACTTGTTTTCTGATCTTCACCAGGTACTGCTTCAGGCTGACCATCATTTGCTGATGTTTATCAAATTCAACGCGAGTGTCCTCTCCCCAGTACATCAGCTGTACATAGTAGATTCTTTTCTCCCAAAACGGATCTTTGTCTCTTGCCGCGCAAGAGTTGTACAGCGAGTGACACTGCAAGAGAGAGAGGATCAAACTGCGTTAATCACTGATAGTCTTTTTTCCTTTGTGAAATTATGTAAGTATTTTTCAGGGCTTCATTAATAGAAATTCATGAACATCAATTTTCTCTTATCCTAAATTGAATTTTGAGACTTCAAATTTGAAGTCTCAAAATTCAAAATTGATATTCATGAATTTCTATTAATGGAGTCCAGAAAAATACTTGCATCATTTCACAAACTTGTACTTCGTGATACTGCGAGTGTCAGCCCTTGATAGAATCCGATTGGGCATCGGATCAGAATGAGATTCACTCGAGCTTAGATCACCTGGACATCCTGTTAATGAAGTTATGTCACCTCATCAAAGGGCAACAGAGAAATATTTCATTGCCAGCAATCTTGCGTATTTTTAGTCTCGTCTGACGAAAACGTGATGAGAATGTCTGAGCTGAGTTTATTCCGTTTTGCGGACAATTTTCATGGGTTTGTTTTGGGGAATTGTTGTCCTGTAATCGAATGTATGTCTTTCGACAAGACATTAGAGATTTTGAATCTGCTCTGTAAGTTGGCGCTTGGCGGCGGTTGCTCTGTTCAATTTATGTTTCAGTTGTGGCAGTGCCTGCTTTTTTAAATGCTGGATCACACTGGAGTGAGCTGATTGGTTAATTTGTAACAAATTGTTAATAAGGTCTAGGTGCCTGTACAAAATGTACTTTTTGACAGCGGTTTTCCTTATACTAGTGAGAGGCTACCACTTTCAAACCAAACAAGCATGCTTTGGTCTCAGCAATCTCTTTGAACTGTATCCGAATATAGTTTGTCACGATTAGACATTCAAATCTGATGAATTAATGAGACATGCATTGCATTCACTCCTGTAGCTTTACAATCCGTCAAATTGTTTGGTTACATCAACCTTTCTCCTAGTGTACTTAATTTAATCAAACAGTCTATTTTTCAAATACAACTGTGGGCAGAGCTTCGTGGATGCCTGATTCCTTTTTGTATTTCAATTTTCCCCTACTTCCCTTGTGCTTTTGATATGGAACAGATGAGATATAGCGTACCTTGAGCACGTTCACCCAGTCATTTCCGTTGAAAGCCGCCGTCGCTTCGTAGTGTTCAGCCAGTCTGGACAGGTATGGAACCTGACTGGCGAGATCGTCTGAACCATTCTTCTTATAGACAGCTTCAGACTCTGATATGAGCTTGTCTTTGTCGGCAGAGTTCAGTACTGGAATATGATTTAGAAGAGTTATAATGGAGTTTGCAACCGTGTGACATGTCCAGAGGAATTTTCAGTTGACGAATGGAATGAATAATTCATACAAATTTTGGTGGCGGTACACTTCCCTTCTTACGTTAAAACTAATACACAATTAACATGTTTATTAATATGTGTTAATATGTTATAAGTCCTCAATACATATTAAAGCGTATTAATCAGCATATTGACTGGTGGTTAATACATATTCATTAATATGACCTCTTAACTGTGCCAAGTATTGTCCTACTAGCTGATGATTTCCTCTATTCATTTCCATGACATGACCGACACAGCTCCTATGATTTAATACAGCGGAAAAACACACATTTTATGTCCTCGATAACGGGAGGACTGGTTCATGCTACCAAGGAGAGCATAACTCCTATATATAATATCTTAGCCCGACCTCTCAATGTGATAAACAAGTGTACTGCACCAGGAAAATCTGCGCTAAAATGCAGGAAATAGTTCTCTTCATGATCAATGCCTGCCCACTAAGCACACCCCCCTCCCCCCAACCCGATGCTTTGTGTGTAGAGAGTCTCAGGTTAAAGGGGGTCAGTTTACGTGATTCAGATACCGAGTTAAAACGAGGATTTGCATGTACAACATTCAATCAGTGTTTTTAAGCCATCAATGCTACGCCATGGCTATATCATCCTACCACCTCCGCTCGGGCACCTGCCAGTCATGTCGCATATAGTATGAACATATTCTCTCTATCATCCATTTTACAGTGATGATCCCAAAGAGCTACAGTCAAACTTGTCAGTCCTTGTCAAACTTGTTTATCACAGAAAATAATACAATCGAGAGGTTTAAACTGGAACAAAACAGGTTAAGGTTAAAGCCGCAAGTCTGTCTCATGTGAGCACTGAGAAATAACAGTGCCAAGGCATGGGTGTCATATGCGGGGCCTGGTTGCTCTCAGTTTCTAGGCAGGTCGAGCACACCTGGGGCACGAGAGCCCAGCGGGAGCACTGCAATGGGGTTGAAACCACAACCTCTCAACACTTTTGTGTTTCGAGGAGCAGGCTCTACCACAGAGCTATCTCCTACCTCCTGTGACTTGAACACCGACTAAATGCAGTCGTTGCTGTCGTGCTGCAGTTACTGTCCTCAGATAGCTTACCAGTTAGTAGCAGTAACACTGATCGTTAGTCATCAGTTGCACTGTAGGATCACTGCATTGAGGTTACGGCAATGAACTTCCAGACTGTACAACTGACACAACTTCAAACTATTGCTCCAGGTCTCTCAATTCACAACAGAAGTTGATTTAAACATTTCTACTAAGTATTCTTTATGTTTCTTCATTACATTCAACTGACCTTGAGCGGTATTAGATCCGCTGGGATACAGCCCAGTCTCCTTATCAACTGTTACGCTTAGATTTCTCACACCATAAGCCCCAGCTGCCGCATGATTGTCATCTAGAAGTGAAGATGAAATCGGTAAATCTTATGCCACACGATTTTGTTGAGTGTAAAAGATTCCTCACCATTCCGACTCTCGCCAGTACATGCTACACTTTCTGTCATGGTTCTGGTGACAAGAGCGGAGATAATACTGAATTGCTGATCACCAAGGCTGTTGCAATGTTGTGCTGCCTCTAAAACACCTGGATGTAACTCACTACGGTGCTGGAAGGCCATCGATTGGTACGTTAGCTTGCATTCAGCTCCTATTGATGGGCACTCAAGGGTACACTATGAGGCTATCTGAATGATAATGGATTTGAAACAGGTTCTTTAGACAATAAAGTACCCCTTAATTTTGGCCTAATGCCCTCAGATCTAGGAGGTCTAAAATGAAACGTAGTTAACCCATGCCTATCTACCAGCCAGCTAGGGCTGTCACGATATAGAAGCTACTGTTGCAACGTCGAGTACAGACAGCGAGCCGCATCATTCAACATAACACAATGCTCTCAGTTATGGTATACCTCAGCAGTATAGATGAGTGTTCAATCCTCTCAGAGTCTCTGTCCTCTGATTCGGACGCAAGCACTAGCATCTCGTGAAACTGAAGCGACAAAACTGCCGCCGACTTTTCGATATTGTAGAAAAGCTTCTTCTGCCGTCTGCTGTAATAATGAGCGCTTTTCTTTCTCAATCGGCTGTGATATGCTATTGAGCTACCTGTATATGAACTCAATGGTTAGCTGCGAAGTAAACAACATGTATGTAGTTCGGCTGTTCTAGTCCATACAGCGATTTCCTCATAACAAAAGACAAGCTTCTATGACTGTGAACACGAATAGCTCTCAGTTCGTTAGAAGTGAATATTGTAACAACTCTTTTGGCCTCGACTGAGTCTATTGTGATTGGCAGAAATATTGAGCTGCACCATTGGTCTTGGCTGCAATACAGCTTCTCTATTTCCGCTGTTTGGTTTCTCCACTATATTTTCCTCACACCTCAGTTCCAGCTTTATAGCTACCCTCCTATTTAAAGCGGTTCTTCATCCTAGAGAATTTATCTTCACAAATGTGGTTGTTGTATACCTCGTCTAGGATCACTGAAAGTTTTAAGTAAAAATCTCCACTGGATCTGAAGTTGTTAGTGATTGTCCATCACGGGTTTGGTTGAAACATTCATCTCAAGCGGTACCGGATTAATGACGCCAAAGTTACCTACCCTGAGATCGTTAATCCCGATTGCAGCATCAACAGGTGTATCAGCTATTAGCCGCTCGATGGAACCATGCACAAACATTGTCATGGGTATCCGTTTCCAATAGCGCCTTCAAGGATATGCGAGCTCTGTACTGAGTCACTTCTAGCCTCATTTTATTTGGATCAAGTTTCTTATATGTAAGCCATTGTCATAGTGACTATAGGGTCACTGTGACATCACAGATCACTAACTTTCTTCGCTTGATTCCTTCAAAACCCCTGTGTGATGCTAATGAACTGAGCAACTTCGCTGGTAGACTGCTGCCAGACTGTCAAGCTGTGAGATTGCTGAGCTGTGAGATGTCTGACCAGAAGCTGCTGATTGGCTTCCCCTAGGTACTGCCTCCAAAGATCTCACTGGAAATTTGATACAAGTGGAAGAACGTATAGTTAGTTCAAGGTAGGATAGATCCCTCCCACCTCCACCCTGGCGCCATGGATGCTATAGCTTTTACATTTGCTGTGCTCAGGTGCTCCTCAAACTGCCCTGCTGGCGGCAAATTTTTGCAATGACACTGCAAAAATAGCGGGAACGACTACATCTGAACTGGTGACCATTACTCTTGTAAAGGTCTTCATGAGCTGTCATCGCAATGATGATTCCTCACCAGGGGACTAACAACTCTAAGCTCAGTCTTGCGAGGCAACTCATGTATTGCAGCAATCATTAGTTGACGGAGCGCCAGAGAGGCACACCGCATTCACTCGGTTGTGGAGTCAGAAAACTTGGCTTTGACCTTCATCTTGTCGGTCCAGACATGACTCATTGCTGCAATGGAAGTTTTACCGTCATCCTAATGCATGGATGTGCATGATGCCTTGACACAGGATATAGGAACACAAATTTCAAGGTCACCCTCCTTTTCAAAAGTGCAAACTGACAAATATTTGATAAACTGCACACGAGCGACAATAACAGCCCATTCTGTCCAAAGGCGCCCGTGATAAGCACATAAGCACTATGTCTATTCTCAATCCGTACATTTGAAAAGCAGCATGACCTTGAAACGTGTGCTCCTACATCCTGTGTTGAGGCATCATGCGCAGCCATTCACCAGGATCACAGTAAAACTTCCATGTCTGAATCAACTAAATAGAGGTCAAAGCCGGGTTCTCTAACACCACAATCAAGTGAATATGGTATGCATCTCGGGTGCTCAGTCAATGAATGATTGCTGCAAAACATGATTCGCCTCGGAAGACTGAACTAAGAGTTGTTAGATCGGTGGTGAGGGATCACCATTGCCATAACAGCCTATGAAAACGTGTGCAAATTTGATAGAAACCAGTTCAGAAAGAGTCCTGCCCTCCGTTTTCACAGTGTCACTGCCAAAATATGCCGCCTGCAGGGTAGATCGCGGAGCACCTTAGCGTAGCGGAGTTACAAAGCTATAGGGTCGACCGCATCGGGGTGGGGGTGGGAGGGGTGCCTCCTACTGCAGGGAGGGGTTTGGGGGCCTATTCCTAGGAAATTTCTGGATCTTAGAAGGCTCTAAGGGTTTCAAGTTATCATGAGTTCATATCTTACTCTAGGAAACTAAGCATTCTTTGTTCTAATGCCATGCAACAAGCTAGTTGGTTGACAGCTATTTTTTACGGAAGTCTTTGTGCCTCTTTGGAGTAATTCCAGCAGTCTTTGTAACCTCCATCGATAAGCAGTGTGAACGCAACCGAAACTTCGAATGTAATTGCAGATTTTCAGACACCTGGACATAAGTGACCTGAGTCGCACATCCTTGAGATCTGAACTTCGAATACTTGATAGTCTGACTCGACCATCTATTGACTTCAACTGACTCATCAACACTGACAAGAATTCAATCTCTCCTCTCCTTAAGCAAACCTGTCCTGGTGGGCTTTCACACAGCCTGATATAAGCGATGTGAATCCGCAGTTCTTCAGAACATTACTTTGGTTAATCAACCATCAGACCCTATGATATGGTCGCTTCAACTGAACCATCAATACTACTGGTACAAATTTCTTTTGGCCTGTTTAAAGTTGAACATCTTGTCGCACACAATATTTGATTAAGACTGTCTGCCAGGGTGTGTTTTTCCAAGTACTGCTGAAAGCGAAAGCATAAGGCTGGTCAAATCCCACTGACTGTACACTTTCTGCAGGAGGTAACTTTGCTTTGCACCTGTATGCGCATCTTGGCAAGATAAAAACACCAAGTATTCGCTGGTAGAATAACGTCTAAAATACTCCTCCATACGGTGCGACTATAAGTATGTAGAGATAATATTCTAGTCTAAGCATGATCACCGAGGTTTACGAAACATCACTCCTACTCATAGACGAGTAAAAATCAATAAAAGTCTATCTAACAAGTAACTACCAGCGTAAAAAGCATATTGACTGAACTAAGGGTGTTTCTTCGAACCGAGGGCCACGTGTCCTACTACCTAGATCGACAACGGGGGCAAGCTGGCAGGTATAAAAGGTAGCTCAGACATGCGTTATCATTACACCACAGTTTAAAGTCATCCACAGTCATCATGAGGGTCATCGCCGCTGTTCTTTCTCTATGCTTCGTCGTCGCAGTCTCTTTGCAATGTAACGCTATGGCTCAAGTTCTCTATCATGTTATATTTAACTTAATTCCCTCTCCCTCTCTCCCTCCTTCCCTCCCTCCCTCCCTCCCTTCCTTCCTCCCTTCC
>ERZ1740065.2071-NODE-2071-length-12406-cov-8.910857_pt1 | contig 12406 bp, 7 predicted proteins | sample MGYA00581738_ERZ1740065 | MGnify/ENA primary metagenome ERZ1740065 (study PRJEB43018, sample SAMN04849749) | marine metagenome | isolation source: floating plastic debris | place: Pacific Ocean | collected 2008-09-01 | study: EMG produced TPA metagenomics... | reverse complement strand
CGAGGATCACACGATCATCGGTGAAGACCACGACGCAGACCGCGCCCGCGGCTTCCGCGTGACAGACTCAGGCTTGACGCTCGTCACGCCCGACATGCTCGGCCAGGAGCTGCACTTTACGCGCTAAGGCCATGAGCGAGTACCCGCATGTTTACATGGTGGCGTCGGAAAACGGCGCCCTGCCCGGCGGCAAGGCAGGCGGCGTCGGTGACGTCGTGCGCGAGTTGCCGCGCGCACTCGCGGCCCGCGGCGTTGACCTCACCGTGTTGTCCCCGTCCTACGGCAAACTGCACCACGTCGACGGCATGACCTTCACGACCCGAATGGTCGTGCCGTTTGGCGCGACCTCCCTGTCTGTAGAGTGCTGGCAGCACGTCGATGACCACGGCGTGACGCATCTCGTATTCGATCACGACGGCTTCAACGGTGACGGCAAAGGCAGCATCTACCATGATGATGGGCCACTGCGCCCCTTCGCCACAGACGCCACACGCTTTGCGCTGCTGTGCGCGGCGGCCGCCACCTGGCTGCCCGCCAACGCCGCAGACGATGCCATCCTGCACCTGCACGACTGGCACGCGGCACCGCTGGCCGTGCTGCGTGCCTACGAGCCGGCACTCTCGGCACTGCAACAGTGGCGCACCGTCTTCACGCTGCACAACTTGGGCATTCAGGGCATCCGACCTCTGGCCGACGACACCTCATCGCTGTCGGCCTGGTTTCCGGCGCTAACCGTTTGCGAGCGCGTAGTGGCCGACCCGCGTTACGGCAATTGCTTCAATCCAATGCTCGCAGGCATCCGTCTGGCAGACGCCGTAAACACGGTGTCGCCGACCAATGCGCGCGAGATCCTTGCGCCCGATGATCCCGCACGCGGCTACCGCGGTGGCGAGGGATTGCACGACGCACTGCTCGCGGCCGACGCTGAAGGTCGTCTGCACGGCATTCTCAACGGCTGCGACTACGACATCGACGCGAGCCGACTCGATTGGCCAGCGGTCCGCGAGACAGTCCTGCACACGCTGCGCTACTGGCGGCAGTCGGACCGCGTCAACGGCGCACTGCACGACCTCGCGCGCGCCAACTTCGAGGCACACGGTGCGGAGAAGCCGTCAATGCTCCTGACCAGCGTCGGCCGACTGACAGACCAGAAAGTCGCGATTGCCATGCAGCAACGTGAGGACGGTCGAACCGCACTCGAGCACGCACTCGACGCGCTCGATCCCGACGGGATGCTCACGCTCGTCGGCACGGGCGACCCCGATATCGAACGACTGCTGGTTGAGGCTTCACGGCGCGACCGGCGTCTCGTGTTCCTGCGGGGCTTCTCGGAAACGCTGGCCGATGCGCTCTACCGCGGTGGCGACCTGTTCCTGATGCCTTCGAGCTACGAGCCTTGCGGCATCAGCCAGATGCTGGCCATGCGGTCGTCGCAACCCTGCCTGGTGCACGCAGTCGGCGGTCTCAACGACACGGTCGCCGACGGACTGACCGGATTCACCTTTGCAGGCGACGGCATTGCGGCACAAACCGATGCCTTTGTTGCCCGCACCCACGAGGCCATCGCGATGTTCCGCGAGGCGCCCGAGAGTTACGCCGACATCGCGGAGGCCGCCGGCCACGCGCGATTCCCCTGGTCTGACGCCGCGCGCGATTACATGGAGAAGCTTTATGGCTTCGCACACTGAACGCGGCCCGCTGCCCTCGCCCGCTGATCTGAAACTGCTGGCCGACGGCCGGCACCCCGATCCGTTCGCCGTGCTCGGGCGCCACAGCCGCGGCGACTACGACACCGTGGTGACGCTGCAACCCGGCGCCGAATCCGTGCACCTGATTGATGACGACGGAGGGGAAGTCTCGGCGCTGCGGCGCATTCACGCCAACGGCGTGTTCGCCGGCCGTGTGGATACAGCTGACTACCGGTTTCGCGTCGTCTGGCCCGACGGCGCCAACACGGATGTCCGCGATCCCTACAGTTTTGGTTCAAGCTTTGGCGACGTCGATCTGCACCTGATCGGCGAAGGTCGGCTTGAGAACATCTACAGAACGCTGGGTGCACACGTGGTGATCTGCGAAGGCACGCGCGGCACCCGCTTCGCGGTCTGGGCGCCTAACGCGTCTCGCGTAAGCGTTATCGGTGACTTCAACCAGTGGGACGGCCGCCGCCACCCGATGCGACGCCATCCGGGGGTTGGGGTCTGGGAGCTGTTCGTGCCCGACGTCGGCGACGGCGCACACTACAAGTTCGAGCTGCTCGACGCGGCGGGTACGCTGCTGCCAGAGAAAACGGACCCTTTCGGCAACGCGTTCGAGCCACCACCCGGAAACGCCGCTATCGTCATCGAGAGTGACTACGTCTGGGGCGACGCCGACTGGATCGCGGCAGAGCGCGGCACGCCCGCCATGGCCACGCCGCAGGCCATCTACGAGGTGCACCTCGGCTCATGGCGTCGCAACGGCGACGGCGACTGGCTCAGCTACCGCGAACTCGCGGCAACGCTCGTGCCTTATGTCGTCGACATGGGCTTCACGCACATTGAACTGTTGCCCGTGACCGAACACCCGTTCGATGGCTCTTGGGGTTACCAGCCCATCGGCTTGTTCGCACCCACCTGGCGCTTCGGCTCGCCCGATGACTTCCGTTACTTCGTGGACCAGTGCCACCAGGCGGGCATCGGCGTCATCGTCGACTGGGTACCCGCGCACTTCCCGCGCGACACGCACGGCCTGGCCCGTTTCGACGGCAGCGCGCTTTACGAACACGCGGACCCGCGACAGGGTGAACACGCCGACTGGGGCACGCTCGTGTTCAATTACGGCCGCAACGAGGTGGTGAACTACCTCATCGGCAGCGCGCGCTACTGGATAGAGGCCTTTCATATCGATGGTCTGCGCGTGGACGCCGTCGCCTCGATGCTCTACCTCGACTACTCGCGTGAAGACGGCGAGTGGGTGCCCAACGAACATGGCGGCAACGAGAACCTCGAGGCTGTGGCGTTTATCAAGCGTCTCAACGAAACCGTGCACGCGCTGGGCGCAACCACCTACGCCGAGGAATCGACGGCCTGGCCCGGCGTCTCGCGGCCCACCTACGACGGCGGCCTGGGCTTCACCTTCAAATGGAACATGGGCTGGATGAACGACAGCCTGACCTACATGGGTGAAGACCCGATCCACCGGCGCTATCACCATGACAAGATCACGTTCGGTCTCGTCTACGCGTTTGACGAGAACTTTGTGTTGCCGCTTTCGCACGACGAAGTCGTGCACGGCAAACGCTCGCTCCTGGGCCGCATGCCCGGCGACGACTGGCAACGTTTCGCCAACCTGCGCGCCTACTTCGGACTCATGTACGCCCACCCGGGCAAAAAGCTCCTGTTCATGGGCGGCGAGTTCGGCCAGAACGACGAGTGGAACCATGACCAGTCACTCGACTGGCACCTGACGGAGTTCGCGCCGCATGCAGGCATGCAGCAGCTCGTACGCGACCTGAACCACGTCTACCGCAGCACGCCCGCACTGCACGCCCAGGATTTCGACGGCGCGGGCTTTAGCTGGCTCGACTGGAAGGACGCCGACTCGAGCGTGTTCTCCTGGCTGCGCTTCGACGGCGAAGGCCGGGTTGCGCTCTGCGTCGTCAACATGACGCCCGTGGTGCGCGAAGGCTACCGGGTCGGCGCACCGAAGCCCGGACAATGGCGCGAACGCTTCAACAGCGACGCGCGCGAATACGACGGCAGTGGCGTCGGCAACGACGGCGCCGTCAACACCGAACCGCAAGGCTGGCACGACCAGCCGCATTCACTGACTTTGACCTTACCGCCGCTGGCCACACTGATTCTCGAGCCCGCGGACAACAACGAGCCGAGGCGTACTGACCCATGAGTACACACCCGACCGCCAAACACGACGCCGCACTGGCCGCCGAAACGCTGGGCATGGATGCGGACGCCATGCTTAAGGACTTTCGCCACTACTTCAGCCTGACGCTGGGGCAGTTTGCGCTCGAGCCTGGCAACCCCTACGCCTGCCAGGCACTGGCCTACGCCGTGCGCGACCGCCTGATGGAACGCTGGTCGGAAACGCATCAGAAACGCGTCGAGGCCGATGCCAAGCGCACGGCCTACCTGTCTCTCGAGTTCCTCATGGGCCGCTTGCTGGGCAACGCCCTGCTCAACCTCGACCTCGAGCCGGCCGCGCGCGAAGCCATGGAACGCATCGGGATTGCACTGGAAGACGTCGAGCAGGCTGAGCACGATGCAGGTCTCGGCAACGGCGGCCTGGGCCGCCTCGCCGCCTGCTTCCTCGACAGCTGCGCCACGCTGGGTCTGCCCGTCATCGGTTACGGCATTCGCTACCGCTACGGCATGTTCCACCAGCAGCTGCGCGACGGCCGCCAGATCGAGGAGCCGGACCCCTGGCTCGCCGACGGCTTCCCCTGGGAAATCCGCCGTCGCGACCTCGTGCGCCAGGTCCGCTTCGGTGGCCGCACCGAAAGCTACACGCGCGACGACGACAGCACGGGCTGGCGTTGGGTCGATGCGGAAACCGTGTCGGCCGTGCCCTACGACGTGCCCGTCCCAGGCTACCGAAACAACGTGGTGAACACGCTGCGCCTCTGGTCAGCCGAAGCGGCAGAAGCCTTCGACCTTGGAGAGTTCACCGCGGGCAGCTACGCCGACGCCGTGCGCGACAAGAATACGGCCGAGAACATCACGATGGTGCTCTACCCGAATGCCGCGAACGAAAATGGCCAGGTGTTGCGGCTGCGCCAGCAGTACTTCCTGGCCAGCGCGAGCCTGCAGGACATCATTGGTGACTGGCAGGCGCGCCACGGCGACGACTTCTCGAACTTTGCCGACAAGCACTGTTTCCAGCTCAACGACACGCACCCGGCCGTTGCCGTTGCCGAGCTCATGCGCCTGCTCATGGACGAACACGGCATGGACTGGGACACGGCCTGGTCCGTCACCACCTCGACGATGGCCTACACCAACCACACGCTGCTGCCTGAAGCGCTCGAGAAATGGCCTGTGGCCATGTTCCGCGACCTGCTGCCGCGCGTGCTCGAGATCATTCTCGAAATCAACGCACGATTCCTGGCCGAGGTGTCACAGCGCTGGCCAGGGGACACCACACGGCTGCGTCGCATGTCGCTCGTCGAGGAAGGCCAAGAGCCCATGCTGCGCATGGCCTACCTCGCAATCGTCGGCAGCCATTCCGTGAACGGCGTGGCCGCACTGCACTCGGCGCTGCTCACAGAAGGCCTGTTCCGCGACTTCCATGCGCTGTCGCCTGATAAGTTCAACAACAAGACCAACGGTGTCACGCAACGTCGCTGGCTTGCAGCCTGCAATCCATCTCTGTCAGAACTCATTACGAGCCGCATCGGCGACGGCTGGGTCACCGACCTGCCTCAGCTCGAACAGCTGCGTCCGCTCGTCGAGGACGCCGCGTTCCGCGACGCCTGGCGTGCGTCCAAGCGCCACAACAAACTGCTGCTGGCGCGCGACATCCGCGAGCGCACGGGCGTCAAACTCACGCCTGACATGCTCTTTGATGTGCAGGTGAAACGCATCCATGAGTACAAGCGCCAGCTGCTCAACGTGCTGCATGTGATCCACCGCTACATCCGCATCTCGGCCGGCGAGACCGAGGGCATGCAGCCACGCGCCGTGATTATCGGCGGCAAGGCTGCACCCGGTTACGTGCGCGCCAAGGAGATCGTCAAGCTCATCAACAACGTGGCGACGATCGTCAATAGTGACCCGCGCACCGAGGGCCTGCTGCGGCTCGTGTTCTACCCCGACTACAACGTCTCGGCCATGGAGCGCATCTGCCCCGCCGCGGAGCTTTCGGAGCAAATCTCGACGGCCGGCAAGGAAGCGTCAGGCACGGGCAACATGAAGTTCATGATGAACGGCGCGCTGACTATCGGCACACTCGACGGTGCCAACGTCGAGATCCGCGAGGCCGTGGGCGAAGACCATTTCTTCCTGTTCGGCCTGACCGTTGAAGAGGTGCAGGCCACGCACGGCAACTACAACCCGGCCGCGATCATCGCAGCCGACCCGGATCTTGCCGCCGTCGTTCGCCTACTCGAGTCAGGGCACTTCAACCAGCGCGAGCCCGGCATTTTCGACGGCATCATTGCCTCACTGCGCGACCCGCACGACCCGTGGATGACGTCAGCCGACTTTGCAGGCTTCCTGGCCGCGCAAAACGATGTCGATGCGCTGGCCGCCGACTCAGAAGCATGGACGCGCAAGAGCATCTTGAACGCGGCCGCCTCGGGCCGGTTTTCAACGGACCGCACCATGCACCAGTACAACGACGACATCTGGCGGCTGACCCCGCTCGCGGACAGGTGATGATCGAAGCGGGCGACCCCGCGCGCCCAGGCCCAACCGTCACAGCCGACGGCGTGAACTTCGCGCTGTTCTCGTCAGCGGCGCAGCGCGTGGAGTTGTGTTTGTTCGATGCCGAAGGCAATGAGACGAACAAACTCGACTTGCCCGCGCGCTCGGGTGATACCTGGCACGGCTTCGTACCCGGACTCACGGCCGGGCAGCGCTACGGTTACCGCGTGCATGGCGACTGGGCACCGGCCAAGGGCCTGCGCTGCAACCCGGCCAAGCTGTTGCTCGACCCGTACGCTCGCCAGATCGATGGACCCTTCCAGTGGCACCCGACGCTGTTCGCACACCGCGGTCGCGGCGGCGCGCTGGCCGACCGGCGCGACAGCGCACCCTATGTGCCGCGCGGTGTGGTCACAGCCGCAGGACCAACGGTGCGCCGAAGGCCGCAAGTGCCCTGGCGCGATACGCTGTTCTACGAACTCAACGTGCGCGGCTTCACGATGCAACACCCGGCGCTCGACGAGCACGAGCGAGGTCGCTTTCGCGGGCTCGCCAACGGCCAGGTGGTCGAGTACCTCAAAGCACTCGGCGTGACCTCGGTTGAATTGATGCCCGTGCACGCGTTTGTCGACGAGCACTTTCTCGCGCAGCGCGACCTGTCCAACAACTGGGGCTACAACACGCTCTCGTATTTCGCACCCATGCCGCGCTACGCGGGCGACGATCCCGTCACCGAATTTCGCGAGATGGTGGATGCGCTGCACGACGCCGGTCTCGAGGTCATCCTCGACGTCGTCTACAACCACACAGCCGAGGGCAATGCATCGGGCCCGACGCTCTCACTGCGAGGCATCGACAACCTGGCCTACTACCGCGTGCTGCCACAGGCACCCGGCGATTACGTCAATGACACAGGCACGGGCAACACGATCAACGCCGACCACTGGGCCACGCAGCAGCTCGTCGTAGACAGCCTGCGCTACTGGGCTGGCGAAATGGGTGTGGACGGCTTTCGCTTCGACTTAGCCCCCATCCTCGGGCGCTATTTCACGGGCTTCGATCATGCGCACCCGATGCTGCGCAAGATTGCCGAAGACGAAGTCCTGCGCCACACGAAACTCGTTGCCGAGCCCTGGGACATCGGACCGGGCGGCTACCAACTGGGCCAGTTTGCCGCACCCTGGGCCGAGTGGAACGATCGCTTTCGCGATGTCTCACGGCAGTTCTGGCACGGTGACGAGCGGCAGTCACCGGCCATGGCGCGCCGCCTGCACGGCTCCGCCGACGTGTTCGAGGGCAGTGGCCGGCCGCCCTGGGCCAGTGTCAATTTCATCACAAGCCACGACGGCTTCACGCTCACCGACCTCGTGAGCTACGACCGGCCGCACAACGAGGCCAATGGCGAGAACAATCGCGACGGCCACCAGCACAATTTTTCGTCAAACCACGGCGTCGAAGGACCCACGGACAATCCGCACATCCAGGCCTTGCGCCGGCGCCAGCGACTGAACCTGCTGGCCACCCTGTTCCTGGCGCAGGGCACCCCCATGTTGCTTGCGGGCGATGAGTTTGGCCGCACACAGCAGGGCAACAACAACGCCTACGCGCAGGACAACGCGATCAGCTGGGTCGACTGGGACAACGTGGACGCCGATTTCCTCGATGCAGTACGCGAGCTCATTGCATTGCGGCGCAGCTTACCGTTGTTGCGCCAGGCCGGTTACCGACACGGTGCGAGCGCCAACGCCTCGGGCATCCCGAACATCGACTGGCTGGCGCCCGACAGCCGCCCACTCGAGGGCATCGACTGGCACCACGCGCAGGCGTTGACGATGTTGCTCGTCGCAACGGAAAACGATTACCCGCAGTCACCCGACGACGAAGCGGTCGCTGTGCTCATGAACCCGACGGGTTGTGACGTGCCGTTTGCCTTGCCCGACATCGCAGACACGGGCGCCTGGCAGCTCGCCTTCTCAAGCAACCCCGATCAGGCGGGCCCCGTGACCGGCGAGCTCACGCTCGTCGACCGCAGCCTGGTCTGCGTGCGCTGGCCGCGCGCGTCAGGCTGACTTCGGCAGGAACACGGATTTCACCTCGAGGAATTCCTCGAGGCCCAACGGCCCCCATTCGCGACCGTTGCCCGACTGCTTGTAGCCTCCGAACGGTGCCATGAGCGACGGGCCCTGGCCGTTAATGTGGATGCTGCCCGCCCGAATACGCGCGGCGACGCTAACGGCGCGCTGCGGATCGCCCGCCTGCACGTAACCGGCAAGGCCGTAAGGCGTGTCGTTGGCGATGTCGATCGCATCGTCCTCGTTGTCGTAAGGGATCAATACGAGCACAGGCCCAAAGATCTCCTCGCGCGCAATCGTCATGTCATTGGTCACGTCGCTGAACACGGTGGGCTTTACGTAGTAGCCCGTGTCGAGACCCTCGGGTCGACCCGTGCCGCCCGCAACGAGCGTTGCACCTTCATCGATACCGGCCTGGATCAGCGCCTGGATTTTTCCGAACTGAACCTCGCTGACGACGGGGCCGATGCGGGTGCCTTCGTCGTTGGGATCGCCGACGGTCGTCTTCTCAGCCACTGTCGCGGCGATCGCCGCGGCGTCGGCCAGCATCTCGCGCGGCACGATCATGCGCGTGGGCGCATTGCAGGACTGCCCCGAGTTGGCGAACACCTGGCGCGCGCCGCTCATCACGGCGGCCTCAAGATCCACGTCATCGAGCAGCACGTTGGGCGACTTGCCGCCGAGTTCCTGCGCCACGCGCTTAACGCTGTCGGCCGAGGCCTTGGCCACGGCAACGCCCGCGCGCGTTGAGCCCGTGAAGGACATCATGTCGATGTCAGGGTGTGCGGACATGGCGGCGCCCACGGACGGGCCGTCGCCATTGACGAGGTTGAACACGCCCGGCGGCACGCCGGCCTCATCGAGAATCTCGGCCAGGATCATCGCGTCGATAGGCGCCACCTCGCTGGGCTTGAGCACCATCGTGCAGCCCGCGGCAAGCGCGGGCGCGACCTTGCAGGCGATCTGGTTCTGCGGCCAGTTCCAGGGCGTGATGAGCCCGCAGACGCCGATGGCCTCACGGCTCAGAAAGTGATCCCCCTTCTGCTCCTGGAACTCAAAGTTGGGCAGCAGCTTCTGCATCGTGATGAAGTGGCCGAGCCCCGAGCCCGCCTGCACCTTCGTGGCAAAGCCCGCCGGTGCGCCCATTTCCTCGCTGATGGCCGCGCCCAGGTCGCCCATGCGCGCCTTGTAGCCCGCGACGATGCGCTCGAGCAGCGCGACGCGGTCCTCGACGGTCGACTGCGACCAGCTCTCAAAAGCCGCCCGTGCCGCCGCGACGGCACGATCCACGTCGGCAGCGCTGCCTGCGCTGACGCGCGCGAACGGCTGCTCCGTGGCCGGATTGACGACCTCGATGGTGGCCGCCTCGGCCGGGTCGACCCATTTCCCGTTGATGTAGAACTTCAGGTAATCGCGCATTGTGGGTGGTCCTCGTGCCCCGGCGTGTCGAAACCGACATGGTAGCGCCTCGCGGCGCGGCACGCCGGCCGCTTCGATATAATTGGCGGGTACCCCCAAATGCGAAGGCAAGACCCTTGATCAAGACAGACGTCGTCATCGTCGGCGCGGGCCCCTGCGGCCTGTTCCAGGTATTCGAGCTTGGCCTGCTGGGCCTCAAGGCACACGTTGTGGACTCCATAGCGCAGCCGGGCGGGCAGTGCACGGAGCTCTACCCCGACAAGCCCATCTACGACATCCCAGCCGTACCGGTGTGCACGGGCCAGGAACTCACGGATAACCTGCTTCAGCAGATCGAGCCCTTTGGCGCCGAGCTCCACCTGGGCGACGAGGTGACCGAGCTCGAGCCCCGCGGTGACGGCTTCTACCTGAAGACCTTCAAGGGCGTCGAGTTTGAGACCAGTGCCGTGATCATCGCGGCCGGCGTTGGCTCGTTCCAGCCGCGACAGATCCGCGCAGCTGATGCCGCGGACTACGAGGGCACGGGCATCGTCTACCGCGTGCGCAACCCCGAGCAGTACGCGGGCAAAAAGCTTGTGATCTTCGGTGGCGGCGACTCGGCGCTCGACTGGGTACTCGCACTGCAGCCCATTGCCGAGCACATCACGCTCATCCACCGCCGCGACGAGTACCGCGCCGTCGACGCCTCGGTCGACAAGATGCGCGCGCTCGTGGCCGCGGGCGAGATGGACCTCTACGAGAACACGAAGGCCAAAGCCTTCCACGGCACCGACGGCACACTCGAGTCCGTGACCATTGCCGACAAGGAAGGCAATGAGACCACGATCGACGCCGACCACGCGATGGTGTTCTTCGGCCTGGCGCCCAAGCTCGGGCCCATCGCCGACTGGGGGCTCGACATCAATCGCAAAACGATCAACGTTGATACGGAAAAGTTCGAGACCTCGACGCCGGGCATCTACGCGATCGGCGACATCAACTTCTACCCGGGCAAGAAGAAGCTCATTCTCTCAGGCTTCCATGAAGCGGCGCTGGCGGCGTTTGCCATCAAGGCGCGACTGGAACCCGGCAAGAAGGTGCACCTGCAGTACACGACGACGAGCCCGGTCATGCACGAGCGCCTGGGCGTCAGCGAAGCCGCGGAGTGAAACGAGGCCTCGATTTCTATAGCTCTACCGATCTTTTTGTGACCCAAGTCTCTGATTGGGAATAAATCATTGCGATATCGGTGATTTCGCTTGCATTGAATCTATAGGTTTATAGAATTCTGGTCATTCGACGACTGAGCGTCTGTCATGGCCGACCGCAATCAGCCCCGCTACAACCAGAAGAAGCGCGCCGCCCTCGAGGCGGCCGCCGCGGTCTTTGCTGAGCACGGCTACCACGGCGCCAGCACGACCGCGATCGCCGAGCACATCGGCATCAAGCAGGGCAGCCTCTACTACTACTTCAAGTCCAAGCAGCAGGCACTCGAGGAAGTCTGCGCCTACGGCATTGAAGACTACGTGAGCCGCATCGATGGCATCGCAGCCATGGCGCTGCCGTTCGCCGTTCGACTGCTGGCCGTATTCCAATCGCACCTCTCCGCGTTTCGCGAACGACGCGACGCGATGAAGGTGTACAACGACGAGCGGCTCTACCTGCCCGAATCGGCCCGTACCGAACTGCACGCCCGCGGCAGCGGCTACCGCAAGACGCTCGAAGATTTGTTCGCACGCGCTGTCCAGAAAGGCGAGCTGCGCGCCGACCTCGACTGTCATTTCGCGGCACTCACCGTGATCGGCATCGGCAATGCCTGGGGCGACCTCATCGTTCGCGACGACACCCTCGACACCACGGTGCTCGCACAGCAGTGCGCGGACCTCATTCTCCGTGGCGCGGTCCAGGCAGAAGCCTGACCCGCCCTTCCCCCTTCAGCACACAAAGGCACCAGACATGGGCGCATTCAAGGAGCCGCACGGCGGCCAACTCAAGGAACTCTACCTCTCGGAACACGAGGCGGACGCCATGCGCGAGCGCTCGCGTGACCTGCCCTCGTGGGACCTGACCCCGCGCCAGGTCTGCGACCTTGATCTGCTCATGTGCGGCGCGTTCTCGCCGCTCGAAGGCTTTCTGAGCAAGGCCGACTACGACGGCGTGTGCAAGGACATGCGCCTGGCCAGCGGCGTGCTCTGGCCGATGCCGATCACGCTCGATGTCAGCGAAGACTTCGCGGCCACGATCGGCGCCGGCGACACGGTCGCGCTGCGGGACGCCGAGGGCGTCATGCTGGCCGTGATCGAAGTCAGCGACATCTGGACGCCTGACAAATCGGTTGAAGCGCAGACCGTTTTTGGCACCACCGACGACACCCACCCGGGCGTGAGCTACCTCATGCACCAGGCGGGCCCCGTCTACGTGGGCGGCACCGTGCGCGGCATCGAGCCGCCGACCTACTACGACTTCAAGCTGCTGCGTGACACGCCCTCGGAGCTGCGCGGCAAGTTCCGCAAGCTGGGCTGGCGCAAAGTCGTGGCCTTCCAGACCCGCAACCCGCTGCACCGCGCGCACCAGGAA
>ERZ1740065.2070-NODE-2070-length-12406-cov-12.111408_pt1 | contig 12406 bp, 7 predicted proteins | sample MGYA00581738_ERZ1740065 | MGnify/ENA primary metagenome ERZ1740065 (study PRJEB43018, sample SAMN04849749) | marine metagenome | isolation source: floating plastic debris | place: Pacific Ocean | collected 2008-09-01 | study: EMG produced TPA metagenomics... | reverse complement strand
GTGTTTTTTTTGTGTGTTTGTGTGTTTGTTTGTGTTTGTGTTTTTTTTGTGGGAGGTTTGATTTTTGTGGATGGTGGTGAGGGTGTTGGGAGGGAGAGCAGAGAGGGAGGAGAGAGGACGGTGAGATATATCAAACATGTGCTAACCTTTCGTCAGGAAGCCTTGAAGTTTATCTAGACCATGATTGCCAGGATTTATCTCTCCCTGCAATCTCGAGTACTTTGATACGACTGCCATTAGACGACTGCAGAGGCCTAGCTGGGCGCGAACAGAGTCGGCAAAGGCATTCATGTCAAACATTTCAGCTTTGAGGAGATCTTTGGATGCAGTCTGATACTTGATCTGCAGGCTTTCTGTAATATACAATGATAAGAGTAGTAGTAATGATATAAAATGAATACAGCTAACACTAGTTGGTTTTTGTACACCTCCAGAGTGAACGTTATTCATCACCTTACAGCTGTGAGAGCGAACAGCTTTCACCCTAAAGTGCTTGAGGTGGTGTGATATCTGTGGAGCACTCCACGCAAGTGTGTGACATTGTAAATCCTTTGTTATCAGTGTTACTCTTAATTACTATTTAATTATTACTATTATTATTACTATTGTTATTACAAATATATTATTATTCATTCATGATTCCAGGAGCAAAGTTAGCACTGTAGATCAGGAAATTTGTGCGAGCACAATCTTGATGTTTTAGTTCGTCATACAATTTTGTGAAAACGTGTTTTTGCATTTCTTGCTGCTAGTCTACAGACAATCAATCAAACAGAGAAATATTTGCGTGTTCAATTTTTGCGATCAGCCGAAAATTCTTCAAAACGCAAAAATTGTCGACATGTCGACTGAGTTATCCTGACAGCTGACCTGTGACGTCTGCGAAGACAAACGGGCCGCTGATATCATTAACAGAGTTGACAATTGAGTTCATCTCGCGCTGCCATCTGTCCTTGACATGTTTGAGAGATTGATGGCTCCTTGTGGCCCACCATTGGGAGATGGCAGGTAATATCTCTGCCTGTAACTTCTCCAGTTCATCGGCAGCCGCATACAGCGATCTCACGGCTGAGAAACAAACCAGTCGTAACCAAATTAAGTTGTGAATTATGGGAGTACAGCTGATGCACGCCTGCTGCAGTCAGACCGATGGATTATGAGCGGAGTTTCAATATTTCATGACAATTCTCAGCTTCTGGACAAAAGTAGGTATAAAATATCTCAACACTTTGAACATAAGAGTCAAGATATTGTATGGCGCTTTGATTTATGCAGAGAAAAGTATTGATATCATTGGATGAAGCTGGGAGCTGGTTAGAAGTGAATGGAGTTGAGTATCATCACTCACTGGCAGCATTACTGGAGCTGTCGGCAGCGAGGCGAGTTACAAAACACACGGCGTCAGCGTGCTGACAGAAGTCATCAAGAAACGGTTGAACCAGGCTTTTCGCGGCATCAGTCTCCTTCCAATCAGAAACAACATCACAATAGCCAATCAGAAACACCATCACAATAGCCAATCAGAAATAATGTCTCAGCATCTAATCAGAAGTTATGTCTCAATAGCCAATGAGAAACGACATCACAATGGCTAATGATAAACAACATCACAACAGGTAATCAGAGACAACATCACAGCAGCCAGACCCAGGCATGTATCAGGACCACAATGACAGTTACCTCATGGTAGTTGAGGGCCGAGGCGATCAGACGGTGAAGAGGCTGTGAAGTCTCTTTCAGTGTATCGATGACTCCATAGATGAGTAGAGAGTTTACACGGCGCTCCATCTCATGAACGTCCCGGATCGCCGACTCACAGGCGTGTTTGAGGTCCTCTCTGAGGGGTTAGTATATAGCGTAATGCATAGATTGATATGTATGGAAACATATTCAAGTAATACATATACTAGTATAAATATAGTAGTTAATGTATCAACACATATTTATTAATATGAGAGAGGAAGTGTGCTACAAAATACGTATTGCTTCACAACAGGTGATGATATCCTGACTACAAGTAGCTAGACTTACTGGCTCTGGAGGAATGTAGGATTTGCTTTACAATTCTTCGACAGCAAAGTTACTTTCTCACAGTCTTCAAGCACCTAAAGTCACAAATCAAGTTAACAAATGATTAGTGAAGACCACATGAACGGCACCAAATCACAACTGAAGGTCACTGGAAGGTCACATAATCACTATTGAAGGTCATATGAAGGTCACCAAATGACAAGTCAAAGTATAGTAATTCTCAGAAAAGTTTTAAAGACGGATTCTCAAACCTGGATACACATCTTGATGACATCCGCACTCTGATTTGATCCGGCTGAGGCCGTATTGGCCACAGAGACACAATGTCGAACTGTGCGTACAACGAGGCACTGGAACTCATTGTCAGACACATGCTGATTCCTATGTGATGTCTTCAAATATTCCAAGACCTGGAGATGAGCAGAAATATTTACTGTGGAAATCTATAGTGTGCTACGCAAATCGACGCTCCAGTCAGAAGGCTGGGGGCATGTGCGTGAGGCAGCAGAACATTGCGAAGCAGTGGATTTTTTCGCATTCATCTAATTTTCGCATTTTTGGCAGAATCTTAAAAATTTCTGCTATATTTATTGCCCATATATACAATAAATTATAATATATAACATATACAATTAATGCAGGAAGCACAGAAATATATTTTTGCAAAATTTAGTGACAAACAAATTCACAAAAGTTACGCGCGCAGACGCTTCCTGTTTTACAATAGTTTGGATTCCAAACTTGAAGACACTAGAATTATATGATTGAACTGATGGCCACCGATACCTGATCAACTGTTGACACAAACTTGCCATCAGCCATCGAGTCTCTGTTTCCCTTGACATGCGGCTTAGTGAATTCAACAGCATCTACTAGTTCACCGAGTAGGGAAAGAATCTGAATAGTAACTGATCTTTTGTTCTCCTAAGTGTAAAGTTAATATAGGAGTCAGGATCGAGACATGTAGGAAGTAGAAAGGATAGGATCGAATACCTACCTCTGCCTGCACGTCTGCAGGGTGTCTCAGATGCAGCTGGTAGCATTTATTGATGTATGGCGCCACTTTCTTCAGAGAAATAGCAGCTGTACCAACCAGGCGGCTTTGACTATCACTTCTCAAATCTTTTTGTCGCTTTGCAATCAAACTTAGCAGAGTCAGAAGAGCTTGCGTGTAGATCTAAAGGAATCAATTTCATTCAACAACTAGTTATTGCGCAATCCATCTACCATAACATCCGGTAAGTTATTACCTTGAAGGGAGGGATGAACTGTTCTGTTGTCGTTACGTGTTCAAAGCACTGCAGCTGCTTCTTAATCATATTTATTGCGGCCAATATTTCACACACAGCGGTATCTTCAAACATTCTAAAAATCTATGAGACCGCAGATGTGAATAGTGGCTGATATCCCAAAGTATACTCACTGTCACGTCAGTATGACATGTGTCATGTCACATCTCTGACGTTCTTGAAATTTAAACCAGTTCATTCATCAATTAGCCAATCAGTGAGGCATTAGGAGGAATGATGGCAGTGTGTACCTGTGTGGCTGAGTGCTTACCTCATCAGTTTCCTTTATAACATTGACTAGATGGCATTGGAAGTCGGTAAGTCGGTTTGCGTTGTCGGCATTTTCACCCAACTTCTGACTGTCAATAATCAGATTCTGGGTGATGATCTCCAGGCTACATTGCAACACTTCATTAGGATCCTCGACTCCCTAAAAAGTGACAAAAGTCAATAATCCCATAATACTGCACAAGAGCGTGTTGCTCACAAACTAACCTTGTTTGTTATCGTGAGTATTCGTTTTGCTTCCTGTATTTTAACGAGTATCTCCTCCACAAACTTTTCAGTATCTGCACTGAACTCAGTGGTCAAGGACCTTGTAGTCTTAGAAAGGACGCAGTCTTCTATAGTAAGGTAAAGTTTGATCCCCTGCAAAAATGGAGTCTTAGCATAATGTAGATTTAAAGAAATAAACTGACAGGTGGGAATCGCATGTTTAGGAAAATCTGAATTAAACAGCTGAAACAACAGACACTAGTTGAGAGCTTTGGAGAGGTACCTTTGCTATGGCTGCGGAGAGTCCATGTTCAGATGATTTGAGCTGAATGGACAGCTCTGGAATCATTGGCTTTAGGTTGGTCATAGCACCTAGCCTGGTCGATTTACGTAGCAAATTAATTCTCTCTACTACAAATTATAAATTTGGCTAGACTTTTTAGGCACTGGTGATTCGATTCCACTCAACTCTTTCCATAGAATTTTGATGAGAAGATTATCTAGTGTATCAGATGCATTTGGTGGACGAGGTGAACAAGGCGAAATCAAGCTACTAACTATGGCCTAAAACTAAGCAAAGCTCTGTTACGACGAGTTGTGTACTTTTACCTGCAGTTGTAATTTCTACACTAACGCTAAAGTCACAAATAGACAAGAAAAAATCGCTATAAAACACTTCGGTTTTATATTAAAATAATCAATTTATATGCGTCACATATAACTGCTATATCTAATAACTTATTTTAATCAAAACTTCAAATTACTTCAATTCGTTCTATTTTCTAGCTCTTGTGGTTGAAAGATAAATTATGCGATGAAAATGATTTCCCGCTTCAGCCTTTTAAATGATATTCGACCGTTCAGGTACTTGCAGCATCCGCTCTTTGGTCAAGCAAGTATCCGTTGTCTATCTGAAAATCTTTTGCATATGAACATCTTCCACACGCATAGCGCTTGTCCAAATTAAACTCTGCTACATCAAATTCTGGCTGGAGTGCTGAACCCTTGAAAGGAATGGCTGATCCAGAATTAGATACTGATAGTGAGGACGAGATGCCTCCCGGGTGGGAGGAACGTGTGACTATAGAAGGCAAAGTTTTCTACGCTTGGTACGCTCGATAGATAGGACGCTGATAATGTACTAGCTTGTGATTTGCTTGACTCAATTGTATTTTCATTTGGTAGTCATGAAACTCAGAAAACGCAATGGACTCATCCGATTACTGGGAAGAGAAAGAAAATAACTGGAGGTATTTTTATCTTTCTTCTGCCTTTCTGTTATATACCACTGACTGCCTCTATTCTATAACTTCTACTCTATAGCTCAACGGATAAACCTATCATCATTTGGACGGAATTATTCTATTGTAGAGCTTCCCTATGGATGGGAGAGGAAAATCGGTGACAGTGGATATGTGTATTACGTGGAGTAAGTTTCAGTCCATATGGCTGTCTGAAAACGTTCATATGTCTATGTTGTATCATATATAATTGATTCATTATAATCTTCACAGTCATATGTCCCAAAAGACAACATTTACAGACCCCAGGCTTGCATTCGCTGTAGAGGACAAAGATATCGTAGGTGACATCAGCTCCCTGCGTCAGAAGTTTGACTCTCATTCCACAGCAATGCAGGTTTTGGTCGGCAGAGACCTATCTGGCAAGTTTTGTATTATAACAGGTGCTAACTCAGGAATAGGTAGGTTGACCCGCTTCCAGTTTGTCCATCAAGCATACATCAACGGTTTGTCAATCAGGGCACTCCTTCTATAGGTTTTGAGACGGCTCGTTCACTAGCACTACATGGATGTCATGTCATACTGGCGTGCAGGAACGTGGAATTAGCTAACCAAGCTCGAGACACTATTATTGCTGAGAGGTCTCAAGCCCAAGTCACCGTGATGACATTAGATTTGTCTTCTCTTGCCTCTGTGAGGTCATTTGCTCAAGAGTACAAGAAGCTAGGCTGGTAATACGAAGGACAGTTCGGACAGAGTTATTCTCACTCCACAATTGTACTGACCCATACTGTACTGACCCATACTGTACTGACCCATACTGTACTGACCCATACTGTACTGATGCATGCTGTATGTTGAGTTTAGGCCTCTGCACATGCTGATTCTGAACGCGGGCGTGTTCTCTCCACCACATACCATCACTGAGGATAACCTAGAACTGTCCTTCCAAGTCAACTTCCTGTCGCATTTCTACATGTGCCGTCTGTTTGAGCGGATTCTGAAACGTTCAGCACCGAGCCGTATTGTCCACGTGGCATCAGAGTCCCATAGGTTTGTGTTTGAATAGTTCCTTCTTTCTACCAGTTAGAATCTGATAACATTTCCTGCTATGAAGTCTAGTGACAGTGTCAGAAATGGTAAAGCTTTTATTTGTATTTACAGAGGAAGCACTGATCTCCAATTATTGTGTTCTTTCTATGGTCGGTCGGTGTATAGAAACTGACCTTGACCTGATTAATATTTAACATAAGTATTATGCTACATACCAAACTGTATCCAGGTCTATGATACAATATTCCAGGTCTATGATACAATATTCCAGGTCTATGGGCAAGGTCTTTATCACTCATGGCTGATCATAGATGATGTATGTCACAGGAAGTATAGATAGCTTGTAGTTCGATATCCCCCAATTTTCTCTCTATGTTATACAGTACTAGGTATACTATATTGTACTATGTTGTATTATACTATACTCTACTGCTACATACTGTACTACTACTATATACTGTACTACTACTATATACTCTACTACTACTATATACTCTACTACTACTATATACTCTACTATGATGCTTCTATAGCTGCCAACACTCCTACTACCTATTATAAAAATGGGATAAGTGTGATGTCCCATAGTCTAAGTCTACTGTCCGCAGGTACAGAAGCTTTTCCATACAATCAGTCGACGATGTGACACTCGAAAAGCTCTCCCCGAGCAAAGAGGTCTATGGAGGTCTGACACATTACGGAGTGACAAAACTGCTGAACGTTGCCATCTCAAATGCTATCAACCAGAGACTCGTCGTTCACAAGGTGTTCAGCAATAGCGTACACCCCGGTAACATGATCAACACGTCCCTACAGAGAAACTGGTGGGGATACCGTCTCCTTTTCAAACTGGCACAGCCGTTCACTAAGACCCTGGTGAGTGCAGTACAATCTCTATGTCTATGGTACATATCTCTAGGTATACGGTACATATCTCTAGGTCTACGGTACATATATCTAGGTCTATGCTACATATCTCTAGGTCTATGCTACATATCTCTAGGTCTATGCTACATATCTCTTGGTCTATAGTACATATTTCTAGGTCTACAGTACATATCTCTAGTCTACATGGAAGCATGTAGCGTGAACTTCATGCATGTTTTGTACCACGAAATCCGAAACACATCTGAGGACAGATTTGCAATCAAATGTATTACAAAATATAAGTAGTCAGTGGGCAGAGCTTGTGATTTCATGTGCCAGAGGTCTATACTAACCTATTCTCACTGGTTATAGGTCACGGGTTATAGGTTATAGGCCCTCTTGTAGTTTGTAGTTCATTCAATAGTTAAGTCTATAGTCTATCCTGTATTTGTGATTTTAGCAACAAGGCGCCGCGACAACAGTGTTCGTAGCTACGAGTAAGGATTTGGAGGATGTCGGCGGTATGTACTTTAACAACTGCTGGGTCTGCGATCCCAGCGATCTGGCCAACAATTCTCAGTTCTCGGAGAAACTCTACGAACTCGCTCACAGACTTCTTATCGCAAAGATGGGTCAAACTGCATATGATATGTGATCGGGCTGCTCATCAATCCCTGCCATGTGATTTCCACACACTTTTACATGTTGTTACTCTGCTGTTTTATAGCTTTTTAATAGTCCTGCTGTTGATTTAGCCAGATTTTCTTCGATAAATCTTGGGTGTATTTTCATGAAGTTTTGGATCAATGGATGAATATTTGCATCAACCTCTCCTATTATTGGAATATAGCTGAAAATAGCAGCAAGTATATCAGAATATGTTCCTGACTAGATGATGACATTTGTGTACCTGTCTCATCTCATATACACATATAGATATATATCAACACCTATGCCATTCCAGTCATCAGATATTCGGCAGGGACCGTCACTTGGCCAACAGAAGAGGTGAAACAGCTGGACATTAAGACCCAGAAGCTGATGACCTTACACGGAGGACTTCACCCTAAGTCCAGTACCTGTGGACTGTATGTCTGCAGGAAGGAAGGAGGGAGGGGCCTTCAGAGTGTTCATGGATCCATGAGGGATGAAGAGGCTAAGTTGCAGTCCTACTGCCAGGAGCGGACGGAAGTAGATCCAATCCTTCGTGAGAGCTTGTGGACTGGAAAGAGATGCAAGTGGTCGAGTCTGAAGATTGGAGGACAAAGAAGCTGCATGGTGAATACCCAGTACAAATCCCAAGACTAAAAAATGACCTAAATTATTATACCAAATTGTTCTTTTCATGATTATAAGTAGTTTAAATATATATATAAATGTAATTGTAAGTTATCGTACTGCTATTGAGTCGGAGCGCCATTTATTACGAACAGTATAACCTAGGTATCGTAGTTCTCACTGACACGGCAATAAACTTGTCAGGATGTTTTCTATACGATAATCTGTAGATTACCAATGAGAGAACTTGTCTGTAGTACGGGCTGCTGACACAGCCTGCAGTTGTTATTATTTGACTGCCACTGAACCAGGCTGTAGCTGACTGACTGCCGATAATGACTACTGCCCTAGAACCATTGCTGCCACTCTATTGGTTGATAAGAGCCCCTGCATAAAAATTGGCAGAGCACCAAGTTTTCACAGCACACCAAGTACCAGCACTGAGTCTAGAAGACTGTGGTTATTTGCCAACCTTTATGCAAGGGAAGATAACTCCTGAACTCATATCAGTCAATAACTCAATGAGTTCATGGATGTAGTCTTACGGTAATCGTGGGCTGGTCGCTTCCATGATCACTACCTTCTTATTTTGACCACCAGAATAGCGTCCAGATATGAAAATGAAATATAATATGACGGAGCTAACACAGTTCCATCCGATTGAAACTTGATGACCTTCACCTAGCTACAGTTCGCCTCAAACATATCACTATTTGCAATATGAAGAACTGTGCTATCTCATGGATCACGAGTGAATGGCATAGTACAGGATTGGTTTCAGCCGCTACATCCATCGTAAGGAGAGAACATAGATAACTCCCCGCCATCGTAAGGAGAGAAAATGAGTTTCATCAGAATTCTCCCGATCCATTGGTATTGTTTTAATGAGAGAGTGACCTCAAACTATGCTGTATATCGCGGCGACCATCAGGCGACTACTTTACTTTTCACTTGTCTGACATTGAAGCTTTGTTCTCCCTTCCTCCACTCACTTTCCCGTTGAAAAGCATGCACTTTCATTACTTATTGTTCTCAGACTACGAGGTTCACTGTTGAAGATATTTTGCCAGTATGAACTTTGGAGCAAGATGGATTGAAGTATGCCATGACGTATTGACTTAATGCTTGTGTGGGACAACTACTAATACCAACGCCATTCCTTCGGGTAGATATTTGCTTCGATACTGATATAGAGGTAAATTGATCAACTACTGATTCAGGGATTTATTTACATGCTCCATTGACAAAACAGGAGTTGATATCAATTATACGATGTATGCGATCTGATCGGAGAGTGGAATCAAAATCAAAATTTAACTCTGTATCCAAACCGAGACGACTGCGCCAGATAGGTGTTGTTGTAGAAATATAGCAAATCCCAACCGGGTAGCCTGCGTCACATCATAAGCGCCATGTTCAGACGCGCAACGCTAAATATCATTGGGTAACGCGGTATGATTCGATGGTGAGTGTATCTGAAATAACAGTAAGCGGACATGTAAGTGTGGTTGAGGGCTAGTAGATGCATTATATCGGCAGCTATCTCACCACTATCCGTGCTGGCTGGTTACGTGTGGCATTGATAGTCACATGGGTAGTGGTCTGCTTCTTCTGAAACAACAGATCGTCTCTCCTCAGCTGTTGGCCCAAGAAGTGGACGTATCTACGGAGGTGATGGTATACGTGATCTGGGTTAGTGCTGGGGTCGACAAACACTCCAGGGAGAGACCCGTTCCCTGCTTGAACCTAAAGAGTAGTGCTTTGAGTTTCAGCCGAATTCAATCTCTGCTATTTGTTAGCCAACAAGTTGCCTAAAGGACGCTTATTTGTTGTCTTTTGAAAGCCTTCGTCAAAACTTGGAGTTGTGTTCTCCTACAGGCGAGCAATTCGTATTACTCATATACGGATTTTCCACCGACTACATTTACTACCCAAATATTTTACAACTGCCCTGTTGATGCTTAGCTGATGACTACTCACTTCATCCCAAGTGAGACGGAATAAATAGTTCAGCAGCCATCTTTTCTCAATGATGTCATGAAATATGAAGGCATTGACCTAATTTATTCCTGTATTTTGACTGGTTGCTAGTTGCTCAGGGGCAGTTGATAAGTGGTTGCTATGTTAGGAGCCACCTGTGAGAGTACTGGAGTTGGCTACTGACTACAACTATGAGGTTAGTAGCCTAGTAGAGCTGTGTTGTAACAATTGCAACTGTGGACGGTCAGCTGACTAAGCTCAGCTCACTGATGCAATCCGAGGATGGCAGCTTACAATGACTGCCAGTTCACCAAAACCGCAACCACAGTTTAAGAAAATTGTTATACATTGCACCACCACACTATTTGAGAATAGCTTAGAGAGGGTGTCACTACGTTTCCTCAGACAGCTGTACTAGGATATATACGGTCAATAGTATATGCTGACACCCTCGCAACTGTCTACCATCGTAGAGATTGCGTATAAACTCCCTCCCCGCCGGGCAACAATCGACCAATCAAATCAGGAATATATGAGATCCAGTACCTGCATGGTATGTCTTGTCATCATAGACAGAATACGACCCCTGAACGACCTCAGCTCATTCGGGATGAAGCTAATAGCCATGAGTTAAACGTAATCAGGGTACAAGTACGTATGTGCTCATAATATTTGGGGAGCAATTTCAGCGTATGAAAAGTCCCTTCATAACCATTAATTGGTCCCCTGTAGGGGAAGACAACTCCGAATTCTGAGCAGTGAATGAGAATGGCTGGAAATCATCTACTAGCGTAGATCGATTTTAGATGACCAGTATGGAATCTGAAACACTCATTTCTGAACATGAGGGACTAAACGGATACGGCATAACTGAAACCCTCTCCTAATACGATACTCTGTAACGCTTTGGGCCCAGACCTGCCAATAGCTGGTTTGGGCCAGATTGGCGAGGAGAAAACTCTTCAAATATTTTTGCAGTGACCTCAGAAGATCTCATGGTATAAAATTTCATGGTCCCAAGAGCTCGAAACATTAAGGTTTTTGTGAGAAGACCTAACATACCCTCCCGTCACTCACTGCATCCCCTCACCATCTACTACCCCTCTCCATGTTCTTCCTGTGACATTTTCATTTTATTTCCTTATTTCCCCACCTCATCAGCATTGACTGCATTCAGACTATGAAGTGAAGGCGCTCCAAACAGCCATCGACTGAGCTTGTTCCAGAAACTCGTTCCCTGGCAGTCACACCTACATCGATCTGCGAGGGTCAGCAGCGTACAATGAGACTGATTACGGAGACACCGTGTGCGTACCGTTAGACGAGAACTGGCGGCGTCTTGAACTCTTCACTGTCTGCTGAGATGTGTTCTAGTCCATCAACTGTACCACGGATAGGTTGGTGTGGGCAGCGCCCTGTAGTGTCATAAAGGTTGGAATTAAAACTAATCAACAGCTGCTTGAAAAGAAGTTTTTGTCTCAGTTTCTCAGATTTGACGGCAACGGAAATCCTAGCATTTGCTTCAAAATCATCAGGAAATCCAAACGATTATGATCTACCGATAGTTATTCCAGATATGAGAAGACAACTCCTGTACATATTATGGTGTAATGAAAGTAGTATCTGCCATGAAATCTACTGATCGCAATCATTTCCTGTCGCCATCTTCGCTACAGTTATATCATGACGGTAAAAAGTATTTCGGCTCTATCAGGCGTGCCAGGACTTTAGTTGAACAGCCCCTCATCCAGGACCCCATGCCAGGATTTCACCGGATAAATCCTGGCACGCCTGATGGAACCGAAAACACTTTTTACCGACAGATTGAGAGATGAACTTAGAGACAATCTCCAGCTCTATTCGATTAGGCGAAATAGATGACTGAGTATGATGAGTATGAGTATGATGCTCTATCTGACAGCCAAATTTCCTGCTGTTAGCTGATACTCCCAGCGACTCACCAGATGTGGGCAGCAGTGGTGAGGTGGCGGCAAGCGACAAGCAGGATCCGGAGGGATCTGGTACGACAAAAGTATATAGTGACATGCAGCTAGCGGATATCAGCAGCCAGTGTGGGATCGACACATTACAGTAGATACCCAGTGACAGTATGCTATGGAGAGAGAGAGAGAGAGAGAGAGAGAGAGAGAGAGAGAGAGAGAGATAGAGAGA
>ERZ1740065.2069-NODE-2069-length-12407-cov-13.844236_pt1 | contig 12407 bp, 11 predicted proteins | sample MGYA00581738_ERZ1740065 | MGnify/ENA primary metagenome ERZ1740065 (study PRJEB43018, sample SAMN04849749) | marine metagenome | isolation source: floating plastic debris | place: Pacific Ocean | collected 2008-09-01 | study: EMG produced TPA metagenomics... | reverse complement strand
GGGGGGGAGAGAGGGGGGGAGAGAGAGTGTGAGGGAGAGAGGGGGGAGAGTGTACCTTGATCAGTTTGTGTGCTGCTGCAGGCTCTGCGGCTATGAGCCTTTCTACTCAGAGGAAGGTGAGCAGGACATGTTTAAGAAGATACTGAAATGCGACTACGAGTTCCACGAACCCTGGTGGAGCAGCGTTAGTGAAAATGCCAAGGTTAGCTGATGCTCCCGGTGCCTGGATGTGACCGTGAAATGATCGTGTGACTAGGTTCTATGACTGGCGCTGACATATCATCTGTACCAATAGGATCTGGTCAGGAAGCTACTCGTGCTGGACCCGAGTAAGAGGCTGACCGCCGCGCAGGCTCTCAACCACTCCTGGGTTCGAGGCACTGCCAAGGCTGACCACATGGAACAGACTCAGTCTAAACTCAAGCAGTTCAATGCCAAGAGAAAGCTAAGGGTATTGCATTATGATATCTCCCAGTAAACGTAACTGTAAGATTGACTATGTCTCAGTATTATGAGACTGTGTATTATAAGTTGAGTGTCCGTAATGAACAGGTTGAGGAGGAGCCGTCTGAACAGCCTGTAGAGGCAGCGACAGTAGAGCCCTAGGTCTAATGTATGTATGCGTGTATTGCAATGAAAGGCTTGCCGTAACCCAATTGCCAGTTTGATGCCATTAACACTGCTAATATCGATGTTGAGATTATAGTTTTAATGGCTCACTCTGTTGCCAATCAATTCAGATGTCTGGTTGAAATTTTTGCAGGCAGCTACTGAAGCAGTCATGGTCCTTCACAAAATGCAGCTCGCTGACAAGACTCTCAGCCTGCAGGCACTAACATCATAGGAGTTGTCCCCTCTCTCATTCGGCTATAATTTGGTAAAGGACTTGGTATTTATGGTATGACTGTATCACTGGTAGTCCATCATACCATCATATTTTCGTGTTGGCTTTCTATTGAATACATTTCTAGTATCTGCTACTCTAACGTCATGAAATAATAAATAAAATGGCTTCTTACTTCAGCTTCACACACAGTGCATTCCAAACAGTGAGATACTCTCACCTCAACACACTGCAGTTGCGTCAATAAAGTTAATCGAGTTTGAAGTGTACAAGTCTGATCTCAATAAATATGTCTTCATGCATACCAAAGAACACTAGTACATAGCTTAGACTGTAGACATACTGCTGCCGGCTAGCCTTCCCCCTCATACAAGGAGATGTAGACCTGGTTCTGTACATTCATACTCACCGACCAACAAAACTAGCTGGACATCACTGATTGGTCACTAATGTCTTGTAAGCCAGTTTTTGTGTTGAACACGGAGCAGGCGTAAGATGCACTTGCTACAGGGCAACAAGCCCTGTGTGGATAGATGGTATGAACAATATTTACCTTTATGTGCAAGATACAGGATCCCAACAAAAAACTTCATTTACTTTTGGTACGGTTCCTTTATTTCTTCCATCTGTGTTGATTGCAAGAAAAAAATATAACTAGTCACGATACTCATAAAACTGGGAACATAAAAAATGAGGAAGCTGATGCACTTTGTGGCTGGCACTATGGCAGCTGACAGATAACTGTGACTATAGAGTGTTATCTGCCAGGTTGTCCACCCATCCAGGTGTCTGTTACAGAATGCTAATCAGAGCATCATACCACGCTCTGTCGGCAGACGCGTCAGCCTTCCTGTATGTACTCAAGAGAGGCAGATGTATCTTTCGTTGGCACCGCGAAATCTGAGTTCACACTCGTCACAGGTGTGGCAGCAGCGGAGTTGACGACTGCTCCCTCTACATCGCTGTCCTTCACACTGTCACTGCCACAAGGACTGATATCAATGTAGTGCACAGCGTCGCCCGCCCCTGACGGTTTATGCCGAGAGTCAACAGTTTTGCAGCTAGTAGGAATGTTATCAGTGCTGGTGCTGGAGGAACTGCTATCGCAACTCTTCTGGCTCAGCCTATCGAGCCTCTCAGAGTCCCTGACCTTAGTGTCGCGTATCTTCATGTGCTTCTTAGTCTTACGCTGTACTGGCGTGTCATTGGGGGCTGCCGCAAACGACACGCTACGGTTGGAGACAGGCGACCCGTGCTCGACCTTGATGCAACTTTTACTTTTAACGTCACTGTTCGAGTCCATGCTGTAGACGACGGAGATACCATCTTTGTCTCTACAAGGCACCAGTCTCTCATCATAACAGACCGCAGTTACATAGAGGAGTATAGGGTGGCAGGCGGGCGTGACAGGGAGGGCGAAGCAGGCGTGCTGATATACATGTCCAGATACTGATAGCGGGTCAAAAGTCGCGTGTCTGTTTATCGATAACTCAATACCAGGAAGTGTTGACATACCTGGGTGCCGAGATGGAACCAGCTAAGGCCTTGACACTGGCGTTGTCTACGCTGAACGAAACATGGGACCGATTGTCCTGTAGAAATGATCTGACTGACCGATTGTCTGGCCCTAGAGAGTGACTGTCCGCGTTGCTGAGTGTGCGCACCGAGCCAAGACTATTCTTACGCCGACAGGCGGCGCCCCCATCAGCATTGACATCTGCGTGTACCTCGAGCCTGCATTCAACATAGACGTAGAGAATGTAGATAGTTCGACATAGACGCAGATTATGTAGATGGTTCGACATAGACGTAGAGAATGCATACACTGGATACATTAAAAAATTTCCATGTAATACCATAAATAAACACAGTTTCTGCCAAAGAGCAGACGGGCCAATCAACTATAAGTATGATGAACTGCCAGATGATAAGAGAAAATCTTCAGTTCTTCCAATATCTCACACTTTCCATTCAATTGAGGGCGAAAAACTTGACTTATCCAATTAAAATTCCGTTAAGACTTTCAACTACAAATAAGTGCGTGTAGTTGCCACGGCAACGATTGAACATCGATCAGCTTGGCCAATTACCAAATCAGCGAGTCACATCGCCGTAACGTTGTAATGCCGAAGCCCCATAATGCTAGAGCCTGTTGTTGTGGCTGGTATGAGAATGCAACTAATGTCACTCGACGCCACCTGAATTTCCAGCGTTTTGAAGAGTTTTGACGTAGACGGTTGATTGAGCCCGTCAACACGATGAGAGAGAGAGGAACGTACTTGAGGTGCGATTGCTCGGGCTCATAGATGCTGCCTGTGACGCTGAGCCCGGCCAGGTTCCTGATACTAGCTGACTGCCGATCACTCTGATCGTCCTGCAGTCCGACGCGATCCATCTGTACGCCACTCGCACTCAGGCCGTAGTCTGTAACCATCGACGCCTCGCCTATACTTGGACCAATGGACGGATTGATGGCCTTGACCGAACCACCCTGCGTCTTTCCTACAAAACAGACAGTTATGACAGACTGACGAACAGCTGCACGACTCCACAAGGACAGTTACAGCAGGTAGCTTACCCGAGTCACCATCACCACTGCTGTGACCAAAGTCAAACGACAGCATACCGTTATCGTTCTTTACACCACATGTGCCACCCCTACATAGCGAGATGGGTACGACTCCATACACATACGCTAGCAGTATGGGCACACCAATGGCTACAAAAAATTACATCCATTGTCACCGATGGTAGACTAGAGATGCCACAGAGGTGATAAGAGAAGGAAGCTGTGGACAGGAGAGACTGACCTATAGTCAATGCCGATATCACCGGACTCACGACAAACGCCGCAAATGTGCCAAACGTGACGGCGACATTTCGCCTGTGACGATTGGACAGCTTGAACCTTCTGTAGAGCTGTAAGCAAATTATCAAACACACATCACAAGTCATTTATAGACTCGGTAAGTACCTAGTGATTGCAAAACCCTCAAATACTCCACTGATCTTGTTCTAATAGCAGCTCACACTGCGAGATCAAGAGCAGGATCCACTCAGCCACTACCAGCTTGAACGATTGCGCAATCAACACCAGTCATCAGAAGAGGTAAAGGTTATAAAAGCTAAAATAATCTACCAGGTGTGTGGAGATGACTGACCTTGCGACCTGCCATGATAGGAAGACCAATAATGATGAGCGGCACGGAAATACCCGCGATCAGGGCGATGCCGACGGGTGCCCCAATCAGCGTCCCCAACTGCCATAGGATCTTCTTCTTCTTGCTCCAAGGCTTCTTACCCCAAAATGTACAGCCAGACGGGCTGCAATGGCGACAAGTGAGATATCTACAGGTGCCGGAACAGTTTGACGGTCGATTGCTGAGGGATACGAGGACCTACCTCAGATAGTGGAGGTCTGACGCCTCCTTGAGACAGAGCCAACAGAACTGAGCGTTACACATGGAGCATGTCATATGATTACACGAGCCGTCGTCCATCTTGTTGATGATAGTTTTACATCGAGGACACGGTTTGTATTCCTCCACTGTAGTAGTGAGAGACACGGACTCAGATACGGGAGCCAACGCACTGTCGCGTGAACTCCCACCACGCTGTTACGCATCGGCGAGGCTCACCAGGCATAGAGTAGGGGTGGGGGTGGTAATTACCTGCGTGCTGGCTAGAATCAGACAGAGAGAGCCTGAGGATGGGCAGACGCTCCATTCTGGCAGCATCACAGGTCTGGTTGGCGTGCCACTCCTGTTTACAGTGGTAGCAGAAGCGGGTGTTACAGCCGGCTCTCTCACAGCGCAGCATTGGGCAGCCTGCGCAGCCTCTCGCTATCACAGCGTAGCTGCAAAACAAACACCCATCCCGTCTTACAAAACGCAAAAAATGAATGTCATCGTCGCGGCGGCAGCTACTGTTGTTCCTCCCTCGGACTAGCTGCCTAGGTCGTCTCGAGATAATGGCTGATCGCTCACTCACCCACAGTCAGGTGCCGGGCACCACCTGGTGTCCGGGTCGTTTACGAGAACTCGTCTGAGCATGAACTCCTCATACTTGGAGATGTGATTGTCACTGTTAAGTAGCCTGTGTATATCGGTCGGGTGGAGCCTCTCTGAGCACTCAGGACAGGTGATGTCCACGCGACTCTCGCTAACCTCAATCCTCAGGTATTGCTCCAGACAGCTGCTGCACGATTTATGATTACAGTTAATGAGCAACTCAGGAAATTCCGCCAGCGGCAGCTCGTCGAAGCATAGAGGACACTCCTGTGGCCCCTTCCCATCTGACAATAGTCTGGCTTGGTGCACCGGTGCCGCAGGTTGACTTTCCTGGAGGGACTTTTGACCCGATGATTGAGAATATTTAGATGATGTAGAAGTGCCTATGGATTCAGCATCTTTCCCTTTAGTCCGTGACTATTGAACAGAATGTTAGGAAAAACGTGAATTTAAGCAAGTCAGCTGATCAGTATGTGGAAAGGGGAGGCTACAACCTTGGACTTCTTATTTCTCTTGCTGTTTCTATTGTTGGTGAAGTAAGATATAAGTGAGAAGCGCTGCCGTGGAGGGTTAACAACAACTGGTATATCACCACTGACTGCTCGCTTCTCCATCACACACACCAGTACTCAACAGCGATCTGAAGATCAAAGAGTCGATATCGGTGGGATCGATACAGTAAACAATAGTAGTGCAAGAAACCGAATACACTACATTCCAATGAATTTGTTAAGACATGGTGAACAACAGCATGAGTGATATCTCATTTAGTATGCTAAGGAGATCGACGTGTAAAAATAAGGATCGTGAGATTCCATGGATATCAAAATATCGCGTTTTGGACTTCTAGAAACGGTAGTTATAAAAGATGAGAAGCAGCGGTTATTACCTGTTAGTTCTAGTAGAGTTGTCAATTCGTGTCTACGTAGTCATCTGAAAGGAAACATGGAAAAATTTCATATCATCAGTCTAATGATACCAAACGACAAACTCTAAAACTTATCAGAAATCATATGACTACGCGAGTCATGGGTTATCCGATAGCGATAACCCAGTATCAAGGTAGAAGCTGCTGTGAACAAGGAAACAGCAACTTTATCGCCTCCAGAAGTCAAGCTCTAATTGCATTACGTAGTTTAACGCTTACCTGTTATAGGAGACAGTAAAAAAATAGGTCATAAATTATACTGTGTTAATCAGAAGGTAAAGCACTTGGACTGTTTGGTGTTCTCACTCACTTTCCCATATTCACACTGATGAATGTTGCTCCTCGTTTGTTTTTAATGACGTCACAGCAGGATGTAGAGTGCTATATGGGTCAAGAGGCGGTAGATGACTCCAAGCGACTACGTAATCGCGCGCCAAATCGCGTTGCTATGGTTGCGTGTATAAATCACTGGACTGCGCATGCGTGAGAAGGTTAGCAACTGGTTGTGAGGGAGTGAGCTATCGCGTTAGTTTGCAAGTAAAACCAGAGACTCTTACAGAAGGAAGAAGCGAACAGTGACCACAAAAAAGTTCAACATTTCATCAATCTTAGTATAGGAAATTTCCTGTAAAATCATGGTAAGATCAAAGCCCACTCTTTCTAATTTCTTGTGAAACTAAACGAGTGATGGGATAAACCATCATCATTGGTGATAGCTACTGATAGATGCGATAGCATGGTAAACATATATTACAGCTTGACCATGGTATCATGAGTCACCCACCTTCTTATGGGGTACTATCACTGGTCCTAAATCTTGGTGTGTAATTGACAGTGTCTTTTTTGCAGCCTGGAAGTGCTGCGAGTTTACACAGTAGTGCTGGTAGCACAAAATCTAATAGAGCACGGACTCGCCAGTACAGAGTGTTAAGCAGAAAGTCCCAAGTTGATGAAACATTATTTGGCTCTCCAAGCAAACCTGCTCAGAACATGTGTATGGAACCTGCAGAAGAAATCTTTGCTGCCGATATCAAACCTCGACAGAACAGGTCTGGCTTTAGGAAGCCGAAAAAGGAAACTGTTCAGGTGATAACGAAGGACTTAATCCGTAACTTAATGTGAGTACTCGTCTACTATCTCTTCCCCATCTCTTCCCTATCTCACCTGCAGTCACCTAAACTAAAAGCCCACAATTTTGTGCCTGCAGTGTCCCTGAGGAGGATCCATCGGGCGAGTCGGTTATACTAGGCTACTATGATTTCCTTCAACTCAAGGACCGTGCTAGGGTTCTAACAGCTGCTGAAAAGGCTGCTCGTGAGCAACAGCTTAAGCAAGAAAAAGAAGAGAAGATGGTGAGTAACTTAAGCTCTATGATCAACTCAACTCTGTGACAATGTATGTATACTATGGTCCTTTGCCTCAGGTGGCGTCTCAGGAGAGGAAGAATTACATTCAGACGATGGAACTGCAACGGCAGAATAATGAGCCTCTGAATGACCTTGAGGAAGAAGCTAAGGAGAGGGCTCAACACCTGCTCGCACGAGCTAACGAGCAGAGACAAGAGCAGGAAGATGAAATCAAGCATCTCAATGAAGTATGTCTTAATCTTTAGTGCAGGATGGTTTCATGTAGGAGCTATTGGGTTGTCATAATCGAATTTCTTGTATGCAGATGCTTCTGAACGCCAAATGCCATGCAATAAGAGATGCACAGATACTGGAGAAGAAGATCATCAATGGTGAGATGCAGGATGAGGAGAAGAGACTGGACCAGATGATGGAGATCGAAAGGGCGAATGCAATTAAAATGCAAGAAGAGATAGAGCGAAAGAGACGCGAGGAGCGGTGGGGAAGATTTTATACACATTGTGGTTGTAACAGCGTCACCCTGTCATCGCCTTTATGTGACAGAATTTTTTTACAGGTTGGTGGGCGCCACACAGATCATGGAGCAGATAGCGGAGAATGAGCAGGAGAGACTCTTTGAGCTTGAGAGGAAGGATCAAGAGAACATTCAGATGCAGAAGTATTTGGAGAAACTGATGGAGGAGGATAGATCCAAGCTTGAGAAGAAGTCCGTGGAACAGAAGCTGCTAAGGGTAAGCTGAGAGCATCAGCATCCACATCACCTACCATCTATGACAGAGTCGCATCTATAAATCTCTGCATATTTACTAGGACCAACTGAATGCTGCTAATGATGCACTTCTTGAGAGGAAGCAGCTACAGGCTGAACAAGACAAGATACTGGAGCTGAGAGTGATTGAGTACCAGCGAGAGAAGGCTGAAAGAGAGGCTGCCTACGAGAGGGAGCAGGTGCAGTGCTCATCTTCCACATCTACCGACCGGTCAAGCAGTATATGTCAATGGAAAAAAATAATCTATTTTTCATAACAGGAAAGGATTAGAATAGAGAAGGAGAAAGAGACAGCAAGACTACGCGGCCTCCAGGAACGCGCTCAAGATGAACAGGCTACCAGGGATGCGCTTAGAGCAAAGCGAGCAGCTGAACAAGCCGAGAGAGAATGGCGAAGGAAGGAGGCTGAGGACACGAGAAAGAAGGTTGTTGTTGAGGAATCTCTGAAGCATGCTAGAACTCAGCAGATGGAGCAGAAGGAACACTTCATGGCTGTACAAGCTCAGAGGGAGCGTAACGACTTCGAGAGAGTTCTGAGGTACATTATCTATCGGGCATTGACCAGCCACTGCTTGATCATGAAAAGACTCAACAAGCTCCTTTAATGCATTGCAGGGCACAGAAAGAGCTGATTGAGAAAGAGCAGAGAGAAGACGAAATAAAACACACGCAGAGGATCAGGCATAGAAATGATGTCCTTGATCAGATCAAGGAGAAAGAGGGACAGAAGATAATGGAGAGGAATGCGTTCTTCGAGGAGGGCGTTAAGCTGGATGAAGAAGCCAGGTTGAGACGCCTGAAACTAGATGAAGTGAAGAAGAAGAAGCTGGGTGAACTGAGGTACATATGCATGCAATGATCTCTTCATCAAATGAGAAATGACTACTGTTTGTATGTAGTTAGCAGATCTGCTGTGTGTGGAGATCAATATAGATGCTCCTCGTAGCTGACACTCTCATAAACTTACCATGATTTCTTTTAGAAATGCTGGAATTCCTGAGAAATATTTAGCCCAAGTAGAGCGAAAGATCACTCACCCGCAGGTAGCTCATTGAAAGAGATGACAACTCCCCATGATCTGGTGTTATGCAGGCGCCAGTGTGCTATCAATAGATTTGACTAATTTCAAATCGTACAATCTATCTATCCATCTATCTTGTGTCTACAGAGATATTTATTAGTATTTGACTTGTAAAATATAAATACAATACTCTCATGAGAGCGAGACCAGCGTTGTCAACGTTACCCTGGATTCGTCGTACAGCAGGACACTATGACGTTCTTCTAACAGATCCACGATCTGTGACTCCATAAAAAACAATAACAAACTCTAGAGAGATAGAAAATGAGTAGATGACATTGTCTAGCAACGGGCTGGCTACCTAAGCGTGTTCAAACCTGATCTGTCTGATGGAAAAGAGGCGTGGTCTGGGTACCAAAATTGGGGTCATGTGACTTTCTGCTGAGACTTGCATAGCGCTGGTTTGGTGTAGAGTTATAATGATTCAAGTTGCTGTTTTTTGGCAGCGTTGAATCTGTCACCTCTGATGTCTCATCAAACGAAGTCAGAGAACAGCTGGTAGGCGTGTCTGCGCCAGTCTTATAAGGGTCAATAGTGCTGTAGTAGGGTACAGTGTTCATAGTGTCTGTCCCTTGTATGTATCCCGGCTTGGGCACATTTCCATTGATATTAATGTCTGCGGTTTGCATGCTGGGAAAGTTGGATGGCGGCCCAGAACTGCTATGATGAGAAGGTGCAGTACTAGTTGACGCCGCTGACGGGCCTGTAGTAGTGCTCAGTGCGTAGGAATTGTCTAAATACCACGCCCGCAATTTTTGGTGGATTTCTTTGGCGTTGGGACGTTTGTTGGGCGTTTCGTGCCAGCACTCCATCATAAGGGAGTATATCCTCGGCGGGCACTGAATGGGACACGGCAGCAGCTGCCGCGATCTCACCATCTCGATGACTTCTTGATTACTAAATCCGTTATAAGGAAGCAGACCGGCGCTGAAGCATTCCCAGAGGAGGACGCCGTACGAGTAAACATCAGTCTCACATGTGAATCTGTTATACGTGATGGTCTCTGGCGGCAACCACCTGACTGGTAACTGTCGGTTGTGGATGTAGTAGTAATTGGCCGAGTGGACGCCCTGCGCTATCTTCAGCGTCGACAGTTTAACGTTCAGATTCTGACTGACCAGAACATTGTGCGCGGCAACGTCTTTATGAGTGAAGTTCATCAGCGACAGGTATTCGAGCGCGGACGCTATCTGTGTCACAATGTACATGGTCTCGCGTGACGTCAGGTTGACGCCTCGTGACGCCTGACTCAGCAGGAACTGGCGCAGATCTCCCAATTGCAGGTACTCATAGAGCAGGCACTGACGGCTACTCTTGGAGCTGATACCAAGCAGCGACAGCACGTGCTGATGTCGTAGTTCACACATGGCCGAAAGCTCATCCCTGAACTCGCCCTTCTGATCGGCAGAGCTCGTCTCCTCCAGACACTTGATGAAGACGGCGGAGGCTGTGTTGTTGCCATAGAGACCGAAAGCCTGGCCGTGGTACACGGTACCAAAGTTACCGCTGCCCAGCTCCTGCAGCATGTTTATGTTATCAATGCTGACCTCCTTTACGTAGGAGCTCGCCCTGTCACTCAGACTGCTCAGCTCTACGCTCTTCCCCTGGCTACCGTTGCTTGATGGCAACGACCTTGACCCTGAAATTGTATCGTTCAGGTCATTAATTAGTGCTTATATTCACCAGCGACTTGACAAACGACAACCAATCATAATAATGGTGATATATTAGTATAATATCATAGTATAATATTATAGTATAGTATAGTATAGTATAGTATAATATCATACAATATCATAATAACATGATAGTAATATTAATATTGTAATAGAATAATAACAATACCAAAATGAGTAATGGTTTCTAGTAGAAATACATGCCAGAGATTGAGAGCCGGCAGGTAACAGCTGCTGCTCCACTCATCAGTAATCAGACTCAAGTCGACTAACAGCTATGTCAGACCAAGTAATACAGTCCCCATATCACTCAGATACCAAAACTCTGACACTGTAAACTCAGCTACGACATCCGATTGCTGGGAATTTGGATTACGTGCAAAATTCCCTGATATTCAGAGAAAAACTGGTCCCTAAAACTAACTGATTCATTCTTGGGTATCATAGTCAGAGGCAACAAAATGATGATAATAGGCCAGTTAAACCGATAAGAACACAAATAAACCTAGTTATAATTACTACCAGTGATAACAATCATTTATAATACTCACCACTCATGTTCTTCCTTCTCTTACAGACGCATACAACAACGATGACAATGGCCAGGACGAGCAGCGTACCCAGGCTTGCTGACAAGGCTATCTCCAGCAGGTTTTGCGGTACTTCTGTGACTGGCTGCTCAGTCTTAGCAGCTGCAACTGAAGTGAGGTGTGGATTAGTTACTGTATAAGCAAAAATAAATGCAATTTATAAAAAATCCATTTCCTCCCATTCATTTCACATTCACAACGCATTTATTTTTTCAGAAGAGTGCAGCTGATTGCATTAGGCACAAGTTTTACTCATCACATTTATTTCTCAGCAGACATTTCCACATTTATTCTCTCGCATGTGTTTTTACGCAGTATAAGTACACTAGTTGAAGGTGGCTGGAGAGTTCTTACCAGGCTTTATGACAGGAAGCTCAGTCAAACCAATATGGCTGCAACCCGCCGAGTTGTTTAGCATCGCGCAGCTTGGCAACAGGTCCCAGATCCTCTGGTCTCCTGGGGACAAAACCAATCAACTGTCAACACCGGATCACACTACAGATGTTTACTTGCATTGGGAGTTGGAGGGATACAAATATCTGTCCGACGTCATGCTCAGTGTCAGTCACTCGGATTTTTGGGGTTAGAGGTCGTCTCAAATTCCTCTGATAAGATTGATTAGCTCGGCCAATCAGAAACAGCGGCAAGTAGCAAAAATTGGATCGGAGATATCAGGCTATTTCAGCTAAATATCACTCAAACACGAATATCCCTAGAAAGGATCCCGCTTATCTGATTTAAAATGGTTTTACAAGGACTCGCTACAAGGCGCTCATCACACAAGTGCGAAACCCCGCAAAACCCAGCAAAACCCACACCCGATTGTTCGGGATCTCAGCATGGCACAATCAAATGAACCAAATGCTCAATCTCTTCCTGATACGAATGACTTTTTTATGCAATTTAGCTCGTCAAGGGAGGCCATAATCCATGCATTACAACATGAACTAAAATAAATTATGAATTGCATGAGATACAATTTTTCCAAAGCATACATAACTTGTAATAGATAGATAATTGTGAGAATTAAGAATCTCAGGCTCGGCATAAGCGGCATCCTTTCTAGGGATATCCCTCAAACACGGGGGGGGGGGGTTATTAAAAAACAGCCCCGGCAAGTTAATATTTTGAAACAAAAATGA
>ERZ1740065.2067-NODE-2067-length-12411-cov-11.650939_pt1 | contig 12411 bp, 15 predicted proteins | sample MGYA00581738_ERZ1740065 | MGnify/ENA primary metagenome ERZ1740065 (study PRJEB43018, sample SAMN04849749) | marine metagenome | isolation source: floating plastic debris | place: Pacific Ocean | collected 2008-09-01 | study: EMG produced TPA metagenomics... | reverse complement strand
CTGATGACCTATATCTGATGACCTATATCTGATCAGGAACTTGTGCAGATGTAAACAAATTCACTCCGTTTGCCAGGGACATCAGTAAGATCTGCATGAATAAGAAAGCTCGGTCCAGAAAGATACTGGGAATGGCATTAGCATTCAAATAAAGGCAAAGTTGCACTCAGACGCTTGGATTCCAAATGGATAAATAGCAAATACTAAGAGCTACAGCTGCGCTAGCAAGACTTGGAGCTGTGACAGGGAAAAACCGTTGTAACAATAGAAAGTAAAGAGCATTAGCTTACCAGTGCAATCCGCCATAGCTATCTCGCAGCAAATACTACTACGGTTTATTGGTTGTGTTTGCCCAGGAGATAGCGATCAGCCGAACAATATCCTGATTGGCTAATAATTCAATTTCGAAGCGCCGACCAAAACTCAAACCGGTCCTGAGATGTTCGGCCAGAAACTGGTCACTTCCAAATGTAATAAAAAATATTGCTGAGGACTATTTTTTGGTAGGCGCCTAGCGCCCGGCGTACGGCGCCTAGCGCCCGGCGCCTATTATCGATAACTAAGGCTGAATAAAGAACACAAAAATTGTAAGACCGAAAATACTCAACTACACGCTAAATTACAAATACTGTCTGTTACGTTTTACAGCGTGATAAGTTCAAGATTCAGACAAGATGAGCAGCCTCCCTCACACGAAAATATTCAGAGGTTTGCCTGCTGCTAATGGGAGAAGTCAGACAAAGATTGATAGTGAAGTGTTTCATGTCAACATCACTGTTTCCACATAACCCCGCAAGCAAATCGATTAACTTTTTCAGAGTCTTCTTCTTTATATGGCAATGACCCAGTGTTGACTCGTATGCCAAAAATAACATGTCGGCTACAAAGATCGCATACTAAGCAGCAAACAAAGAAACAGGCAATCTTCATCTTTGTTGTCAATTTGTGAACAGCACTACTAGAATATGTATAAACATCTGGAGCGCAGAGAAAAGGAATACGGAGGGTAGATGTTAGCTGATGCAGAAAATCATGAAAAAAGTAAAGGAACTAAGAGGTATATGGCATACTATCGGCCACATGTACAAGTACATAGCAGGTACATAGCAGGTACATAGCAGGTGCTCTGCTCATTCGAGTCACTACAGTTTTGAGACTAAAGGACCATAGAAGTAACTCACTGTCACTCTTGTTATGATCAGATTTTCCTCCTTCGCCCGCCTGCTGCTCGTGTGTCTCGTCATCATCAACTTCCTGTTTCTCAGACTCGTGGGAGTTCCGCTCTCTCTCTTCTACAAAGAGGCGACTAGCGCTTCAAAACTAGTGGAATAGACAGACAAAATTACCACACCGTTCTCCAGTTCTCCAGCTCTCCCGCGCACTGTGCCACCAATACACATCTCACCATTACTATCGTTTTTTACACAACTCAGATTCAGAATACACAATAGTATTTTACTGATTTAACTCCGCCCCCTTATGTAATGGAGTTTATTAACTAAAATCCCCTCAAATATGGCTTTCTATAAACAGAGGACTCGAAAGAGCACTAGCTATAATTACAGGCTGGTGTTAACAAAAAATGGAAGAAGAAATAAAAGCCAAGAGATGCTCAAATCAGATTTGAACATTCTGCTTTTTGGTATCTGCTCAAGAGAAAAGAACAAACCGAATTGAATCAGTAAAATATTGTACAAGGGTTACTGGAACCAAACCATTGATCGTCCTACATTGGAGCCAGATGAGAGGACAGATATGATTGAGAAATCTAATTGGAGGAGGGCTTTCCTAGAGGCGTACCCATCTCAGCAGTAGCAACTTCCAGCAGGGCGGCTTCTTCGGCCTCCAGCGCCTCCATTTCTCTTTGCTTCCTCAATTTCTCGGCCTGCAAGGCTCTCCGCCTCTCCTCAATATTCAGCTTCTTGGCAGGGCTTGTGGAGGGACTGGGCTCAGGGTCCCCCATGTCATCGACCACTCCAACTTCTGCAAGTTACAACTCGTGTTAGCACCGACATATTATAATAGACAAGCTTCCAGCTACATGTGACCTCTGTTCAGAATTGGGAGTTGTCTTCTCTTAAAGGGCAAAAATCCATTCCGTATTAATTACAATGTAACACGACTCTATTGTGGCTATACATATTATAGACATTGTAATTTATATGAACATCGGGCCTCTAAGAGAGAACAACTCCCAATTTTGACCAGGGGCCAAATGTAGCTAGAAGCTTTCCATTCAACAAGAGACCTGTGAGTCATTGTAACTGTCTACCCTAAAGCAAGTCTAGTGTATGCGATAGTATCCAAACTGACAGTTCAAACCCGATTTTAGTGCAGTGCCACAGCCACGATGTTCATCTACTACACCTTACACAATAGCCTGCCCAGGCCTGTGTCATAGCTATTTCTGTTCATATAGTACAAAGCTATGGGAAAGCTATGGGAAAGCTATGGGAAAGCTATGGCATCATTTCACTTATAGGCATGGGTAGGCTAACTTAGATACTGTAACTGCAACCAGTAACTGACTGCTTCAACACCTCAAAAACGATCGGCGCAACAATGTACATTTTGAGTTTTGAGATCATCACACACACTATACCTGATTCAGTTTGCTTTACAGTGATTTCTCACAGGCCTTATATTTCCTGTACCTACCGTCTACATCTTCGAACTTCTCTACCTCTCTGTTAGCGTCTTCTGTACTTTTACTCGAGCTTCTGGTCCTCACATTGCTTCTCTTGGTAGGAGAAGGTTTGGATTTCTTTGTCGGACTGCGTTTTGAGTCCAAGCTTGGCCGTCTCACCGCTTTCTTTCGCCCTTTGAACATGGAATACGCGACATAAAACAGGAAGGAGCAAAATTTCAGATAAATAAAACGAAGACCAGGTCAATTCTGTTGGCTCAGGTCGTCACATGATAAACATTTGTAAATGCCAATATATTTCTAACATCAAAGCACAACTGTGAATGTCTGCTGATGTAGAATGCACACGCAAAAGCTGACTAAACCAATTTGGTGAGGATTGAAAAAAATTCCCAGTGTTGTTCATAGTTGCATGCCTTGGCAGAGCATTGAACTGACGCTGATGCTTTGAATACCTGAGTGTCTTTTATAATAATACCAAATTTATAGTTAGAGTTTGAATGGAACATGGAATTGACGTGGAGCACAATAGCAAAAGTTTTGATTGACGAAAATCTCTTGGCTTTCGGTCTTTCAAAACTAGATGAGGACTGTATTAACTTTGTATCTGGCGTTCCGACACTTACAGAACTCAGTGCAATTCAACATACGATGCCTTGTTATAGAGCATTGGCTCAACGGATTGATCACGAGACAAACACATACAAGTTCTGCCCCAACAAGTGTTCTAAACGTGTAAATGAGCTTTGATAGAGTTGTGACAATATTTTTCTTAGTGCGACGAAAAGTTACGATGCGAAGTCCTGAGTGTGAAATTGAAGTCTCATATTCATCTGATGAAGTGAATTGACTAATATATATAGATTGACGCGCCAGTAGTTGACCTACCGAAGACAACCCCTAGTATACTCGTTATTTGACATAGTTACAGACAGATAATGCTAGCAATCGTTATACAGCTATATCTTGTTATGTTATGACATATCCAACTTACGAGACTAATGTGGAAGCTGCAATTAAGGGCTCGATTTTAAAATGAATCTAACGTTCGGTTCACCGTGCTTTTAAAGCATTCATGACACGATCCATGACGATCATGCTAAGAGCTACGAGGATTCGCAAATCAGTTTAGTCCGTTTACTTAGTGAAGGCAGGCTACTTGCATAGTAAATCAGACACAACTCTGGACATCATATACAGCAGGTGTAAAGTGATATAGCTATGGTTGCATGAAAAGATCAATAACAAGACCATGAAGGGGAGACTTACCGCTCTTCTCCATTATTTTCCTCGAGACGATTACCGGATACGGTGTACTACAACCGTATTTTGCCGCCAAGTCAAATTCATGGCGGTATGACGGAAGCGGATATTCAATATCCTGGAGTTGCCAGGCTACTTACCAACATAGTAAACCGAGTTGGGTTCAAGTTCAAGTCTGCGAGTTGATATGGTTCACTAATACCAAACTTTTGTGGACATGGACCGCCCTGACATCCAAAGACAGGCACAGGCGCCGAAGGAATACAGTCAAAGCTTTTATTCACAGTGGGAACGGAAGAGAAATGTCACGTTATCACCTCTCAATCCATCTAGAGTTTCCACAAAGACTTCTGCCACTACAGTCAGTGCTGGTCCAAGGTCAGTCAGTGCAGTCAAATCTAAGGCAGGATACGTAAAAATGATCAGTAATGATTCTGCTAGTGAAGCCACCCGGATGTTAGAGTTGAAGATCATGTCATCCAAAAGTGCAATCGCTAGATTCAACCTGCGTGAACAGGAGTTGATGAATGAAAATATGGCGATGAGAAAACTGATCGAACGTGAAGAGAAGCCAGAACATGAAGCAGTGAAAAAGCTATTGAGACGTTATGAAAAGTTTCGAGGTGGTATGTCATTTCTTAGCAATAACTTCACAGAGACGCTTAAGAAAGAGCAATGTCTGCAGAAGAGTCTTGAGGAACAGCTCAAACAGGAATTGAATATCATACGACAGCAAGTTGACAGTCTTGACGCTGAGTTAAAATACCAGCAAAATCAAGTGCATGTCTTGAACAATTACAAAGATAAGGAATACCCTGTGAAAGCAATTCGTATTGCTGAACTGATGACGGAGCTTGGCCACATAGAAATAGAAAACGATGACGAACTATTTGACCTTGAAAGAATCGTAGACTCAGAACTTCACAAGTTGGCAATATCAGGTAAGGCTTTATTTGCATCACTTCCTGACTCAACAAAATGGAAACATGAACATGAAAAAATACTCTAAAACTCGTAGAATATATCTATGTCCACAGAAATACAAGTAAAATTATATAGGAAGATTGTGATTGCATTGAAATAAACTTCAGGTCACAAAGCAGAGATGCGACTGAAGGAAAATGCGACGTCCGACGTTTTATCACGCATGCATCCGACCCTGAAGGAAATGGCTAAGCAGAACCAAGTGATGGAAAAGGAAATTGAGTACCACAAAGATCAGATTGCGCAACTGGAAAATGACGTTAAAGACTTGAGAGAGGAGGTAAAGAGGATGCTCCTGCATCCGAAGACAAACGTGAGGCTACAAGTATTCCCAGAGCTCTTCAAATATGAGACTAAATGTACGCCTGACATGGACATAGTTCTCGACATTCCTAAGGTCAAGGTCTTGCCTATTTGAGCATAGTTACAAAATAGCTGCAGTGTTTATATAGAAAAATATTCTTCAATATTTACCTCTGTTCGTCATGGTAATAAAACAACGGATACAAATACGGCAAGTTGAGCACCAAGCAATACATATAAGTACACTTGTGACCAGTGCAATCATGTTGGCACTGTTACTTTGGCACCTCGTCAGTGAGGTAACTTTGGCATGTGGAGAAGATTTCGTTGTGATCGCTGAAATGAACTTGAACTGGTTCCGTAGCTGAGTCCTTAGACTGAGTTAGGGGCTGCTCACCTAAAAATAGACACACAGATCATATACTGTAGCCTGAAATTATTTTGTGCTGAAAATTTTTTGCGAAAATGCCAGGAAACTTGATGGAAAAATTTTGCAATTGAAAAATGTTTGCAGAGATTCATCACGACTATAAACACTATATAACGATTGAAATTTTTGGCGATCGTATTTTTGGCAATTTCAAACATTCGCAAAAAATTCCCTCAAAAATAAATGCCAGGTTACAGTATTTCTTTGTACAAATATTGGTAAAACCGTCATTGTGTTAAAAACCCTGAGCAAACTATAGTGAACCTAACGCTAAACAACATTGTCTTGTAAAGCTAGCACTTGATAAAATCTGATTTTTAAATGTATCTTCATAAAAAACTGAGGCTTGCCAGACTTGTCAACTCTCCTGCCAGACTTGTCAGCTCTCCTGTATTTCTGACATACTTGATACCTCAGCAGATGCAACGTAGAACTGAAATTCTTATTTTGGGTTCCTAAGTGTTCACCTGTCTGGTTCGATAATTAGATCTCGCTCACCTGAGCTAAAATATGCCAAAATGTTAGCTTAAGGAGGGAGGGACTCTAAGCTATGGCTTCTAAAAGTTCAGGCAGACTAATCTCCAGAACGGGCCACCAAACAAGTTGACAGATATGAGGTTGACTGGCTCCTAAAAACTAAAACCGAGCAGGAGGGAAACCCTGAGTGTCTGACTAGGAAACCCTGAATATCTAACTGAGAAATTCTCAGTATCTAACCGAGAAACCCTCGGTACCTAACTGGCTGTAACTATGATACATGCTGTAACTATGATACTGTATCGGTGGAAGTATTAGTTGGCAACGTATTTAGCGGCTGCCATATAAGGAAGATAAGGGGAAGAAATATCAGCATTTGTGGATGGAATCCATTAAAACAACGCATTAGAATACCTCTCCACCTAAATAATCGACATACGCAAGTCACATGATCATCGTAACGCTTCTATTCATAATGAGATGACAACTCCAAAGCTTTCATGATGCGACAACTCCGACAAGAACTTATCTGAGTTTCTCATTCAAAGCACGATATTATTTATGAACACTTCTCCACACTAAAATTTCCACATTTATAGTAAGTTCAGCGACACCAGTCTACACTGTAGTAGTTATAGCTGACGCCCAATGATATCAGAGTGGAGTAACAGACCTGTAGATTCCTCCAACTGCTGCAGCATGACATCGATCTCACTGTCTCTGTTCGATGAGACAGACGGCTCCTGATTGGCCATCGCGCCGCCAAGTAAAATCTGCAGGCGTAGCAGACGCTGTATTACAGCAGACATGATACATTCAAACGCTGATCAAAGGAGTGCAGATACGCATAAACGAGGCTTTAAGTGGGTGAGTGAGTGAGTGAGTGAGTGAGTGAGTGAGTGGGTGAGTGAGTGGGCAAGTGAGTGAGCGAGTGAGTGAGCGAGTGAGTGAGCGAGTGAGTGAGCGAGTGAGTGAGTGAGAAAAGCTGAAATATTTGAGATTCAAATGTAAAGGAGTAATTTTGATTGATTTTCAGTTACAAATACTGTGAAACATAGAAATTTTAGCATTGCCAAACTATAGCAAGTTTTTCAAATTAGCACTATTTTCAATAATAGCGTCTATAATTTTTAGTGATTCCTTTCCAGCTTGGATATGACATGGATATGACAAGAGCTATCGAAAATATAGTGAGAACTTTAACAGCATCTTTCTTCGAGTTGCTATTATAGCTATGATAGCTATTATTTTCAGATTGCTAAAATTTCTATGTATACGGCATATAAATTTTAATTCTTTCACTTCTAAATTACACAGCAGAATGTGAAGGATATGCATATTTACACTTTTACACATGCAAAAACCTCAACACAAAAACCTCCTCACATTAGTAGTAGCTCTTGATTGACAAGTTGAACGAGAAATGTAGAGGAGACACAAGGTAGTGTCTTGTCGCACATTTATAAATTCTAAACCTCGTTCTGGTGGTACATGTATACTATATGTTATATAATAGCGGTTATAAGCTTTATGAGGCGACCGGATGAGATCGGGCGCTTCGAGTAGCCCGGATGTATGTAGACAACTTGTTAAATAAAAAGACAGTTGACAATCCCCATACAACATATACTGTTCATCACTTCACTATAAACATTCTTACAGATCTCACAGCATCAGCTATCAAAGCTGAACTTCTAATAGCCATTGTGTTAGTGTTATACTGCAAACCCAAATAGTTTAGCGACCTCACAATAATAGCTATAATAGTGACTGAAAAAAGACCCCTATTACGGTTGAACACTATATTTTTCATAGCTCTTTATGTCATATACAAGCTGGAAGGAAATCACACTAACAATTCTAGGCGTTATTATAAAGAATTTTGCTGATTTGAGCAAAAGGCTATCATATTTTTTCTGCTAAAATATTTAGGTTCACAGTATTCAAGCTATAGAAAAATCATTAAAAACTATCATTTGAAATCCTGCATCTTTGAGCAAAACACTTTAGTTTTCTCCCCGCTAAATAATCTACATTTACAGTATGTACTTACCTGACGGTCGGGGAGGCTGTCGATGTACTGCTCGACTTTCTCTATGTTACTGGTCTGTGTGACGGATTTCTTTCTGTTGTTCTGAGTGAGTAGCCGGTTCAGGTCTGTGTTTGTACCGGATATATCCTTGAGTGATATAGACTGATTGGGACTCTCCGGCTGCTGCCTCGCGTTGAGGTACGGCGCCGGTCCGATCCAACTTAGGATCACAGGCAATAGCCCGAGACCATTGAATAGACCGAACACCACAACCAAGAAGAAAACCTGCAACATACACAAATGACTACATTGCAGTTACTGCGACCTAAACGATAACGGTTTTGATGGAAAAAGGTTGTGGTTGGAACATGAGGAATAAGACACAATAAGATAAACGGCACCGAGAGAGAACGACTCCAAATAATGATTAAAGCTTCTACGAGAAACAGAATAAATAAATAAATAAATACTATAAACAAATAGAGCCTCAGTATAAATGCAGAGAGTAAAGCAAATCGGTGTAAATATGTTTACTTTTTATATCAGTATTCTATTTCTAGCATTTATAATGAGTCACTCAGCAAGAAATTTATTACGGTAATTTGGAGTCATCTTCTCCTGTGACGTTCATCCCATTCCGTTATTAGTTTAAACGCTATTATTATCCATAGTTTATGCAACAGCAAAAACGTTGTTACATTAATGACTTTTTTATTCTTGAACTCTCTAATCCTTATATCTTTGTGTCCACTGCAAACATAAAGGGAGTTCGTCAGACGGATGAGAATTTAGGAGGTAAACTCCTCATACCCGACCCATCATGTGAGATAAACCCGAGGCTATGAAGTGCTGTTAGTTCTCACAATAATTCACGGAGAACTCGAACATGTGCCACTGCGGACAGCCTGAGCAGTTGCTGCAAGCACCTAGCTAGCGCTGTGTCACCTATGATGGTACATGGGGAAGTGATGAGAACTCTTGACAAGTTCACCAACATACTTTGAAGAAGGTCACGAAAACGTAGGAGTTGGATGTAGCGAGTAGGATAAACGCTAGGAATGTGCTGAAACCGCCGTTGACTATGGCTGGGCCTATGGTAGTCACAGTGAGTCGAGCTCTCTCTACAAAGGAGGCAATAAATTACAGCAGACGTCGTGCCAGCATGGAGCGATGTAAAGTTGAGCTGATGCAATGAGAAGAAGAATCATAGAGTGAGAGAGGAGTCGATTGTATTCTACAAAATCTACAGCCCAAAATCAAACCAATCGGTGCGGAGAGCGGAGGTATTTGAGCAAAGTGAATACGGATACAGTTCTACAAGCACTGATTGTACGTCTAGCATTGCACTGTACCATTTCTACATTTGGAACCTGGAACAGAATAGAAGGAGTGTCGACAAACGTTGGTGTGGTGATGGCTGCAGTTGCAATGGCCACCTTAGAATGAGATGAAATCTGTAGAACAAACTGTGGGTCAAATTATTCTTGATACAATAGGGATATTGTAAAATATAATTTGCTTGTGGAAAATCTTTGCAATCTCTTAAATTTTATCTGATTAATTCAGCTCTAGTCTCATATAATGGCGTCAAAAATACATGTGCCAGTTGTACAATTGTAATCCGGCCATGACAAGCATAAACTTATATAAATAAAAGAAAGAAATAAATCTGAATATAAATTATTTGTAACAACTGACAGCTTGATCGCAAAAAAATTCTCAATTTGTTAATAAATAAATAGATAAGTAAATAATTGGATGTAGATCGTATTCTGTGACAGAAGGAGGTAATACCCGTATATTTACCGTTTCGTGACCCGGCCAAGGTCATAAATGTGTGAGCGACGTGGGCAGAGTAGTCTATGGCGAGACCAATTGACAGGATGAGCAGTATGGACGTTAGAATGTCGATTGTCAGACCCCAAAAGTGCATCATTCCGCAGACGTTAACCTAATCATAGGAGAACAGCATTGTAGTAGTCAGAAATCACTCAGTATTAAATAACTGAGTAATCGGTACTTAGTACCACATAGTACTACGTACTTAGTACGGAAAACCTGGTACTTAGCAATCAGTACTAGATACCTATTGTTGAATACTTGACACTCAGCATTCATTAAATAGTGCTTAGTAAATAATATCAGCTACTTAATACTCAGTACTTGGTAGCCAGTACTCAATAGTAGGTACTCGGTACTGTATATTTAAAACTAATAACAGAACAGTTGACACTTAGTGCAGAATACCGGGTACTCAGTACTCTAGCCTTAGTACTCAATACCTGACACTGGATACCCAGTGGTTGGTACTCAGTACTGGGTACGCAGTGGTTGATACTCGGTACTGGATACCCAGTGGTTGGTACTCAGTACTGGGTACGCAGTGGTTGATACTCAGTACTGGGTATGCAGTGGTTGATACTCAGTAATGTCATTCCTCTGTATATGATATGTCGTAGATGGGGTCTATGATGAGCGTTGCCAAGCGATGGCAGATTTACGTACCACGGATATGATGACGTTGATACATACAATGACGCAGACCCAGATGTTTGCCACAAGTATCAGCGTGACAATGAAAACAGCAGCGAATGTAAGTCCCAGATTGGAGTATAGCTCGGCTCCTGAATTAAACATAGCAAGATCAGTAAGTTGGAAGGGAGGGAAGGAGAGAAGGGGAGAGGGAGAACGAGGGAGAAAAGGAGGAAGGGAGAGGGAGAAGGGGAGCGGGAGGTTGAGGAAGAAAGTGATGGAGGGAGAGTGATGGAGAGAGAGAGGGGGGGGGGGACAGGGGATGGGAAAAAGAGAGAAGGCCAGTGCAGCACATGAACTCACCGATGACCCTATTGGTCTCCCAGTCCCTAAAGGTTGGATTCCAAACAAATGCCTCAGCTCCAAAGTATGATTGGGTCAGGTTCTCCATGAAGTTCAGGCAATCCACCTCCTCATCCGTGTGATCAAACCGCTTAAACCTGAGGCCAATCTTGGAGCTCTGGACAGAAACGGACATGATTCACCAGTCACACAATGTCTTTCATCATCACTGTCGTTATCATTACCTCACTGCTATCATCATTGCCATTGTCATTGCTATCATCATGGTCACTATTGTCATTGCCATATTCATCATTATTGTAACCATTATCATTGCCATTGTCATTGCTATCGTCATCGCCATTGTCATTATAACTTTCACAGCCATCAGCATAATCGTTATCGTTGTCATAACTATTGCAGTATGCAGTGTACATCAGAAGTCTTTGATATGGGAGGTAATTAATTACTACGTACTTCAACATGGCGAGGAGCTGTTTCGTTCTCAAATGCGGAGTCATTCCAACGCAGTGATGGGAAGAACTGAGGCTCGAATCGACCGACATAGGCGAGGAGCAGCTGGTAATACTGTCCCTCAGTAGCTGGGAAATCATCTGTGAGAAACGGAGATAGAAAATAAAGCAGTCCATTAACATATTGGACGTTACACACAGCCGAGAGGTCTAGGTTTTTACGTTGAGTAATAATGTGACGCATGTTGTCACGACTTGTTTATCATCATATGCAATAGTTTGTCCATTTTGATGTATTTTTAATGTGTAGACCACAGGATGCTCAGATACTGTGGGTCGAGGTCATACAAGCTGCAATTCCCCCTTCAATAGTCCTCAGTCTATAATATGCTGCACTGAGGGTGAGGAGGGTGAAGGTCCCAACAATTTTGTGACGGTCCTCATAAGGATCTGAGGCCATCATTTGAGTACCGAAGGTATCGGCCAATGACTTCATGTCCGATAGACTGGAATTCTCTTGTGCCAAAAACTATTTGCGGAGACATCAGAAAAATGCGATAGAAAAATTTCGCTACTGAGAACTGTTTACAAAGAATCATTACTACTATCACTACCTTCACTGTAAAACCATCTAAATTATTTTGCGATTGTAAACATTAAGAACAATTCGCAAAGTTCCTCGAGCTAAAATATTCCAGTCTACTGTGGATCAGCTCCAAGCAATTTCTCTTCATGTTCGCACACTTCCCACAGTATAAAACAACAGCTCATGTTTCACATACTGTTAGTTAAAATTGAATTTCAAGTACACCGCTGACTGGGCATTTTTTACTCTTCTATCGGTAGGCGCTGGAATCATGCATCGGTGCTACGCTGATGTTACGCTGGTGGTACGCCGGTGTTACTCAGATCTTAATCTGCTTTTGCGAAGGTTATGCGAGATTTTTTCTAAGCTTTTCGTCGGGTGAATCCCGATAGATTCGAACTA
>ERZ1740065.2066-NODE-2066-length-12415-cov-13.141667_pt1 | contig 12415 bp, 8 predicted proteins | sample MGYA00581738_ERZ1740065 | MGnify/ENA primary metagenome ERZ1740065 (study PRJEB43018, sample SAMN04849749) | marine metagenome | isolation source: floating plastic debris | place: Pacific Ocean | collected 2008-09-01 | study: EMG produced TPA metagenomics... | reverse complement strand
CCCCCCCCCCCCCCCCCCCCCCCCCCCCCCCCCCCCCCCCCCCCCCCCCTCAAGCGTGATAGATGGTAATGACGTCGCTGAGAAGGTTAGACACAAAATCAAGGGTCAGAGTTATCTCCCCACGGTAGGCGTGAATCAAACGAGTTTTACCTGTGTTCACATCAGAATCACCTTCATCAACTGACTCGTCGAAATCTGAGGTACGAGAATGTGCATCTACACATCATGCAGATGTATGAAGTGAAATGCTTGTACCAGGATAACAAAAAACTAGGATTTCAATTCAGAGTACGGCAGCGCACCACCGCGGAATGACGACTGGACAGCCAAAGTAGGACAAGATACGCATTCATCATCGCATACGATTCTATTCCATTAACTGATACAAACAACCGTCTCTTACCTCCTGGTCCGACGAGAGCTCCAGATACTTCAGCTTGTCCGGCATTCTCCGTATGGACCTGAATGTCTGCAACGTCCTTGACACGCAGACCCTTGGGTTGAACTCCGCGTCCGGAGGCGTACGCCTTCTTGGGTTCCACAGCTAAAGAGAAACGCCTTAACTTTACTGCCTTTATCAGTCATAAAATCGTTACTGCCGTCCTCACTCATAAGCAGGAGAGGAAAGTGCTTATGAGTAAGGAGATAACGCCACGGGCATGTGCTTATAAGTGAGGAAATACGATGCAGTAACTATACTTACGGGCACCGACCATGACGGTGTAAGGGCTAAGCGGTATCTCCTTGCCAGCGAAGTAGATGTGGACAGAGTAGCGGCCCACCTCCTTGGCCATGTATTCGACATAGTAAGTAGTCTCAGATGACTTGCTTACCCTCGGCTTTATCGTGTCCTTGTGTCCGTGAGCGTCGACAATGATGATCTCGACATTACCAATGCCGGCACCTAAACAGGAAACTGGCTTTAGGCAGCGGCTACGGCTTCACAAAAGGCTGTTTGCTGGCTGGCTGGAAAGAAGCTTGACAGAGGGGGAGAGTTTGACATAAGACGGCAGCAGTATTGTTTAGGTTTGGCAGCATCTAGGCAGACATACGGTGAGCGGTGATAACGTCTGTGATAACAAACTGGGATGTGTAGGTTTTATATAGTTAGAGAGACGCAGATGAGCCACAGCCCAGTACTAGGAGCTGCCCGTGTCTATTTCATTAGCTACAGCAACAAAACAATGAGTGGACAACTCCTGGTATTGGGCGTGGCACTGGATCATGGGTTTCACATTCTATTGACAAACTTGAAATACCTTCCGCGGCATCTAGATGTAATAAGAAAAGAGAACCTTCATCATTTGGGTCACAGAGACAAGCGTCATAAGATCACAGGTCAGCGACAAAAACGGAATTCAATGACAGCAGAACGAGATGAGTAACGCCGTAAGACGGGAGCTTCTCGCTCTCACTGTCATTGAATCGTCGGTCTGTTACATTGCATAGAGCGATAGCCATCTGACACTCTAGTCAGTCTACTGCTCACGCCGCAGCCGTTCCATTTCACAAAAGCAGCGTGAGTGATCAAAAAACTGCTAACCTTCTGTGAACACCTCAAAGTACGTCTTCTTTCCGCACTGAACACCGCTGGTCTCCAGTCCAGGACCGGCAGCGGTGACCTTCTCAGCATCACCGGCGGCGCCCTCTACCGTGACTTTGTACGGACTCTTGGGTATCTGCTTTCCAGCGAATGTGATGGTAATCTAAAGACGCAGACGCAGACGTCACGCAGAGTAACGCAGAGGCTAGTCAAGATGGAGGACAGGTGTCTGCTCACCGTGTACTCGCCCTCCATAGACGGTACGTACTGGCAGGAGTAGGTCAGGTTACGATCGTTGTTGAACACGCAGTCGCACTGAAAGATAAGTGAACAACCATCTAGTAGGAATTATAGGTAATAGTTCTAGTGTTTCGTGGGGAAATGAAGACGAAAAGGGAGATGTTATCGAACAAGGCAGTCAAATCGAGCTGTATGTAGTCACAGTCCACAGAAGACAGTAGCATAACAATGCGGCTATCATCCGCCTCTACCTCTTCCACTTGGCCATCAGGGCTGATAACTTCGACGGTGACGTCACCGCGGCCAGCGCTGAACGTCTCAACAGTGAACTTGGCAGGGGCGAGAGCACACAGGCCTTGGGGCTCCAGACCTTCAAATCATGCACACGCACCAATCAACAACAAGCACGTCATGCAGGAAAAGTGAAAACAACCCATTTTCCATCAATTCACATTTTCGATCATTATCGCAATAAAAAAAATGCATGCTAGGAGAAAGTAGATAATGATCATCGCGGAGTAATAAAGGAAGTAGACTGAGAACGTTATAGCCATGTTCAATGAACCCAGTCTAAACCGGTTGAGAGAAACACAACACCAGCATTCAGCTCTTCAGTCGCTCATCTAGCGAGGCATTTTGCGAGTTCTCAGTTCAATTATAATCGACAAATGGTCTCAGATGATGTACATTTATACTTGTGTAGGATTCGGTGAACTTTTATCCCTTTGAAAGAACGTTGCTGACTAAATTTCATAGATGTCACGGATTCTTCTCAAACAAAGCATAAGACTAGTATTGACACTGCTGCGTCTGCGTCGTCACGCAGGCATGAACTGCAGGTGGCTGCAGGTGGGTATATATTCTACGAATGATTGAGACAGCGCGGATTCAATGTACACGATTCCGCCTCCTTATCAGAGTTTGCCGCCATCACATCCTTCCTGGCAGTAATTGGGAGGAGGAGCCAGTACCGGTCCACGATAGTCACGATTCTTCGCGGGCCGTGGCACACTTTACTCATGTGAACGACTGACAGCGCTAATCAGATATCTCCTTCCCCGCCGCCCTCCTTCCCGCTAGAAATGCATGCGCCACTCATCATCCCTCGCATGCAATGGAACAGGCAGGCACGCCGGAACTCAATCGAGAGCAGACTGCACGCGTGCGCCACGTTTACCTTCTCGGGCTGACCGCGTGGGTTGGTGACGGTGACAGCTGGCTGGCCACTGCCGCCGGCGAACGTATCAATTTTAAAATTGCTGGGTCTACCCTTGCAGTTGCCCTTTTTCTCAAGACCTGGATATTGTCATAACGCCACATTTATCACTGATGTAACTGATAGCCCGAGGTCTCGATCGACACACAACCGACAAAATGAGTACAAGCGTACCTGGTCCGTAGGCTCGTACTCTTGCTGGATTGGTTCTCGGTCTGAGAGGTGCTCCCGGTTTCAGTTTAGCGTTGGGGAACTGCGAGAGGTAGGTCATCATACTCAGTTCGTCAACCTTTGGGTTTACCATCTCCTCAGGTCTGATCAGCTGAAATCAATGACATAACAGTCATCACTCTGCTGCAAGCTCCCTCTACTCTAGGTTTGCATTCCAACACAGCAGCAGACAGATGATTAGGGGGATATCATGCATGCAATCAAACCATTTGAGCAGTTCACTTTCCTACTTTCAACAGAAAACGATACCAGCAGATTCTTTTATTGAGTGATCAAATGTATACATTCAGATATATCATGACGCAGATGCTGCCTCGCTGAACATGACGCTGCCTTCAACACTACACCATTACATACCGCTGATCGTATTGTACATAACCTGCACCTGTCATGAATGGCTACCCTGCACTGGCAGCAGGGCCAGCATCAATGATTGTGGCACTTAGTGACTGCGTTGTGATTTCACAGCACTCAATACCACCGCAATATGACAATATATGACTACAGTTGTGATCGAGTATGACTGTGATATGACTGCATCTACTTTTGACTGCAGCACAGCTACGTAAGTGACCAAACTATGACTACACTCGGCAGTAATATGGTCATGTATGACTTTGGTATGACAATGTTATGAATGGGTATGACTACATGTGACTGGGTTATGACCAGACATGACTGTGGTCTAATTCTAGGCCTACGCGACAAGTAGTCATATTATTATAATGAAGGAGGCAGCTGAAGGCAGTAGCAAGGCCTAGTAGGAAATACCTGTGGCACATCGAGCCACTGCTCAGCCAGGTCCATAGCCTCAGTAGCATTCTTCTTGCCTTTGGATGGGTCCCAGTCCTCCCAGTCGGGGCAGAGGCCTGCAACAAGAAACCGCGCTCATCACACAGCTGCAAGGTGAAGGTCGCTCGTGAGCAGTGCTCACTGGGTGTTGCGGATTATCGCCGGTATTAGCGACCATGGCAGGGTACGATAACTATCTATAGCTCATGACTTACAGATTATACATGTACGCTCGGCTGGCCTGCCTGCATACAACAGGCCGATGACAAGTTTGCTGAGCCAATACACATTCTGAATGCAATGATTATGGGGCAGGGTGTTGGGTAAGCAGCGCCCAGCCAGGTAGCAAACAACAAGGTATGAATGCCTCGAGATCGTGAAACCAGCTCCCTACAATTACGTCTGCAGTAGAAGCCCCACAAACAGGTCATGCTAGTCAGTGAGTTGGTGGACTGTGTAGATTGGCATCCATCAATCGTGACCCAGTTTGCGCCTTGCCAAAAGTGAACCTTAGTCATCATTCAGTTCCTCCGACGTCCACACCCACTCATATTCTGCAGGTGGCACCATAAGCTGCCTCTCTCAGAGCAGCAACACACAGCGTTCATTCGATACATGAATAATGTTTGTATAATATCGCGATCTCAAACATTAAAACTATGCAGAACTCGTGTTGACACCGCTCCTCTTTGAGTAGTTCACTAACTTCCCCTCGCTCTATACACAAAGCATTGATAGATCCCAGGCTATCAGACGTAAGGGCAGTGACTGACTACTACTGTACCATCACTAGTAGTCGGTCACTGTTAACTACCGAACGAGGCAGAGCAGCAGTCAGCGAGGAACCGCCGGCAGCGGCTTTAGTCGACAAGATTTCAGTTTCACTTGTTATCAAAATATGCATAAAAAAATTAGCCGGCTATTTCTGAGATAAAATACTACGGCCCATAAGTCAAACACCCTTGAAGACTGCGGCGTGCAAACAAGAACGGAACCATCTACCAGGTGGCGCAAGCGTTGTCTCTTATTTGTCTATGGAAATTCAGTTGGCTCATCGCGGCTAGCTCAAGATGAACGAACTCTCCATGGTTATAATACAGTGCATTCGTTATGAGGAGAGAGGCACTGACCGGGTCCGACAGCGTCCACGAGGGCGCCGATAGCCTTGCCGTTGTTCCAGTCGGTGGTGAAGTTTCTGACTGGCATGTCTGGAAGCTTGTTCTGCACCCAGATGAGTAGACGCTGCTTGGGTGTGGGGCCCTCTTTGGAGTCGGAGACAGGAAGGTCCTCCTCGCCTTCCCACATGGGCATGGAGATGGAATAGTGGAGGATCAGGGTCCATATCAGACCGAGGATGAGCTTGAGCTTGCTGTCCACTATATCTGTACTGTCTGCAAACAGAGACCGACAGCCCTAGTCAGCCGTTACTAGCCCAAACCAAATCACAAAAATTATATGAGAAATGCTTACAGCTCTCTAATAATAGACTAGAGTTTGGCTGGTCTGTGAGGAATGAATGGACTGAGTGGTTGTGTGATGATTTATTACACGCTGAAGGTAGAGGATACGAAGTGCAGCATACCAATCTGTCACCTAGCTAGAGCTATGACCCAGATAGGCTGGCTAGCAGTGCACCTCATATATACACTGCAGTAGTAAGCAGCCCACATATCGGGAGATATATGGAAGGGCGCCTGGCAGCCAGCCGGCAGCACCGCCCCTCTCATGACCCAATTACATGTGACAGTTCCTCCCATCCCCGCCGTCGACAGCGAAGTGTTGAGACGTTCTATGATGCAACTACACCGAATGCAGACAGGTGCTTTTTCAATCATCACCGCTTGTACACCGCAGGCCAGTCAGCCGAAATGAAGCGTACAGTTTTATGCACTCATTACTCATACAGCCGATGCATACTTTTCGAATTATTTCCTACGGGATGATGGTGCCAGATAAAATTGGTTGGGAGCGAAGAGTAGCATTGTATCATATAATAACGGCGTGGGCATTGATAATTTACTATGAGTCAGTCCCGATGCTACATCACTGAGGTACGATTAGATAAAAGCATTCGCAGCATGACTTCTACACCAATGGCAGGTAATCAAACGTATCAGACAAACACATCTTCCAATTCTCATAACAATCGGCCGGTGGCAATAGGGCGGCGTCGCGAGTAGGCGGTGGTAGTAACGACTGAACTAGCATTGACCCGCGACTGCTCGTCTGATAACGTAACGCAATTGAGGAGTGTAGTAGGGTAACCGCTATTACATGAGTGTATTTGTCTGAAGCTGAAACTTTTTGTTAGATGACCCACTTGAGATGAGGCATGGCTGTCATCCTATAGCAGTACAGGTCGCTTGATGAATACACAGCTTGGCATCAAGTAGCAGCTTCACATGTTTGCTTTCGTATCGTGAATCAGGAACCAACAAAGTCTACTTTCAAAGACTGCAGGAATGGAATGCGCGTGGGCCTGGGCGGCAGCCATACCTGACCACCTGTTTCCCCAGCTGACTTCCTCTGCATACTACCCATTACTCATTCGGTCAACAGCTACTAGAAAACTGCTTGTTGCATGGCTTTCACTGTTTACACGGACGTTTGGAATGTTCAGGGTGGGGCTCTAGTTAGGGGTTAGCAAAACATAGCAGTAGCCGCAATATAGTAATAGTACAAGCTCAATCAACGAGCCGCTTTCTCCCTCGGGATACCAAGATGCTGACATCATCTATCATCAAACAAACACTACACATCCGACTAGCAGTGGATCTCTAGTCGGCGGAAAGTCTACTCAAAGCTCATGAATATTGAGGCATTGATTGTCTCTGAAAACTGCGGTTATCTTGATGATGTAAAAGTCAAACAAACGCCACAGTACTAGCAGGCTCTGCCATCATCAGTGGCACAGTCTTCACGCCATATTAGATCATTTGAAACGCATTGAGAAACAGTTGTTTTGACAATCAGTTGTTTTGACGTTTAGTAGACAAGCACAGCGTTCAGTTTGTATCACTCTCTCTACATAGGTATATGCCTGACAATATCACAGCTCCATGGTCTGACTGAAGTTCATTCATGCAGAAATAGAACGGTTGTTGCAACATTGCACAGATTCCCGTAACTCTGACAGCAATGGATCTTAATGAATTGAAACGATAATGAAATCTTATTGATTTCTATGCCCTGTTACTAATACTAGCGCGAACTTTGGCAAACTAGGCAAACTGTGCGAGAAGTGATGCAAGTTTAGGGCTATTTGAAGAGATTTTCTGAGCGTTTCTTATGCTGGTTGTCACGAGTCACGGCTAAAATATGTTGAGCTATCTAAAAAGAATGGATGCATTGACCTAAATTGTACATCCATCAGCGTTCTGAGTGAGAGCGAGCTCCGAGCTAATAGTAATAGGTAAGCATTTTTGCAGAGGCGCACGAAGTGCCGAGTGGTTGGGAATGCCCCTGCTAATTAACCACCTGTTGTACTTTTGCAAGTACTACGCAGTGCACAGTACTCACCGATATTGACAATTTTTATCCCTTCATCGTCCTCCAGGAATTTCAGAGCTGTTGTCACATTCTCAAGTTTTTGAGAACGGAAGTTGGGTCTTTTGTTGAGCCTCTTGAACTTTTTCCCGGACAGCACTTCGATCAAAGCACACAGCCTTAAGCCGTCTGCCAAATCGAATTCAAGATCAGCGATGCTTTTGTTGGCTTGCTTCAGATGCTCGTTTGTCCATCTTGTGAACGTGTTTTTCTGAATAACTTTCCACTGGGCGTCTTCAGCCAGTTCTCTTTCAGTCGCCGGCATCTCGTCTTCGTCGCACTCAGCCGAGTAGTACTGGCCCTTGTCGTCGTATCCATCGGAATACATGGCTTGACCTTTTTGTTGACCCGATCTACATAACAAATGCACGTCACCGTCAATGCGCATCAGCCAATCAAACACGCGGCATAAGAGTGACGATGGGTTCGCTTATATTTGCATCATTTAGCCGGTACGAGAGCACGTGACAAGTACCAAATTATAGTTTTGTTGAACCAAATGTGGGTATGCTGCCAGGTAAGAGATGCTATGCTCGGACTCATGATGGTTTTCTCATTACCAAAAGCAGTTTCTTGACAATTATAAAGACTAGTTGTGAAAAGAAACATATTTTAGCCTGGTCATTTGACATCCAATCATGGACAGTAACAGCATACCTCGTACCTTATCAATATCAAGTTCCTGATGACCTAGTGCTATCAAACACGTGATTTTTTAAAAGATAAAGTTAGCCACAAATATATGGAGGACATGGTAGCATACACTCGTTACACCCGCACAACATCTGTGCTATGATTCAGCACTGATATCTTATCATCCGTATCCGTATGATACATCGATATGGTAGGATCGACTTTCAATACCTATGTACATAGGAGCTGCACTTCTGAATAATAATTATTTTTGAGTTAATCAGCAGAGGATCATAGCTTGTATGACTAATTGTCTGTGATAGCCTCTACCTTTTGAACAACAGAGGCTACACCAACCTAAACTCCTAGTTTAAGTTCACGAACAAAAATGACACAAGCATCTGCAAACACAACCTGCTGTAGTCAAATTTGCTCAATCATAGCAAAGTTTCAATGAAATAGTAAAAGTTATTTGCACGTCACCCATAAAACATAATCACCAACCTATTCTTGATCCAGCTGTCCGGCTCACTGATACTGAGTTGTTGTCACGGTTACAGATGCTGTATATACTAGCGAATTAGACGCAGAAGTACAAGTCTGCGACACAACAAGGCAATCTACCACATATGGTCCAATTACGAAGCGTTATCTCCACTGAAGTGTCATTAAGTAAATGAAGCTTGTTACAGTTGTGCCCCAGCGTGTGTGTAGAGCACAACTGTGAGCGGTGTGCTGCACTGCGGTGTGTGTGTGTGTGTGTGTTGCCACTGGCAGTGAACTGACTAACTCTCTGACTCTCTGTGGCCAGCTAACCTCATCATCTGCTGCATTCCTTTGCCCACTTACTCCAAGATTGATAGGCTTGTCAACCGATGACATGTTGAAATGTTTGCCAACACCTGAGCTTCTCTTTTACACACTTGACTGCTTTCAAAACGAGTTATTTTAATGACTGTCTCCTAGAATTTCTCTTTGAACACTTTTATAGTTGTTTTCTCCACCTGACCCATCAATATCAATAAACTACAGATCTCCGTCTATTATCACCTGGAGTAAGGGTTATGTGACAGCAGCCATCACCTCGGCCTGGGTGTCAGTTAGATGATAGCCATGAGGAGACAATTCCTATCATAGCACAAGCGTCATTGCTGATTGCGACTACTTGAGAGGGGTTAGAAATTCTCATAGGTTTATGCTAACAGCGATCCACACAGTAGACAAGTACCAGCATTGCTCAATTGAGAAAGGCTCCAGAGAGAGGGCAACTCCCAACATACTAGAAGCTTTCTATAGACTCATGCAGTGCTGTTGAAATTAATGGTAATGTGAAGCACCACTTACATAGTATACAGCAAATCGCAGTAAAAGTGCTTGTTTGCACTCTATTTTATTGGGCAACGATGAACATACGCCATGATGCCATACATACGCCGTGGTATTGTATGTACGCCATGATGATGCACATACGCCATGATGTTATATGTACGCCATGAAGTTTTATCTCCTTGTATACGTAGCGTCTAACAGCTATAGTTATGTTCATCAGAGCTGGACCAGCCTCCACAGTGTCTCTTACGTGCTTTTACTTCATCAATTTCAGAATGTTTTTCAGAATTTGTCCCAAAGTTGGAGATTCCAGTATGGTATGTATCAGTAGTAGCGCACATGGAGCTAAGTATAGAATACCTGATTGCTGTTGATCTACACATTGTATCTTACCTGCGCAGGTATAATCTATACGTTGTATCTTACCTGCGCAGGTATGATCTATACGTTGTATCTTACCTGCGCAGGTATAATCTACCTGATATATTCTACCTGTGCAGGTAACTGTTCTGGCAGTTACGGAGAGAGCAGTAGCTCACCAGTGTCAAGATTTTAATTTCCATCACCTGATAGCGCAATGATTGCCACGCTATGGTTACCAGTTGAAGGCTATGAGAGAACGATTGCCAAGTAGGATTCATGGAATGTACAGTTAGTCACAAAGGTATACAAGGCTGAACAATGAGCTCCTGCAGAGCAGTACTATTAACAAATGCAAATCCCACAATGTATACAAGGTGACCACACAACATCAGCAGAAGCAGAAATTCAAATCGCTTGTAGAATTTATGCTGATGATTTCACCTCTTCGTCATAATAACTGAGCCCCCTCCTCCCACGCACAGCACATAAATCATCGAAATGAGTTTAATGTCATATCGATACCGACTACGCATTAACATACTGTCATTCTCTGCTCTACCGCTGGTTGACAGATATTACAGCATGGATGTGAACGACACTTGAATTTTCTCTGCAAAACCGAATCGCTCCAAGTCTTACAAGCGACAATGAAGTCTGTATTGACAAAATCTACTTACCAATGGTAAAATATCTTAAATCAGACACAAGTAGTGTTCGCTGCACGGATTAGTCGTGCTGGCAGATCGTGGTGAAGATTTGCGTGTATTCCCACACTAAAGCCAGGCAGACGCTGACTTTGGGCGGTTTTCTTCTGAGCCTTCCGCTGCCGATGATAGAGCAGGAACCAGTGACACTAGAATGAGCAATGCTGACTTTAGCGGCCAGTCAGATGCGAGAACGCATCCCTTTGTTGAGCCAATTAGGACGTGCTGTGTCGGAGAGAGCCTGATCTGATTAGATACTCGTGGAGCGAACAGTTTTATTAGTGGAAACCAGACACCTATCTTGATTAGCGGGTTTGTTTACAGCCGAACTCCAGCATGATTCGGCCGATGACAGAATAATGGTGTTAGTTTTCCCAAATATCTCCAGCATTTGACTCAGCTGACGTCTGTGAGCACCGGGCCAGTCACTTAGGTGGAAATGATCGGAGGTGATATCAGAACAGGTATTACCCAGTTGACTGTCAGCCAAATGTAAACAAACATGGGAAAGATTGTGACACAGCCAGTCATAACACCATTGTTACAGTGTCGTTAAACATTGTGACAGGCTGAGTCATTGGCCAGGTTAAATGGGTCATGACTTAACATGAATAAACCGTCTCTTAGACATTTACTGCTGTATATCAACATGATTGGGAATGACGTCGGAATAGAGTGAGTCAGACATACTCCAGGCTGCCTCTACCTCACGGTGTCAGCGGAGGGATGCGAGGGAGAGCAGACTATGCGTAACGCTCAAGTAAATAAGCCAGTCACCTCTCAACTTGATGCACAAAAATTGCAGGACTCCCATTCAGAATCAAAATTACTGACATGATAAAATGTAAGGCGCTACAACACAGCATTTCAACACTTCATCAGTGGCTACAGGCATCATGGTGACTGGGTGGAGATGTTTGGTTCTGTTGTGATACGGACGTACCTTCGTCGTGTCTCTGTGGAATGGAGTCTGCCTCTTTCACCGCCAATCTCTCAAGATGAATGACCTAACGACTCGCACTGGATCTCTGACACTATCTGCTATCTCCCTCGTTCGACAGTCGCCTGCGATATGATCATGGGAATGTAAGCACAAACGTAAACACCCTCCGCAATGATTCGGTGCACTGACTGTACGCCTGATCAAACAGCATTTACACGGCTTCCAATGTACCTACACCGGTTTAGATTTTCAACGTCTCAGACACAAATCTTAAAAGGGAATTGGGTCAAGAAGCTATTAAGCCGAAGTGAAGGCGGAGCAGCGACCCTCCAAACTTCAGTTATTGACTGACAATGCAATTAATCTGACTCCGCTCTCCTTATGGCTTGTTACCCATCAAACAAATATAGGTGCATCGTTTACTGTAGCGGCATTGGCATCCAATATGACATGAAACAATGTGGTGTTTATTAGCAGCTAGTTCACTGGCCAGTTACCTGACCTCTAAGCAGTACGTACACATACTAGGAAAGTAAGTGTTTAGTTATAGCTTGCAATATCTGGTGTAGAGCCGGAGAAGGTGAACTGTATAGACTACATCTGTGGGATAATTGCCTCTTCAATAAAATAACAGTTTGATGAAATGTGTTGGGTAAGAGATGCTAGCTGGAACAGTGTACATATATAAGTCAGCAGTGGCCGTGTGGATGGAAACAACAATATTTTATTGTACACAAGTCTCTATATTGCATGACTTCTACCGCTTCCAATTTGTTACTTTTCTCCATGCTCTCACTGGTGAATGGGGAGCCACCCCCCCAAAACAACAAAAAAAAAAAAAAAAAACAAAAAAAAAAAAAAAAAAAAAAAAAAAA
>ERZ1740065.2065-NODE-2065-length-12417-cov-10.708542_pt1 | contig 12417 bp, 8 predicted proteins | sample MGYA00581738_ERZ1740065 | MGnify/ENA primary metagenome ERZ1740065 (study PRJEB43018, sample SAMN04849749) | marine metagenome | isolation source: floating plastic debris | place: Pacific Ocean | collected 2008-09-01 | study: EMG produced TPA metagenomics... | reverse complement strand
TTTGACAAACTGAGCTGCTCCTCTGACTGGAGGTGTCGGCAGCATACATAAATGACTCATAACTTTGCCATATATGGTAACAGGAAAGTAGGTGTGGTGCCATCCAAAACATCTTGTGAGAGCCACATGACGCTAGTCACTGAATCATGCGCTGTCACATGTTTTCGCAATGCGCTGACTTTTGCAAGCATAATACATAAGATAATACGAACGTATAATAAGATAGAATAGTAATAAGTGGTGCAGTATATGATATGATATGTTACAACGATGGATTCATACTGAAGCACTGAAATTCGTGCAAGAGTGCGTATGTACGCTTATGAAGAACCATGGTAATTTGAGTGAAGCTAGCATGGTTCATACCATTCAATCGATGCAGAATTAAAATCGTTTTAAAATGTGGCTAAAAGTGTATCATATTCGCATTCACCTATTGCTATTATTGCAGTCGAAGTGATGTGAACCGCCAGTCTGGTAAAAGCATTTATGTCCGCATCACCAGGTTCCAAGGAGTTGTCATATCATGTAGTATAACCGGAAATTGATAGAGGTTCCACTCCCCAATACTAACCCACGACAGCCGAACTTTCGACACCTCGCTCGTTCGAGTTGTTCCATCCTAGTAGGGTGTGCAGGAATGGTGAGAGAAATTGCACTTGCAGTAGAGAGCGCTTGTGAAACGACTGCTGAAGGTAATTTGTAAGTATACTGTTGCGAATTTAACCATTGCAAAATGTGCTGTTCATGCCCAGTTCACGCTGTCGTTTTGCTGGCCAATACTATTTCATAATCAAATTCCATTGCTTGCATCACATGTATCACTCCTCAGTGTTCGTCAGCTGTCAATTTGTCAGCAGTATGCTTATATGTATTTATTTAACTTCTAAACAGCCTTCTATGACATAGTTTTGGTGGTTGTGGTATAACCTTTTCGTTGCTGAATGAATGACTGCCATGCGCCCTGACGTATGACAGAATTGTAGAATGTAAAACAGCACGTTTACTAAAGCATATAACGAGTAGTTAGGAATTTTCTCCGACGATAAGTTTACGGCAAGGAACTTATATACTAACTTGATTGGTTTACGGTATCTCGCCGTAAACTGATTGGACAAACCTATTTCCTCGTACGAGCGAATCATCAATGTTGCAACACCGAATTAGGCCTCACTTGCACAACCAATGAGAAGCAAAGCTCCAATCTAAAAGTAGATAATGGCTGCTATAGTGACCATAGTTCAGTCGACCCTTCACTTGGAAGTGCATGCATGTGGAGTGCTGTTTTTACTCTAGATTCCTATTTAGTTATGTTTACTGTCTCAGAACTGGTGAGTGTGTACTCTATGCTGATTCTATTCTGCTGTGATTTCTTTTGTGGATGTTATGAGAGGAAATTTATTTGTGCGTTTAATGTTTCACATTCAGCTCTTTGTTTCAGCTAGAAGGCCTGCCGTCTGCGAAGATGGATGATGAGATGATTACCATACCAGTAACGGAATACGAAAGCCTACGAAGTTGTGTGATGCTCCATGACAAGATTCCGCTCATTAGAGACTTGAATAGGTTGTTACAAGAGAAAAGCCAGGATGTGGACCGCTACAAAGAGAAATACGAGCAATCACAATCCGTTCTGGAAAGGACACAAAAGCAGCTAGACAAATACCTAATCGACCAAGAGACCACTTCACTGTCCATGAGATCTGTAGGTTCTCGGTCTGGGATTAATATAAGGATAAAGACTCCTACGCCAGTCAGCCGTAGTACTAAAGACAGTAGTAACGATGACTTGATCATCACAGACAGAGCTATGGACAATCCTCCAGTAGAACATGATGAAACAGCTTCGCTGCCAGGTCAGCCTCCTCGCCCTCGGAATAACAAGGATAGTCTTAAGTCTTTGCCAGCTCATCTAGCCACTATTACAAGTCCCGGCATGTCAGCTAACTTACTAAAGAAACTAGTCCAAGAAAATCTCAAACTGCGGAAGCTGGTAGAAAGCAAAGGCAAAATACCCACGGTAAGAGCGGGTTGTTCTAGTAACTATCACTCGACAGCTAATAAGCATTATAAGCCATTGTTAACTATCTTGAGTGAAGAGAGTAAAAGCGAAAGCATAATAAACCTGCATTTGTACTTGCAGTACCCAGCCGAAGCTGAGAATGTCATAAGCGAGTTGAAGTTGAAGCTCAGCCGGCAAGAGAAGCTGATCAGTGAGCTAAAAATTAGGCTGGCCGTGGACGGCAACGGCAAGAACTTAGACGATTCGTCTCTAGTCATCGACGAAAACGCCGAGCTGAGAAAGAAGGTGTGTATATACAGTCGACACCTTGGCGACTGTCGTGATATTGCCAGCAAACGGTATTTCTAAACGGCGCTGACTCGTCGCAGGTGGCAGACCTTGAGAAGACGAGAGAGATGGTTCATCTCACCCAGGAGGCTTTAGGCAACCAGTTGAAGCAGTTGACTCTGGAGAAACAACAGAAAGAAGCGTTACTCAACCAGTACCAACAATTCCAGGTGAGTCATCAGCGCCGGCGAGGCAGTCTCCTCTACGAGTTCATCTACTGCATTCTCATCGTTTTCTCACTTTGTTACAGTCTTCGTTTGAGGAGGAGAACAGTAAGAAGATTGTTTCATTAGAAAAGCAGCTATCCGATGTCAAGAACGCTGCCACAAGCCAGGTAAGCTGAAATATTACTTCCTGCCACATAACGATCAGCTGATTCAGGCAGCTGCAGCAGGGAAGTCAGCCAGCTGGTACAGTGCCACTTCCTCGTTGGATGTATTGTACTGTGATTGGCTGTGTACTGCCCACTGTACGGTTGAGCCATGAGATCAGTGTGAGAGATCGTTACAGTAATCCCACTGGATTTTTTCAGTTGCAAACAGTACAGCTCGAGTTGGCGCGTAGCCAGCAGCGGATGGAACATGCCGAGCTGGAGAGGGACGTGTACCAGCAGAACTATCAGTCTCTGTGCACCCAAGTAAGTATATCCGTGCCGCACTCTCTACTCATGATCTGACTGAGAAATAGCCTTAGTGGTGCTGGTACTGGACTCCGCCTTGCATTTCCTGGTTCTCCTGGTTCGCACGGCTTACGGTGTCCATTCACACGGATTATGTATCAGCCTGTCCCAGCAGTGCGACCAAGTGTCACGCTGGCATTCATTACCATCACCCATCGGGTTATTAATGGCACGCATTCACACTTACACACGCACTAATGACGTATTTCCTCATTCTTTAGATTCAAAGACAGCAGCCGCAGGCACAGACGTACATACCTCCTCTGTCCATGCCTGTCAGCAGTAGACATACTACGGACACACCTTACTCACAGACTCCTCTTCATCACAATCAGCCACAATCAGTTCAGTCTGTAATCGGTACGAGGCTTCAACTATCTAACAATCAGTCAGAACCACCACTGCCTCCCAGGATGGTGCGATCGTGTTCCGCTCAACCCACCACGCCACCTACTCCAGAGCCGAGGGAGAGGCGTACATTTAAGTGTCCCAAGTGTGAGACTATCTTCAACGCTCTTCAACACTACAGGGATCACATAAAGCTCTGCTTGAAAACAACATGAGCCGTTTTCTCATTTTTTTCACCATTTTTTGTAATTTATTTTTTGTACGTTTTCACCATAAATTGATTCGCTACACATGAGTCACTCGGTCTTTGTGTCGATAATGTTGGCTAGAAGTGCAGCGACGACGAATGACGATGAAGTCAGAGAGAAGAGCATCACATAGCCGAGCCCCAGTTGACAGTTGATTCTCTCAAATACGTCCAGCAGCACACCGCTGAAAGGTGCTGCCAATATCTGTGGCAGCACGAGTGCCTACAGGGTGAAGGCAATGGATTATACGGGTCAAAGCTTGAAGAAGGCGATTATCAACAGGAGGGAGCCGCCATATTGGTGAATTGTAACTGCACCACTCAAACAGTCACTGCTCCCCTCACACAGCACTCATGGTCACGAATTTTCTCGTATCAAAGACTGTCAACCCATGGCGTTGCAACACCCAAGCTCCACATATCCCAGATCCTCACTTTAGTGAGCAATTCTTACCAAGTTCCATATAGCAATGTCCTTTGCTTTATCATGATGAGATGTGAGGATGTCAAGAAGAAGCGCAAAATCAACAGCCAGGTATATACCATATCCACTGCCTGCAATAGCGTTACATCAGGTGTGTCACACTTGCTTAGCCCATCATATTCTCTCAAGAAATGGTGAAGGATGCCACAGCCATAGCTATAGACTAAATTATTTGTTCTCTTCTTTGGTCATATGTCACAACCTCGGTCAAAGGCGCCGCTTATTTTCCTCTTCCTACGCCAGTACACACGCACTCACAATCTATCTAGGTAAAAGGAACCCCTGTTGCTCTAATGGATATAGCAGGTCTCATTTCACGCTGTGGAAGGGAATTCCCACTAAAACTTCCTCCTTGGAAAGTGGTCAATAAGCAATTGATTTTCATGGCTATACTCACCGCTAACAAGAAGAAAGGTGAGAGCCAGGTAATACGAGTCATGTCCACCTCGGATGAGGCACAACAGTGCTGTAGACGACCCCATCAAGCAACCTGCAAGCATATGTTGGCACTCAGCTGTTGTAGCAGTTAGCTACAATTCGAGTGAGAGAGAGAAAGAGAGATATATATATATATAGAGAGGGGAGGAGAGAGATATATAGAGAGGGGAGGAGAGAGATGTATAGAGAGGGGAGGAGAGAGATGTATAGAGAGGAGAGGAGAAAGAGAGAGAGATGCATATATGTATAAATATATAGCGGCTTTCGTGATTCTCCTGTCGTTTCGCTCGCGTGTGTCTGCATGCTCATGCTTTTTTGGCTGGCTTAGGCTTTCTAGCAATTGCTAGCAAACTCCCGATAAAGGGGTTCCTAGGCGGCAGTTAGTGATTCCCCACCCCCCCACCAGGTCAAGTCTATGGGTGAATGACAGATGGCAGTGTATGCAAACCTGTGTAGTAAAGAAGGGTGTTGCTGTGCCAGTGTGCTGGACTCTAGCTGGCTATGGGAGTGTTAGCTGTTTTGTTTTCTGGCTGTGGGTCTTGGTGGGGTTGAGCTTGGTGGCTATGTACATAGTAAGCTTGACTCAGTGTCATTAGTTTTGGTGACACTCCAGGCAACCAGTAGGGTTGCCTCTTCCCTCTGCACTAGGATTTTCTCACTTTTCTATTATGCTGCTACAGGATACATGGTTTCCAGGTTACTAGTAAGACATACACTGCGGGGTTATGGTTACTTAGTTTTACCATCTCATACCTTTTATTGATATCGTACAATAACACTTACTTTATTTCATGTTACTTATCTGCCTTGCAGTCTATCAGTGAGTAAATTTGTATTACCCTTCTTCAAGCTGAGCATAATGACAGGGGAATCACAAAAGCCATATATAGCTGTAGAGAGAGGGGGTGAGAGAGTAGGGTGAGAGAGTAGGGAAAGGTAGGAGAGGGTAAAAGGAGCTAGATTAAGTTTGAGTGCACATGCACCTGTCACTACATGCCGACAATACCATGCTAGCAGGTAAGTGGACATGCAGACAGCCAGTATGCCTTGTTAGGGAAGTAGAGGTTACGCAAAAGTTGCAGCCTGCAGAGCTCCACGAGCACTAGCAACCCAAACGCAGCAGCAGTGCATGTGGTGTCTAGGAGATAACACAAAGCCTGTGTCAAACTGACAGAACGAGGATGTTGGACGTCAAGGTAATTAGATAAAGGAATGAAACATGATGCCCACAAAGCCAGATGTATGAGTGCTATCAGTGAAGAGTTGGAGAATGAGTTTGTTGTTGATAGGAGAATAAGAGATGATAGATCCGCTGTCAAACTCCGACCAACGAAGTAATAGAGCAGCCGTCACAACTTGATCTCATTGACTCTATTCTCCAGTCATGGCAGTGATGGATACATCCATCTTCGACTGATTTACAACCGGGGATAATAAAATATTCTAGGTAAAATTTGTGTAAACGTATGATTCTCTTGGCTAGTCTCTGACGTCTATACAACATCTTACAGCAAGCAATGGAAGTGGATGCGCTATAGGACTGCCAAAAATGATAATTAGTATATAAACCGTTGGGTTGCTTATTGGACACAGGCATACAGGAAGTTGGATTGGGAGATCAGCTGGCTTGCTATTCGAGAGGCAAGACAGTCTATTTATACGAGTTCCTGTCTGTAGATGGCAGAAAAGTTTTTTCATTTCATGTAAAATTTGTTTACAAACTATATGAATTCTGTAGCAGGTAACTTTTTATATTCATTATGATGCAACAACATAGCTATGAATATCCAAGGGTATGCGACATTTTGAGGAGAATCAAACTTCATTTTCATACAGTGTCAAAATCCTGTCAGAAGCACAACAGGTTTGCTTTCAACTTTGATAGAATTCTGCCTTTGGATATAGCATCACTTACACTACACTTACACTTATCACTTACACTTCACTTACATGCTGAGACGAGAAGGTATTTCCTCTTCCCGAGCCTGTCTGAGATAGCTCCAAATATGATTGAACTGGAAACAGGCACATGAATCAAGTGATATCACCAAGAAGCTTAGATTTGGACCCATTTGTTTGTGAAGCGCGAGGTATGTAGAGTTATAGCTTCAGGTTCATGCATAGTAGTTGGTATTTTCCAATTTCACATTGGAAATTGAGGGTTTCAGATAACTTATGCGTGTTCTTCTTCAAATATGCATATAAAATGGCGCTACAAAATCTGTACACTCTTTTTTTGTTCTCTAGTCTCCTCTCTGAAGCCGGCTCCCATTGGCTGATTCGATTCAGCTCAGGTCAAAGGTGTGCAGTCACGCTCCTGTGATTCGACGGAGGAATGAGGAAACAGGTCAAGGTGATTTGGCTTATCATCGGCTATCAGCCAGCAGCGTAATTGCCTTTACACAAGTACAGTAAGCAGTGGAATTGTGCCTGTAAGCAGAGCTATGCCAGTGACTCTAACCTTGCAGATGCGCTCATCAATGTCAGATCTATCAGCAAATAACATCCACCATTCAAAAGTTGCATCAATTTTGGTTAGAATGAAGGCTAGCATTCATTACCTAACAGTGACACATACATGTACTGCACAAGGCTGCGAATGCTCATATATCCAGAGATGTCTGGAGAGGTAGAGGAGCAATGAAAGGCGGAGGGAGGCGGAAGGAGGCAGAGGGAGGCGGAAGGAGGTGGAGGGAGGCGGAAGGAGGAGGAAGGAGGTGGAGGGAGGTGGAAGGAGGAGGAGGGAGGAGGAGGCAGGGGGAGGGAGGCGGAGGGAGGTGGAAAGAGGTGGGGGAGTCTGTGGGAGGTGTTGGGAGGTGGAAGGAAGTGGAGTGGATGCAGTGGGATATAGAGAGGCCGCGGGAGGCAGCATGATTGGTGCTGCAATGGATAACTTACCATGAAGCAGCAGAGATGATGAGTGGGATGAGTATAACAGCAATGGCTGTCTCTACAGACCAACAGTAGGGCACTTCAACCATATCTGACAGCCAGTACTGTAGAAACCTACACACAAAGCATTGCCAAAACTGAGAGAGGGAGAAAGACCGAGAGAGGAAGGGGAGGAAGAGAGCGCTGGGAGGGAGAGAGCGCTGGGAGGGAGAGGGCGAGGAGAGGGACAGAGCGAGAGGAAGGAGAGAGTGAGAGGAGGGACAGAGCGATAGGAGGGACAGAGCGAGGGGAAGAAGAGAGAGAGGGGAGGGAGAGAGTGAGGGGATGGATAGAGCAGTGGGCAGGGATAGAGAGATAAGTATATAGTATAGTATACAAAGCCTACATTGCTTTCACCATGATAACTACGCATGTGTATATTGGTAACAAGTCAGCAGACCAGTTTACGGGTCAAAGGAAGACCAGTGTCGGGCAGTATGCACGAAATCAACCAATGGAAATGGTAGCTCGCTGTCATCCCTGTTTAGCTCCCACTCCCAGTACTATGTAAATATCTCAGCAATGAATGTATGATTAGGAAGGCAATACAATGCTATATACACATGTAAATAGTGACAACTCCCTGCTGAATCATGAACTTTGTTCCAAACAGCCATCGGAAACTTTTATCTATGGAAGGAAATGAATCACAGACTCATTGACTGAGGGAGCGGCACTGATGTCACTAGTGATATGGCGTGGGCTGCAGCTCACCGGAGAATGATTCTAACAGATTGGTTAGACAGCCCTCATGTTCCCACCCTGCAATGAATGACATGGAATGAGGAAGTGGCCTATGGGATGAGGGAATGCTGTCGGCATTAATCGCTGACCAATGAATCGCATCGTAATGTTTGGAAATACGCCAATAAAATCTCTATTGTGTATGATCACTCGGCCGCTACGTAAGTACGAGTGGGCTAGACATACATACGTCAAATCAGTCGATACCGTTGAAAATACAACTAATCAGCTCCTATACTGAGCTCCAGCTACAACTGCTCTCTGATGGTCTTCATACACCCATAAGAGTGTATATATGATAATACAATACAATATAAGACAACAGTATAATAATGATAATAATAACAATAATAATAATAACAATAATAATAATAACAATAATAATAATAACAATGATAATAATCTAAAGAGCAATGAACTAATAAGCAATGACACTGTACACTGGCTGCACATGTATGACACATACCATAATTTATATGGATGCATCAAAATGAGTCATATGAGTCGTAATAACGAATCAGCCAGCATGCGGTCATGAGTAAATGTATATAATATATAAATACATTGATATATAATGTATACAATATATTGACTACAGTGTATATTGAAACCAGTGTAGCGGTGAACTCACCTAAGATTCCATTGTTTGGAAGGGGGCGGTGTTCATCATCCGCACACACGAGAGTGACAGAGACACAGGCTAGGAGCAGGAGGCTGATAGTGCCGTACACTCCACATGTGCCAAGCCCCTGAACAACGAAGCGACGCGATATAGAGCTGGCAGACAGACAGGTATACCACATCATTGATTACGTACCTGCGTGGAGAGGCCGAGAGAGGCGCCAGCTATATTACCCAGCAGCATGATGCCACCCATCACCCCGGAGCTGATACCTGCAAACCATGTCAACCCATCATTTTACCTTCTGGCTCGAGTCCAAACTAATGAGCTATTGGTTCCCTACTAGAGTCAACTCTCAACCCTAATATGAGTCGACATAAGTTACTGATTGCTGTCACTTTACACAATGAACTGCTCAGGTTCAGCCATCAGCACCCATCAATTTAACCTCTATCAAATTTTGAAGGTCATCCATAGGTTATCTTCTCACCCCTTGTGGACATGAATGCAGCAAATAGCCACTGCTGTAGAGTGAGTGTGCCCTGGCAGTAGCAGTAGCAGTTGAGTATTTCCATCCATCAATAAAATTGAATTCATTTTGTTAGAGGTTCAGACGCAGTTTTCATGTTATGTGACATGTATATTATTACATATAATTTTAATATCACGTTATATTATATTTTTTATACATTATTATAAAGTGCATTCGGTTAGGCGCAGTTGGGGAATTTTTTTAAATTAATTTTATTTCTTATTCTCTCCTTAGACGCGGAAATACAGCAGTTAGACTTACCGCGCTGGGTGGAGCTCGTGTGTTTGGCTATGAGCGCATTGTACGGAACGGTGACGCCAGCATACGATACTATTGATATCAAGTAATATAGTATAAACATACCTGCAAAATCGTAGCTACGTGAGATTAACGATAATCAAAGTGATGGTATTTGATGTGTAGATTTGCTTCACATTGAACCATTCACTCAAACAATATCTATCACTCCTTCATGAAACGGTAGTTATTTTAGTGGGGAAAGGGAAACGGTATAGCGTACCCAAATACCCGGATGTTTGGGTGCCGTGGCTACCGCGGAACAGTAGTAGGAGTTTCGAATGTTCATCAGCTTGTTTCTCTTCCTCAGCAGAGGATGGAGTCAGTTGTTCATAGGGTCGACATCGTCTGGCGGTTAGGTTCCTCCAGCACTGCCAAAAGGAAGTGGAAACAAGTATTTTGTCTGACAAAAAATCTATCCGCTCCATTGATTAGTCTTCTGCGGAAAGAGGTAATACTTCCTCTATTGCTGTTTGTAGCAATATTTAATACTTAGCTGTGATCTCGAAAGTTAAGGAGATTTCATTGCGAGAAGCACGATTCTATCTCAGCAAAAATTCCTCTCCTGGAGCTCATGTCTATTCTGCATACTTACTATACATCCAACAGTTAGCATACTTACTAGTAAGTGTAAATCAAAGTACATCAAACTTAAATCATTCATACGCTTGTGTAAGTAGATAGTGAAAGTCATCGTTGTATTCAGCTGACATACCTGGTAGCCTAATAAATGAATGTTTCCATCAGCTGCTCTGCCACACAGATATGATAAACTAAGATTCGTATTGTCACGGGACACAGAGGGGAAAGCATCCTTGTTGGCTATCTTATCTATGTTGGCTTCTGGATCACCCTTGAATGGCTGCCAAAATATCTGATACCATAAGGACAGTGGGGAGAACTAGAGGGGATGCAATTCCTGTAAGAAAACCCCAGTCATGGCTAGAGGAAGTGGCTGGTCACAATCTACACCACGAATAATTTCAGCATCAGATAGCTTCTGCTTTCATCTGCGTGTGGCAATCATAGCAGCTGACAGCTAGAGTGTCATAAATGAATCGAATTTTTCCTTGTTTCAGTGGAGCCATACTTCAGACTGACTATCTAAGATAATCAGCTTGACACCACTATCAAAGTCTTTGCATGACAATAGGGTTGATACCAGCAGGCCGCTAGAGTTTCATTTTACTAATAAATAAATGAAACTAAAAAATATAAACAGAAATAAAACGCCAATTTAGACTCTGATTGGCTAGCGGGGTGGCTGCTTATTTCATCTTTGTCTGAGGAAATTTTGCTTCCTTTGATCAAAGATTCAGGACATCCTGATTGTCCAGGATCTACGATTTTATAGAGGGTTTGATTCAGATCCTATCTCGTTCACAAACATGACCTTTTTACGAACTCTGCATCCTGAAAATGCAACCAGGTAACGGTTTACCTTAACTGAATATGGATAAGAGATAAGTGAAATAAAATGAGCATAAAATCTATTGCGTAAGGAAATAATATGATTGACCTCTCCACGACCTCTAAATACACACGCCCCACAGTTGCACCTGTTGTCACAGTTTCTAAAAATAGTTCATAAAAGTGATAGTAGATAGATGTACCCCAATATCTGTGGTTCATAAATGGCGGGAAAAAATGGCTACTGGTGAAAATCTATAGGATAGATTTTCACCAGTAGCCATTTTTATAAGCTGTGTAATGGCTGTCATCAGAATACGACACCAATAGCTGGCGGCGTCCCGTGATTTTCACCCGTAGCCATTTTTATTTGTACTGTATCTAGGTCAGGGTAGGTAGACTAAGCATGAAACACACTGAGATGACAGCGCCTCACCTCAGTATGTGACTTTTCCGCCTGTGAATGTGACATTGATTTATGACGTGTAACAATCTGCGGACTGCTCAGCGCCATTCCCATAAGGCTAAAACTAAGATGTTGTCGATGAAACCACATCTACTTACTTACTTACATGTTGCATACGTAAGTATATACACGCGTGTATATATACAGCCGCCGGTACGGACAGCGGACATGTTATGTCACATACTGTGTCAATACACAATGCATACAACTATTGTAATTTTAAAATTAGCTGATATGAAAGAAAACAATGACATCTAGTATCAATCAAGTGATAACATGATGAAAGGGATAATTTACCGGCTGTACCAGACAGTTCAATGATGTCTGTTTCTATGACAACCGCGTCAGCTAACAGGGCGCAGTAATGGAATGGCCTGCTCTCATCCTGGTTTTGGTGCCATCATCTCAATTCTGATTGATTTGGAAGAAGACAGACGTTAAAGTTGCTATTAACAGCTGTTTTACTGAGAAAAGAGAACTTTTTAGGTTGAAAATTATTACCCAATGAATACAGTCAAATAGCTGCAGAGTCACTTCTGCTGGCATCCACACCAACAAAAATTCAGAAAAACATTGTGACAAAACCCAAAATGTCTAGTATTGGATGCATACAAAACAAATTTTGCCAATGAAAATTTGTGTAGCACTGGAGTTGGTGGCATGAAAGGGGTGCAGCGGATGTAGTTACTGATGACAGGAGGAACTTCAGTAATGTGAAGAGGATCAGATCAGGAGAGAGGGAGGGATGAAGGGAGATGGAATGGGGAGAGAGAGAGTGAAGGAAGAGGAGGAAATGGAGAGAGAGGGGAAGGAGGAGGGTAGAGGGAGAAAGAGGAGGAGGTGTAAGAGGGAGAAGGAGAGTGAGGGGA
>ERZ1740065.2064-NODE-2064-length-12419-cov-11.353526_pt1 | contig 12419 bp, 11 predicted proteins | sample MGYA00581738_ERZ1740065 | MGnify/ENA primary metagenome ERZ1740065 (study PRJEB43018, sample SAMN04849749) | marine metagenome | isolation source: floating plastic debris | place: Pacific Ocean | collected 2008-09-01 | study: EMG produced TPA metagenomics... | reverse complement strand
CCCTCTCCCCCTCTCCCTCCCCCCCTCACTCCCCCTCTCTCTCCCTCTCTCTTCTCTCCCTCTCTCTTCTCTCCCCCTCTCTTCTCTCCCCCACTCTTCCCTCCCTCACTCTTCCCTCTCCCCCTTCCCCCTCTCACTCTTCCCTTCCTTCTACTGCTCCCCTCGTCCTTTCTACACATTCCGTCCCCTTCTACTCCTCCCCCACTTTTTCTACCCCTCCCTCTGCCCACAGAACTGGTTCTCCATATTTACATGTGTTTCACGCATTTATTATCCTCACATCTATTCATCGATTTTCTGCTCGCTCTCCATACTTCTGTTTGATACCATTTATTCGTCAGCAGGTCTGCCACACTATTAGTTTCAAAAATCAATTCCTAATTTTCATTCTTTGTGCCGAATGAATTATTCAACCCATTGCTCTTACTGCTATTGACTGTTATTTGCGATACCGATGTCCATGGGACAGGTAAGAAAAGGTGAGTGCTGCTTCTGTCATTCTCCTGTCCGTGCCCCAAATCTCACCAGGTAATAAAACCTCCCTTGGCATTGCAGGATGAAGGCAATCGTCACCATGTGGCTGGCTGTTTTCGGTTTGTGTCTCCAGTCTCCATGTGAGTCTCTACACACTAACCCATACTCTAATACATACTTATTCCTTATTTCATAGCCGCTCTCTACGTCTGCTCGGACGTGCTAGCCTTGGACTCGCGTATGGTGAGTGAATTTCTATGTCTATGTATGTGTGTGTATGTATACCCCTTCCTTCATGTTTATGTAAGTTTGTCTGCCTTTATGTTTGTACCATAGATGTAGTATAGGAGAACTAGACATACGCGGTATAGAGAATCCTCTGGGCTGTGTCCCTAACAATTGTAGTACAGCCAAGTGACGGTACGTCTCGATATTAGTAAAGCCAAGAGACACCGCATTCTATGTCTCTGTTTCTGCATTTTGTGTGACTGAATTTATCAAGACACGATTTGCGGTTTTATTGTGTCTCTTCTTTCTATATGACTCTAAGGTACATGCAGGTGTAACTATTTCAGGATCTGGATGCTGTTGGAGCCAACATCGCTTATGACGATGGTTTGACAGTTGAAGATGGTTTCGAGTACTCAGACGTAGCGGAGCCCGATGGCGATCAGCGTGAACGTAGGATGAGACGGGTATGTTACCCACCCTTACCGCCATGATTGATTAGTGATTCTGGTACCATGGTTTCTGTGCTAATACTCTATGTGGTTACTCGTAAATACATCCTGATTCAATACCCTACCTCCGGTAAACACGGTAAACTCACACCCAGAATTCAATACGCATCACCCTGTCTGACGCCATTTATTTGGTATCATTAACCTTCTATGTCCACAACAAACATTATATATGTCAAGGTTGTTGACAGTTGACACTCATCACATGGTAATTCAGCATCTGTAGATAAATGTATATCACTCTATGTGTTATTGATTTACTGCTGGCTGGTGTATCTATATACTCTATATATTTGATGAATGTCACGCAGTAATTATGTAATTACTCTCATATGTCCTACTGTCATGTTTAACTAGCCCAACTTGAGAGCCAAGCATCTGATTGGCCGCTCATTTAGAAGCCGTCCTATCAGTGCTGAGTATATCTAGCAGCTATTCCATTTCCACACAGGCTCTGGCCAGCAGCCTCAGCAACTCGACTCAGTTTTTTGTTGATCGATCTGCCGAGGGGACTGAGCTGTCTGTCGGCGACGTGATTACAGTTACCGTGGAGATCGTCCTGCCTCCCGAAGAGATGACTAACATGCTCATAGAGGTCAGAGTTCATTGATGAAACCAAAACTTATCCCCCCCCCCTGTGTTGCTATTACCAGTGGTTCATGCTGACACTGTGTGTAGATCTTTGTGCCGGAGAATGATACAATGGGTTTGGTTATCGGTTCCGCCACCGTGAGCCTGGGTAAATGTATTCAGCTACCATCAGACCTCACAGAAACCTCCATTAACAGTGACGCGGTGAAGACTACTCGAGACGGCGTGTCACACGTAAGTCCGCAGTCACTGTCAGTTAGTTACCTATTTCCTCATCGCTCACCGCCTCGCCTCCGTACAGATGGACAGCGTACTGTTCGACCTTGGCTACATCTCGGTGGAGGAAACTTCGTGCAGCACTGGACCAGCCGTAGAGGATTTCACCATCCTTCTCACATACGACCTGGTCGCGTCTGGCTCGATGGACGTCAGCGAGACTGGTAATGAGTTCAGGTCAGTATATCGGCTATAATCAGCTTATATGCTACTGTAATCCTAGTAATAACTCCATAAAGAAACTGTGGGGGCCGATGAGGTTCGGTAATGCACTTGGAGTTGTTTTCTTCCTCATTCAGGGTGACTAGTACATACATACCTGAGTGTAAACTGATCTGATTTAAATGTAGGGAACATGAACAAGTGCAAGAAATATATTTAATTTGGTAAAAAATCCAGAAAAAGCCCAGAAGCCTCAGAATTTCCTTTAAGCGGTCTCTTAAACAGTTTTCCCTAGTATTTTCCCACCGATGAGTATTTTGGGGTGGTAGTGCTGTAATGAACAGTAATGGTCACATGACATAATCCCAGCCAATAAAATCAAGATATGTCACTAGCGCCTCTCTCATATCACACTTGGCTGCCATATTATAATTGCTATAGCTTGTGATAGTTGGTAACTGTGTGTTGTAGAGTTGGCTGTGGAGTGGAGTACAAGAACAGCAGCAGGATTTGGGTCATGTCTAACAAATACAACATCACATTTGATTCAGCAAGCCTCGTAATTATCTCCCCTGTACCCTTCAATAATCTCATATGATGACGCTATTAACAGCTGTCACGTCTACATGTAGGAGAATAGCGACAGATCTCCAGAGTTTGAGCTCAATGGACCCGAGTCAATCCAGGTCGCCCATGTTGATACTTATACTCTCAACATGTACATACCTCACCCTTATACCGAGGTAAGTAGGCAGGAGTAGGTAGTTACAAAATCTATCTATTCAATCTTTAATCGCGCGGTCCTATCTCTCACACATTCAGCTGACAGTAGAGATGTTCGTGCAGTCTAACGACACGTCTGACACACCCATCACCCCTGACATGCTGTCACTGTCACGTGCTCGGATCACTAAGTTCGGCTCCAACTACCAATACGTCTACGAGCCAGTCATAACGACTGACATCACTGTCAGCGAGTCGGGACTGACCAATGAGCAGATAGTCATCTCTCTCGGCGGTCTCATCAACTCCGGCAATGGTAGACTGTGATCACACCTCTCCACAGGCTGGGAGTGAGGGGGCGTAATTCATACTCAGTCGTCTAACAAATGTACCACTGTCCTAGAATGCATTCATTCAGTATCGGTAATAAGTTAATCGTTGGAGTTGTCTTCCTTCTTCAACAGGAAATTCTTCCATTGGTAATTTGAGAGATAAGAAACTAATGAGATCACAGAAGTTTTATCAGCGGCTTATTCTCTGTTACGAAAACTGACTAAGCAGATGTCGTTCTATAATTTCACAGGTTTACGGTATGCATTATATCAGTGTGAGCTCAGCAGAAGATCACGGTAAGATGTATTGTAGGTACAGACCGGACCTCTGCCTCCAGGGTCGACAGCGATCTGATAGCAGTCGAGATCCTCGTCAACATCCCCAGTGATAGTTCGCTCATCAATCAAGATGTCTACTTTGGCGTCGCCGTTCAGATTGGAGACTCTATGATTTGGGTTGCTGATGTGCCATTCAACATAACTGCTGAGTTGGATACGCCAATGGTAAGAGACTCCGCCCCCATATGGTAGGCTGTAAGATGCTCCGCCTCCATATGGTAGGCTGTAAGAGGCTCCGTCCTCTCATATCAGTAGTCTGTCTGTCTGTGCCTGTCATAGAATGGTCCCAAGGTCATGTTCATAGGCCATTGGTGTTGCACAGTACTGTGGTAGTATAATGGTGCTAGTGTTCTAAAGAATATATGTGCATGTACATGTAGTACTGTTAGTGTGATGAGGTGGTAGCGATTCTAATAATGGTCAATTGCAGTCTGATGCATCAGATAGCTACCCAGAATTCATCACATCAGCGTCTGCAGACACGGCTGGCCCCAGCGATACAATCAGTCTCACTGTGAGCATGGACACTAAAACAGACAGCGCCTTCCACTATCTGCCAGAGGCCCTGGCGCCACTGGTCAATGAGACGAGTGATCTAAACGATCGCGAACTGAGGTGATGTTGAGACACGCTGTCTCGGTATTCTGAAGGTGCACAGTTTAATAGTTTGGTTTTGCTTTAGTATGAGAATATGTTCCTTCAAGTATGAGGCTGGTTCCAACCTTCTCGGTCTCACCGCGACGAGCGCTAACACCTACGAACCCACCTACTTCTCAGACGTCACTGACGGCTATATCGATCGCGTTCTCCTTGACCTTGGTGGTCTGTACAACACTGGAGATCAGCAGTCAGATGCAGCCAACATGATCACGTAGGTCACGATGTTGTGTAGTACACTGTATACGCATACACGCACGGTACGTTGTACATGCTGTGTTACAGTTACACTGTCTACTATGAGATGATGGAGGATAACTACACTGTCGACCAGAACACATCTGTCGATCTGATTATTGGATCCAGCTTCGGCGAGCACAGCATCTGGGTGAGCCACAGCTCGCTGACTCTGCTACCAGAGTCTGCTGACCCTGGCTATACTGAGTTTGATGTAAGTATTCCTACACACACACACCCTACCTAAAAGAAAGCGAAAAAAACAAAAAAAGAAGAAAAAGTGAAAGCAAAAAAAATCAAAGACGGCTACCACTGCAGCTTGGTGCGCGACTTCGCTCTCACTCTGTTTCTTGTGCCTTCTGACTCTTGCTTTTCTTAGGTTGAAGTAAGTATTGTTAACCTCTCTCTCCCTCTCTGAAGGTTGTCGTGTTCATCGAATCAGAAAGTTGAAGTGTTTCCTCCCTGCTAGGTTGCCAAGTTGCCATCAGTGAATGTGAGTGACGATGCGACTGGGATATACCCTGGAGAGGTGTTCACACTAAATGTGGACATCTACTACTACCCTGGCCACAAGCTGGTCAGTGTGGACACTGTGTTCGGTGACAGTTCCAACAGTTCTTACCGTGTGTGCAGGTGAGTATGAAGTGCTCTCAGCTGACTCACTCCGACGCTGATATGTAACACCATACTGTTTATGACAGAGTGAAGCCGGTGGCCGTGGGAACCAACATACCCTGTATGAACAGCAATAAGATCCTGAAAGGTGTCCAGTACCTCAGCAGGTAGTCTCACTGTCATGTTACCAGTTGCAGTGGCTGCAGTCACAGTGACTCGGGTTTGCTAGCAGTATAATGATCTCGGTCATCATCCTTTTAGTTCCAATACCACATCAAAGTCAGCCAAGGTCACTCTAAATGCAATCCATAATATGGGCTCGGTGGGGGACGTCCCCTACAATCAGGATGATAACAATAAAATCAGCTATGAAGTCATATACGAGATGCTGGAGACAGCAGGCGACGTGGCCTCTGATAAGCTGCCGTTTGTTGGCATGTCATTGGCCCAATCCCTGATCTGGGTCGGTCTTCACAGCATGAGTGATGAAAACCCAACTGTCACCCAGGTATGACCTTGACTTGACATGCTCGTCTCACTCGCTTTCCTTGTCTCACCCTTCCTCGTTCCCTCCGTCTCTCCCTCTTCCTCTCTACCCCTCTCTTTTTCTCAGCCCCTCCCTCTCTATTGCCGCCCCTCCCTCTTTCTCTCTGTCTCTCACATCCTCTCACTGTAGTAGTTCTCACTATCGTATGTTACAGAACGCCATCCGTCCCAAGGTGTACTTTGAAGCCAATCAGATGGCTCTCATCGGTCAACTATTGGTAGTGAAAGTCATCATTAAACCTCAATCAAACCAGCCGGTCAAACTCAGCCTACAGGTGGCGACCATGTCCGACAGTGTGAGGATTTGTGGCATGCGTCTGGTTCGCTATGGCAGCGACTTCGTCTGCGGAGTGAGTGAGGATCAAATTACCATCGATGACAGCCGACTGCTGGGCAACCTGACCCTGATGACTGTAACCAACATAGGTAAGTATCTCGTTCCTTGATCTCATCATCCCCCATCCGTCACTCACTGGTTTCCCATGCATCAAATGTGGTCAGAATTCGAGTTCATTTGTCTCATGGAAAGCCAGTGAAGGACTTTCAGAGTGATTTTTTTCTCATAGGTGAGTCTACAGCTGCTGATATCAACACATCGGCATACGATGAGGCCAGTATTGAGGTGGAACTGACAATGCAACCTATCACTGCCCTCTCGGCACATGAAGTAGAACTCACTGTTGTCTACAACCTCCTTTCCAACTCTTTCTCTGACAATTACACTCTGTCTCTGAACGTATCGGATCCACCGACAGAGGTACTGGTGCTTTACAAGTCACATGTCTGTCATGTGACCCTTTGACTATCATTCACAGCTAGTAGCATTTATGATACAAACCCTATAAACTTCTACTGTTGGTATACTGACCCCTGCAAGGTCAAATGCAGAGCGTCAAGTAGCTATGCTAGGCACAGGGAACTGTGGTAGGCACAGGGAACTGTGGTCGGTATAGGAACTGTGGTGAGAAATTCAGCAGGACGTTAGTCAGTCGTTGATTTCCCAAGAATCTCTGCTGTAAAGTTATGATGACTAATAACAAATACAGCGTATGCTGCTACCAACACTCCAGTTCTTACCTTACGGAGTCGCGTCGATTATTGTCTTCCAGTCTGTCAGCGGAATCAACGCCACATTCAAACGAGTCGAAAATGACGGCACTGCCTTCCCTGATGAGGTGACGTCTACGCAGTATTTCGCTGGTGAGACGGCACGGTTTTTACTTGAGCTCAAATTCACACCTGACTACACACCACGAGATCTCAGTAAGTGAAAGTGAAGAATAATTTGGAGCTATCATTTCTCGCTGTGACATATTGTTGAACGTTTTGTTTCAGATGTTTTCTTCATAGCGCCATTTAATGACTCCGATTCCTGGGATGTTATTTCTGTCGACGTGGTTTACCTGAATGAGGAGGGTTTCCCTTGTCTGCCGAGAGGCGCTCATTCACCGCAGTACAACAAGACATCACAAATGACTACGTAGGCACTATCCCTCCACCTGATACCCTAATGATTTCAATGTCTATGTTGCCTTGACCCCTTCTCTGTTGACTAAAGCTCTGGTTACACTGATGAGATGTCAATTAGCTTGGGCTATCTCTGCCCATTCTTCACTGAAGATGCTGACTCGCACACTGTAAGTCTTACTTTCTTAGGATGTATGTACCATTACATCCCATAGTATTCGTGGAGTTGTCCTCTCGTGTCAGGTGGTAATAGAGAGTTTCATGAGGATGAGGTATGACTCTACTGCGCAAGTTTCCTATATGTCATCAGTGGTTTATTTTGGCGATAACGAGCTGTTTGGAGCCACGCTGCCCCTCGAGACGGAGACAAACATGGCGGACTACTCTCTCTTCAGTAATATTACCTCAGACGATAGCGTAAGCTTCAAACATCTTCCTCTCTATATTTGTACACGCATATCACCATCTTACCATGAATGCACTCAATGAATCAAATAGCCTCCAAATCAAATATCATTAATAATAATAATAAAATCAAATAAGTTCTATGAACAATCACACTAGGTTTAGTTGTCAGCGCACTACACTTGTTCCTAAAGTTAAGTTTTGTAATCCATGTCCTACAAATAGACATGTTATTCATTGCTAGTGATGATGAATTATATTATTGGGTGCGTCATTTTATTCTCAAGATACGATAACTCCAGTAGTGTGTTTCGTAAAAATCTTTCTTATGGCTAAATATAGTCGTACATGACTTTACTAGTACATGTGTACTAGTATTACTAGTACAGGCCTATGGACAATGGCTGTCATATCATACCATTAGTTGATCAGCTCTCATACGCTGATTCCGTGCCATATATTCCAGTCTGTGGCTGTAAATGATGTGCAGTCGACTAACACGGAGGTCGGAGCCACGTCTATCTATCAATTCTCTGTAAGCACGAAGCCTCACACTACTGTCTACATCACAGTTGATATCACTCAGAACAGCAACTACTACTTTGATTTCCGGTCATTAAAAGTCAACAGCGCGGGTATGGCACTGGTAGTATCAATAATCGTCATGGTTACCTGGATCAGTGTAGGCTCATGTCATTGGTTGGTTTTTTCAGGTGACAATGTTGCCGGAATCCTGAATGATAAGGAGTTTGATTTCCAGACAATGGAGGAGTTGGTAGTGGACTCGTCTCAGATCAAGGCTATGAATGTCATTATCGGGGCAGTCACTAACACAGGTCAGTCATAACCAGCAGTCCACGAGCACCCAGAGCTGCTGTCTCCATGACAATGAATGTGATCAATCACAGAATTACAACCTCAATCTCAAAGTCTATGATCTTCAGGATGTTAAAATAGAAAGTCTTTGGGTTTCCTTTCTACATGCAATGATGTTATTCACTGTGACGTCGGTATCCGGTGTTATAGGACTATGTTGAGTCGGAATTCTATCGTTCTCTGTGACTAAATGACCCTCATTGCTTGATGCATTGCTGCTGTTATTTAGGGCAGGACAGAGGAGGACCTGGTGCCAATGATATTGTGTTTGATTTGGAGCTGCATGCTGCTGACATTGGTGTAGACTCCAGCGGTGCGCAGTCCTTCCACATATCTGTCTCCTACAACCGGCTCACAGATCGGAACCTCACTGCTGCCGTGACCTTGGTCTCACCTGTGGATAAAGAACCCAGGCTAATCACCACTGCCACACTCAACTGTGGCTCCCTATTGCATCGGTGAGTATAACCTTCATCCCAATTGCATTGTGTATCATATAGGGTGGGGAGATGGTGTGCATTGCCTTGACCTTTGTACTCTTGACCTAAATCACCTTGATCTGCATAGCCTTGACCTAAATCACCTTGATCTGCATAGCCTTGACCTAAATCACCTTGATCTGCATAGCCTTGACCTAAATCACCTTGATCTACATAGCCTTGACCTGCAATTTGTTTCTGCATATTTTCAGTACTGCTGATATGACTTTCACTGTACGTCATGATGAGAACAGCACACTAATGGCCGCTGATATTGAGGTGAGTAATCACCCAATTAATGCTGCAATATATCAAAGTGTGATCAATCCACCCACCTACACAGATCCCTGGATCCAGCCATACGATTGCTCACATCCTCGCACCCACCAATATGCGTCTACACCTTAGAGGAATATATAAACTAGAGACGCAACGAACGGCGAGTTGTGTCCCCATTAATTCGGCCGCAAAACATATAGAACACAATGGAGAGGTACACCGGGGAGACGTTACGTTCCAACGGCTCGGCTTTACTAATAACGAGACGCAGCGTCGCCCCGGTGTACAATTAACTGGGACACGATCGGCCAATAGCGTCATATAGTCGTTGCGTCTCTAGTTTATATATTCCTCTAAGGTCTACACATCCGCTCATCTATCTCTCAACTCGACCGTCAGTGACTGATCGACTGCGTCATTGACTGACTGACTGCCCTTGCTATTGCAGCTGAAGATATTTCTGCCGCCATTTATGCAATACATACAGGCAACGCTGACCCATAAGTACGACCAGCCAGTCACAGGTGCATCTGTAACTTATTCTTCTTCATCTCCTCCTGTCACCAACAGCACCGGTTACATAATCGTTCTGGTACGTATCACCCCTTACCTGTGAGATTACATTCGCCCTAGCCTCAGGTCCTACACAGTCGCGCCACCAATCAGCTATGGTTATGAAACTACCGTCAACTATTGAGATATTTGGTTCCTATTCCATTATTTGTATGATGTAGGATGGACTATTTTTGGGGTCAAAATTACCAGAAAGGGAGTGTGGATATTTTGGGATGTACAATAAATATCAGTCATTGTTTCACTTATTATCGTTATCATCGTTATTGTTGTTGTTATCATAACCATTTTTTAAATTACTACTCTTGCTGTTTCATCATTATCATAGTTATTCTAATTATATTACTACTAATGTTCTTGTACGTATTATTATGCTATACAACTGTCAATGCTATCATTCTTTGCCAGTGAGCCTGATGGTAGGAGATTAAGAGTGGAGATAACTCCCCGTATTTAAATGCACCTTTTAAAACGCCTAGAGCATATTTTCCTACGCATTTCTATAGCCTGATAAACGTTTTTTACACGCACATATTCTTCACGAGTAAGCGACTTGTGTGTACCCATGGTTTATCAGCAGGGGGGGGGAGGGGAGGAGGGGTAAGACTGAGTTCAGATTTCGTAGCATAGAACCACAGGAACCCAATGTAGAATGCTCTCTCTGTATCCCACAGAGTGATAATCAGACGGCGTTTGAGTACCACACTATCACCGTCTCCGTGACGATAGTCGCTGCTGTAAATCGGTCAGTTACATTATCCTCCCTGCACATTCCATGGAAGGTCTCATACAGCCATCTCTGGGGAGATGAAGGTCTGCGTGTTCATGACAGGATCTACCAGACTAGCTGCAATCAACCGCTCATCGTACCGTCCAATACAGGTAATCGGTCACTTCTATACTTAATCATCTCTTTACCTGCTGTCTGTACTGCCACTGCTACGACTCAAACTAACCTATCTTCATCTTGTCTCCCATACTCCTCTCCTCGCCGTTGCAGCACTGGTTGTTTATCAGCTGCTATCAGTCACACATCTCTGAGTCGTGTTTATTTGCTGTCCAGGTTGCCAAAATGACAGCCTGATACCATTAGCCGTCAATCAGATCACCGCTGCTCCGCTGGCGCCGGGATCTGTCACCAATGACCTCATATCCTCCAGCTGTAAGTATCTCACTCTATCATCGACTGCGTGCTACCGAGCTGACTGCGTCTTATCAGACAGATATAGTGCAGACAACTCCAGCTATGTCGTCATCACCTGAGGAGGCAGTCGGAAATTAATTGGATTTTCGTTTGTAGCTGAGAAATATTTCCTTGAGGATTTGAGTATCGGCAGGAAAAATAAATCTTAATTCTGTTAGCGGAAATTGGAATAATGTTGATGCACCTTTTCCCTAGCTTGACAATAACTTTTTAGTTTTGATCAGAATGCAACTATTTGCCAAAGCCTGCCCACTGGCTGCAGCGTTTGTAGTGAGACCCTTATCAATACTAGTGCTGCAAATCATCAGAAAAATTGATCATGATTAATCTTTTGAGGAGAAAAACTTATCTCGGTTTTACTTGCATAGTTATCATAAACAAGAGCATGCGACTAGCCGATTGGTATATATATATGACAGCTATTGTTCATAGTGCTGCAATTCATCGAAAATTTTAATCTCGAGTTAATCTTCAATTAATCTTCATATACGTCGTTATTATAGACCATGAGAAATGGAAACTCTGAATACCTGTGACCTCCCTGCAGTGCTTTAATAGCGAGTGTGAATAGTTAAAACTGTATATTCAATTAAATATCAAGCGAAAGGCATGTCACGCATGTACACTTGTAACACTAACTGGATTTCGGTATTTCCAAGAAGTTTTCCACATCTAGTACTGCTGACTGTTAGCCTTACTGGCCCGTAGATATGGCGTTTGGTGTAAGGGAGCCGATGGAGAAGTACAAACCCCACAGATACATTCAAGCCGATCTGCTCAAGCTGCACTATGTCAACCGGATTGTCGTATTCACCGAATCTGCAGTACCGTTCGAGCCTCGTGTGATGACCAGCCGTGACGGTATCGCGTGGCTCCCCATGCCGCATGTCATCGAGGCTGAGTCTGGCGACTCGATCAACATTGGTCGCACTATCAGTTTCTTCCGGTAAGCCCCAGGCTCTTGGATACTGTGCTTGTTACGTCCTGATTGATTGGTCAATCTCAAGCCTACGTTGTTAATACCAGGATGAAGTTTTCTGAGCCAGAGCATTTGGCCGTGAATATGACCATATATGGATGTGCGATGAATCCATCTTTAGCTGTTAATGCTCAAGTTCATCCAGCAGGTACGAAACTTAATCTTCCTAGTTCAGTTCCACTCCTGATTTGGTATCATGGCTTCAGCACTCTTACCTTACAATATCTTCACACCCTAAGATTGTGAAGTTTTTACAAGTCGGAGCGGGAGGGAGAGAGAGAGAAGGGGAGAGGGAGAGAGGAGGAGAGAGGGAGAGGAAAGAAAAAAAAGAAAGAGGAGGGGAGGGGGGGAGAGAGGGAGAGAAGGAGAGAGAGAAGAAGAGAGGGAGGGAGAGAGAGGGAGGGAGGAAGAGCGCGACGAAGCAAGCACGTACGCACACAAGCAAGCAAACGACGAAGGAAAGAA
>ERZ1740065.2063-NODE-2063-length-12420-cov-11.412616_pt1 | contig 12420 bp, 7 predicted proteins | sample MGYA00581738_ERZ1740065 | MGnify/ENA primary metagenome ERZ1740065 (study PRJEB43018, sample SAMN04849749) | marine metagenome | isolation source: floating plastic debris | place: Pacific Ocean | collected 2008-09-01 | study: EMG produced TPA metagenomics... | reverse complement strand
CCCCAGTGGTACCGCAGCCCATAGTGCCCCAGTGGTACCGCAGCCCATAGTACCCCAGTGGTACCGCAGCCCATAGTGCCCCAGTGGTACCGTGGGACTGCGGTATTAGAGCACTATGGTACTTATATACTAGTGCAACCATTTCCTGTTCTAGGTGTGGGATGCCATAAAGTTTAGAGTACGAAGTCGCCTCGTTGGCCACAAGGGAGTCGTCTCCGCGGTGAGACTCTGCCGGCAGAGGGCGCTGCTGTAAGTGTGTTTATTTGATAGAGGGAGCCACCCATTCTTGTAGTGTTGGTTTACCAGAGTGCAGCAGCTTGAATAGGTGCGCACTCCCTCTGTGCCGACGGCCATATTGTTTTTGTTTTTCTTATGATTTTATATACAACTACCCTGTTGGTGTTATGTAACACCTCCTCCCGCTCCCGCAGGCAGTCGCTCAGTTCATCTTTGTTTTGTATTTTTATCACAGCCTGCCAGAGCGGTAAAGTTAACTGAGTAAATACAGTCAGCAGCGGGATTGTCCATACATAAATATCTGGCTATATGGGTGGCAGGTTGCTGTGACACCTGCCTCCCGGTGTCTTCCTCTTACTACCCGCCTCATGTGTGTCATAATTCACGGCGCAGGTTGTCAGCCTCCTATGATGGTACGCTTCGTGTGTGGTCCACGGCTACGTACGCCTGTCTGCAGGTCATACGCAGGCATACGTCCAACATCACTTGCCTTTCCCTTGATGGATACACCGCCTCCACCGGCTCGGCCGATACGTAAGTTATCCTGACTCATGCCGGCTCTCTAACGGGATTAAATGGCGCTGACGCAACGATTCCTTACGCCATATTGACGTCATCCTGAAATCAAACAAATTTTTAGGTCAGCAAAATGTCAGCCTCCAGCTCCAGCCTTCAGCTCCAGGCTTTCATATTTTTATTTGGAATTCTTATCGCCTCTAGTCCTCCTTGTCCAAAAAACTAGACGTAGGAAGTTTTGGCATAGATTGATCTCCTTTCGTCACATTGAAGATTTTATCTGAAGATTTGAAGAGATCATTGACCTTCCACACCATCTGCTTTCTCCTAGATTGATATCCCATCTATTATCACATCAACTTCACTCACATCTCATTCATTGTAGGACGGTTTGCCTTTACTCCACTGCTGCCGGCAGCAATGAGTTTGTGTTCTACGGTACGTACAGCACAATGAAGACTCTGAAGGACGTGTCGTCCATCGAGACTATAGCCGTGTCTAGTGGGCAGGACTGGAACAGCTCAGTACGAGACGTGTACATGGAGAACCGCATCACGTCAGTGAGGGTATGATAGCAATCTCAGTCTAGGCTTGGGTGTGAGAGTGCAGCTGGCCAATTTGAGAGCTTTATTCCACCTGCTCCGAGCTGTCAGTCTTGCCTTGGTGGTGAGAAAGTACTTTGACTCAGATGTCAGGGGCTTTTTAAGACTCATGGTTTGGCATTAATTATAAAACTGAGCATAATTCCCTGCCCCACCAAGATGATAGGTAAATTATTACACCAATATTGTCATTATGTCGGTTTTCCCCGTGTGCCACTTACTCTGGTACCAGACTACCTCTAGCCACACTTGTAATTAGAAACCACCAGCCAGCCAGTCAGCTCAGATGCAATGCTAAGAGCTGGTGAGAGAGGGAGGGAGAGAGAGAGGGAGGGAGAGAGATATGTAGCAAGGGAAGAAACACAGCAAGAACTCGTCTCTCACTGACTTGCAATGGCAATGCATTTAAGTACTCTACTGCCATTCATTTCTTCAAACAGTTGCCAAGAATTTCTCTGTTTTAAGAAACTATTCCAACTACTCGATTTCACCATGTATAGGTTTCCATATTAGGAAGGTGAACGGGTACATTTCAAACACCTGTGTGCACGCTCGCTCTTGCTATGCTGAAGGGAGCTCACAGCCTTGTAAGTACGCTCTGCGTGGCTACGCGATATGGCCACAAGCTTGCAGCCTGCCAATTGTAAGCACTGTGGCCATAATTGATCACTCATCTCTCTCGAGCGCATTGACTTCTTACTCTCTCCTGCACACAGAAATCTACCACTAGTAAAGTGATATTCTGTCACATAACTGCAGCACAGATAGAGCAGTATGTCTGTGTGATATTTATTGCCTCCCAGTCCCAGGCCACAACAATGCCTAGTCCAGACACAAAACCAGCCTGCTTTGATCGTAACCAGGGGGAGCCACAGGGGAGCGATAATCTCCTTCATCTGGCCATGGTAGAGCAGAAAGTGAAATGACGCTGTGTTTTTTAAGGTTTTAAACGACCTTGTACTCGCCGGCACATGTCACGGAGAGGTATATTGCTGGTCGAAGCCCACCGGCCATGTAGTCAGCATCTTTGACCTTCACCCCGGCGCCATTACCTCCCTCAACCTATGGAATGGCCGTCTTCTCACCTCTGGGAGGTAGGAAAGTCGATACACTTTCAATTGACTGCGGGTAAAAAGTGAAAGCTGTATTTTTTTAAGTTTATAGAATTTGTTTGTTTGTTAGCCGGGCACTAGCGGGGCACTTGATCCCAGGTGTTAGGGTGTGACACCACTAACACTTATTTGGCATCTTGGGTGAAATGCCAGCCACAATGTTGATAGTTGCTGCTCAGAGGTAAGGTTGGCTGAAAACACTTGAAGCTGATGTTGAGGCTCACATTGTCTCCCCTCCAGTGGCACAGCACTCGGCAAACCCTGTCACCCCACCAGCGGTCGGCAGCCATGTAACAGGTGCCCTTTTTTGGTCTGATGAGCCTATAAATAGCAGCTGTAGAAGTGTCACTGGTATGTACACGCTGGCTACCTGGCCGTAGCCAAGTGCCCCTGCTAACTGGAGTGAGTTATTTTTGTGAGAAAACAGAGGCACAGCTGAGGAAGCTGGCACTGCGTTGCTCTATACTGTGATGATGCTAGCGCTTCTGCTCCTTCCCTCCATCCTTCTGTGCACTTCAAACAGTTACATTTTATTCGCTGCTATCAGAAGCGCGTCTGCGCCAAGGCTGAGCGTTCAAACATGGGTTGCTGTTTATAAATGAAATATTGGAACACCTTGATCTGTGTCTGCCTCTGCCGTTGATGATTGGCAATTGACGAAACGCTCTCTGCGTACAGGCAGCACCATTGCGGAGACCAGAATCGAGAATAAATTGGATTTACCCACGGCATTAGTGTTTTCCCTCGGATTTAATGGTACCAGGCGTACATTACTAATTAGACTTGATATCCTTTATCTACTTCTGCTTTTATCAACCAGTCAGTTAGAGAAAGGATCATCCTCTACACATGGCAGCATCCAGGTGAACAATAGCACCGAACTCATAACAAGTGTGAGGGAGTAGGGTGGGACCATCCCCGCCCCTCCGCGCAATGCTCTACACACTTGGTTCTAAGTCTTGACAGGCAGAACTACCGCTACTAAGTGGAAGCGGTGCCGGCTGATGGTGGGGCGGTGTTTGGCTGTTGTAGTGATGGAACCATCAAGGAATGGGAGATGAGAACGATGACCTGCGTGAGAGAGCTACACAACCATACCGAGTCAATCAACTGCGTTCAGGTAACGCAGCAGCACTGCTCTCATCCAGGACTCTCTCACAGCCATCTCCTATCCTCCACCCAACAGGAAGTGATGTCATCGTCTACTGTGATTGTAGGTAGATGAAGAGCGGCAAGTGATGGTTTCTGTGGGCGGCGACTGTTTTGTACATGTGTGGCGCTTCAGTGCCAAGGCTATAAGATGGTGATATCGGATCCGTATTCACAGCAGCGGAAGCATCTGCTGGGCAGTAGTGCCTGTCCATTCAGAGGCTTTCCCTTTCTTTCATATGTTATTATGAATGGCCATTACTTATGCATGTGAGTGAGTTAATGCGTTGCTATTTTTGATGCACCTCCAGCGAATAAACAGGAAAAAATTGACACTTGATTGTCTTTATGTGTTGTTCTTGAGCTGTTGCTTTCATCAAGAGTACTCACTGCTAATCCTGCCCCTATCAGTGATCAATCATGTCTGGCCATTAGAGAAGTGGCAAACACATCCTCTCTGCCTCTCCATACCCCTCCCCATCTCTGCTATACCCTCCCAGTCAATGTATGCTCAACCAATGATGATATGTTTAAGAATTCTCTTCCTATACTGGATTGCAGTCAGCTCACTCCCCAACCATCCTCGCGTTCTTTTCTACCTCGTCACCGCCACTCTCTACCACCGCCAGAAGTCAAACGGCGATTTCTACTGCTTGTGACATGTCACGCCACTAATCATCGTCACGTCATGTAGTCATGTAGTTAGCTGTTTCCTCCCATCTCAGACACTCTGTGTGATGAACTTGTTCGTCAGCTAATGAAATCCCATGACCCAGCAAAGACCTTGATCAGACAGCTACACTTGATTGCTGCATTCTTGGGTGTAATACCATACCTAGTCGACGGAGCTGTTGAGAGCTCCCAAGCTGAAGGCTATAGGATGGGTCATTCATGATATTACAGTGATGGCCAGTTGATCCATATTCTGAACTCCGCTATAGATCCCTTATCATGGCACCTGCTGGAATGACACATTGATGGTGACCAGACTATCTGGATTTATCTTCTCCTTGTTGACTACATACGATTCAGGCTCACCACTCAAGATAAAGATGAAATGAGATCAAAATCTTGATCTGATCGAAATAGAATCTTGTTGTCAATATGTCCCAGAATCCCTGATACTCCGCCTCTCTAAAGCTAATCCCCTTCCTAATGACGTAGTTCACAGTTTTATGGTTATCGCCATTTGAAGAGTGAACCTGTCGCTCAAGGCTTGGCAGCCTCCGCATGCCGTGACACAAACTCCCCTCTTCCTGTGGGGCTGCATCATCATCAATTCACTCTTCGAATCTAAAATCTATAGGAAGGGAAAAGATGAACGAATGACTAGGACTATGTCTGCGCTTGAAGTGAGCAGAGATTCATAGCTAATCAATTATCAGCGTTTGTTTACTAAAGCGTACAGTCTTCACGTGGGCTAGTGTTGTTTTTTTACTGTGTGCTGTCTGGATTGATGTTCGAGTCATTAATTTGACGTAAAGCTTGATACTTGGCTGCAATACTGCAAGTCTGGCTAACCCCACTTCCTACTGCTTGGTGGGCGGAGCTTAAGAACATCATCGACCAATGATATTTTACTGCAGTAATTGCAGTACAACCTAGGGACCTAGCGCAGGCCATTATTCTTCCATTGAATAGCGTTGGTGAAAGTTGTATTTTCACTGTATTTCTGCATATATAGCCCAACTACGTTGACTCGTTATCATTCAGTGAGTGGTTCCTTGTTGTGCGGTTTGGTTGTTAATGAATAGCTAGAGTACTGGAATATTTGAACGCGCATAACAGAACGCTCTCTCAGAGGACATATTCTGCTGCGTGCCGGGACTAGAGAGAAAGACTATCATCTGTCTGAGACACTGTGTAACATGACATTGACATCGAGAGGAATATCAATGTAACTCAGCCAAACGTTCGCCGCTCACCAGCGTCACAGTAAGTTATTGTCACGTCTCGTGTCAGCCATCCTTGTGTACCATTATACCATATATCGCGTCATGGCCGCAGCCGAGGCTCCATACGAGCTTGGGCATGTAGATCTAGTTCCGCTATGAATTGCTAACCACCGATAGCAATCATATCAAACATAAATAACAGTAACTCTCACTCTGGTAGATTTTACAACCAGAATGTAATAAAGAAGGGATTAGCGGTGTTAATGCACAGGGAGTGACAACACAGCATTCAGCTTTGAATGAACAACGAGATCTTCCAGTTCTCCACACTTCAGACCCATTCTCTGCTTTTGTCTCACCATGCTCTTACTGTCAGTGTGTCCAAGCTTTGGCAAGAGAGCGTTGTAACACGAGTCTTCTGCACCCGTCCACTTCATCATCTATACAATCCGTTAATAAGACCACTAGGCTGCCTTTCTACCCTGCAGATAACTTTTCAATTCATTGTTTACCCAGTTGGTAGAGGAGTGTAACGCCACTCTTTTGTCACTGCCAGTGGGGGCTCGTATTCCATTCAATGTCCGTCAGATTATGTAAAGACAGAGATAAAGCATGACACCTCCACCAAGTATGAGAAAACTGACGTTCTTGCTCACTTATTGTGCATTGTGTCTAAAGATCACGTCAAGTCAAATAACACTCCAGTTGAAACTACGTAAAGGAGGAAAGATTATTGTATAGGAGGATGCACGACATGTGTTCATTGGAGTTCTGAAGTTCTTCGAGAAACAACATGCATAACTTGCTAGCACCTAGTACAACTTGAAATAGAGCTGTGTTGCCACTGCTACGGTGGTCCCGGTGCTTATAATCTAGCCTCAACTTGCTATTAACTCTACTGCTCTACAATTACTGCGACGAAGGAGATACGAGCTAGCGGCCTTCAGTCATAATTCAGGAGCACTGGCTCTCACTGGAGTGTCAATCATCAAGTGTTTTCTCAGGAGCCAGTACCATTAGCAGAATGATGGCCTGTTTTGAATCACACTGGATCTTCCCGTCTCGTTCCTTCAACCCTCGGATTATCGTCTGCGGGGCTTTCAGACGCCCGTCAACCGCTGCTGGAGAGGCGACCCGGACTGGAGCCATGTCAATTCGAGATGAACCCAACGTCCTTGAGTTCCTGTTCTGTTTATCTTCAGTCCAAAGATTTCAACGCTGAAACCGCGGCTAGTCTGGTGGCTGCTTTACCAATCACAGTGGTGCCTGATGCACGCCTATCTCGCCCTTGTGTACCACCACAGTGGCAGCACTTACTCACCATAAATTACTCCCTCTCTGGCCAAATTTACCTGGCAAAATACCAAATCAAAACTTCCACTCAGGTTGGGCACATATTTTTAGTTAGTCTTCTGTAATCAGTCTGCTTCTGCTCTCTCTCCTAATGTAATCGGCTCCCCTAAATCATCAGCTCCTGGTCAGCTATGAAAACAGTCCATTGGTGTCAAGCATCATCTCTTCATTGCCTAACCCACTCCCTCAGAGTCACCTCATGGTGGGTGTGGACAAGGAGGAAGGGAGAGGACAGGGTGTACCACCTAACTCAGCCATGGCAATTGACAAGCAACGCTGCTCTCTTTCCTCTCTCCATCCCTCACCTCCCCTCTCCCCGTCTCTCTTCAATCCCTTCCCAGTCTCCCCTCACACTATCCTCACCCTACAATCTCACACTCTAAATCAAAAACTCTCACTCCCCCCCCCTCCCCCCCCCCTCCTCCCCCCCTCTCCCTCTCTCTCCCCTCTCCCCCCCCTCCCTCTCTCTCTCCTTTCCTCCCCCTCTCTTTCTCTCTCTCCTTTCTTCCCCCTCTCTTTCTCTCTCTCCTTTCTTCCCCCTCTCTTTCTAGTCAATGGGATTATTGCTACAGGTATAAAATCACCGGAATGCTAGAGGAAACTTGTTGCTGGATAATTATAGATCACACAAACTATGCAGCTCAGCACCACCAAACATCATTTCCTGAAATGCCTCTAACTCGGACCTGTATTCAATCCCTGCACTTTACTACAGAGCAAACAGAATCCTGCCCTAAGTGGCTCAGCAACGCACTGCTGCACTGACCTGCGATTGACAGAACAGTTCGGTGTACCAGCTATACCCCATTAGTTTTGTCACCGGGTCACTCCCCACATTCATGAACAGAAACAGGAAATCCTCCAGGGATAAAATTAGACCAGCAGCCCTTGTAGCTCCAATTCTGGGCTTTGTTTGGATTATGCATATAACCAACCGCAAAAGGCTTATAACACCCTATTTGACTTTCATTATTCAAAACGCAGCATAACCTCTATTCATTGACCAGAGGTTACTCATCCTGTTGCTTGTTGCAGCGCCCTAGAATGGTGTGGATCGACTTGAAGACACTCGTATTGTCAGTGCTGACAATCACCTTGTGGAGGCAGCACGTCCTAGCCAACATACCACTCTACTCCACAGACGTACCCGCCGACAAGCGTGGGGAGACAATCCAACTGCTACAGAAGAACTTGTTGCGGATACTCGGCATGCGCGAGAGGCCGCGGAGACCGAAAGCCGACGCATATATTCCCCAGCACATGCTTGATCTTTATGAGAGACAAACGAACGATCCCGATCACGTGAGCATGTTCGTCAACAAGGAGAGCTCTCTCCACGCCAACACAGTGAGAAGCTTCCCACATTTAGGTAGGTGATAGCCAGCCTTTCATGCCTGATAGTAAACACTTAATTTTAGTCTTTGAGTTATGATGTTCGGAGCGCAATGTAGAGGCTTGTTATGAACTACGAGAGATGATGAATTAGTGACAGTCGGTCGTCTCGTCCAAGTTTGAACTCGGGTCTGCTCTCAAATCTTAAGCTCACCAGTAATGTAATCAGCGATACCATCAGTGCTTTATATCACTGGGCGCTGGAGAGATATCATGGAATGAAATCTGGCTCTCCTCAGATGCTGTCCAGATGATGAGGTTTCCACCTGAGACAGCAGAGAGTCTGTGCTGCATGCTTGCAACGGCGGAGAGTCTGTGCTGCGTGTGTGTTTTGTCATCGTGTGATTCAGTTCACTGATCAGTTTGTCCCCAGCCGCTCCTCATAGTCCATGAGGTCATCAGTTACTCACTGTTTATTTGGTTACTTACTCCCTTTCCAGCCGGGTCTACCTGTCCAGTCTACCTGTACAGCTTGTTATCAGCTGACTGTGGTCATTTGAACTTCCCATTGGGTATTGAGACCTATGAAGAGAGCTGGCGTAGGTCCACAGCTATTTCAGAATCCCTACCAAAGACGTATGCCACACAGTTGTGTCATAGGAGGCCACTGCTTCCCATCTGCCATTGGTCAATTTGTGCTGTTCCTTTCGGTAGCTGCACCAAACCAAACAAATGCTGTTGTGCTAAGAAATAACGAAACACTGCACAGCCACAGTACAGCTGCAGCGGCAGCAGGCAGCAATGCGTCGCCGAGATGACGTTTGTTTGTGCCAGTTCCCATGATGTTGTCACGTTATCTATGCACAGTCTCCTTTGGCAATCTTGATACAGCTTAGAATTTGATCATGGTGTAATTCAAATCTAGAACGTACAGGTGCGTCGAATGTACTTGATGTGAAGTTAGTGAACACCTATCTACGCACAGCAAATACTGCTGATACTTGACTTGAAGATCGTGCCGTCAGTTTGGATTGTTGATATGGGTTTGGGATACTTGATTATTGTGAGCACACCTGCAAGCACCTGTGACTTTCTCCTCCAGGCCCTCAATATGTACGCTATAGGCGAGATGGTGTGGAGGTGCGTGCTTGTGCAAACTGAGATCGCGGCTCTGTCATCTCACCTTCGGAATGTCTAATGAGATGGTTGAGAAAGGAGATGATAGTAGAGAAGGTGCAAAGCTGTTTGGGTTGGCGGATTGGTGGCACATCTCTTTGTTTGACGAGCATGTGATGTATGCTGAGAGGGGCTAATACCTGAGTATTTAATATATATGGACTATCACCATACAGGCTTACTGAAACTTAAGCCCTCCAATGTCAACAGTTTAGCGAGTGTAAGATCACCTTACAGGGCCTATTGTGAAAGAATCAACACCGACCGTACATCCGCAAGACATGACAACGTCGTAGGATGCGGCTCACCCATCCTAACAAAACTCGGCAGCGGTTGGCTGCCTATGCGTCCGACTACCCATTCCGATCTCATAACAGCAGACAAAATCATAAAACTTGAACTAGTGCGGTATGCTGCTCCTTGTCCAATCATCAAATAAGCTTATCTTTCTTTAATTTTCAGGCGCTAAAGCTCACAAAACAGATGGAAATCTGGTGAACCTCTATTTTGATGTCAAAGACATGCCAGATGATGAAGAGGTAGTAACGGCAGAACTGCATTTATTTCCGAATGCTTCTAAAAACAGCAGCAACATACGATACCGTGTCGAAGTGCATGAGATAATCGCTGCCCCTCACTCAGTAGACAAAGCCATAACCCGGCTCATAGACATCCAGACTGTTAGGCCGACTAACTCGTCATCGCCTCTACATCTAGACATTACTCCTGCTGCTCAGCGGTGGCTCAGGGAAAGGCGAGGCGTCGCTGGCATTCAAGTGCATGTTAAAGAGGTCACTGGGGCAAGGACTCCTCACCAGCACGTCAGGTTACGACGTGATGTCACACAATCAGACGCCGAGTGGCGCAGTCAACAACCGATCGCGGTCATATACTCGCACGACAAATCTCAGTCGCGCGTGAAAAGAGGCGCCCGCCGACGCAACAGGGGCAGGAAGAAAGCCAAATCAGAATGTCAGCGACACGAGATGAACGTAGAGTTCAAGGACGTTGGCTGGGATGACTGGATACTTGCGCCGAGGGAGTATGGGGCGTATTTCTGTCGCGGTGAATGCCCATTCCCTCTCTCAGATCATCTGAACGCAACAAACCACGCCATAATACAAACTCTGATGAGCAAAGTGGAGCCAGAGGCAGTTCCGCCGGCCTGCTGCGTGCCTACAGACCTTAGTCCTATCTCTATGCTTTATCTCAATGGCGATCAAGTCGTCTTAAAAATCTATCCGGACATGATAGTGGAGGGGTGCGGCTGCCGCTGACCTTGCTCATCAACGACATAGCGGAATAGCTTTATCTCCAACCATCACCAGTTGCCAAGTTTTTTATGAATATTGTTACCAAAATAATTTAAATCTTTTTTGTCAGTACAATTGTCTGCGCACTGTGTACTTGTTTGTTCATCTACTTCGTTTTTTCATAAGTCACTGTGAATTTGGCACTTTGTCATTATCTCAAGTGCCCCTCATTGGAAATATATATTTTTAAAAGTATTTTGATGTGACACATGACATAAATTATTGTGGTCTACACAAGTTTGTCTATTTATTACCGAAGGGGTCTCAAATGTATAGAATAAAGAAAGTTGAAACACCTAATATCCAACTGAAGTCCCACAATCATGATATTGCATTGGCGGCATCGCACCGTCACACTTGTACAAACAGACACCAGTATGACGACATCTGTGAATACACAATCATAGCACTGTAATCCTCTAGCCAGAGTTGATGGTCACACACTGCACACACAAGTACAGCGCATGTCGGCATTACTACGCTGATGCAAACAAGAGCCGTTGGTGTGAGCATCTCAACAACTTCTCTCGTCCAGGAAGTCATCCTTGTACCCAGTAAATCATCGTTTAGTCATGGCCGATGAATCTAGCCTGTTACGTACACGAGTGTGAGCTATGAGTTGCGATGGGCGAGCATTAGGTGCTAGTGGAGCATCAGATACTGGGTGTTTCCCAACCTGTAATGCTGGCAATGCTGCGTTGAGGAATGGGAGTCTACGATCTCGTACAGATGGAGCCCTGATAATCTGGGCGCTGCATCTACTGAGTCAGCGACAGCGGCAGCACGCAGCAATGTCATGACTCAGCCGTTTTCAGTCATCAGCGGCTCAACCCTCATTATCAAATCTACCTCCACATACTGTCAGATCCAATCATCGTCGGCTGACAGCCATTCCCATGACTTGACGGATGTCGCTCACTGGCCTGCATAGAGTGGAAGTTGTCTCCACCTACACTAGATGATGACTTGCGCGTCGACAAGAATGACGGGGTGGAAATTCAAGAGCAATGCAGTATGTTCGAAATTGAGACGTGACACTTGAGAATGATGATTGTGACACAGGAAATTATGACGGCATCATTCCTGTGACAAATGGGTTTTTCATGATATCTAGAGTGCAAAGCTCCTTGACCTCTTCGTCCTCTCGGCATGCCTGTGACTTCATATAAAGATTGATAGGTGAGAGATCAATCTGCACTGAAAATGTAACAACTTATGGATCTAACATTTTGATTACTAAATTCTTAAGTTCTTCAAGAATGATCTGAGAAGGTAATTAGGGAACAACATCATGTTGCCCAGGTAGTTTACCCATATTAGCTGTCAGTTGTTGAATGGGATCAGCCTTTGAAAATGTTTCTCTTCAGAAGTGTCAAATTAAAAGATGTGACAACAATTAGTATTGTAGAAAAGACAACTATAGATGTATCCACATATAAAAGGGAGGGGGGGAGAGAGAGAAAGGGACGAGAAGAAAGAAATGGAGAGGAGAATGAAGAGGGGGAAAGAAGGAGAGAGCTGAGGGAGAGCAGGAGTGGGGGTGATAGAAAAGGGAGAGAGAGGAGGACAATGATAGAGAAGAGAGCGAGATATAGAGGAGAGAGATATAGAGGAGAGAGAGAGAGAGAGAGAGAGAGAGAGAGAGAGAGAAGGAAGAGAGAGGGAGAGAGAGAGAGAAGATGAGAGAGAGAGAGAGAAAAATAAAAATAAAAAAAAGAGGGGAGGGGAGGGGGGG
>ERZ1740065.2062-NODE-2062-length-12421-cov-12.043506_pt1 | contig 12421 bp, 10 predicted proteins | sample MGYA00581738_ERZ1740065 | MGnify/ENA primary metagenome ERZ1740065 (study PRJEB43018, sample SAMN04849749) | marine metagenome | isolation source: floating plastic debris | place: Pacific Ocean | collected 2008-09-01 | study: EMG produced TPA metagenomics... | reverse complement strand
GGGTGCGAGAGGTCCCGGGTTCAAATCCCGGACTGGCCCAAACTTTTTTCTGTAAAAATTTGCAGTCACTGCCATAGCTCTATTTCGGTGCTATGAAATTCATATTTTATAGACACGTCTCCCGCTAACCAGAATCTCGAAGAGCATGAGACAGGACAGCCTGATTTAGACTCCAGATTCCAGAATTGGCAGCCTGAGATGGCTCAGCAACGAATGAACACAGCCATGATTTCAACGGGTTCTGTACAGATGCGAGACAGTTGAGTAAAAAACAGGAGTGCAAGTATTCGCTTCGAATGAGATTAGAATGCAATTCTCGGCTTCGCTTTGCAGATGAAGATTTTATCAAGTTGATACAGTTGGTCACGTCTGTAGCTGGTAGAACTCATGTTCAAAATTGTAATTATTTATTTCCTAATGTTTTCCTATGGTTTATTGGCTATATATTGCTGAGCTGAACTCAGATAAACCAGGATCTTAGTTGTAGGAGGTAGGGGGCAGGGAGGCAGGGGGCAGGGGTTCTGAGCTATGACTTCTCAAAGCTCAGAGGAACTGAATCTCCAGTATTTTCAGCCCGACAAGTTGATAGGTATGGCACGGTGATGACTGCCTAGACATATAGGTGATATAAGCAAGCAGGAATGGCCGCCATAGCCACATTCAATGCCATTATCAGGTTCACAATCCACGTGAAGCACCCACCAGATTCTTCTGCCTACTCTCTCTCACAGGCTTGATCTGGCTAAGTTCTTAGGCTCAGTCACTTGTCACAACCCCTCCCCCTCCCGAGTGGCTGTGAGGGTTACAGGCGCTGCAACTGTGCTTCAACTCAATTGGGCTTGACGGGGACCAGATATCCACCGACAGAACTTTCCTGCCATTCTACAACAGCACAAGACCTTTGAGTGAGTTACACTGTTTATTCTCGTACACTTCACACCAACACAAGTTCACACTCAACGTCTACAGTTCACCAGTCTCTTGCCCTTCTCACTCTGAGTCCACTCTCTGCCTGACTGATGAGGGAGAGCTGGAGTGGCCCCATTTATACTATTGATTGCACAACCAGGCCACAAGAATTTTTGCCTTTTAATTCGGATTTTTGATGTTTTAACCCATTTCCCTTGGTAAAATGATGCCATAAGTAAGCAATTTGTTTCTAAGTATACCGAAAATAAACTGAGTCAGTTTTCTATGTTGAACAACTAGAAAAGTATGATAATAATATGGCAATTCTCAGCTATTCATGGCGCTACGATATTGCCAGATGTAAAAATGCTTCTTGATGACATCATGACACCTGCTGTAAGGATCTTTTGTCGACGCAGGTTGAGATCCCTGACAAATAAAAAGAAATATAATAAACACAGAGTCACCATCTTGATATGTCCGTAGGAAATGTCACGTCGGATCCGATGAGTCGGTGTCGCCGTCTTCCTCCTTAAGCACTGTCGAGGGGAGGGTATCCTGGGCAGCCAATCACAGTCGAGTAGTAGGTCGTGGGTATGGCGTGATCCCTATCGTGCCCGGGAGTCTTCTTAGTGGACCCGGAGACCACTGTCATTGCCTAGTTGCTGCATATTCTCAGCTCCTGCGATGTTGCGACACCCAGGACAGTTGTGGCAACCTGCCAACCTCCGAGGGATGGTCCATCCTTGCTTCTACCCATACCAGTTTGTGGGGTCATCTCCACACCCGATTGAGCTGTATCATGAGATGACGTTACGATGAGCGCACATCTACTGTGGATATCGCTTATTGTATCTTAAGAGTAGGAGATAGCTCAGTGGTAGAGCCTGCACCTCAAGACAGGGAAGTGTTGAGAGGTTGTGGGTTCCAATCCCACTGCAGTGTACCTGCTGGGCTCTTGTGCCACAGGTGTGCTCCAACCTGCCTAGAATACAAGAGCAACCTGGCTGCTGCATATGGCAGCCTTGCCATGTGCCCCTTGGTACGTTATTTCTCAGTGTGCGCGTGAGACAGCCTCGCAATTTTTAACATCTGTTTTATTGCCGTGTGTAAAATAAGCTACAAAGGTAAAAACTGTACATGGATAGCCATAACGTCATACCAGACTGTCATGTGACTTTCATGTGACTGTCACGTGACTGCATAAGTCGATTGCTTTTCAGGACTAGTATCTGCTCCAGATTCGCGTCCGACATTGTGGCTCGATGTGACCTCTGAACGACTCCGCCATGGCTGAAGATTCTCTCTACTGGAGAGCTTGTCGCCGGAATGCAGAGCACATGTTTCGCCAGCTGACTGAGCGATGGCATGGCCGCTACGTTGGCGCTGTTCTCCCAAAACTCGACTGGATTGATCTCGTTGTTGGGTAACTCGATGCCAATGTAGTGCGTCCACTGTTCCTGGATTCCAGATAATCGAGCTCCTGATGCCTCCAAGGCTCTCTGCCTGTAGTTCAGCCTGAGTCGCTTTATTTCTGGAGAGCCAAGGACTTCGTCTGATGGCGCTCGGTTGGCTGAATGGGTGTAACTGTCAAATTCTGTTTTTACTGGGAACATCTTCCACGCCCACGAGCAAACCATATCTGTAAGGAAAGTAACAGCATCTTTTGAATTAACCTAACAATGATACGAACCAACTTTTATCTCTGCGTTGGCTAAGGTTTCAGATCATATTTTGGGTTATATTATATTTTCTTGTAGTTATGCTCAAATAGGAATAGCAATCCCTAGTAAATCCAACCAAACGAGGGAATCCCCTAGCATATACTGTACACGTAAAAATAATTGCCATTGAGTGTTAAATGCGATTTTCAAACAACTCATTTATTCAAATTTTTTATACATCACATTTATTTTTCAGAAGGTATGCAGCTCATTGCAGAAGTTGCAAGATCGCAATTTTTACTCATCGCATTCATTTCTCAACAGGCCTTTTCACATTTATTTTTACGTATACAGTAGGTGGCTAGTCTCCGGTATTTCCCAAGGAACCGCCTGTATTCTTGGTGCCAAATTTTTTTTCTAAAATTCATATCGTAGGTTTTTCAATGTTCTCCAGCGGCTCACCAGTTAGGCTTGCTGAGCTGAGCTCGAATATGGCAGAATCGTAACTGAAGGATGTAGGGGTTTTGAGCTATGGCTTCTCAAAGTTCAGGAAAATCGTATCTCGAGTATTGTCAGTCTGATAGGTTGATAGGTATTGCAGGAGGATGTCACCATGATAACAGCTGTCAAGGTCACAATTAAGTATGTGATTCTTTATCAGCCTGATAGGTTGACAAGTATGTAGAACGAGCTCCGAAAACTCAAGTATGTTGCTCATAGATCGTTCACAATCTCCAACAAGACCTTTGCATCACTAGAAAACCTGCCTCAAATATTTTTTTCTCCACTTCTGTAAACCCAAATATTTTAGCAGACAAAATATTTTAGCAGTTTTGCTCAAATCAGCAGTATTTTTGATGATAATGTCTCAAATTTTTATCGATTTTCTTCGAGCTTGTATACAATATAAAGAGCTATCAAAAGTACAGCATTCAACTGAAATAGCGTTTTCTCAGAGTCTCTATTATAGCTAGTATTGTGAGGTCTGAGGTCGCTATTATAGCTAGTATTGTGAGGTTGCTAAAATATTTGGGTTTACAGTAGTAAATAGATAAGGAAACGGCTACTGCACTCATCGCCAGATAAACTATCACAAAACAATCAGCTATGCAGTCCCTCTACCGCTCTGACACAGTCAAGAGATGCAAACTACCCTGGGAGCTTCTGCGTGAAAATGATGCCTGGATCCACCACTGATCTCCGACAGTTAACTATACCTTTTAGCTGCGTTCTTAGGTCGGCTTTCTCGTCTGCGGTGGCGCTGAGATCCAAGTCTACCCAGTACAAGACCATATTGGGATCTAGTACCGTCGCCAGCAGGTATACTTCATGGCTGTAAGGCGCCGCCTCCAGATCCATGGTCACACTCATGTTGAGCCGAGAGTAAGCGCCTTCGAATCTGTCCATGAGGCCATCTTGTAACACAGCCACCATGTTACTCAGATACGTTGGCTCACACCGACTAGCGTGATTGTAGAGATCAATGAGCAGCGGGACCACATGAGATATCGTAACAGCCTACAAGCAATAACATTGGAAACTCGAGGCTGATACTGTAAACACAAAAATTTTTGCGTAGTCGAATTATAGCATTTTCCTCAAATTAGCAGTATTTCTAATAATAGCATCTGGGATTTTTAGCGATTTCTCTCCAGCTTGTATAAACATAAAGAGCTGTTGAAAATATAGCGTTCAACTTTGTTAGCGTTTTTCCATGTTTACGGTATACTGTAGAACCGGATTTGATAGCGACGGTGTAACCCTGGCATGGGCAACCTTTTCAGCAAGTGGGCCGCACAAAGCTGCTCTCAAAACTACTCTCGGGGCTAGAGGGTTAATTAATGTTAGTAGTAACATTGATACTAGAGAGAAAATGTTACCTAAATATTTACACTTTTACTTACACTTTCACTTACACCTTCACAGTAACTTACGTGTAAGCACATCCTAAGTCGGGATCAGTATTGCGTAGGAAAGGAAATGAAACTGCAGTAGTCACCTTATTGCCGTGAGTTATATCTGTGGCCTCCACGAACGGAAGGAGGATGTTGTACAGTTCCTCCAGCTGTGCGAACTCAATCGCAGTGAAAATGCACATTGGTTGTTTTTCTTCAGCACACAGGACAGTAAGTGATGCGCGGTCGAGGAACACTACCGCCTCCACAGAGCGCAGTACGGAATTCCACATCGTGTTTGCCTGAGGTATTCCATACCTCGTCATTGTGGAAAACTTCTCGTCAAATGCCTTCTAAAATTTAAAAATGCGGTATGAAGTAATCTTAAGAAATCTTAAGATTTCTTAATAATTCGTCAAGAACTCTCAGAACGGGAAACAAACAATAACCACATAAAAATACCGGTACTCGTCTATTCCACAGCCCTGAAAATTCTTGAAGAATTCTTAAGAAATCTTCAAGTCTTAGGAACTCTTAAGACTTCTTAGGAAGTATTAAAAATTTCTCAACACTTCTTGTTTTTCTAGAATTCTTTTCTTCTTGAATTTCTAGGCGCAGAAATAGACCCAACAACTCAACTACGTAGTCTGAGAGCATGGTTTACCTGGAACGAGGCTGACGAGTGCAGTAGATTACATAGTCTGATCACCTTGGCCAGAGCTGGTCCGAGAGATGTTGCAGTCTGGATAGCATCATTGATGACCAACTGCAGGCTGTGCGCAAAGCAACCCAGCCGCGTTGGTCTTTGTGGGAGTTCCATACTATCCACATCGACTGGTTCCCACATCATTTCATCGTCAACTACTCGAGGATCGGTGGTTTCGAACGCCGTCTCGAAGCCTTTCTTAATGTCAGCGGCGTTGTCAATGAGAACGAAACTAATCTTACTCTGGATACCGTATCTGGTGATGATGTCTGAGTAGGCCTCCTTTACGTTCTCGCCAGAAGGAGAGCCTAAAAATGAGGGATGAAATGCTAGACAGTAATGTCAGTGAGCTGTACTCTGTACTCTGTACTTCATATACTGTAAACAAGGATTTGTTAGCGCAGGCAAACTATAGCGTTTTTTCCTCTAATTAGCTGTATTTCTAATAATGGCACCTAGAATTTTTAGCAATTTCTTTCTAATTTATTCATAACATAAAGAGATGTTGAAAATATAAACCGAGCATTCAGCTTCAGGGGCGTATATTATAAGAATTTGAGCAGTCTAACTTTCAGGTTCCTAGGCGATTAAAATTAAGAAGCTTTAAAATACTGGGATTTGGTAGCTTTTTCCGAGTTCGTTTGACATCACCATTCATTCACTGTTGTCGGTACTCGGTACCAGTGAGCTGGGATGTCGGAGATGTTTTTTCGTACAGCTTTTTATTTAAAGCTTCGAATTGTCTAACTGTGTATGTGGAGCAGTCTAACTCTCCACGGGTTGACCTATGAATATACGCCCTTGTTAAACTTTAATAGGCTGTTCATTGAATCGCTGTTATAACTATTATTGTGAGGTCACTACAATTTCTATGTTTACAGTATTCATAACAATTTCTATTTTTAGAGATTATAATGAGTTTCTCAGCAGTGTTATCGAAAGGCCTATTTGAGTTATTTGGAGTCGTCCTCTCTTGGTGCTGTTGATCCAAACCCGTTATTATTTGAACTGCTATCATTTTCCATCACTCAACATTGTTACAACTTGTGCTAGAGCAAATACACCTACTACAGTCACTCAACTTTGACCTCCTTATCTATACATCAGTGTAGTTTAACTTTGACCTCCTTATCTATATATAGGAGTAGTTCAACTTTGACCTCCTTATCTATATATAGGAGTAGTTCAACTTTGACCTCCTTATCTATATATAGGAGTAGTTCAACTTCGACCTGCATGTTTATACATCAGAGTAGTTCAACTTTGACCTCCATATCTATATCTTACCCACGAACCCCTGTACTGCCAGAGCGCTGGAATTGAGAGAGCCTGCATGGAAATAGTGAGCCGTAACACCCAGAAATCCCCTCTCCGCCTTGTCACTCCATATATCAACGGTGAGCGATAAAGATAGCTGACTCGACAATCGCTCCTTGAGCGATGAAGTCAATTCCTCGAAGCTGTTCTCCAGGTAACTTTCAATAGTCTGCCTGTAATACAAGCAGCTGTAATACAACAACCTGTAATACAAGTAGTAGAACTACTGTAGAACTACTGTAAAAGGGGAAAATTAAACGGGAAAAATATTTAGCAAATACAGCGACTTGAAGGAAATCGCTAATGATAAATGAAACTAAGTTTCCATCGGAGTTGTCATATCATGACAACCTTTCAGAGTTGTCGTCTCATAGTTGATAGAAAACCCTTACGATAGTAGGCATGTTCGTGACTTCATAGATACTGATGTTTCTCATTAGGAGGTATTTCTACTTTTTTTAAACAGACTCCACTCACAAACGCTAACATTTTTTCTCGATTTTATGCTCATTCTGGGAAAACATTAAATATCTCTACCGCCATGGATTCCATTTATACAGTATGTGACTAGTATCGTCCAATCAAACTGTAATAAATCCTTCATTAATCATTGTGGCCCAATAATGGTTTTGAGGGATGGAACAAGATAGCTACCGCTTTTGACCCATTCAACACCCTCTAACATAACGTAACAAGCGCTCCAGGCAAGTGTTATTACAAAAACCCTTCAAAGTTGACTTTCTATAAATGAGGGAACCAAAAGAGCGCTCGATATCATTATAAGCTGGTGCGGGAACAAAAATTAAACAAAAAAGAAAAGCCAAGAGAAGCTTAAATAAGATTTGGAATTGAGGCTTTTTAGCGCTTCAGCCAGTAAAATAAACTACAAACTCCAGGATGTTAAAGAGGGTGGCAAGTTTCGAGTCTAGTTTTACTAGACGGATTTAGGTTGCAAAATGTAATCATAGAATATTCAAATCTTTGCTGGTGAGACATCAACATCTCTACTGCATGTTGAAAAAAAATTCAAGTCTCCAGCTGATGTTATTGTAAGTAAAAACCTACAATTTTTATGTGTCCGAAACGCTGGTGAAATTGAGAGTTGTCTGCTCACAACGGTAATTCAAAAACCGCAACAAAATCTTTCGGCAAAGTTGCGCAAGCGCTAACGACAGCGCGGCTATTTATCATGGATCCTTCTGTATATAGTCCAGGATCTCCGATGTTATCTGATACACGAATGGTCCATGCCAAAGAAGGTAAGGATCGGATAAGTTTTTGTTGTTGTTTATGATATTTATCCACGTTTTCGTGAGAAATATATATCTGTCGACCTCAGAATAATGGGACAAATAGGAAACGAGAAAAGAAACTAGTGAAAAACAGCATTTGTCTCAGCACTCATGTGCTTGTGATTACGGACAAGCCATGCGTTATTATAGTCTATTCATCATAGTTTTTACCTTACATTTACTCGCCAACTACTCGATAAATTATTGATTACATCTGCCAAACTGATTGTGAATAATATTCTCTCACTGTGTGGCAGAATAAGACCCTGTAGAGCTACAACTTTTTTTTGACCAATCACGTATCAGATAGTATCGGAAATCTTGGACTGTATATAGAAGAATCCATTTACAATAGCTTGGAGCTGAAGGATATCGCTCATGGATAGCTAATTCTACTTTGTTGATCTTTATGGTCCTAAGAAATATGCTGGGAAGTATTCTTCTGTCATTTTCATCGCATGTTTAAATAAAATTATTCATCTGAAAGCTATATTGTCAACATTTCTGGTCTATACTAACAAAGACAAGACAATCGCATGGAATCGTCTTTCATGCGCCTTATCTCACAGTGATTATATGTAATGTTCTGTATTGACCAGTTCTGGTGCAAAGAGTCAAGTGTGTGAGTAGCATGTGGGTAGCTACGAAGTAACAGCTGCATGGTTGAGTGGAATGTGCTGGTTTATTTATCTTGTTGCTATACTGGTTAAGACCGAGATCGCAACACAATTTGCCTTCGGCAAAACAAAAGAGCCCGCATGTATCACCAACGTAAATTCTGGAAACTTAGTCTATTCACATGCGCTCTCCTACTAATTCCATTTCTGATACATTGACCTAATTAAACTAGGTCAAATTTTTGTCAGCTATGACCCCAATAACTCCTAGCTGCTTGAGCTTTGACCTGTGTGATATTGCCATGTGGGCATAACAGAGGATGATCTTCATTATATAAAAAATCCCTGTAAAGTTGCTTCCCCCCCTTTAAGTGAGTAAAACACAGTATAGCTATAGTAACAGCTGGGAGGTGAAACATTGCCTCACTAACTAAAGAGAGATGATTGTCAGTCCGAGGGGGATGAACTCAAGCTCGGCCTTCAATTGTAATCAATTACGCAATACGTTGCTGTAGGCGAAGCTAGTGGGCCCGCCAATCATAATCACACTCCTCACTGGTCCCTCTCTGGCTTTCCATGCATTGAATTGGGATGGGAATATACCAAGCTTGATGGGATTATGGTACATTCACATGCATTGCCGTCTGAACCAAAGCGGTTTCATAAACCAAGGTGGATTGGGGTGGATTAGGCTTCATAGATTTGTACCACCCAGTACCACTCTAAGTTTTCATGCATCGAATGCTGTCAGAACTCAATTTCCTTCGTCTCATGGAAAAGCAGTGCCTGTGACTAATACTGTAGAACTGATTTGATAGCAATAGAAATGTTAGCATTTCCTTGAAAATCATCAGGAAATAAAAACGAAAGCGATCCCATAAATGGGAAGACAACTCCTATATAAGGCATAATGGGTGTGATTTCTATAGTGAATTCCAACTAAAGCGATCATTTTTCGTCGCTATTTTAGCTATCAAATCATAACCCCACCACTATAGACCTCTTGCAAATGAGGTCACAAGCTCCGCCCACCGACTCCGCCTGGCCACTGGCCCTCCAGACCACGCTGAATCAGCTGAATTCTTACTTTTGAAAGCCAAGAGTGCTATATTGGCTTCCTGCGAGACTGGGGAGGAGGGGGGGGGTGGTCTATAATCCCAATCCAGACTTGAGAATCCAATCGATTGCATAACATCACTCTCACCCCTGCACTCAATAGACCTCTTGCAATTACGTCACCACAACTGTGGTCACTTGGTACACAGGTTGTACTAGAGGATTTCCTCTTTGATCAGATTTACCAGCCACTTGTACTAACTAGAAAGCAGCAGATATTCTAGAGTGGTAGTAGAAGTAGCGGTAGAAATAAATGGCTTGTGTGAAGACACATGTGATACCAGTTGGGTTCGACAACTACAGATGCATCCAAATCGCTGGCAACATCAGCAGTCTGAAAAACTTGCTCTGTAGTGTAAAGTTACATTTACACTGCCTGGTTAAAAATGGCTCCAGAGCCAAACCAAACACAGGGCAGAAAGTCCAAGGATGGGAATGGGAGTTGCCTCCCTTATCGATAATCAGGCTTTCCCCCCCAATGCTAGAAACTGGACGAAACCAGGCAAGCCCTGGACAGAATATCGCTATTTTCGAGCGGTGACCGCTACTAATGAGCTGTGCGGAGAGGATGATGACGTCACACACCGAAATTGGCGGTCTGAAACTAGCGGTCACCGCACCGCTAAAACACCAGCTTTCAACATGTTGAACTTTGATATATGATATAGCTAGACCGCTAGTTTCTGATTGGCTTTATTACTTTCCAGCCAGTAGAACAACCAATAGAACAGCGCCAGTAGAACAACCAATAGAACAGCGCCAGTAGAACAACCAATAGAACCGTGTGCTTGATCGCAGAGGCATGGACAAACCAATGCTGGGATGAGTACTAGTATTTCGTGTAGTAGAGTATTGGTGCACAATTTTGACAGACAATATAGTGTGTAAACATTCCTTCTCAGCAGCATGAAAAACACTGTCATGATGAACTTTTGATATGCTTAGTGAAAGTAAAGTGGTTGTGGTGACAATAATCCAGATTGGAACCACTCCTCAGCTCTTCATACAATTTCTCATACAACCCAATACCATTTATGTTTCTCTGTGCTATCAATGGTAGCAGCCAGTCTCCTCGCTTGCTGAGCTTCTGTCTCACCTTTGTATTGTTCATATGACAATATTAATAGTAATGGCTGGAGTTGTAAGCTTACGTACGGTACAAAGGAATCATACTAAAATACTATGTTACTATAATTATCAATCAGACAGGTGAGTGAGTACTAGTAGTGGTGAAAGCATGTGGAGTTGCCGATGCAATGTCACAAATTGACCCAGAAAAGCAAGCTTTCTATTGGTTGATGAGTGTAGCGGTATAGGGATAGTGTGTCCAGCCCACCGCTAATTGTGATGTCAATCCCCCCCTCACAGCTCAAGAGTAGCGGTCACCGCTTGAAAATAGCGATAGTCTATCCGGGGCTTAAAGGCAGCTTTAAAGTTTGGTGCAATAACACAGTTTAGTTCGTTACATACATGATCTTTGCCTTTTTTTATAGCTCATGTTACACTCCGCAATAATCGTGATTCAATCTCCAATCCCAATCACATGAAGTAGTCGTAATCTGGTTGATTTCTTGGATTGGCGATCGTAGTCTATTTGAGATTGTGATACAGTTCAAGAAAGTAATCGTGATTTAATCGCCAATCGTAATATAATCTCAATTGTGCATGGAGCCAATCGGCACCCTTCCGACTGCAGCAGACAAGAAGTTGGGCAAAGAAGAGAAGACAGATCCACGTGTGTAACCCTAGCAGACTTCGTGATACTCTAGCAGACTTCGTGATACCCTAGCAGACTTCGTGATACCCTAGCAGACTTCGTGATACCCTAGCAGACTTTGTGATACCGTTGAGGTATAAATAGAACCTAAGTATCATTAGAGCAATAACAGCACCTCGAGATAGTGATTAAGTCGCTGTTGATAGACTTCAGCACTCTCCAGAAGCCATCCTTCTCCACGAGTGACAGAGGAGCTGCACTGTCCACAATCAGATCCCACGCTATGGACTCCGCAAGAGCTCTTTCCTTGGCATGAGTGCTGCTACTGGTACTATTGCCATTAGTAGTGGCGCTAGTACTATTAGTATCAGTAGTAGTACTGGCATTAGTACTGCTACTAGTACTAGCGGTACTGGCACTGGTACTGGGACTAGTAAGTGGACGTATATTCTCCTGTCTCACAAACCCCATCGTTGTTGGATTGCAATATTTCACTGCTGCCTTTTTGGCAGTAGGGTCAAATTCTTTGTATCTATACAGATATGAAAGACATTGGTGACATGAAGTTGACAGTATGACATAATGACTAGCGCTAGTTGAAACAATTGTATACTTACACCAGTGCGTGCCGTTTCAGATGACCAATGAAGTTGCTAGAGGTTGATCCAGAGCCCTTTATCTCTTTGGAGCACGTGTTGCAGATTGCTAGTGTTTTTACCTTGCCGTCAATTCTGATGCTTCTGTAGTTATGATAGCCAAATGCTATCACCGGCGTATTAGGACTAGCCATCTTTCTGTGCCTCTGCTACTGCCACAGCCACAGCTGGAACCTCAAGACTCAGCTCCGAGCTCGTGACTACGCAAGTAGAATAACCGATCAGTCGACTACTAGTAATTCCACCGCAGCGATTACTACTACGCATTCATTATAGCAGCGGCCAATCGTAATCAGGCTTGCGCTCAATGCTCGGCTCACTAACCACTAATCTAATCGAAAGCCTATTTTGCTTCCCATCGGTATTGTCGTCTGGCTGCGCACTCGCCTAACCACAGCACAGCGCTAACCACTAGACTTGTTATCCCACTTGCCTAGTCAGCCACAGTTCTCTAGAAGCTCTAGCGCCACGTTGCTACCCTGGTAGAAATAGGCTTCTATGATAAAGAGGGAGAGGGGGAGGGAAGGAGAGG
>ERZ1740065.2061-NODE-2061-length-12423-cov-5.510915_pt1 | contig 12423 bp, 24 predicted proteins | sample MGYA00581738_ERZ1740065 | MGnify/ENA primary metagenome ERZ1740065 (study PRJEB43018, sample SAMN04849749) | marine metagenome | isolation source: floating plastic debris | place: Pacific Ocean | collected 2008-09-01 | study: EMG produced TPA metagenomics... | reverse complement strand
CGGGCCTTACAGGATTCGAACCTGTGGCCGACCGCTTAGAAGGCGGTTGCTCTATGTTGATGTAATCCTTGTACAGAGATAGATTTGGCGTTTGACTAGAATTGTCTTCCCCGTTTCTTTCCCGGTGTAAAATATGATCTAATTCTCCCAACAGGAGGTTTGATGAACGCTCAGCCTAGAACTCGATTTCTTAAGCCTTGGGAATTCCTCTATGGATTCAGAGACCTTGTAGATTCGCTACACGCATGGCGACTGCTGATGGCTCACGAAATTCCGAGGAGTATCTTGAAGGAGTGCCAGCAATCTGGGCTGCTCGATTTTGACGGAATGATTCTGCACGGTACTGTGTTCGAGGCTTTGGGCATTCAGCAAGCGCATCGCGTCAGGGGCAAAAGCAGAAACGCCATGTTGTTCTCGACTCATTGGGATGCGGTGGACTATATCTTTTGCCACCCGAATAACTTCAAGAAGGTGCGCGTTCAAAGACGCGGCCCACGCCGTTCAGTTCTGCCGCCGGAATTGAACAGTGTATCGGAACCTTCTCAGGTCTCCGCTGTTCGAGATGATCTGAATTCGACTAGCATCCCGTCTCAACTGACTTGATATAGAATTCTGAATAATTGCGAGCTTCCTGCCTACCAGCGCCCCGTGGTTTCGACTGCGGGGTTTGCTATTGCTTGGGGGTTGAGCTACAAATAACTCAATTCAGCTACGCGCTGAAGGTGGAGGGTTTGAGCCCTTGCCCTCTCCCTTGAGGAGAGTCGGTCTTTTACATGCTTCCGTGCCAGGAACCGCCGCGACCCCATGACTTCAGTTATGGGGTTTCGCTTTGAGAGGGCAAGCATTCCATCGAGGGCCAATCAACGAGATATCAACGCTTTGAGGCTGAATCCAGCAAGCATTCGCTCGCGGGTTCACTGCCTACTCTTCAACACCACTTGACTTAAAATCTTCAGCCAACAATGGGTTCTCAGGCAGCGTTTGTCGAGTGCCGCAGTGCGGACAGAACACGAAATGCTTTGCGTTGGTTTTTGGCCAACTAAAGTCACCCACTGACCACCACTTATGGCAGGCTTCGCACTCGAAATGGTAGAGAAGCTCAACTGAGACTTTCATCCTGATATCGCTTTGTCACCCCACCGCCAACCGCATCACCTGTAGTGCCTCTAAATACCCCATCTCATTGCCGAATTGCCGTGCGGCGTCTGCGGTGGAGAATTCCATCGGCTCATTACCCTGCCCTTTGTAGGCGATCTGACCGCGCTGGGTAACGATCCTGGCTGGGTCTTCAGTTGAAGCTAGGAAAAACATGGGGTAGTGTCCTCCGAATATTTTGTTCACCGCTGGTCCCAATCCTTCAAAGCAAAATCAACAAATAGCCACGCCAAGACGATCGGAGTCAGCACAACGGCCCCAACGACCGCTAGTAAGCCTACAGCCGCAAAGAACTCAGCCATTGTTATCGCCCTTGATCAAGTGAGAAAAATCTGGTGCTGAGGTAATGCCCCAGCCCTGCTTGATAAGCCTTTTGTATGTGGCGTCCTTGTAGATCATGTGTCCGTAGAGCATCACTAGGAATTCTTTCGCCTGTCCTAGGTTCATCCCTTGAACTTGCGCCTCAAACCGCTTCAGTTCAAATTGCTGCTCAAGCGTGAGTTCAACGGGCGAGTTCATGACTTCTCAGTTCCGTGGTTTCGCCAATTTTAGTCTCTCACCTTCACTCGTCAAGGGTAGTGCAAGTTGCTATGATGGGCGTGAGATCCCGCATCAGTGGCAAGCTGCGCTTAGTAGGCAAAGACCAAAGATCATTTACTAAATGAATTGATGCCCGATTATCTGAGGCTCTGCGATCGCATCAAGAGGGCGAGATACTCTCAGGCAGCAACGGGCAACGCGGGGTCTCATCAACACCCTTTAGTCAGCGAGTATTTGACGGTGTCACTTTCTGATCTGATTCTTGGAAACGCCAACAAGTCTAAAAGTCTTCAAAGACTTAGGTTTGAAGAGTTCCTTTGCGGCTTTGTGATTGTCGGGAAAAACTTTTCAACGTGGCGTTATCGAATAAGCCAAAAATCTCAATCACCTAGGCCATTCTTTTGGGAGCTTCTTAATAGACGCTGACCCTGTGGGTTAAATCCCCCTTAGCCACTGATTAATTGCCAATATGTGACACATGCTAGATATGCAAGGGTTTCCGCCGATGTTGATGCTTGATTACATCACAGCGGCTATCAAACTTATGCAGGCTGAACCATCTTTTCCGCTTGGATGGGAAAAGCTTTTGCAAGAGTGGGAAAGTAGCTTAAGCAATAGTCAAGACCTGCTTTTTTCTAAAAACAAGTTTACTAAAAAGAGTCAGTTGACAGATTTCGCCAAAAAAAGCGCTGTTGCGATCGCGGGACTGTCTTTTTACCCAGGTGGGATTGATTATCTTGGTTATCATTTTGAGTCTAATTTCAGAGGCTTATGCACTCAAACACTGTTAAAAAAAGAGTCAGCTTAGGTGATAGCTTTGGTAAATTTACCGTTCTTGAAAAGGTGGATCGCCCTTCACATCTAAAACACAGAGGAGCTTATTATAGATGTCGATGTGAGTGTGGAGATGAAAGTATCATTCGGGGTGACAGGCTAACTCAAAAACGAAACCCTGTAAAATCATGTGGCTGTATACCAAATTCAACGCGCTGGAAAGATCAAATTAATCCAGGCGACGTTTTTGGAGAGTATGCAATCATTAGGCGACTACCAGATCACAGGCAGATCAAGCCTAGAAGCTATGTTTACTGGGAATGCATGTGCAGTTGCGGACGTATCTGCATTGTCCTGAATAAACACCTTCATTACAACAAACCTCACAACTTGCATTGTGATGATCCGTCTCACCCCAGCAAGTACTTAAAATATCCTCCTAGCAAGGAAAAGATGCCTGGTCGAGTGGGGCAAATAATTACCAATTATCGCCACATGATCGAAAAGTATGCACACAAAGGGTTTCTTTATGACATTGCATACGAGGCATTAGAGAGAGCCGCTTGGATTATTTGGTACAAGGAGTTGGAAGGAATTTACACTAAAGAAGAAGCATATATAAACAAATGTCTATCTTTCACAGAAAAGAAAGCTCGTTACTTCAAAGCCATGGAAAACAGAGAGGGTAGCGTTTATAATTACGGCAAATCAAGAGGTCGCGTCATGACCAATCCAAGGATGACCATTGAGGCAATAATTCAGACATTGCCGAATCCTATCACGCCTGAAAGTAAGCCTAGAAAACCAAAGAGATTTAAGCGTTGTTAGTAATCATCAACATGGCGGAGTCGGGTGCGGAGGTAGCGCACCGGGTAAGGGATTTCGGTCAAACGTCCCTAGCGGAACTGATCACCCGCGATGTGTTGACCCCGTGGTTCGATTCCACACTCTAGCCACCGACATTTGAAATCATGGCTCTGCTCCCCCTCAGACGAATAATATCAGGCGGTCAAGCTGGGGCCGATTGGGCAGGACTACAAGCGGCAAAAGCCTTGGGCCTAGAGCCCGGTGGAACAGCGCCGAAGGGATGGCGCATTTGCCTGCCTGATGGCTCTGACGGCAGTAATCCTGACTTGGCGAGCTATGGCCTAGTTGAACACCCTAGCCGTGCTTATCCATCCCGCACACGTCAAAACGTGAAGGATGCTGATGGAACAGTGTGGTTTGGGAATGAAGATAGTCGCGGTGGCAAGCTGACCATCAAAACGTGTAAGGAGTTAGATAAACCCTGCATCATCAACCCATCGCCTAACCAGTTCCGAGAGTGGTTGATTGAGCGTGAGATCAAGGTACTGAACGTAGCCGGGAACAGGCTAAGCCCGCTGAACCCTGACATTGAGCAGCGAGTTTACGACTTCTTGGTTTATGCGATCGCCCCACTATTGCCCGCTGAAATAACTGATGCTGATATGACGTGGGCGGAATCAGTTGTTGATCGCCTAAATTAATCAACAAAAAACCGCCCCTTGTTGGAAGCGGTAATCATCAGACTCAATGAGGTGTTTACCCCTCAATAAGCCCATCGTTGTCGATATTCTAGCTAAAAATCACATCAACACTTTCACTAGCTTTGTCTAGCGCCTTAGCAGCTTGACCTCGATAGCCAGAGACGCGATCGCGGATGGCATCAACGTTTTCCATTGCAGATTCCATAACGTCTTCATCAATGACGCCGGTCAAGATGTCGACCAAGCCCGCAAGAAACGACACAACCAAATCAACAATCTCGTCACGGTCTAACCCGTCGGCTTTGGCAGCTTGATATTTCGTCTGTAGTCCTTGTAATAACAGGCAGATTTGAATGGCTTGGGTGAGCATGGGAGTCTCCGTAAGGTGTCACCCCTATTCTATTTCAGGCTTAACGGTTAAGGGCAATAAAAACCGCCCAGGAGTGGGGCGGCTTGTGTTGAGAAGGGAGTGTTAAACGTATCGGGAGACGAGTTTATTCTAGCTGACCGTTGAGGGTGCGTCACCTTTGATTGCTGGCATCTCACGCACTCGCAGGTCATCAGGCCAGTCATCAGGGTTGTTCCCCTTACCAGTGGACAGATTATACGGATAAATGATTTTGCCGTCGTCTTCTGACCAAGTAGTAATGACTGGACTATGCCCCAACTGCTTCACAAAGCAAGAAACGCCAGCCTCTCGACACTGCTCAACAATTGAACGAATCCAAACAATGTCGCAGGCACGGGCTTTAGCGCTGGACTCACCGCCAGTAATTACCCAATCAATAGCAGGAAACTTTTTCCTTGCATGACCAGCGCCTTGCAAGCTGGGAAAGCTGTCGTTATCCGCCTCTCCACTCAAGCAATCAATCACCCAACCAGCTTCAGACTCTATGCAAGTCAAGTCGATCTCTCCTAGCAACGGCTCACAACTCAGGAACCGAACAGCAGCGGGGGTTTGCAGCAGCAGCGGAATACGTTCATCGGCAGTGCGCTGGTTCTCAACGGTGACGCCGAGCCACAAATTGGAAAGGGGCCACGGATAGTTGCCTTTGTAATCCAATTGATGAAGAGATTCAGCCTGATCGTCATTCTGTAAAGCCCAAAAATGGCACTCAGTCCAGGGGTCTGCATCTGTGGACTGCAGCCACTCGAAAAACTCCAGCATCCGTTGTGGGCGCTTGGTCAAGACCTGATAGGTATGATGCGGCGTTACTGCCATGACGCCAAAAATCGCAGCAATGCACTCAAAAGAAACTGATTCATGGAACAAGTCAGACATCGAATTTACAAACCACATGGTCGGCTTCTTTCGTTTCAGTGGTTGCTGCAATCGCTCGGCGTGAAACTGTACATCGCCAAACGCGCGATCGCCCCAAAAGCGATTCGCCAAAGTTTCGGCATAACAGTGAATGCATCCTTCAGAGACCTTGTCGCAGCCTGTGATGGGGTTCCAGGTCTTTTCCGTCCATTCGATATTTGACATAGTAAAATTCTCTTGTGTCAGGTCAGTTCTGATGCACTCGCCCTCATGATGTGTGATGACATCGTTGGGGCACTCCTATTTTAACTCACCCTCAACGCGCAAGCCTATAAAGCTTCGATACAATGTGATTGGGTATCTACCGTGCCCTTTTGCAGGCTTTAGCTATGGCTAACCCCACTCCCGATCAATCACAGCAAATCAGCCGGTTTCTATCGCAACTGCAGCTCACCCTAAGCGATAGCAGCACTTTGGCTCTCGACTTGGGCATGTTTCGAGATCCCGAGATGTGCCTGAAGGCGCTGGAATTACTCGTGGGTGTCTCTACTGGCGAACGAAAGTTGACCGAGTTTGAGCTAGCCTCGCTGCGCACCATGCTGCAGCTTGCCAAGGCGGCACAGGCGCGGCGATTGGCGATGGAAAAGGCTTGCAAGCAACTACACACAATTCAGGGATTGATGACCAGTCCTGATCCCGTTACGGCAACCCCTCAATTTAGTAAGGAGTGACAGAGTGTTTAAGTTTTCAGGCTTAGTCAGAGAGTTCAAAAATATTCGCCAAAAGGCTCGGGACAGCATCACCAGTAAAGCCTTCGCTCGTTTAGAGGCGCTGGCATGGCAACGGAAGCCTGATGCCACCTTGCGCTATGTAGGCAAGGGCCGGGTTGAAATAGCAGGCGAACACCCTGGACGTGAAGAAGATTATTTTGAGTGCGGATTTTATAACGCTAGCAATTGGGACGCGCTGATCGAAGCAAATGCAGATATCGATTTTGACAGCATCACGATCGCGACCCCACTCGCTGAGCCCGATTGGTACGACTGCCACGATCCGTCTATTGCGTTGAAGCCTACCTACAACGATGATTACATGCCAGACGGCAGCAAGACGATCGTGGTTGATCTGGGGAAGATCACGGCATGAACACATACCCACCCCTAAGCCGCGTTGAAAACCTAGAGCTACAGTGCCAAGCTCTACAGGCTGGCAATGATGCCTTGCTGGCTGAGGTGGCTCGGCTGCGTGGCGAAAACTTTAGCCTTATTCAGGGATACACACACTTAAGAATGCAAGTTGCCATCTGGGAAGCACGGCATGGCCCGTTGCTGGTGCGGGACGAATTGCTTGACGAAATTGAGTTGAGTGACTGATGGCAAAGCTAGCCTGCTACTTTGAGGGGTCTGATAAAGCGCGCATCCTGGAACCCAATGGCGAAGTAGTCAGGATTGGGCGAGGTGTGCGATCGGGGGACTCTCTCAACTGCATCCACTTCAATGATCCGCGTGTCAGCCGGTATCATGCGCGGTTGCGTCACATCACCCGGCCAGAGCATGTGCCGGGTCGCCCTGAGGCTTGGCAAATTCATGACGGGAAACCCACAGAAGAGGGCAACAAACCTTCTGAAAATGGCACCTGGAAGAGTGATCCGCGCAGCAATGACGAACGTATCTCTCAAGGCTGGGTAGAGATTGAAGAGGGCGATCGCTTCTTTTTTGGGAGCCCTGGCTGTTGGGTTCTATGTTCGTACATCATTGACGACACGCTGAGAGTGGTGAACGCTTTTGACACGCAAACAGGAAGCGGCATTGAAGAAGATAGTAAGCCTACTCAAAAACATTGGATGGCTGAGGTTGTACTAACAATCTTGAATGGCCCTAAGGGTATGCCGAATTGGCTTTGGTGGTTGATCCTTGCAGGCATCGGCGTTGTCTATATCGTGTGGGGATAATGCCAACCCCCACAGCCGACCTCAACACCCTAATCCTTGGCAGCCCCAACCTCAACCCATTCATCGCGGTCGAAGTGGTAGAAGATGATTTGCGCTGTATCCGCGTCAGCCAAAGCGCGATCGCCTTCTACCAAGACCTGGGGCTCCCACCACTGCGGGAAGGGGATCTTCTATGTGAGAGGTTGCCCAGACACAAAGTACAGCAGCCTTACCAACTTGAGCCGTTGTATGAATCCTATCGGCGTGTCGCGAAAACCGGCGTTCCTTGGCAGCGTGAGATCTGTTTCAAGGGCGGGGAAGTGAATGGCGAGTATACGATCGATGCCATCTTTGAGGTTTCGGTCTGTCAGTTAATCCCTGACCAGGCGTTGATCAGTTGGCGCGATGTCAGCCGCGAGCGTGGCTATCTTGGCGAAGCGCCAGACGTTGCACGGTCACTGGCAGCGCTGAGCAACGGTGAAATGCAGTTGTACGGACAGCCCATCTTTCGGCTGTCTGATATGCAGATTGTTGGCTACGAAGGCTTGATCCGCTGGCCCCAAGGTGACGGAATAGCCCGCCGCCCAGGTGAGTTTTTACCAGGGCTAGACGAGGCAGGATACGCCCTCAACGTTTTTTGGTTCACCGTGCAAGAGGCGTTGAAGCATCTGCAAAAACTAGATGAAAGGTTGGCGATCGCCGTCAATCTAAGCGCGGCCTGCATCGCTGCTCCTGACTTCCCAAAAAAGTTAGGCGTGCTCTGCAATGAGCAGGGTGTTGACCGGGCGCGGCTTGAAATTGAAGTAACAGAAGAGGGCGCGGTTAATCCGGCCAGCGAAGAGAAGCTGAGGGAGGCCGCAACTTGGCACCGAGTAAAGGCTGACGACGTTGGGGCTAAGTTCGCTAACTTCGGGCAGCTCTTGCACTTGAGAGGAATTATCAGCGTGCTCAAGGTTGACATTAGCCTGATCCGTGGCATCGCTGAGGATGACGGCAAGCAGGGAATATTCAAAGCGATCGCCATAGTCGCAGAAACCCTCGACTGCAAGTTAGTAGCCGAGGGTATCCAAGATGAGGCTGATTTAGATTGGCTGAAGGCTAATGGTTGCGGCTATGGGCAGGGGTTTTGGTTGGGGAAGCCGGAGCCGTTTCCCCTCGCATAAACAGAGGCAACTTGTTCATGGTTATGCTCAGCGCTTTCTACCCGTGCCTTTTTTCTGCTGCGGTACCGCTGAGCTTTCTTTTTGGCAGAACTTCTGTTTCCAGCGTGGACGACATACGCCTCGCAGTCAGGGCTATCCCTATTCCAATCAGCCAGCGAGCCGCCAGAACTCCAAGATCCATCAGGAAAGCGAACGATAACCCACTGAGGGCCTGACAGGGGATCGCCAATTCCGCGCCCATAGTAGTCAAATACTTTCATTTTCTACATCCCTTGATATTTGCTGTAGCAGTAGCGAACGCCCGGGATCTCGTCCTCAAAATCGTCGCGACTAAAGACATGGACGATCACACCGTCGTCTACATCCAGCGAGTAGTTTCGAGGGAACCGATTGCGAAGACTTTGCTGCCGCGCATAAAAATCCTTGCCATGCCCCACAAAGAAGACATGCCGATAGTTATGGAAGAACTCAGGTTCATACACTGGGGCGTGTCCAGAGACAAACTTCCCTGATGGTCCATCGTGCAATCCCAAGTCAGAGTGCAGGGGGATAATCCGAGCCGGGAACACCTCACCCCATTCGCGATCTCTATTCCAGAAGCAGGCAATGCCGTCGCGTCTCACCGGTTGGGTATGCCCTCGCTCGTTAAACCTCAGCCACGCTTCGCCTACGTCAATCCCGCCAACCGTGCCTTTGGTAAAAAGCCACCGCTCAAACGGCATACTCAGGCAGCTATCACTAGCGGGTAAGAACTGCTGAAGAGCTACCGTATCGCGATCCTTAAGAGACGCTAGCCAAGCCTGATACTGCTCTGAGGATTTCAGTTTCTCGCGAGTCCATCCCGTTGTGTAGATAGTCATTGCTCACTGCCCCTAACACTAATTTGATGTGCCATTACTCGTTAATCTCCTTCTAGCAAAAACATCCACACATCTCGCTCTAGGCACTTTCTAGGAGTTGCGCCTTGTCACTACTCGCCCGTCTCTGCCGACTCAGCTTTTAACGAATCAGGCACATACACCAAAATGTCACCGACCTGACACCCCAAAACACGGCATAGCGCATTCAGGTTTTCATAACTAGGGAGCTGAGTACCAGACCGCCACTGACTGACAGTTACCCGATCCACCCCTATATCATTGGCCAGCGCGGTAACCGTTCGATCTTGTTGAGCCATTAAGACTTTCAAGTTCGTTTTTATCATCTCAAACCTTGATTCACCCCAATACTATGGCATTCCCGCGTAACCGTCAAGATTACTTATGTAATGCAAGACTTGACACCCTTGTCCCTCCCAGTTACCATAAAGAAAGTTGAGGCACCCACAAGGAGTAAGGCTATGTTGGTAATCGAGCAGTTGCACGCAGCGCCCACGGGCATTGAAGTTGAGCGGTTTGCTGAGCCTGAGCTACCCATCGCATGCCGCTACGAGATTGCAGTGGTGCTGATTGAGGCGACAACCGGAGGCGAGGCGTTGCATCGCTTTGAAGCCAATGACGACCGCATTGGCACAGTAATTGACGAGGTTCGAGCGGCGGGCTATGGCGTGCGTTGGGGAATCCACGAGTCCTTTGTGACCGACCGCGAAGAGAGTGAGTTTTAGAAAGTATTTGACGAGTAAGGATGCATCATTATTTAGGTTTTTAGAGGTTTGATTATGAGTTTTACCGGCGAACAAATACAGCAGTTGGCTGCGCCACTGGACGGCAGCAAGGTAAAGACCCGTCCTCAAGGTCGGCAGCAGGTCAGCTACCTCGAAGGCTGGCAGGTTATTGATTTTGCAAACGAAGTCTTCGGCTTTGACGGCTGGAGTCGTGAAACGGTTCTTGCTGAATGCGTAAGCCAGCAAGAAAAAAACTTGTCGAGCGGCTCGGGCTGGGGCGTTACCTACACAGCAAAAGTAAAAGTCACGGTTGGCAATGTCGTCAGAGAAGGCTTTGGGGCTGGCAGCGGCAACGATCGCGACCTAGGGCAAGCTCATGAGTCAGCCATCAAGGAGGCTGAAACCGACGCCATGAAACGGGCATTGATGACCTTTGGTTATGGCTTTGGATTGGCGTTGTACGACAAGACTCAAGCCAACGTAGAGAACGGGAATAGCCATCAAGGTTCTAGTGGCAATCGCTCATCAAGCACTCCGAAGCCGAGCCGGAAGGCTCAATCTGCAAAGCCTTCCGCCGAAAATACCCCATTCGTCGAAGGGGCCAAAGAGCTGGCTCAATACGGCAAAGAAAACGGGCTGACTGCCCAAGAGATTAAGGGGTTTTGCAGTGAGAACAACCTGCCTACCAAGGGCAGCGACTTCACCACAAAAGCTCAGGTGGATACTTTGGCGGCATTGATTCAAGACGCTATTCAGAACAAGTCACAGGAGCAAGCAGCGTAATGAAAGAGATTTATAACCAGTTGATTGTCGTCGGGAATTTGGGCCAAGACCCCGAGTTGCGATACACGTCGGGTAATCAAACACCTGTCTGTGAATTCAACATTGCGGTTTGGCAGGGGCAGGATCGCCCATCCACATGGCTGCCCGTGACGCTGTGGAAAGGTACCGCAACAGCCGCTGCTGAGCAGCTACGCAAAGGGAGTCGTGTACGCTTCACCGGCAAAATCGGCCATGACGAATGGACTGATCGTGAAAGCAGGCAGAAGCGGACAAAGTTCAAAATGACGGCATTTGAGTTTGAGGTGTTAGAGAGCAAGGGGCAAGGGCAACGCCAATACTCTCGCGACGACATGGGCATTACGCCCGATGACGAGGAGTTTTAGCCCATGAGCGAACTAGGCGACTTATTCAAAGGACACAAACAGCGGTCTCAGCAAAAGCGGGAAAGTAATCGCCTTAGCTCGGCTGAGTTGCTAACGAAGTACGGAGTTGAGTTTGAGCCGAAGAACGACGGAATCCACCTGATCGTCTTTAACGGCGACAGTTTTATTGATTTCTGGCCCGGTACTGGCAAGTGGATATGCCGCGACGTCAACAAAGCGGGACGGGGCGTTTTCAGATTGCTTGACTACTTGGGTGTTGATTACAAAACAGAGCAGGAGGATCGACGATGACCACGATTACCGTAGACAAGACAATCGACATCACAGTGGATGTTGAGGTCACTTTTGAACAGATCGTAGCGGCGTTACCTTCGTCTTTAGACGACTTAAACGAAGAAGGTTTGCCCTATAAGTTTGATCTTATTTCGGGGCTCGATAGCATTTACTCGTTCGTTGAAGCATTAAAGCCCGAGTATTTTTCGGCTCTTAAGCCAGAAGGTCGAAAAATACTCGCAAAAGCGTTTCGAGAACTTGCCGCCAAGGTAGAACCTGAGGTGCAAGGCGACTAATGACCTACACCCTCGCTCAACCCACCGGCATCTTCGCGCTACTCTCTATCAACCTTCTGATGGAGAACCACCGTCTGACCCAAGCGCTCAACACCGACCCCCTCACTGGTGCTGGTAGCCCATACGCCTACCACGAACGCCGCCGCAGCCTGTCAGGCAGTGAATCGTTCATCGTTATCGACCTGGATCGGTTCAAGTCCATAAACGACACCTATGGACACCAGTTTGGTGACTTTGTTTTGGCGAAGGTGGGTGAAACAATATCGCGATGCGTGCGAGCCGACCATGACAAGTGCAGGCTATATCGCCCAGGCGGTGATGAGTTTGTCGTGATTCTGAATGCTCCCGTCAATGCAGCGCAGCAAGTAGCCCAGCGGATTGAGCAGGCGATCGCGGCGTTGGTTGTCGGCCCAGTTTCAGTCAGCGCGTCGGTGGGGGTTGGGGAGAGCGTGGGGGAGGCGGACGAAAAGATGTATCGGGATAAAGATGTATCGGGATAAGGATAGGAGCAAAAACAATGCACTTCGGATGCAGCAAACAAGCCGTCATGAAAAAACTGGCGCTAAATCCAGCGCTCAAGGAAATGCAGATCAGAGGGCTGACTGAGCACTGCATGGATGCCAAATGCACTGACCCAATTGGAATGGAAGCTTCAGATCTAGAAATACTAGATGTTGTTCGACGCGACACTGACTGGCCTAGAGTGCATCCCAGTCTTGCAAGACTCACCTTGAGAAGCAGCCGTTGAGATAAG
>ERZ1740065.2060-NODE-2060-length-12424-cov-11.387339_pt1 | contig 12424 bp, 10 predicted proteins | sample MGYA00581738_ERZ1740065 | MGnify/ENA primary metagenome ERZ1740065 (study PRJEB43018, sample SAMN04849749) | marine metagenome | isolation source: floating plastic debris | place: Pacific Ocean | collected 2008-09-01 | study: EMG produced TPA metagenomics... | reverse complement strand
CAGAGGGAATACGATGAACGCGATGAACACGATGAACGCGATGAACACGATGAACGCGATGAACACGATGAACACGATGAACACGATGAATAAAATTACACAACTATATATGTAGGTAATGTCAACTGATCAGAAGTGTCAAACAGCAGTTGAAGTTATCATTCTCTTAGCTAGAAAGAGAAATGAATGATTCAACAACTGATTGTGGTTCAGCATTCCATGCAGTTGATTTGCATGAAATTTGAACTTGCTGGCGTCACAATGCCTGTGTCACAAGTGATCGTATATATGACACAATGTCCATGTCTCAAGAAAATGTCATATGACTTACCGTTGTCAGCTATAGCTGATTGATAGACTGCTACTGTATGATGCCGAGTTCCATGTACTAAAATTGTTGCTATTGTTTTAGGGCTCATTTCCCGGCACCAAATTCTCTTTCAAAGTCTATTATCCCTCGTCCAATGAAGTGGAGGATAGTGAAATCCCTCAGGAGTAGTACATTGATGACTCATCGGTATCTACCATAATCTCCTGAAAAATAGCTACTGTCTAGGTGGGCTCTTGTCTACCTGTCGTATCTATGACTCGTCAGTATCTACCACAATCTCCTGGAAAGCACCTGCCGCCGATTGTCATAAGTAACTAGATTTTTAAAGGTGTGCGTTTTATTTATTTTTTAAAAATGCTAGCGGGTGATTTTCACGTCTGTTTTTTATCATCATATATATCATTTTTCTCCAAAAAGTTATATCCATCCATTCTACTGCCATGTGCATGTGCAAATTCAAGGGAAGAAACTCTCATGTTGAAGCTGTGATGTCATGGAATTGGATGTCTTTTCCATATAAGCATTTGGGATTGTTGACTTCGAAATGAAATATTTCTGATAATTCCTAAACAAACAGAGTAAATGAGTGCATCGATGGAAAACTTATCATGTGCAGAATTGAGATTCAATAAAATTTAATAGAAGATTCTTTCATCAATTCCTAAAACACTTTATCAACTACGAACCTTTCCAACTCGCAACTGCTATGTTAACTGAACAGACACTAATTCGTATATGAGAAGATAACTCCTAAAACCAATGCACTGTAGAATAAATGCGTAATTTGCTGAATTAAATCTAGTTATACAGCTGTTGAAGATCTGGGATTATCTCGTTCCTCATTCGACCTGTACTTACATCAGCCTAGGTATTGATAGCTTGTAACTACCATGGGGTACAAAGGGGCACCGAGAGACACCGTGATTCGTTGTTTCACGCTCATAGGTGATTCCTGGATTTTAGTCGTCGGTGTGTCGATGAATGACATGAAAATTAGATAATGGTGTCAAGTTTGCGTCTGGGTTTTATTTATGATAAACGAGAAGCAGTTCACTAAATCACTTCATTTATCCTTTGAATCAGCTTATAACTTATATCATCATTACTTGTCTGTCACGAACAAGGGATGGTTGATGCCAGATGTCTTCCTGGCTTCTTGTTCTCTCTCTGCGTCATCTATTTCTCAGAGCATCCTCCCTCTAAAGTCAAGCTTGTGCAGTGATAGTAGCAAGCCTACGGTCACATGTGCATATATTACGGTATCAACACTTACCAATCTCCGTCTTTATTGCTCCAGCTTCAGTCTCAATGGTATCCAACTCGCTCATGAGTGACCTAAAGTTATAGTGTTTGGATTTATTCTCTCTTGGCTAACACCGTGACACTTTTATGAGAATGTGGACTAAACTTCACCAACACAAATCTCATTTTCTGAAATTATGTCACCACAGTTTACGCCAATTTTTCTAGCAGTATGTCTGCAAATACTGTATACTGGAATTTGCTTGCACTGAAAAATATTTGCAAAAAACTTACCATAGAAGTAGAAATTTTTGCACTTAGAAAACGTTTATGATTTTTCCAATCCTGCAAACATAGAATTTTTCCAATTTTTTATTCCGTTTGAGTCACTAAGAGGAAAAAGATTGCAAAAGTTTATTTTTGCGATTATGCAAGCTTGCAAAAACGCATTTAAAGTATCGCCGCACAAATTTCTACTTCTACAGTAAATAAATCACTATTAAAAAGTTTTTGAGCGGAGTTATTGGCGATTTCTTAGACTCATTGAAATTTTCAAACAAATTTTTCGCAAAAAATTCTAGTATATGTACATGCGCAAAAATAATCTATTCTATAATAAACAACAATGAATGCACTTACGGCTGATTTGCAGCGTCACATTTGTCGGTGATTACCTCTCTCATATGGGAGAAGAAACCGTCCATTGAGAATGGTGTCTCGCTATGACATTCCTGTCCTACAGGAATGAAGTTGGTTGATTATTTTATGGTTCTAAAACCGCACTAAGCCCATTGTTCTAAAACCTCATTCTGTGAGAGATTCGCCCAGCATGATACTGAGGAACTGAACTGAGACAAATGAAAAGTTGGGAGATAGAAACTGGCATAGTCCCCAAATGCATCATTTTTATGCGTGTCTTGTTGATTTGGGCCTATAGACTCGGAACCACGAGGGTTCAATACGATGGTTATTTTACTTACTGATGTCACCCATCAGCTCCTTCAGTTTATCCTTCAGGTCATCGATCGTTGTTTCAATTTCTGTTTCCTCAGCACTGAAATAAAAGTGAGGAGTTACTGAAGCTGGCGTGGTCACATGATCAATGTCATGTGATCACTCTACACTCTACTCACTCTGAGCAGTCGTCGCTGATCTGCTCCTCTAGATAATCGATTAGCTTGCCCACTTCGTGAGGTTTGTGTTCTGTGATGCCAATAGAACAATATGTCAGCTTATCCCTATATGTTTGCATTGTCACAAACGGCCAATGCTAATGTCAAATGCCAGCTAGTATTGTATGTTATATTATAGTTATAAATGAAACACAATGATTCCAGAATCAACCACTTTACAAGCACCCGCTGTCATGTGACATTATGCTCTGGCGGTCCCTGCACAAACGCAGAAACAGTTCATACAATACCAAAATGCTGATGGCTCTAAATAGCTGAAAGTGGTCATAGCATTACGAAAAGTTGGACTCGCTACAACATCATTATCAACTTCTCTAGAACTGGATACAATATTGACTAGCATTTCATATGAAAGCGTCTCTGGATTTTCTTACCTTCTCTGGCGAGGCAAACAGTCATCAGGCCCAAGGCAATCAGGACGAGCGATGTCTTCATGTTTAGTTTTGGTAGAGCTGGAGTAGAAGTGTGTACAAGTGTCTGAGAGCTCAATGACTGCTGTATCAACTCCTGCCTCCTTATATACTCGCGGCAGCGCCTCTTACCTAACGCGCTTACCGTCACGCTCTCTTACATCTCACAACCACTCACAACCAGCTGACATTGATTGGGGCAAAAACGCTGATATTATGGAACGGAGATTGACGTCTGGTTTCGAGTCATTGGCCATGTAATCTAGGGGTACCATATGGTGTCGAGAGTGTCGACAGAGTTTCTATCTGCCGATATGTTGCTTACTAATAGAATGACGTTGGGTGTTGTAATGTTGGATATAACAGCTGAACGTATTGATCTTTATCTGTGTGAAATGTGTAGCAGATAGATTTTAACTCACACCATTCACTACTCCTTATACTGTTATTATACTAGTGAGAGCTGCTAGGTGCTGTGATGCATGCGAGTCACCCTCTCTCACATGAATGTATGTATGCAGACTGAGCATTGTTTTAGAACAGGAAGCAAAATTTATCCTGTAATTAATGATGATACAAAATTTCTATGCTTCCCATCCTCACTGCTGCGTTGAATGCCACTCTCTTGCACTGAAGTCATTAATAATCTGAGATACTTTAGTCTCTTCATGGTTTGATTATCTCAGCCGTTCGCTAGCGTCTAGAGTTATGACACCAGTCATTCTACTAACTGCTACTTACACTTGTGTACCAACTGCCTGCCATACTTACACTTATCTAACAGCTGCTCGCTGTACTTATGCTCCACTTACATTCAAGCTGTTACTCTGGCAGCATCAGCTGCACACCTGGCTGCCGTCTGAGTGGGCGGGAAATCTGTCAGGCTGCCGCTGTCATGTTTGTCCATGCATTTGACATGAGGAGATTCTTAGCAGAACAGCGGCACTAACACAATTATGAACAATACTGACGCTTCCTCATGTCATGACATGTTGAGCTATTCAATATATTCTTATCCCCTCTATTTCATCTCTCCGTCCTTTCCATTTCCCTCTCTATCTTCCCATCTCTTTCCCGCCTCTTGTTCTCTCTTCTCCGTGTCTTCTCTTTCCTCCCTCCTTATCGCCTCTCCCTCCCCCTCTTCCTCCCTCCCTTCTCGCACCCCTTATCCATCCCTTCTCACTCTTACTCCCCTCCCTTTCTCCCTTCCTTCTCCTCCTCTCCTCCCCCTTCTCCCTTCTGTTGTCTTCCCCTTCCACTTCTTCCCCTATTTCGTCTTCTCTCTTCCTCATATCAATCTTGGTTATGCAAGGCATCATGTGATGTCTAATTCACTTTGCCTAGTGGTGGCCGGTGTCGTCGTGCAGGATAACACTGATCCTATAAAATTATTTCAATTATTCAGCATTGCTGCACTATATATCGCATGCATGTACCCTGATAAAGTGCAGTTACCTTGACAACTGATACGGTGAGCCCCAAAATACCTTGCTTTGAACAGCGCTCACAGTTATACGAGCTGTAGTGGATGGTATATAGTGGATGGTATTTTGACTCTATTTTATTTCTTGTGCCTCTGCAAAGTAACGCTAGAACGAGCTGATCTCTCTCACATTTCGTCATCGCTTGATGAATTTATAACGACAGTGTAGGAGACGAAACTCAGTCCACCACATTAGCTATGATGACGTATTCAATGGGTGGGATCATTGCCTGAGCAAAAAAAAGCCAGTAAGCTCTCTGGTATTGCTGAGTTTGATCACCCGTGGAAAGATAATGACAAATGATGGCAAGGAAATCTGCAAAAAATTCAGCGTATCGGATGTCTGAAGAAAGGTGACACTTCTCTTTGGCTCAGCTCTTGAAGACAGATATGCTTAGTTTCCCTTTGTAAACTGCCTGCCGTGTGGTGAGAATGAATAATAACGCTCCCATTTCTTACATCGGTTGATAAAAGATTTTAATTTCACTTGTTTTCTGGAATGATAGCTTTCATGATATGAAAGCGTTTCTTCATTGGAGCAGCTTTTGGAGACCTTGTAATCTACGTATACAGAGTAACTGGTTGGATAGAGATACCAGATGTTTAATTCCTTACTTCCTAATTATAGATAAACGTCGGCCATATTTAAACTCAGCTCAGTAATATCTTAACATGTTATTATTCTAATTAGTGCTGCATTTTAATCGAGTTATTCTAAAATTAACTAAGATTAGTCGCTCAAAAGATTAATTCTATGCCACAAGATTAATCTTGTGGATAGTTCGAGGGTAGATTACGCTGAAAAACTAAGAATAATAGGCGACAAAGATCTGTGAACAAGTATGATAGCATAGTTATCTAAGCAAATTCAACACCAGCGCAGTTTAATACCACTAATGACCCACCAAAAAACCGTTAAAGTGACGTCAACGTCAGCTGCTACAGCTGGTAGCAATCATACAGTTGTGAATTCTATATAGCTCAGCAACTAGTCTTTGGTGGCAAGATCAATTGAAGATTGAACATATTAATCGGAAGATTAATCAAGATTCTAATTCTAATTCTAATTATAAATAATTAAATTATTAACTAAACATCTATATACGTATGAACCACATTCTCCAGTAAGTAGACTGGAGACTGATGAGAAAATTTCTAGCCCTAGATCTTGTACTATAAGCCCTGGAGTTAACTATGATTGGCATCTGCTGATACACTAATGTAAAGGTACTCATCATAGCTGTTAGACAGTTGGTGAAATTATATTTGTGCGCAAGAGCTAAAAATGCACTAAAAACCACCTATTCAACAATAGGTTCCCTCTAGTCTGCTTAGCACCACTAGCAGTTTAAGACATTTACCTCAAGAATTTGAAGTGGTAGAAGTGCCCCACTACGGTGAAAACAACCCAAGAACCCATCAGTATTTTGTACTCTCATTTTTTGATGCTACAGGAGTGAACTTGATGACCTTTTCTCTCACAATGGCATAAAAACTGGCAAGTTTTAAAGTTATTTATTTTTTGCCCCCATTACTGTTGCTCATTTAATGCAACGCTGCTCTGACGACTTGGTGTTCACTTCATTTACCGTACCATCAGTGATAAGTCACGGCTGACGGAGACGTACAGACAGATTGCAGCATAATCGCGTACAGAAGTGATGCAATTTGCTGATTAATGAACCGTACCGCTGCTGTGAAACATAAACGCTGTCCGCATGGTATAAAACGCCTCGTTGCTTATTCAGCCTCACATTCACAGTACGATATTCAACCGGAGGCATCAAATCGATAACAATGAGAAGTGCTTTGGTCCTAGCTGTTTTGTGCGCCATGTTGGCAAACTACTCTGTGATGGCACGTCCACGACCGCGGGGTATGCTATATATTTTTGTTGTTACTAATAGCCAGTATTGTAAGCTATCCATGTTATTATTATTATTATTACTCTTATTTATTATTGTTATTACTATTTGTCACATTGTACTTATTCCAGGTTCAAAGCATCCTCTCACTCGTTTTCTTGCCAATGAACTGAGAGATACATGCAGTAGGTAAGTGTCAATCTGTCTGTCGACTTGCCAATCACAGGCACGCATCACCAATGCTTCTGTATCCACTCCTCGCTTGCACATCCACTCCTTTCAGTAGTGCGGATCAAGAGCCAATCAGACAGAGGATAAGAGATTTGGGTCAACAATTGGGTCAACTATTTGCTGATATTGGTAAGTAAGGTCTTTTATTTATGATTGCCTACCAAAGCTGGTGTTGTGTCAATAGGAATGGCTGTTACATTTACAGAACTGAAAACGATGACTCGATGACGCGATGACTTAGATTTCGTGCGATGTTAATTCTTTAATTTCTTTCTTCAGGCAATCAGTGCCGATCCGAATCAACTCCAGATGAGTTTGTCGCCTCAGTTACGAACATCATTGAGAAGAGGTGCACCTCAGCAAGGTAAGTTCTGATCCCTCTGATTTCCGGTCATTCCATTAGAATCGGTTCACCGATTGTAGTCTACTCATGTTTTACTTATCTGTAACTGAAGCTGGTGGGGCTGGATGCAATATAATTGCGTTTACAAGCATAAAATTGATCCCTCTGTCTGTAGACACTGGTACTACCGTACCAGTGTCGCTCTCCTCCACTTCTCTCAGTAGTCTAGTACCTCTACCAGTACCGTACTACCTCTTCCAGTACCATACTATCTCTATCAGTACCGTACTACCTCTTCCAGTACCGTACTACCTCTTCCAGTACCGTACTATATCTACCAGTACCGTACTACCTCTTCCAGTACCATACTACCTCTACCAGTATCGTTCTACCTATATCAGTACCGTACTACCTCTATCATTACCGTACTACCCCTATAAATACCGCACTACTTCCATCAGTACCTTACTAGCCTTATCAATACCACACTACATCTACCAGTACTCTACTACCCCTATCAGTACTATGATACATCTATAAGTACACTACTACTTAATCTCACAGTGATGTCACAGAGTTCACAGACCGTCTGAATGACCTGCGGAATAATGACATCACAGCGATTGAGACAAGCATTGGTAAGTGAAAAGAATAAAGCGAATGTGTTCGAACCCAAGAATCACCTGCCACTGACAGCATGCTATTTATATTTTGCAGCTACTTGCTCTCAATAAAATCCACCAGCTCTCACTTGATGTCTTCGGACTGATGACAGCAAAATGCCAGAATAATGAATGGGAATATAGCGGCTGATTGAATTTATTTTCTCAATAAATCTGAGCTGCTATCAACCAAACCAGACACTGTATTTATTGGGCAACAAAATCTTGGTTTCAGTGAGTCATGAAGCTAGCAGGAGGTAGGTAGATTTTAGGTACAAGTTAAGCAAAAGTAAGTACATTTCAAGTACAAATTAGGTAAATTCTAAGTACAAGGTAGGTACAAGTTAAGTAAAGGTCAGATACACTGTATCCGATGCTATCGGTTACGCTCTAAGGTAGGTGATAGCAGGTCTTTAGGCCAGACTTCCTGCATTCTAATAGCTCCCTAACTGCAGGGTCTGTGACCAATGCCATTGTATAGTCATGTATAGAATGTTCTTTGAACATTTTTTATCATCATCATATGCATGGTGACGCAGCATTGGGTCATGTTTTGCTGTTGCAACTTCACAGCTAGTTGACATCATAGTATTCAATGGTAAACCATGTGGTGCCATCATAGTGAAGTAATTTAGCTATTTCGGGGTTGCCTGCTCAGGCATCAAGGTCATGGTTGACAGGGAAGGATGTTTGATTGTCTCCCCTGGTCTCATAGTGGTAGCGGGAGCAGAGGTAATGCAATGCGGGCAAACTGGGACGGGAGGAAAGACAACTCTCAAACGAGGCATAGGTCAGAATATCAACAGACGGAATACCCAGAGCTGCCTCCCTTGTCACAACTGCTTAAGGATGATCATCACATGCTAGGAATGCAGAGGATACCCCCACACTGTCACACTAACAGAGTGTATAGAGAAATGTACAACTCTGTATCATGATGCATCCACTGCCAACTGCTTACTACATTAGAATGCTAGAGAGGAAGTACCTTTTGTGACCTATAAATTGTCATATATATATATGATATGCTCCCGGTATACAACTGTGAGGGTAAATGCTTTGCTTGAGCAAGAGTGAAAGTATACCAGAATAGAACAGACAACCATATTGATTGATTTACCATGTCAGACTGATGAGCAACTGTAAGAACTAGGGTCAGTGGAGACATCACATGCAAAACGCATAATCACATGATCTCTTCCTCAGCGATGGAAAATGTGTTCAATTATCTCCAAGAATGACCATGCAGAAAATTCCATCTTCCTATGCAGCCGGAAACTTAGTGTACTAGACAGCACTAGACGCTTCTTCCCTCCTATCAACATCCTTCTCACATATCTAGATATCTTGTCATTTCTTAACCTGTTGTACTTTGGCACATTATGCCCACCACCCACCTACATGTATGTGGTTTTGTGCTCACAAAACAGTTGAAAGCTAGTGGAGAATTGACAGCTGGGAGAATACAGTTAAAGTCTTGAGTTGGAACTAAGCCAGGCTGCTTGTGCTGAACCTGAAAGATATATTACACAAAGAACAATAGCTGTTGCTGATCAGAATAGAAGTGGAACAGAGGCTGATACTCCAGACTCTACACCGGTACCATATTCTCTTGATACATTGGCTAATGTTATGATACTCTATGCGGAAGGAAGGGAGAAAGAGGAGAGTTATCGACAGTGGAGGTAGAAAAAAATTAATTTTCAGCGTTTTTGTTATTCTAATTATTAGTTTCTGTTGGCCGTTATCTGTGTGGGAGTTGTCACCTCGATGGTCGTCATCAGCTGGGAGCACTAGTACGACGTACCTACTGAGAACTTTGTACTAATATATTATAACGGTGTCAGAGTTGAATCAAAATCTATGCTAAACTGTTGGTGTCAGAACTGGGGGATTATCCAACAGAAGAATCGCAGAAGTGAAATTTTTTTGCATAGGGTCTTCTTTCGTTGTAGAACATGTTCCTGTCAGTGAGGCTGCACCAGATAGATATGCAGAGTGTAAGACTGATCAAAATTAAATTAAATTCATTCGATCTGATGCATAAGAATTCAATCACTAGGACACCATGAGGTTCCAGAACCTATGATCATGATGACACTATATTGAGAATGAAATACGAGTAACGTGCGTAGAAGTAGAAGTAGAAAGTAAAATATGTTACGTTACTTGTCTTCAATAAGGCAAAAGCAAGCATGTACTGCCCAGGGAGCTTATATGCTAAGCATTTCCCTGGTATAGCCGTACTTCTGAAGGAATATCGTACTGCCTACCAACTTGAACGTATAAAACAGGGCGCCCCGAAAAGACGTAACTATTGAATCTTTCGCTCAACCATTTCCGTCAGATACTAGGAGTCACGTGATTGTCCTGGAAACTACGATGCCTCTTTCTTCGCACACGAGCGCCAGCGCCGTCTATTTTTTCGTGTGACAGAATGACTGATGAAGCTGAGTTTGATATGGAGGAAGATTCTAGCTTCGCTGAGGATCTAAGAGAATATAGGATGAATGACAACGAAGACACTGATGATGGTGGCAGCGATGAGGACAACCGAGTAATCAATGATATACTGTGTGGGAATATTCAAAATATACCTACACAGCAGAGCAGTGTCTACCGAATATTTTTGAGCTCAACATTCACAGGTCTGAACAATTCTTGGATACAGCCGATAATTTTGTGACCAGATTTATGAAATATTCATTGGTTTTTGTGACATGACAACGGATATATGAGTGCCCTGTTGGTTAAAATGATATTAATTGCAACTGCATCTGAAGCTCTCTTTGGGGAGGGATGAATGGATTTATTTGCTCTTTTCATTGTAGATACGACATGCGAACGCAACGCCTTGCTCAACAGTACATTTCCATCGTTACAAAAGTATTGCAAAGAGAAATACAACACTGAGTTTCAGGTGAATGGGATATGTTTGACCAGTTTGGTTGTTTACGCCACAGTTCCACTGTGAGCTCTAAATTATAAGACTACATGCATTGTATGCTTTGAGTTCAGGTGGTGGACATGCGATGGGGAGTGCAGGATCAGGCGTCTGACGACCACTCGACATCAGAGCTGTGCATGAGAGAGATAAAAAATTGCCAGCAAAAGTCAGCTGGTCCCACTTTTGTGGTAGGGGTCCAACAAGTTTCTTGCCACTAAATTCTCACCCAATGCTCTGTTAGGTTGGAAGACTATGGTTCATTGCTCACATAGGCAGGTGATGGCAGGTGTGTATTCTGATGATGTGAAAGAAACTTCGATTTTAGTGTCTGATTGGTGACAGATATGGCACTCGATATCTTCAGAAGTATATCCCCTCCGGTCATTGGGACAAACTGATCAATGTGATGGAAAGCTCAGTGTCGGAACTGCTGACCGTGTGGTACAAGCAGGATACCAACGCCTCACCTCCACGCTACATCTTACAGTCTCTCAGGTAAACTTCTACTCATAGCAACTGTAGCTCAAACACAGTACAACCCGTCATCGTTTATCATCATGTTTATACTCGATCGTTGTGTAAAGCTAGCGATAGAACACAATGTACATGCTAGATTTGTTTGCAGTAGAAATCAGGTTAGATAAGTTACAATCTATGTATTACTGTATCACTCGACTGTATACTATGGCACTATGGAACTATTGATTAGGCGAACATTGCAGGCAAGCAAAAGCAGCGATTAATGCATAAAGGTCAGAGGTCACAATGTAAACAAGTAAAACATTGATAGTAAACATATAAGATAAGCATGACCTATTTTATCAGTAAGAAGGAAAACCTGCACCACTTAACTCTAATTGTGAACCCAGTTATCTGGATAGCGCTGCGACATGGACGCAACACTACGACATTTCATTTTGTGGCTGTTTGCCACAAAATACTTCAATGAACAACGCTTTCTTACTTCGTGAGGTGTTTGATAGACAGGAAACTGGCATTCAATTTTTTTCAAGATCTTATTGCTTTATCGTTATGTTTTAATAAATGCTGTTGTGTGTAGTGATTGACAGTGTTGAGCTCCGCTCCGATCCCCACCCTTTTACACTACAGCAAAGGGATGCCGTCATCATAATACTCTTTATTACCATGAATTGTCTTCAAGGTAGTGGCCTCAATTGCACTAATCCTCTTGCTGTTGTTGACTGAAGTTGTTGACTTGCAGCTCACTAGAAGACGGAGAGAACAGATTCAAGACAGAGTCTGACACCATGTATTCCAGTCTAAAGGCAGCTGCTATCAAACTGAGACAAGATAGAGAGCTGACAGAGCAGGAGGCTCATACTTATATCAGATCTGGTCAGTATATTACTTCTATGGCTGTGCATGTGCCAGTAGACCTGTCTCGTATGTGGCATGTAAGGGTGCAGCTGAACCAAGATGGGAAGGATTTGCGGGATGTGACAATCGTCTGTTTCCTATTGCAATTATTGTTATGTTATTGACTGTATCTATCCCGCTCTCTCTAGCCCTCTCCCTCCCTCCCTCTCCCTCTGCCTTTCCCTCCGCCTCCGCCTCCGCCTCCTCCTCTCCCTCTCTTCTCTCTCTATCCCTCTTCCTCTCCACTCTCTCTAGCCCTCTCCCTCTCCCTCCCTCCATCCCTCCCTCCCTCCCTCCCCCTCCCTCTCCCCCTCCCTCTCCCCCTCCCTCTCACCCTCCC
>ERZ1740065.2059-NODE-2059-length-12425-cov-9.466532_pt1 | contig 12425 bp, 15 predicted proteins | sample MGYA00581738_ERZ1740065 | MGnify/ENA primary metagenome ERZ1740065 (study PRJEB43018, sample SAMN04849749) | marine metagenome | isolation source: floating plastic debris | place: Pacific Ocean | collected 2008-09-01 | study: EMG produced TPA metagenomics... | reverse complement strand
GAGGGAGAGAGTGAGGGGAGAGGAAGGGAGATAGTGAGGGGAGAGAGAGAGGGAGAGTGAGAGAGAGAGTGAGGGGAGAGAGAGGGAGAGGGTGAAGGAGGAAGAGAGTGATGGGAGAGGGAGGGGAGGGGAGATGATCACGAGGTATGAGAGGAAGAATGTCATTAATACTCTTAGTACAGTTTTCACCTGCAGAGTTACAGAGAGAAATACTACATGGAAATGCTAACCTTCCATGGTTCCATTCCAAAGTCAATCTCCACAGGGTTTGGAACGCCGCCAATATCTGCACCAAACTGGACGGAGGTTCCTTCATTCAGTACTGATGTCCGCACACGAGTAAACTCACAGTCACTGTAATGGAAGCAAATAATCAGTCGATATATGAAACCTATGTTCGGTTTGAATGAAAACTGATCATCACTACGCCTCACCTGTTTCCAAGGCGACTGATACACAGCTCGAGAACCAGGTCACAGTAGTCGCGCGTGCCGTTGTTGTCACATCTGATGCCAGTGGCCTTGAGGTCAAACTCATTGATGTATGTTATGAAATCTATGTACATCTTTGTGTAGCCAGTCCTGAGAAAATCAAACACAGTCATAACAACCGTGTCAAAAATCGTGTGGTAGGCAAATAATGCCAGATAACTAACTGCAAGGGACAAGGTATCGGTCTAAATGTTGTAGTTGTTCCTGGCGTAGTGGTTGTTGTTGGCGTAGTCGTGGTCGATGTGGTTGATTGAGTAGTTGTTGTGACTGTGGTGGGTGTTGTGGTAGGCGTGGGAGTTGTGGCTGGCACAATGCACTCCTTGCTTCCAAAATAACCTGCAATAAGATGAAATTGACAAGTCAACAATTTGTGGACCAGTTGCAGACACGCAGATGTGAGAATTGTCCTCACCTGCTGGGTAAACTCTAGTTCCAGATAAGTCGCAGCTGAAGGGTTGATTCAGGGGATTACAGTACGTCAGACAAGACGGTCCATAATAGAACTGGTCGCACGCGCACGCCACCTCTGCCTCTAGTCTGTAAACAGGTACATGTGTCTTACAGCCAACCAATGAGAGTGTGAGGTAGGAACAGAGGTGGGACAGAGGCTGGACAGAGGTGGGGACAGAGGTGGGTGCAGAGGCGGAGACAGAAGCAGGTGCAGAGGCAGGTAGTCAATGAGGCGTGGAGGGAGGTGGGGAGGGTGAGAGGGTGACAGTGAGGGGAGAGGCGTGGAGGGAGGTGGGGAGCTAAGCAGTAGTCAGCAGTCTTACCTAGTAGCCTGATGTTTTCCTATGAACTGCTGCTGCAGGTTGGGGGCGTTACTGCAGTCCGCAGTGTTATAGTCATATGTGAACTCATCTACGAGCTCTCTCTTATCGCCCTCATCCATGTCCCAAATGTAGACTTGGAAGTTGACACCCTGAAAGCAGACATAAACATTAGGTCACATGATATCCAGGCGACGATAAGAATCAAGATGGCTGACTTAGTCATGGTCAGACCTCAAACTTTCCAGGTTTGATCACGGCATAGAAGTCGGCAGGGAAGTTGATTGTTGTTCCAGAGACAAGAACATCAGTTGTGTTTTCATAAAAGAGGCAGTCACTGCAAAAAACAGTTGGGAAATATGAAGGGTGGCGCCCCCTACAAGCAAGACACATGACATAATAGCGCATGTTGACACTGACCGGGCATTGAGGCGACTAACACAGATCTCCACGGCCAGATCACAAGCGTCTGTGGTGTCAAATGGATTGTCACACTTTTCTCCTCCCAGCTTCGTATCAGACGGATTCTCATAGTAGGTCAGGCGTAAGAAAACTGATGACTTTCCGTAGGGAGCGATACAGGGTGGCAACGTAGTTGGAGGGGAAGTTGTTGTGGTTGATGTGGAGGTTGTTGTAGATGGAGTTGTAGTAGTTGTTGTGGTAGGAGTGGTGGTTGTTGTACTGGTTGTTGATGTGCTTGTGGTGGGCGTTGTTGTTGATGTTGTTGACTGGGTGGTGGTGGATCGCGTCGACAGCGTGATTGGAGCTGGACAGTAAGCTCTCAGACCAAGAGTGAGCCTGAATTAAAATTTGGCAGTTGTGACATCATCAATAAAATCAGCCCATGCGTTGAGAGTAGGATACTGACCATGATTGCACAGCTCCCTCAGATACAACTTGAATATTGCGCTGTCTTGAACCAGGCTGATCCGTATAATTGAACGTAAACTCAGCAACCAAGTCATCAAGAGTGGGACCGACATCCTTGTCCCAGATATTGACTAGGATATCCACTCCCTACGAGAGAAACCAAGACTTACACCAGGGCGCCAGGACACACAGACAGACCACCTAGCCAGGCTACTTACAGTCCAGTTAGCTTCTTTGAGATCGACAACGAGGGGGTTACTCTGGCCACCGAGGTCGGAGGAGAAGCTGATGTATGTACTGGAATCTATGACTTCAGTCTTGATGTTGTAGAAGCTGCAGTCACTGTAACAGGAGGTACATGGTGAGTAGCCAGAGCTCAGTTCTGTGGCAGACGCATATGAAGTCACCGAGTTCTTACGTGGATCCAAGAGGGCTCACGCAGACCTCGATGTAGATGTCACAGAAATCTCCATCTACTTCATCACACAGCAAACCAACTGCACGCCTGTTAGTAGGGTTCCAATAACTGATGAAGTCTATCGCGAACTTGGTGTAGCTAAAACCATGGAGAAATATCACACCATACGTGCTGAGCCATGTGTGTGTGTGAGAGAGAGAGAGTTGCCTCGTGGTTATTTGCTATACCCATATTGTAGAGGGCATGGTGGTAATGTGGTTGTTGATGGAGATGTTGACGATGTTGTAGATGAAGTTATTGTAGAATCACGTGTTGTAGTGCTAGGAGTGGTTGTGGGCGTAGTTGTTGATGTTGCGGGGGTTGTTGAAGTGGATGTTGTAGGTGTTGTTGTTGATGTAGTTGACGTTGTGGTTGTGCTCACTGTTGTTGATGTGGTAGTTGTTGACTCAGTGGTTGTGGATGTTGTAGTGGGAGGCTCAGGGCACGGTACACTAATCAATAGTGTGAACCTACAAAATAAACCTCCCACATCACACAGGTACTAATAAACAGAGACCTGAAGGATGTACATACATATGCGCAGTGTGTACATTTATGTCTACATGTGGACACTAGGGATGGGCTCAGAGTGCAATCATTGATATTCATTTATTTTCGGAGTTGTCTTCTCGATACATCAAAATACTGAACTACTCACGATAACCATGGAAACTGTACAATGTCAGCATCGGAGATATTTTTTCTGACACAATAATTGCTTCTATGTAAAACCGGTGGTCAGGTTTTATTCAGCTCAAAGAAATTTTTTTAGTCCAAATAGTGAGATCATCTGAAACTATATTCGTATATTGATGCTGCATCTGATACAATACAGTCGATATTTCAATGCGTAACTTTTCTAGGGTTTTCTAATATCGAGATGGCAAATATCGGATACTGGTATTGAATCCATCCCTAGTGGCCCCATACGTATGCCCTATTGCTAGTAACTTCTACCCAGATGGAACTTGGACACAACAATTAACTTCTCACTGAAACTTCAAACTCCAAATATATGCTACTGTGACTAGGAAGATAAAAAATAACAAAAGCTACACTCGCTAGATCTCATCGTCGAAATGTCAAAATGCCAACATCTTGAAGTTGCAGTACAAATTGCAGTACAGCCTGCTGCCTATAGGCAGTAGACAACCGTGTTACAATGGTAAGAGGAGCTGACAGTGAAAGGCAGGTTTGTACCTGGTCTTGTTGACTGGCCTCTCACCATCAATGGTTATGAGACGAGGGTTAGCTCCAGCTCTCTCTGTGTAGTCAAATATAAACTCATCTACTTCATCGTACTGGAATACGTCACTGGTAGCCAAACCAAAGTCCTGGTCCAGTACTTGAATCAGAACATTGACTCCCTGAAACATCCAGTAAACAGTCTGACGGCAATGATACGCTGGGCCAGTCTATCAGAAACCAAACGGGTAAAGTACGTTGTACTCTTGAGTTCCCAGGTCTATGATCACAGGGTTGAAGAGGCGTCCAATCTTGCGGTTGAATCTAATCTGCTGACCCTCCTCGACAAAGCCAGTGGTGCCTCTGTAGTAGGAGCAGTCCCTATAACAAACAGGAGAACCATAAGTACCACGCATTCAAACTGCTGGTGACGCTTGTAAGAGAAACAGACATACGCCTCTCCAATGCGGCTGATACAGATGACGAAAACATTGTCACATGGGCTGTTGTCCTCATTGGCGTCACATTGTCCAGTGACTGCTTTCTCATTGGACGGATTGTAGTAACGAATGAAGTTGATTGACAAGCGGCTGTATGCACCCGGAATGCGTGGGCATGGCGCAGGAGCAGTGGTGGTGGTGGGTGGACCTCTTGTGGTAGTTGTTGTAGTTGGAGTCGTAGCTAAAATAGATTATCATACTGCATCACTTGATATCATTTACTGCAATACAGGAGATAGAAACGTGGTGCCTACTTGTGGGTGTTGTTGATGGGGTAGTTGTTGATGTGGTTGTGGTTGGTGTGGTACTTGTTGTGGATGTAGGCGTAGTGGTGGTGGTGGGTGTAGTTGTTGTAGTTGGCGTTGTGGTTGTTGTAGTTGGATCAGGACATCGAACCCTCAATCCAACTTTAAGTCTACGGATTAGTATCAGAGATTTAATGAGGAATGGGAGAGCATAGACATAGACATAGACATAGACATAGACATTGACATAAAGTGTGTCGAGGGAGAGATAGCTAACCTTGACTTCTCTATGAATCTCGCACCATCCAAAGAGGCAACCCGTGTGGGTGATCCAGGCTTGCTATTGTAGTCATATTTAAAGCTGTCAATTAGGTCACGTGACCCGAATATTCCTCTACCAATGGCGTTGATGGAGATGGACACACCCTGGATAAGGGTTAAATGCTGTGTTAGTCAGGCAGCCAATACTTTAACTACAGTCGTGGTAAATCTAACCCATCTGATGCGATAATTTTGTAGCGATGGATATTTAACTCTTGATATTACTAGTGGAACAAAGTAGAGAAACTACAGGAAGCTTTTTCTCACCGGCCAGCGTCTCTCAGCCAAGTCAACGATGACGGGGTTACTGTTATCTCCGAGCTTGCTGGAGAAGACGATGGTCTCTGATGAGCCGACAACTCCGGTGTTGGTGTTGATGAGGTTACATGTACTGAAAGTAGCATCATGAGCATGTGGAGACAGAGCAGACAATGTAGAATGTAGAGGTGTTCAACCACGTTCTATTCACCGTTGATTGAAGTCAGAGATGCAGATCTCAAATTCAACGTCACACAATAATCCAAACGTGCCGCATGTCTGTCCATTAGCCAGCCTTCTGTTTGGATTGTAGAAGTTGATGAAGTCCAGCGTGAACACAGTGTAGCCACTGTCCAGAGGGCAGTTTGGCTGAGGAGTGGTAGTCGGTGTTGTTGTGGTAGGTGTTGTGGTTGTTGTTGGTGTAGTTGTTGTGGTGGTCGGTGTGGTTGTGGTAGATGTGGACTCTGTGGTTACATTGCACAGACCACACAGGCGGGGACAGTAAGCAGCGGTCTTCATATCATCACAATGTTTTGGCTCACACAGCATGCCATCCTCCACGTCACAAAGAGGTTTGTAGACAGTTGGCGGGCCACACGCCGTGCGACAGTACCGGACAGAAGGTACAGCAGTAGTTGTTGGTATCGGGGTTGTGGTGGTGGTAGTTGTAGGTCGAGTGGTTGAAGTAGTTGGTTTAGTAGTTGTGGAGGTAGTTGTTGGCCGACTAGTGGTGGGTTTTGTAGTTGGGTCAGGTCTCTTTGTTGTGGGCTTCCTTGTTGTGGGCTTAGTAGTAGGCCTTCTAGTAGTGGTAGTTGTAGGTTTCCTTGTGGTGCTAGTGGTAGTAGGCCTCCTAGTACTAGTGGTAGTAGGCCTCCTAGTACTAGTGGTAGTGGGCCTCTTGGTACTAGTGGTGGTTGGCTTTCTAGTACTAGTAGTTGTGGGCTTTCTAGAAGTGCTTGTAGTAGTTGTTGTGGTTGTTGTGGTCACAGTAGTTGATGTGGTTGTTGTGGTTGGCCGCGTTGTGGTTGGCTTGGCACAATTGTTACAAGTGGAGGGACATCGCTGGGCCTTGAAAAGGTCACTACAGTGCGACGGATCACACAACAGGAAGTCTGGTTCGTCACAGGGAGAGGGCGGGGCTTGTGTGCCACAGATCAGTGCACATGTCGTTGGGTAGCTGTATGCAGGCGTGCTCAAAGCAACGGCACCACCATTACCGCCATCGGCATTGGTAGCTGGACGGCAGTCAACTCCTGGTAAAAGACAGAAATCCAATATCAGAAACCCTATATCAGCAGACAGTCGGGAGACGGTTGACTTACCTGGCTCACATATCCTGTCGCCGTATGGAGAGCAGGAATACAGTCCTGGTACCGGGCTGCAGAAGATCTTACAGTCTGTTCCGTAAAAGAACTCGTCACAAACCGCGGATATACGCATGGTCAGCCTGAACACAGGGTTGATTAGGACAGCTCAGCCAATAGAATTCGATCATAAGCCTAGATACAATGGCGGTCCGTTACTCACTTAGATTGGGGGGAATAGCGTCCATTGACTCGCAGAGTCTGAACGGCTCCGGCCGGCAAGTCAAATTTGTAGTCAAACTCATCGATCTGCTCTGTTGCACCAAACGGGTCCTCATCAACCACGATCACTCGTATATTGACTCCCTGTGATCATCACAAGGTTTACAATATCGGACACTCAGTGTGTAGGAGATGATAACTCCTAACATTGAATTCAAATATTATTCCAGTGAAAAGCATCTAATTGAGGAGAAGATATTCGAAGGAAACCCTGGTTCAACTTCGCAGTGATGACATCTATCTGGCTATGACTGAGTCCATGTACATGACCCGATCAAATACTAGAACATGAAATGTAGCAAACACTGCGAGTTGATATCATACAGACCTCCCAGGTCTTCAGATGTCTGACTATCTCTCTCTCATTCAGTATATTCTCGTTGGCGAACGTGACGACTGATTTGCCCATGCTCGTTGTCGTACGATAATCATAGAGAGCACAGTCACTACAACACCAGTTCAACAATGCATCACACCGACAACCATAGCGTTAATTCTACCCTGGATTAAATTCTCTTACTCTTTTCCCAGAGCGCTGACACAGAACTGAAATATATGATCACAGAAGTTCTGGCCCTGCAGCGCAAATGTGTAGTCGCAAGGTCTACCATCTGCCTTCTGATCCTTTGGGTTCTCGTACTGGATGAATGCGAGCGAGAAGTTGGTAGATCCCTCAAATAGTGCTTCTCGACCTACAAAACAAGCCTTAGGTTTGTGTTCATGGGATTTTGGTGTGCAGTCCATCCCCCCAGACTAGCATATACAAACACTGACACAAAATACACATATAAGCATAATATACATAATTAATATAATATATCGGCTAGCCATCAATGTATGAAAGAGGGAAAACATTGTTGAACGGAATAGTAAGATGCACCTGCAACCACCTGCAACCACCGAGCTACCAGACTAATTGTGGGCTGCTTTCAACCATGTAGTAGGAAATACCACAGATCTCACTGCCGTGAGTAACAGTCACGAGAGAAAAAGGGACAAGATAGTAAAGCATAGAATCTAAGCAACTAAACACCAAACACCATAGGCATCACAGTCAACATAGGCACCACAGGCACCACAGGCACCACAGGCACCACAGGCAATAACATTAATAACTACACAAATTTTGTAAGTTCATCTGCAGCCAGAAAAGACTTTTACAGAACATGGTCGTGGTCTGTTCTCCCTCACCTACAACAACTTGGACACCAAGCAGGCACATTAGCCTACGTGTATTAGTGCACACGCATAGGGGAGGGGTCAGACCACACCACATAATTGTTAAGTTACAGATCTTAGGCGTTGCATGTAAACCTTTATGCCATTCCTAGTCTTGCAGCTGCTACACCACAACACTATCCACTTACCGCCGACTATGAGCTTCTGGGACGGCATCTCCTGTGTCATGAACACGCTGATATCGTCAAAGTTCGCTTCCAAAAGATCTCTGATGTTCTTTGGTGCAGTGAGGAAGGCAAACTGAACTTGATCGTGCTCAGAACTGCAAGAAACCTTTGTGTCAGTACCGCAGCAGCTAAAGATGGCACCATCACCTACGGCGCAGGTCAGGTGAGCTTACCTGTCATGAGTTGGATTGCCAACCGGGGCTATCCTCAGCTCGTTCTCCACGAGAGACATGATGTCACATATATGAGCCTCCAGACGACGCGTGAACTCCATCAGTTTGGCTGTGTTCATTGGCTCCTCAATCGCCATGGTGAGGATAAGCGGGTTGGAGAGGACGAGGGACACCCCCTCACCGAGTAGGACTGACGGTGTGTTCTCAGTCAGAGCAATGTTTGCCTCTGCGTGTGGACCCTTGCAGTCAGCCCCAGTCCGACCTACAACCCGCGGACAACATAGTGCTAGTGTCGGAAATCTAGAAACTTCACTCCAGTCTTTTAATTCTTCCCTACCATAGCCACTTGATCATGATATCGATGGCACAAAGTGCAGCATGCAAATAGCATTAATTCTACATCTATGATCATCATCCCCACGCCAGGTTGGTGACATCACGCTCAAGTTTTTTCGTTGCCAAATTCACAGATAAAGGGAGCCGGTTATACGGCGATTCTGCTGCCACCTTGGTTTGATTCACTAAAGCAAATATAGGTTACATTCGTGTCCGACCCCGCATCCGCCACACCATTCATTAATTCTATGTGTCAATAGGCAGCCTATCTATAACAGCCTAATTAGGATTTCAAGTAGTCTCTATCCTTTACCATTGATGCACAGTCGCTCTCCCTTATCGCTGCACACATGTATTAAATCCCCATCGCATTCCACGCCACATTCTTCTCCATAAAAGCCCTCTGAACAAGTTGTCTCCACCTGCATGTCCAGTCTAAAAATATGTAGTTAAAAAGGACTCATTGAAAGCTCAGGCTGGATCAGACAGAACCTGAATTATCGACTTTACCTCGATTCATTGTGCTGCGCTCCGTTGAGGCTGAATCCTCCGACAGACAGGACACTTCGGGATGTGTAGACAAGGGAAAACGACTCCAGTAACTCATCACTAGATTCCTGTCTCACGTCAATATGGATATAAATTGGCTAAAAAGTAGAGAAATGCTTGCTGTACAGATAGAGATGTGACGGTCACGTTTCTCTACTAGTAACGACGGACTGTTACGGTTTTTACCTCATTATTAGACAAACAGCTGTATCATTCACAGCACTTCATACAATAGAATGATCTGAGTCTATACCTTGACGTTTGTAGGATCTAAGGCTTGAGTGTTCGTGCCCATGTCAAGCAGAATGCTGGAGGAAGCTATGTCGATAGGATCCGAAATAACTTTGCCCAGAGAGCAATCTCTAAAGTACATGATCGACATATTATGTGACACATTTTGTCACAATCCAACGAGTAAAAAAGGAAAACGTAAAAAAGTGAAGTGCACCACACCTTTCTGTGTTTGACGCACCCAGGCAGGTTGTCATGGTAATGCTGCATGGAGAAAGAGCCCCACACTGGGCTCCAGAGATATCCCGTACATTCTCCAGAGTCATGAGGTTTAATGCCAAGTCTACGCTGGTTCCAATCTACAGAAAAAAACGAGTTAAATTAGATTCATAAGAAGCTAAAATAAACGACATTGTGCACATGAATACTTACTGCAACATGGCTGCTTGTAATCAGCAGACAAGCAAGTGCTGCCAGGTAGCTGGTAGAGCCCATGATAGTCTATGGACCCACCACTGTAAGCAGTTAATATACTGACTATATGAAGCGAGTGTTCAGCTGATACTGACGGAGTATGAGAGGGGATGGGAGCCTGGGCGTAGCAGCCAGACAGGTTCTGTCCTTATCACCAAACAAACAGACAGATTTTTAGGTTATCATTAAGCATATATAGACACTAGCTATTAGTGTTATGGCTGTTCCATAATATCCAGTATTACTTCAGAGAGCAATCACGGGTTGTCATAATTGAAAGCTACTGAAATCGTGCTCAGTGCTACTGATGTACAAACTTAATCCCTGGCCACACCCATTATCAAACATCAGAAGGTTAGGCTGCGTGGGCAAGGAAGCACGTGTGGATGAATATTTGGTTTTATTTACATATCAGATCCACAAAAATTATAATGGACACAGCAAAAATAATCACACTGGTTGCTGTCATACACAATCCAGTAAACTTTACACAAAGTACCATATCGGTAGTTGTCTGCACATGTATGACTATGACTTTGTAGGCTTTGTGCTGATGAATTCAACTTGAATCCTCCTCCCACTCACAATGGTGCTAAAAGAACAAACAGACAGATGATTGGGGTAACCTGTTGCCGTGGTGATGATGATACAGCTGTGTACAACTCACTGCTGGTACTGGGTCCGAAACCGGCCAGCCGTTTCTGCATCAGTAAAAGTAATCACCACGATCTCCGGTCGCTTCTTCAGACGTCCAACTTTGACAACTGTGCCAAGGGTCTCGCCCAGCTCCCGGATGACCTTGGCCGGCGTGCCACGGTCCAAGTTGAATATCTGGCAGCACGTTCCGCGGGCTAAGTTTGCTTTAGTCTGGAGACAGGAGAGCATGATGACAGCATGCTCGTAGAGATAGGCGGGGAGGGGGGCATCCTGACGGCCTACCTCAATAACGACAGTCTTACTGGCGGCGGTATTACCCATAGCAGCATTACTGGCAGCAGTAGTATTGGTAGGAGGTTGTGTGGCTCTCAGACTAGACTTTGGGGTACCATTGACAGCGTCAGCAATCTTACGCTCAAACACACTGAACTCATGAGACGTCACGCCCTGATCCTGCAGCGGGAACATGTAGATAAATTCAATGCATCTACACTTGTACACATCTACACTTGTACACATCTACACTTGTACACATCTACACTCGTACACATCTACACTTGTAAAAGGCTGGGATATAAATACATACACTCTTAGCCTTGACTACGAAAGAGGATTTGAGTTCAGTAAGCATCAGGCTCGGCTGCTCGGATGTCTTGCTGAACCGCTCATTGAGAGATGTGCTCCTGACTGGCTGCTTAGGCTTGGTCTTCATCTGCACTGAGCGCTAACCATGTAGATGGATGATACGAGTCACCATTGCGATTCGAAGACACGCTGATGCAGGTGACCCAAGCTTACCTTAACACATTTCATGACATTGGGATTCACATGAATGCTGGTAGGCTGAGTGATGGAATTTTGGGGATTGGTAGCGGCCTGGGTGCCTGCAGAATGCTGCGAGTTGGAGTCCGGACTTATCCGGAATTGGGCACCGCCGTAGCGACAGTTGGAAACACTGAGTTCGGCATCGGCGCTCAGCAAATCCAGTGGGTGCTGCCTCTGAGACGACAACCAGCCTCGATCTGGTGCTGCCGCTCCTTTCCTGTCTGAGTCGATGCTCAGGGGAGTCAAGTTGACAGGAGGGGGAATGGAGAACTCAGGCAACATGAAACTAGGTGGAGTCGTGTCGGGATGCACGTAGAGTGGAGCACTAGTAGGAGGACCTGTCGCCCTCCCGGTACCAGTGGGCTGAGGCGGTGGAGCCTGTGACAACCGCCCAGACACGGACCTCCGAGGCTCACCAACAGCTGATTGCTGGTGTAGAGCAGGCTGCCCGAAGGCTGTGTTGAATAGAGCATGCTGTGATCTGACTGGTGAGCTGTGGCGGATGTTTGGAGGAGGATAACGCTGCGAGTGTGGATGGACCAAGCCTGTACTTGGTGGGCCAGGCTGTCTGAAGTTCTGGTCTTGTATGGCAGGGCCACGTACTGCAGGGCCACGGATGGCAGGGTTACGTACTGCAGGGCCACGGATGGCAGGGTCAGGTAAGAGAAGGTTACACACGGCTGCACCAGGTGGTTGGTTCATCTGTATCAGTCTGTGTGCTCCGATATCAAACTGCTGCTGTATCATTGGTCTGACCGGACGACTAGACACCATGTGGGGCTGCTGAGTCTGCGAGTTTGGTAGCCTGATATTGTGACTTTGAGTAGACGCAGTCATGGAGACATTTGATTGGCAGGAACCAGCCGCAGTCGCTGGTACATTAACCAATGAGCTTCCGCCTCCGACTTCTGACTGAGATGATTTCCCGCTGTTACTTTTACCTGAAATCAAGGAGTGGCATTGTACCCAAGTCCAGTCCGCCTCCCTAACCGCCTCCCCACCCGACCCGCCTCCCCCCTTATGAGTATTATTTAGTTCAGTAGTAGAGCCTGCACCTTGAGGAGTAGGAGATAGCTCAGTAGTAGAGCCTG
>ERZ1740065.2058-NODE-2058-length-12426-cov-17.202813_pt1 | contig 12426 bp, 13 predicted proteins | sample MGYA00581738_ERZ1740065 | MGnify/ENA primary metagenome ERZ1740065 (study PRJEB43018, sample SAMN04849749) | marine metagenome | isolation source: floating plastic debris | place: Pacific Ocean | collected 2008-09-01 | study: EMG produced TPA metagenomics... | reverse complement strand
CTTCACTGAGGTTAGCTTCACATAGATCGGCATTACTTAGATTAGCTCCACATAGCTTAGTTTCACTTAGGTTGGCTTGATGTAGTTTGCTATTACTTAGATCAGTTCCACACAGATTACTCGCCCACAAATAGGCTTCAGACAAATCAGCTCCGCTTAAGTGGGCTTTACTCAAGTTGGTCTTACTTAACTCTGCATCACCCAAATTAGCTTTATGCAAATTGGCTTCACTTAAATTGGCTCCACTCAGATCGCTTTTCCTCAGATAGCCTTCATTTAGGATGGCTCGATGCAGGTTAGCTGCACGCAGATCAGTCCCCCATAGATCAGCGCCATATAAGTCGGCATTACTTAGATTAGCTCCACATAGATCAGTGTTAGTCAGGTTGGCCTCACGCAGATCAGGCTTAACCTCAGGATTCTTCTCTCTCCACTGATTCCATACCTCTACTCCCTGTCGCAGTCGTTCCAAATGCTCCGCATTCGCCACACCACCACCCTCACCTCAACAACTCAGCCGATACACCCGAAATCTTTCTCTTCCCCTCCACGACAATCCTCAAAATTTCCAACGCGGGCCGCTCCGCCTCAATCAACCCCGCCACCCGCGTTACATGACTCGCCCGTATATACTCACTCACCCGCCCTTTATGGCTATCCCAGCGATAGTAATAACTCACGCTAGGACTCGCCCGCTTTTTATTACCAGTGCGCTCCTCAATCCAGCCAGAGGCGTTACCAGGAGCCCGATGCTTCCGCCGATTCTCCCCCGCATCCAGCGGCTTTCGGACCATCGTCCGCCGTCCCCCAGAACGCGGATCTAGGCACTGATAGACCACCAGCTCTGGTAACAACGCCAGCTGAGTGTTGTTCAGAGCATCATCAATGCGCAGCTGCCCCGCTCGTTCTGCCTTGAGCACGCGTTTACGGCCCATTTGCTTCAGGTCATAGGTGCCATGGCAGGGAGCACATAACGCTTTTAGATTGTTGCGATCGCAATTCCCAGGCTCATGATCCAAATGCGCTACCGTCAATGTAAACCGCCCCAACCGTGCCACCGGCTCCGCGTCTTCGACCACGTCCCACAGCTCCGCCACCTTCGGATGATTAGTGCGCTCGATTCTGGCAATGGCGTCTTCCGGCGACTCCCCAGGCTGACGGCAGGGTCGCCCGCATTCGGTGCAGCACCAGTTAGCCTCAGTTTTAATCGCTAACGCTAGCTCATACCAATTTTCAGGATAGAGACTCCGATCCATCGGCATGTTGCTATCCTCCCGTTAACCGAGACATCGCCGCTAGAATCTTTTGTTGCTCCGGCGTTAGTTCCGTCGCCTCGGCCACAGCGTCCACCATCATCGGCTTTAGCTGGGCTTCTAGGTCATCCCAGGATTGCGATCGCAACTGCTCAAACGGAACCCACCGTTCATCCACCAGACAGACCAGCGTCGTATCGCCCTGACGTTGGGACGCAAGCACCAAGCCCCGTCGTCGTGCTTCCTCGTACCAGGTCGCCCAGTCGCTGTCATCGGTTTGCATTTCCTGATGAGCGTCCAACGTTTCAGCGATTAACTCGCCTAACTTAGGCATAGACGGCTCTGAATCTTCAGGACGTATCGCCGTTAACTCAATACACTCGGTGATCGCTTCGTCGATCAGGTCCTCGGCCACCAGGGCGGCTTTCGCTTTGTAAAACTGTCGCTCCGTCAGCTGCCAGCGCTGGCAAAAGTCAGGTACATGCTCGATTTTCCAGGGTTCGCCTGGGGGGCGATGGGCTAACAGCAGCTGATAGAGGTAACCCTTGGGGGTGTAATGATCTGCTGCCCATAGCTGTTGCAAGTCGTCTGCAGATAGATTCATCGCACTCACCCCGCCTGGCGCATGTCATCATCAGCGTCGCCCGGTGGCCTCGCCGTTAACGCCCATTCTGCCTCGAGCAGCGCTGCCGCATCAGGCTCGGGCGATGGCGTAGAAATCTGTTCTGGGGGAGCAGTGTCTACGCGGGGAGTATCCGCCGCAATCGTATGCAGCTGCACCGTTAGCGCGTCCCAACTGAGTTGGCGTAGCTCGTCAAAAGGGACACAACGCTCATCTACGGTGTAGACCATTAGCGTTCCTCCAATCCGCTGAGAACCCACAACTAGGCCACGCTGACGGGCTTCTTCAAACCATTCCTGGAACTCATCCGGCGCTCGTTCCTTCGCTAGCGCTTCCGGCTGCCACTGCTCCTCAATGGCTTTCTGCAGGAACCGTGTGGGGTGTTTGACGGTGATCTCTTTTTCGGTCAGACATGCGATCGCAACTTCCACACGCTCCGGCCAGCGTTCGATAGCCCTGCGTAGATGCGGATCGGCCAGGTTGATCTGAAACTTTTTCTTTGCTGCGAGTAAAATCGGCGGTGCATATGTTTCCTCATCTGGGCTGATTGGCTCATTGGAAGACCCTGCATTCTTAACTTGAGCAAGTGGCCGATCAAGAACACTTACTTCTGTTCTTACTTCAGGATTTTTTACATCGATTTTTTGGTTTTCACTGACACACACATGTTGTGAAGTAGGTGTTTTAAAGTTGTTTAAAGCTGTAGAGTCACAGACACTTTGTATATCAATGCTTTCCAGCGTCAAGTGTCTCCCGTCAGAGACACTCAGTCCCGGATCTGAGACACCCTGTCCACCATTAGAGACGATGAGTCCCGGATCTGAGACAGGTGTCTCTAGCTGTGTACATTCATTTGTACTAATGACCGTTAGCTCAACTGAGCCAATGATTTTTTCTTCAATAACGCCTTCTGCCACCAGGGCACCTTTCGCCTTGTAGAAGGTGCTCCGCGCAATGCCCCAGTCTTTACAAAACTGGGAGACGTTATCAATTTTCCATGTCCAACCTGGTTTTCGATGCGACAAAATCAGGTGGTATAGATAGCCTGTGGGCGTATAGTAACCTCTATCCCACAGCCGTTTGACTTCAGCTGGGGATAGCCGAAGATGGGGCGATGTTTGTCGCCCACCCGGTAGATGTGTCATAATTTACGTGAATGATTTTGATTGAATTAAAAAGCTCAGAGCCTGCCAGCTCTGGGCTTTTTGCCTATCTAGGTGTTCCCTGCTCGGAACAGTAGATATACTTACGGATTCCTCAGCTGTGCCGCTTGATAAAATCGAGGGCCTCTGAATCGGGAATAAAATACAGCCGTTTGACCTGATAGGCAAAGAGTTCAGGTACTCTGCCATTCCTGCCAGTGATTCTGTACAACACCCACTTTTGTGATTTGTTCAGCCTCGCGGCGATTTCTGAGGGCAACCAATATCCAGGTAGGGCATTAGCTGACAACCTGCTCCTTAACGTCTGTCCACTGAATTACAATACGACCTCCAAGTATTTTGACTACTTCTTCCACACTGCAAAACTTCCGATTTTTTGGATCGGTCAGTGTGTTCCCAACGCGATTTGTATAAGCTTTGGGATTGCCGTCGTCGCCAGCAATAGCCTGGGCGATTTGATACGGACTCATCCCTAGCTCTTTAAGTCGAGCCTGTAAAATTTCATCCATACTTAGCGGCTTCATTTAACGACTCCCTTTTGGGACTTTTTAAGCTTACTCCATGTTACGCAAAATGATTCACCTTAGTTGCTTCACTAATTCACTACAACGTAAAAGCACCTCGCTAAACTCCCTGTGAATGCGCGTATCCGCTTCGGAGGTTCTACTTTCCGCGTTAGAAAAATGGTGCGTAGCTTTGTATTTTCCTGCTCAAGTGCGATCGCAACCTCATGTAGCTGCGCGTAGTCCCAAGTCGGATCATGGTTCGGGTGGTTGCTGCCCTGATAAATGTCCATTGCAATTATCTAGACCGTGTTCAGTTCGTTGTTAAGGATGCCCCAAAATACATAACTGAAATCCTACCTAAGTCGCCTATTGCTCTGTCATTGGTTGTTCGCTGTGCTCACGTTTTTACGCCGTTGGCATCAAGAGGCGGCAGCTTATCACAGCCGAGCTGTGAGCGCTTTTGCTCTTGGGATGCCAACGGCTAGCCGGGGAGTCTGAAGAAAAGAAAGAAAGGAGAGGAGCGAAAGGGTATCGATGTTCCGGCAAAAAGTAAGCTTAAAAGCTTACCTTTTGGGATTCTAAAACTCCGGCTCCTCCTTCCGCCGCTGCATAAACAACGTGCTCGAAAACGCCCGTATCGTTGATTCCTGAGCATCAGGCAATGCACCTTTTATCTCTTTGAAAATGCCCACGATTTCTACCACGTCACGACTGGTAGGCTGCTTAGCCGGTGCGAGTGTAACAGGTGGAGGTGATACCGGGGGGACGGTTGGAACGCTGGGGTTCTGCGACACTGGATCAAAATCATTATGAGCAGGTGAGTCAATCCGGCGTTGCTCCAGTTTCTGAATCAGCTCTGGCGGTTGCTCCGCTGCCATCCGCCATTTACCTCGGCGATAGTGGCAAAGTACGGTGTCCCCTCGCTTCAGCAGCGATAGAACGCCAGGATTGTAGTAAATGCGATGTTCCTGACCATCGGTAAACACCACTAACGTCCCATGCTGAGCCTGCCACTCTGGGTTAGACGTGCGCGGCTCAGAAGGATCAAATTTCAGCTTGGCCCACTGCCAGACAGTGGATGAGGTTGTTGCTAATGCAGTCATAATTTTTTAGTTGATGTGGCGAACAGCGGGGCACAACTCCCGCATAGGTGCAAAAGCGTCTAAAAGGGCGTATCAGGCTGGTAAAAGCTGCATTTCGCTGCATAGTGCTGGGGCATCTGCGCCAGGTCGCTAGCGGCTCGTAGCTCACACAATCCAAGGCTTGTATAGGTGTTGCTATTGGAAAGGGGCATCGGGCGCGGCGGCCGCCAGTTGACGCACTGGGCGCATAGGGGCTGAGGCTGCATTGGTGGGGTATCTGGCAGCTTGGCAAGTTCGGTTGCGATCGCAACTTTCCCCCATACCCTCACCAGCTCCGCCAGCTCCAGCGTGGCAAAGCCCCATTCCTCCGCTTTTGCCACATCCTCTTTTTCCCGCCGTTCCTGGCAGGCTCTAAAATCTAACTCGTACATCTTGTTTCCTTTTCGCTAATTGGTAGGCAAGATGTGCACGGAATGATCTGGTTGCACCCAGATCATTCCACCTAGTACACATACTCACCAAAAAGAGAGTTTTACAAAGACTCCTAAAGCATCTAAAAGCATTGATATCAGAAAATTTTAGGCATAAAGTAAAACTCTCTTTTAACTCTTTTATTGTACCATTTTTGACACTAAAAATGGTACAATAGTACCAAGCGCACGGGATTAGATGCCCTCGTGGGGCCATACGGAAACGCAGCCATTAACAACGGTGGAACTAGACAGAACACGGGCCAGTTGAGACGGAATCTCACGAAGTCGGAGAAGGCAAGATCAGACCCGCAGAAACAAACCGGAGAAACGCCCAGAGCCTTGCTAGCAGGCAGTAAGCAAACAATGGGGGACACTGACACGGAGAAAACTAACCTAGCTGGTGGCCACCGGCTAGGGCGCTCAACACTACTCAAACGAGTAATGCAACAACTAGAGCTAAAACCCAAACCTGAAATACTCAACGCCTGCCCATGGGCACGTCCCCATCGCGACGGTGTCGCCTGCGGCGTAGTGCTCGCGGTACCGTTGCAGCTGCCCTATGGACTGGCTGACTGGCTCAGAGAAAACAACTGGCAATCTAAGGCGGTGGCCGCCGACCGGGGACAGTATGCGGCGTTGCTGGTCGGTGGATGCGCGGTGGAGCTGCTGGGGTGGGTGCCTAGGCCGGAAAGCCATGGAAGCCTAACAGCAGGAAATTACCTGCCCTGGTAGCCGCTAGAGGTGGGAGAGGCCACGGCCAAGACCCGCCCGAGCACCGAGCGCCACGCAGCCACATGGAACAGCGCCAGCGTGGGGACCCGTTGTCAAGGGCGTAGCGAATGCGGAGAGCGCAGCGTCCCTTGATCAATGGGCGCGGTGCGGTAGCCTGTTTGGAAGTGGCGTAGGAGGGTCGCAGGGCGGCAAATAAAAAAGAGCCCAACCTAACATAGTGCGGGAGCGGAGCGGACGCACAGATAGACAGGGGGGCAACGTCTTGATGTCTATCTGTGGCCTTCTAGCGAGGGACGAGCGAAACTGAGACGTGCCGGTGTGAGTACACGGGCACAACAGCTTTTTTAGAAGGGGTTAAAGAAGTACGAGGTAGCGGCCGGTGGTACTCTACGGGGTGCGGTTTTGGGTGATTGAGATTACACAATGGGCATCTCGTAAGTAGCACACTATGATATAGATGCTGCTTGGGCTATGTACTCACGATGAACGCTCCCCTCAAGATTGGTCACGTCTTCGTTCCCGGCGGGCAACCCATATATACCTATAACCCCAGAAAATCGAGCAGCCTGGAAGAACGATTGGAAGATTATTTGGACGCTCCCTATAAAATTCTGTCCTTAACTGGCTCAACCAAGTCAGGCAAAACAGTTTTAGCTAGAAAAATTCTGCCAAAGGAAGAGGCGATCTGGGTTTCGGGAGGGCAAATAGAATCCAGTGATAATCTGTGGAGTAAGATTCTTGACAGCTCTAATTCGTTTAATCATATCACTCAAACTAAGGCAGATTCTAAATCAGTTTCAGATTCTCGAAAATTTGATGCTAGCGCTAAAGTAATGAACCTTGGCGGAGGTTTAGCAACTGCTCACACTAATCGAGACACTCACAGTAGTCAAGAATCCGTTAGCCGAATAACTAATCCTATTTTCACAGCTACTAATTTCTTAATTGACTCTAAAATTCCCTTAGTGATTGACGATTTCCACTACATTGACCCAGATACTCAGTTGCAAATCATTCGTTCTCTCAAAGACTGTGTCTTTGAAGGAGTGCCCGTTCTTATTATTGCTGTTCCTCATAGAGCATATGATGCCGTTAGGGTTGAGAAAGAAATGACAGGCAGAGTTCAGCAACTTCAAATTCCACCGTGGCAGCCTGATGATTTATCTCAGATAGCTGGTCTCGGGTTTGATGTACTTGATATAGATATTGCAAAACCGATAATTGACAATTTAATATTAGAATCCTTCGCCAGCCCACATATTGTTCAAGAGTTCTGTCTAAGTATTTGTCGAATAAATAAAGTTAGGCGGCAATCATCTTCAAAAGAGAATAAGCAAATTATCCAAGCACCAGCAGATTGGAATAAATTTTTCAGAAATAAAGCTAATGAAATGGGTCGCAAAGAATTTGAGCGTTTGGCAAGAGGGCCTAGACAACGTTCTGATAGAAAAGTTAGATACTTTGAAAACGGAGAAGAAGGAGATATTTATAAGGCTGTACTTTACGCTATTTCAAAAGTTGGAGCAAAAGACAAACTGGAATACGAGGAAGTGCGTGCAGGGCTAAAAGATGTACTAGCTAGCGAAATCCCGAAATCGCAAGAAATAGGGCGAGTTTTAGAAAAAATGTCGGAGATAGCTCGTGAACATATAGAAGGAGAACCAGTCTTAGATTGGGATAAAGAGTACTCCACCCTATATTTATCCGATCCCTTCTTTGCATATTATCTCAAGTGGGGAGCTTACATACCTAGCTCTTCAGATAAAAGATTTACTTAATTGAGATCGCAACTCTCGACTCAAAACGGCACCCCCACATCCCGCACCGCAATAAACCGCAGCACCAGCCCCGGCCACCGAGCCACCAGCAAACACTGATCATCCACCGTCAACACCTCATACTGACACTCAGGCTGCTGACGGTGGCCGATGAAGTCGCCTGGGCGTAGCGATTGGATTACCTGTTCGTGCGAGGAAAGAGCATCCATGGATGAGCGATTAAACTGAACATCAGTTCAGCAATACATTACCAACTACATAGGCCTTACAAGCATGGATCAAACTTCTATGAAAGATGTCGCTAAAAATATGCGACGGACAGGTATGTTCCTTTTTCGGGACGCATTTCTAGAAGCTCTACGTAGTACAACACCTTTTTGTGTAATGCATGCAGCACATGCTGCAGAAATTTTGCTGAAGGCCCGAATCGCTCAGGAGCACCCACTCCTAATCTTCTCCAAATTACCTAAGGCAAACTCCACACAAGATTTTCTTACACTGATTGATTTACTAGAACGTGGTCGAACTTTTTCCTATGAAGAATTACCAGATCAACTATGGGCAACTACAGGAATTAAGATTGAGCAAATCAATCAATATAAAGAGTTTGGAAGATTAAGAAACCAAATGGTTCATTTATCGATGGCAAATTCTGAACAATTAGATGTGTTAACAGTACACTACTCTCTTGAAGTCTTAGATCCTTTAATAGAGAGCTTTTGGGGTAGATCAGTGATTGAGTTCATAACAAAAGATCCTCATCCTGATTATGCGAGCTTTGTTAGTACTGGATTGTTTGAGGACTATATTAGATTTTTTTTCACAATAGATAAAAGATTACGACGGTTATTGGGCGACGTTAGTAAAAAGGGTTGGGAAGATTGGCAGGCTCATGAGGAACAAAAACGTAAGCTTGATGAGTCTCAGACTCAAGAGGATAAAGAAGCTATATTCGCTCGATATGAGGATTTACTAGCAAAAACTGGTGAAAATCCTGAATACGAAGAACAAGTTAAGCAACAAGAACAAGACGAAGCTGATTGGGAAGCCTTCCTCAATTCTTTCTAGTTTATTATCCATAAAGACGCGATTTTAAGGGCCAATTGACGCCCCCATAAACCGCACCATCAGCAAACGTCGCTTATCCACCATCAGCACCTCATACTGACGCTCAGGCTGCTGACGATGACCGACGAGGTCGCCTACGCGCTAATTGCCCCGTTTACGCTTCAGGCGTTCACTCTCAAACACAACAATAGGGCTCGGCTTACTATCGTCATAGCAGCCTTCGTCAGAATCGTTCTCTACCCGACCATCAGCATAGCGGCGAACGCAGGTAGCATAGTCAAAATTGAAAAGCAGCGGTCTTAACATAACCGGCAGCAACATCAAGAACGCTAACGGGATAAAGACTTTTAGGAGACGCCGCCAACGGATGGTCATGGATAGAACTTCGCAATAGGACTATCTAGAAAATACCCATATCCATGAGCAAATATTGATTGGTAGAGTTGCGATCGCATCAGCGCTGACTTGGCAGTTCGCAACCTATAGCCCCTTACTCAGCTGATATACAAAGCTTGCCAGGAATCCTTCAGTCAATCTTCCATCAACTCGTTGCGCTGTGATCACACACCCAAACCAAGGAAAATTGATGGTTGTATGAGGAGACAGTGGGATTATTCTTCAAGGACTCCTGCAGGAATCTCGCTGGATTACAGTGGACCCATAGAAGAACGATTTATTCAATTTCACTCTATATCTAAACCGAAGCCCCCATGAGCCTTAGCGTCCGTGGAGGCTTCTTATTGGCCTCTCTGTTGACCTGACAAAGCACAACACCTAAGTTGTCCAGCACCCACTGGGCAGCAATAGCAACCTGCTCAGGGCTAAAGTAATCGCTCTCATAAGCGGCGTTCATTTCCTCATCGCTGAACAGATTGCCATCATTGGCGTATTCTCCCAAGTGATAGACCAAATGAAACAACTCATCTGGGGTAGGATTGGCCAGATAGTCTCGAATATATGGCTGCCAGTAGCGAGCTTCTTGCTCTGCCCGCTGCGCGGCAATTTTATCGGCCATCATCGCCGCATAGTCCGTATCCAGCATGTCGAGCCGCTCAATTTTTGGGCTATCCAACGCAACCCGTTCAACCCTGGGCAGGTCAGGATTATCGATCCACTCAACAGCATTAAACACGTCTGGAATCGGATCGCGTTGTCGAAACACGCAATCGCCGTCACTGCGGTAGGCCATGGTCTTGCCACCTTCACGGACGTTAAGGCTCCGGTTGAGCACGATTACGGTGGGGGTGCCATGGATGGCATCAATGTAGCGATCCAAAACTTCGCCTTCTTGAAGAAAGTAGTAGAAAGGATGATCGTTTAGCTGGCGGCCTTGTGGTGGATTGAGCGTAGCCTGAACGATATAAACCTCGTCCCCTATCTCAAAGTCTCTAATCTTCGACATTGCGATTACGCCTAATGGTAGGCCAGCAGTCATCCATGCTCTTTAGTTTAGGAGAATTGCGTTGATTGGTTGCATAGCGTTGCGATACTCCGCCGGAGTGGCTTCGCCATCGCAACCTCTAACCCCTCCTGTGACCCCCATCACCAAACTTCCTCAGCCAAACTCAGAAACCCTTTAAGCAACCCTCAGTTACCGGTCAGATGACGTTCAGGTAGCCCCTGCATTCTAGTAATCAATGAAGCAAACAAACACTTCACCGATTCACCAAGGAGCTTTAACCATGAAACGTACTATCCTTTCCGCCTTAACCGTTCTCGTTGCATCCACCGCCATCGCACCTGTCGCTTCCGCCGTCGAGCCCGCTAGCTTCAATATTCAGTCCGCTCGCCTGGAAGCCCTCGATGCTCGCACTAAGAACACCGTCCATAAACTACGCCTTGAGCACCTCAACAACCAGACCAAGGCCATCGAAGATATCCAAGCCGCTCGACTAGATGCCCTAGACGCCCGCACCAAGGCTATCGACAACATTCAGGAAGCCCGCTTAGATGCCCTAGACGCTCGTACTAAAGCCGTCGATAACATCCAAGAGACTCGCCTAGAAGCCCTGGATGCTCGCACTAAGAACAGCGTTCACAAGCTACGTTTGGAGCACCTCAACAACCAAACTAAAGCCGTTGAGAATATCCAAGCGGCTCGTTTGGAAGCGCTAGACGCTCGTACCAAAGCTGTCGACAACATTCAGGAAGCTCGCCTAGACGCCCTGGACGCCCGTACAAAGTCCGTCGTCCAATAACGGAATCAGGCGTATTCAGGCTAACCAAGTTTGGGTGCCGAGTGCGTCTCCGTACATCCGTGAAGCTTCATTATCTTTCATGAGGCACCCTTCTCTCTTCTGACTCTACACACACACACCAAGCCTCTGCCGATACGGTGGAGGCTTTTTATTAACAAAAAAAGGGGCCGGAGCCTCACGCTACTAGTAAGCAGACGGCGGATGAACCACCACCCGAGCCCGCCCACCCCGCTGGCCGCCAGACAACCGCATAGAACCCTGAGGCACCGTGACCGGAACCGACACCATGAAATGACCAGGCCCAGAAGAAACAGCCGAGTAACCCACCACCGCCGACCAGCGCTGAGCAAAAAACGTGGGCCAGAATCCAAGCCAGCACTCGACACAGCAGGACAAGGAGTTGGGGAGCCCAATCTGCTATTTGAAGACAAATTTTAGTCCAAAGGAATCAGGCAACTGGCACATTGAAGCTGTGAGGGCAGTTCAACTTAGCTGACCATGTCGCAGACACCTTGTAGTTTTAGGTAAATCACCACACGTCTGAATCAATGCTGAAGCGAAACTTCTGGGTAGCTCTGAAAACTCCGTTTAACATAGGAGCAATGCTAGCCATAGCATCTACCTTTGGATGCAACCAACCGTCTGTACCAACCCCAATAGGTGAAACTTTACTTAATTCAGAACTAACAAATCTAATTGAAGAAAATATCGAACAACAGTTAGAAACAGTCAACACCCAACAGCATGAAAAAACTGTTGCTATCTGTTCAGAGAACTCAGCAGAGATAAAAATTGTTATCAACTCAGCCCAAGACAGAAAAACAAACTCCCTATACTTAATCAACATCGTCATGACCCTGACCAAAAACAATAGTTTTCAGATCGACATAGGAGAGCATGGCAACCCCGTAAATATGGGTGATCAAAGCAACGTAATCATGGCACTGCCGTACCTCATCTCTTGTTCGAAAGTGAGCCGTTTTAGTCAGTCATTTACTCAAAACCTGATTGAGGTCCATGCAGACGGTTATGTAAAAGTGCAATAACCACAACTCTAGGTAACTTGGACAGACACCATTGGCTTGCTGCCAAAGCGACACAACTATCCAATGGCCCCACAGGATTACGATACTCCACCGGAGTGGCTTCGCCATCGCACCCCCGCAATCAACCTGTGACCGCTATCACCAACTTTCCTCAGCCAATCTCAGAAACCCCTTAAGCAACCCTCAGTTAACGGTCAGATGACGTTCAGGTAGCTCCCGCATTCTAGTAATCAATGAAGCAAACATACTTCACTGACTAACCAAGGAGCTTTAACTATGAAACGCACACTTCTTTCCGCACTAACCGTTCTCGTTGCTTCCGCTGCGATCGCACCTGTCGCTTCCGCCGTCGAGCCCACTAGCTTCAATATTCAGTCCGCTCGCTTGGAAGCCCTGGATGCCCGCACTAAGAACACCGTTCACAAACTACGCCTTGAGCACCTCAACAATCAGTCCAAGGCCATCGAAGATATCCAAGCTGCTCGGCTAGATGCTCTAGACGCTC
>ERZ1740065.2057-NODE-2057-length-12432-cov-12.016321_pt1 | contig 12432 bp, 5 predicted proteins | sample MGYA00581738_ERZ1740065 | MGnify/ENA primary metagenome ERZ1740065 (study PRJEB43018, sample SAMN04849749) | marine metagenome | isolation source: floating plastic debris | place: Pacific Ocean | collected 2008-09-01 | study: EMG produced TPA metagenomics... | reverse complement strand
ATTGTGTACGTACGTATATTGTGTACGTACGTATATTGTGTACGTACGTATATTGTGTACGTACGTATATTGCACTGTGAGTACACCGCTGATAATTAAGGTGGGGGCGTTACTTTTTGACTCGTACATAAAGATACATAAAAAGACATTCTCCGAATCTTTCTTTTAACAGCTACAGTCTCATCTGATTTACGCTCTATTTGTCAATGACCGCACATCAGTCAGTCGATTGGGAGAGGTGGTGATGGTACAGAATGGACAGTTTACAAGACACTGCATGATTTATATGAGTACACTCACTGTGGACCCACAATATTTTGCATACTGTAAACATGGAAATTTTAGTGGCCTCACAATAATAGCTATAATAGCGACTGGAAGGAAAAAACGCTGAATTTTCCATAGCTCTCTATGTTATATACAAGCCAGAAAGAAATCGCTGAAAATCCCAGGCGCTATTATTAGAAATACAGATAATTTGAGGAAAACACTATAGTTTGACAATGCTAAAATTTCTGTTTACAGTATATATATTGGCGACTACAAGTTGTTTGGGGGGATGATTTTGCGGATGCAATTTTGAAAAATTGTCTCGTTATGATGGAATACGGGCTATGCAGGACCATTGAGTATAGCACAAGCTAATCTATTAACGGAACCAGAAACTCTCCAGAGATGACATAACTTAATGTGATATTTAAGTCATCTCTCAGTAGAGGCAGAATCAGGATGTGCCTTTAGGTAGCAGTCAGTCGAGAGTAGAGTTTGCCAACTCGGGAAGCAGCAAAAACCAACAACAAAAATGCAAGTCAGAACTTTTGCTCCACAAACTTACTAATCCCTGCCTACCAATAAATCATCTACGAGTGCGCTAGAAATCATATACTGTAATCCAGAGAAGGAATTAATCTTTGAAAGCCAACACGCCATAATAAACAAGGCAAAGCCTGGACCAAATTTGGTGGGAAGAAGACAGTTGGCAGAAGACAGCTGTACTAGGGTACAATTACGTAATTAATGCAGATTTGACCAGTTGTTAGAACAAAAGAATGAAAACTCAAACAAGGTGTATTTCTCACTAGTAGCCATGTTTAAACACTAACTAGCTGGTTTTATTGTGTCTTTGTCATAACATCTTTGGTTAGTGTGCTGCAATACTACATACACAGCTTCACTCAGTTCTTGGAAAAATCTGCTGAAAGTATTATAGAGAAATAGCTTGAATCAGTCATATACTGCGGGTAGTGTGAGACAAAAATCGCTCCAGCTTTGAGATGAAACAGAAGACCGTTGGGTGGGAGTGAAACTGAAACTCGGCAGCTACCAATGTGTGGGTGTAGTGATAGCTAAGTTAATGGATATAGTGATGTTAATTCGACACCCATAATGTAAGTAATTAAAAGTTACACCAATCCGATCAGTAGATCTGACTCAACCAGAGTGATGAACAACGCCTTACCAGTGAGGCCGTTACCGTGGTTGTGGACATGCACTGGAGCTTCTTCATCAGAAAGCATGGGGATTTCATCATCCTCAGTGTCATAGGCCTGATAGCCTGTCACGAAGTCCTCGGACGCCATTTTCGAGCATCAAATGAGGCGATCATAAAGCTGATGTGCTTTCAGTTTGAACTCAAAGATACAAGTACGTAGAGCCTGTTGATGGCCGAAGGCTCAAACCTAAGCCGAAGATTGTTGATCGTGAACTTTGTGGTTCCGTGCATTCTGTAATGGTCAATGATATGCAGTAAAAACCTTTTGATAGCAGTTGCATTCATACACCAATGCAAAGGCAACAATCGACGTTAAGTCATCAAGACGTAAGAATTATAAGTACTGTTACGTACCAGAATCAGCTGGAGAGCTATTGGATATGAGTTATGATCTAAGACGTCAGCAACCATCAAACTTGTTTTAGAGGCTTCATTAGCTGGTTTAGTTGATGTTAACTTCCGACTAGAGATGATATTTTGACGTGAGAGAGAGAGATTTTAGAAACAATTCCTTTGTTGTGTCACATCGCATGCAACTTCGCCTTGACTCTCTTGGCACTTAACAATTAACCTCAAAAATGCTGCTCTTTCTGAGTGTATAAAAATATTCCGAGTAAATATTAATTTTTATTTCTATGATATATGTTTTTAGCTATTATATGTGTAAGTATGGCATCGTAAATTAGCCCCTGACGTAGTCTCGAAAAAATGTTTAATATTAGTTTAAATAAATAATGTACGTTCCTTAGAGCCAGAACCCGCGATAGCTCAGTTGGTAGAGCGGAGGACTGTAGACGTTAATCAGCAATCCTTAGGTCACCGGTTCAAATCCGGTTCGCGGGATCTTCCTTTTTCTGCTCTATTAGACCACAATACGCTTGGATGCAGCATAACTTCTCTCTTGTCAGCACTGCACTGCGACAACGACTCGTACATACTTGAGTTCGTCCTTTTTCAGTTCTTCCTTGAGCCCTGTACTGCCAATTTGGACTATTCGAGGTCGGTAGAAGTTGCTTGTATTTTACTACATCTATCTAACCAGGAATAACAGAGCAGCATGGAAAACTATAAATTGACATCTTTTTATGTTAGCTGATCCGCTCAAGCGTCCTCATAAGGACATTGGCTTGGCATTGCACCAGTCTGTATGCTGCACATAGTATTAGGAGCAATAGTTGATATTATAGCAAAACTATAGCTGCATAGGAAGGCGAAGATGGAGCTAGGTTAGTAAAGGAATCGTCGTTGGTGCTCTGTTCTGAGCCGTAGAGGGTGGTTGATATTGAGGTCATGGTGAAAAGATGGTACAGAAGTGATTTACTTATTGGGTGGGATGAGAGGATAGGGCGAGAGAGGGAGATTTGAGAGAGGAGTTTGGGGCTATATAAGGTGGGTGGGGATAGATAGTGTTGCAATGTGGCAATAAGCTCAACCTTTCAGTTCTTCCACTGATAAGGTGACAGAATTGCTATAAACTGAAGATACTGTTAAGCCTTTGGTTTCGGATAATCACACACATCCGTCATAACCAGCCTCATGTCCCTAGACCTAAGCTATATCCTATTCCTAGTCTATGAGCTTGGGACTACAAATTCCCACCCTCAGACTGTTTGTAGATCACCATTGATGGATTGATGTATGTGTAAGATACTGATGATATCACTTGTCTCACACCCCTTTCCTATTACGCCACGGCACCAGCAGCCTTCATGTAATGAATGGTTACTCTCTCCTCCAAATACATGTCATCAATCTGACACTTGAGTCAGCTTTCATCCAGTGCAGGTATGCAGAGATATACAGAGACACATTCAGTGCACAATTTTAATCATTCAACTTACTAGCTTCTGTGGAGAACAGCTACAAGGTAAATATTTTCTTTTACACAGTTTGCTGCCTAAATTAACTGTACTAATGGTGTCATGGTGTGAATATTTTGTTATATACCTTATTTTAGTTTTCACGGTAGTTGCTATCAATCAATGAGATCGAAGAGACAAGCAACATCAATTGTTAACGGCTAGAACTTCTGGAAGCCAGTACAACATGCATAGCACTTCTTGACTATATTTTGTGTTATAAAATACCTGCCACATGGCAGCCAATCCAACGCTATCAAAGTAGAATCATTTGCAGATAATTAAAGAGCTACAGATGTTGACATAATATACCAGCTTTGTAGCAGGAAGTGGAAGAGACAAATTTAGTTGATACGAAATACTACAGGATTTCTGGGTAATTTTGACTACACTAGCACTGAAGTGGATTGACAACAAGAGTCATGCAACCATTTTACTTCTTCTTCTTTTTCTTCCCACCACCCTTTCCTTTCTTCTTCTTCTTCGGGCCACCCCAGCCAAAGCCTCTCTTTGAGAGAGCATCAGGGGAATTGTGGGATATATAGTAGAGGTTCAGCATTGCCGGAGGGCTAAGAATATCCACCTGTGGATTACATATGCATACATATGTGTACATCGAAACAAAGGAGGGTATGTTGAAATGCCTTTCTGTTCCACAGCAACATTCATATGAAAGCCAAAAGTGAATGCAAAGGAGCACGCAACATTTCCTCTTCAACTGCTTTATTTTCTACGCAGGCCAATTAAACATGGACACGGGCCAGAGGGCATCCCAAGAACTTCAGAGTTGAACATGCATAATAGAGCTAGAGAAGTAGGCTTCAAAATAGTGGTAAACAAGGGGGAGACAACTCACATTGATCGGAGACAGTGGTGAGACTTTATTCTTCTTTCCGCTACTTTTCCCAGATTTTTTCCCTGATTTTTTACCACTGCTGCTTGTGCTCCTCTTAGGACTGCTGCTCTTCTTAGTTTTAGCACCTTTTCTTGTTGGCTGGGTAGAATTAATCAAAGTCAGCACTCCACTCTTTTATGCCCGAGGACAGAACATGTGCAAATAACATAATCTGTCTGCAATGGTGTGGGCTTTGACAACCGGCAATACCACATCAAGATGTCGGTGAGCTCATTTGTATTCGTTGTAATAATCTGTTCTCCCTTGTAGGCTTGTAGGCTAACGAAGTCAAGTGATTTTAACTATATCCCTCCTCAAATTCCGATGCAAGTGCCAATGATAAGTGAATATGTATACATGTATGTGAGTGTGAGGTTTCCTGTTTACCCAGTGCGACATTATCGAAGTGTTTCTATATGCTTGCGTTGATTTTCGTTTATTTGGAGTTGCCTTGCTTCACCTACTCAAAGAAGCATTCGTAAGACTGAGATAGTTTGGTATGTTTCTATTGTTTGGTGGCTGAGATTGTATTTTTCCGTCCTAAATGTGCTACTTCGCATGAAACCAATAAAGTACAGTTAAAACCAGTCCATGTGAATCAGTATTGATGCATTAGCATGAGGCTTCTCTCATAGCGGATATAATACAGGACAAACATGAGGAAGTCACGCTCTAGTGACACAAGATGTGTACATGGCATAGATATGTGGGCCATACCACTAGTGGTTAGAGTATAAGGCGAGATAACACAGATTAGTCAGTTGAAAGTTTCGATGAAAAGCTCATTCGCCAACTCCCCCCCTCCCCTGTGCTTCAATCACATATAATTTTCCGCCTTCATGTGATATAAGATTAGCTATCTGTGAGGAATTGATTACCACAAACTACCTATCCAGTTGCTTACTGGTAATGATTATGTCATTGTTGTGTCGGTTAGGGAGTCACAGCACAGCTACAATATTGATACTGTGTTAGATGAGCAGACAATAGACGAGTTGATTGGCCCTGGTAAGAGAAAACAACTTCTAATTCTAAACTAGGCCGAATCATAGTTGGTGATAAGTAGTGGCGCTATGACAGACATTGTCCTATGACTGACCATGTTTGGAGATTATCTCTGTGCCAGATGGACGGAAGACATTAAATCAGTCGGAAGCTCAGATGGAAGACAGGAGACGATCATCCACTCTAATGTCACATAGTGAAACTGAAAGTACACCAGTTCTACATGTATGCAGTCTACCACTTTAACAACAATACGGCTACAACCAGAAATTTAAGTGATGAATCATACATGGCCTGGAAAAAACTTACTGCAGGTAAGAATGATGCATGATGTTATTATACAAATACAACAATGCACACAGGGTGACGTGTCTACTACTTGCGCCCGAGAGTGATGGTCAGTTAGAATTAGGATTTATACAGTACTGTACTGTTCTCAGGTACTCTCAGGTACTCTCAGGTACTCTCAGGTACTCTCAGGTACTCTGTTCTCAGGTAGGTTAGGCTGATTATCCTTGAAATATTATGTAAAATAGACACATCTGACTAAGGAATCTAAAACATTACCATTTTGTACGCCTGTTCATGAAGATGGATTCTGAAACTAACGCAACAGCATCAACGATGATGGATGTCATGGCGAGCATGGACGAAAAGAGATTACCATACATCCATCAATCAAAATTCAACCCATTATCAGATTCAGAGTGCACTATAATACTATAAAATAACATATGATATATGTAATACTGTGCAATAAGTATAGACTACCATAGTATCAGAACGAGTCATCACTCAGATGTGTTGAAAGCACCATATATCGGCCTAACTGAAGTAGTATCCATAAAGGTTCATGATCAGCACCAGTCGATGACCAACTGGATTTGCATTGAATCTGACCTAATGGACAATTTAGATTGTTTTACATCCTTAAGTTCGAAGAGGGAGAATAATTGTTTGGGTATTGCATTACTGCTTGCTTGTTCTGTTTGTCCCGCATGAGTGTTTTTTTCTCTACAGCATGCTTTGATATTGAGAAACCCACTTAGCAAAGATACAATTGATCAGAGTCGTATTTTATTTAGCGCCTATTTAATTTTCATGATTTGGTTCATAGTATGGATGAGATGAGGTGCTATAAACTTACTATCGGCTGGTCACTTCGGTAATTTCGTCCTGTAAAATGAAAGTGAAACTATGACAAAGGAGTAGAAAAATAAACCCTCCCCGTTGCTAAGCTACAAAAGTGATTTCAGATGTATTGCACTGCATCGAAAAATATTTTTAATGCCACATTATTGAAATCGGTACTTAGATACACATCACATGCAATATATTTTTTTAACATTTTCTGACAAAAGAAGATTTCGTAGGATACTATTGCGGTATATCACATTATTTTTCGTGTTTCCAGTATTCGCGAGATTTTCTCACACTGCTGCTGAGGCGCTACTCCTCCAAGACTTCCCATTATGGCTGACTACGAAACCATCGCTAAACAATTTATTCAACAATTTTACAACATCTATGATTCTAACAGAGCTGACCTCCAAAACTTTTACCATGTAGGATGCTATTATGACGTGATCAAATGTATCACAAGCTATCTCGCATGCTGCTCCCTATGTTAGTGGTGGTGTGTCCTCATTTATTTTTCAGGAGTCGTCAGTCCTATCCTTCGAGAACTCAGGAAACTTGATCGGTCGAGAAAAGATCCACGCAAAATTCACGGTCAGTTAAGTACCTAAGTCAACTTGTCTCGTATCTCACCTGCTTCATAATTCAATGTGAACTATTCCAGTCCCTTCCGTTTCAACGCGTGCAACACGCTGTCACGACTATAGATGCGCAACCAACAAGGGATGGTGGATTACTAGTAGTAGTGATCGGACAGCTGCAGGTATGCTGACTTCTATACTGCATGATCCATGCTTATATAGCATCTATCGTAACGGAGCTTCTTTGTTCTGCAGACAGATGATGATCCAAAAATGCCGTTTAGCGCCACATTCTATCTGAAGCAAGCTGGCGATTCATTGTTCATTGATAATCATTTTTTCCGTCTTGGACTGCACAACTTCTGAGAACAGCTCATCGATTCAATTCGGTAACACTAATCGCTCTGTAGCTTATACCCGTTCTGTTGTAATAGACCACTGCATTACACACTGGTACTGGTATCTTTTGTTACAGCATTCATCATATTCATGCTGTATTGCTCTTTAGAAATAAATAGCAGCTGAAGCTAGCCAGCCTACTAGTGTGATTGATGGGAACTATCCATTCAGTGGCATCTGTCGAGGGGTCGAAGTAAATAAACGATAATAATAACGATAATAACAATAATAATAGCAACAATAACAATTGGTAGGAAGTTGACCACCTCACTATGACTTATGAATTTTATGCTATAATTTGAACTTGAGTGTGAATGAAACTGGCAGTATTTGACTGATGTAAGTTTGAGCACTCTGTCACTTGTGGGCCGTTTGTAAAGGAGTGGATGAGTTAGTTTCTGCCTAGCAGATCAGCTGGTATGCCTTTGGTGCAGATATACGGTATAACAGAGTATAACAGAATAGCATTCCTTTGAAATTTATTTTATGTGCTTCAATTTCGTGAGCCTTTGCATCTTGGCAAAAATCTTTTGTCTCCTGTTATTCCTGAATAGTAACTTGTCAGCGATTTGTTGATACTTGGGAATGACATTAATGCCACCTGCCATATATATATATATATATATGATGCTTGATTTCATATGAGTCACATCACTTGTGTTCTTGCTAGTCGTTGGACAATCTCACAGTAACATTTACCAGTTGTGGAATATGCGAGAGTTATGAATGCTGTCACCCGTGATGTTTGTCCAATATGGATGTAGAACAGATCTCATACACGGAATGTCCTGTAATGGAGAGTGAACATGCACACGATTTCTGTGCTGTGTGACTGGGAGTAATTGGAGCATTTTCACAATGATTCAGGTTGATCACAGGCTTTCATAGGAACTCATAAAATTGACCACATGGGATTCTATTCATTTCTGTAAGTTTTAAAATTCTACAACTCAGCCTGCGCAGGTAGAGGTGATGATCATCATGAGAAATAGTATTACTGCAATGATATGTTTGAGAAGAGACATTATGTGTGTATATGATCCACAACCACACAGCTTGGTAGCGAGAAGTGCTCTGGGGAGGTGAAGGTCACTTGCAGACACGAGGCTGATTCATAGTGATTTTTGCAATGAATTGATGGGACTCCATCCATGCCATAGAATTATCTCCCCGGGAGATAATTCTGTGATCCATGCAGTGAGATATCACAAGCGGGAGGGTGAGGAGAAACAGTGTAGTAATAGTATACAGCCACACTAGACATATTTTCAGGCTTTCACTTCGGTACAATAAAGTGCCCATTCAAAGGCACTCATAGACGGATCATGTGACGTCATACTCCTTGATGCTCAGATACTGTACAGGACTCTATGGTGAAGAGTTCGCACCAACAGTTTAGCTTTCATGTCATCAGCTCCGAGCAAAGAACAGCTCAGTTATGTCCAGAGGAGAAAGCAGAAGTGGAGATGTCCTTTCAGTAGTTTATTCTGACTTCCTCTCATTACCAAAGACCGTCACCAGGTGAAAGTCAATACCATATGGTATGTCTAATTAGTCTCTGGCTTAGTTTAGCTATTGGGCTTGGCAAGGCCGGGCCCTGTATAACCATCATTTACAGCCTGCTGCTAGTGTAGAGCCACAGGGGAGATAATTCTAACACGTACTGGAGAACCAGATTTGATAGCGACGATCTAATGGCTGCGAAAAATGATCGCTGTTATTGGATTTCACTATAGAAAATATACCCATTATGCCTTATATGGGAGTTGTCCTCCCATTTATGGGATCGCTTTCATTTTTATTTCTAGCCCATTTTCAAGAAAGCGCTAATATTTGTGTCGTTATCAAATCTGGTTCTACAGTATCTTATTAACTTAGCTTATTGACTAGCTGCACAGGATGGCAGTTTTCCTCTAAGTAACAATTAAGTACACTAATGATAATGGAGTTGTTTGGTTCAGGATATATTGAAGCGATTGAGGAGTTTGACGATTAATTTTCCATACGACATGCCCCGACATGTTTTTATTGCAGACGTTTTGAAACCAAAGTACAGACATATCCTCAGAGCCTCATGGTCTTTGGACCAGCCTATTTAATTCCAATGACCTGAAGTAAATTCAGAGTAAATATTGTTATACATTCTTCTAAAATGATCTAATTTAACGCAGATAGTATACTGGATTGTCTGCTGAATTTATCTTATGTTTATAAGTTGTGCTCTTTCGCGATGCATAGTTTTGCTCTGCCCTCTCCCTCTCTCTCCATATCTCTACCTCCCACCTTCCCTCTCTCTTTCTTTCTCTATCCTTCCTTAGGAAAAGCATTTTAAATACATGGGTTAGCAGAACAGTTCATCATCTTGTCGTTGGTATATCATATCATACATTGTTTAGTTTAGTATAAACATAGTAAACGTATGCAGTGTGAAAATAGACAAGACGGTCCAAGACATGATGTAATACAAAGAATATTGTAAGAGGAAATGGCGAAGCCCCATACTCCACGTATGACTGAGTAAGAGAAATAACACAGCCGAGTCTGAGCATGGTGTCACCTGCAGGCACTTGTGGGTACCTGCAGATGGTAAGTGAATCAGAGATAGCAGCAGGCTCTTGCTGTCACGTGCAGACTTTCTTACATAAGGTGTCCGCAATAAATAGAGTAATTTTTGGCCCAGTTAAAGACAATATTACGTTGTGAAGTATAGACTAGGATCTTTAGCACCAGATGTGTTGGGCATCTCACTCACCCCCACCATTAGTGAGAACTGTGGGCACTATGATGATAACCAATATGACGACCACCACGGCTATGATGATGCTGATGATGCAGATTTTCTTCTACAAACAGAGAGGCCCCCAGTCACTGTGAGCTCACAGACATTCCAACATTGGAGCCCAAGATCTCAAGCTACGTACCCTTCTCGCCTTCTTCTGGTACTTGAGAGCTTTGGTCGTTTGTACCTTGGCCTCCCCCACATAGTTGACAGCTTGCGACACGTTATACTCGATGCGATCGATCATTCCGCCCTATAAAACCAACAGATCACATGACAATCATGAACTGTATCGACTAAATTACTCCATACATTCTCGGGGAGGAAACATGCATAAGTTCAGTTTTTATCTAAGGATTAGACACAGTGTCAATCCTATGTATCGTAGATACCCTAATGTGTGACAAACTTTATTTTTGATTAGTCTCATCTACTTTTAGTTGTAGGTACTACTGGGGTACTACTGGGGTACTACTGACGTAATACTTAGGAACTACTGGGGTACTACTGACGTAATAATTAAGTACTACTGGGGTACTACTGAGGTACTACTGATGTAATACTTAGGTACTACTGGGGTACTACTGACGTAATAATTAAGTACTACTGGGGTACTACTGAGGTAATAATTAAGTACTACTGGGGTACTACTGGAGTACTAGTGAGGTACTACTGGAGTACTAGTGAGGTATTACTGGAGTACTAGTGAGGTACTACTGAGCTATGTGGAAGTTGGGAGGAAACAATTCCCACACAACCATGAGGTCTTATCAGTACAATCCCTCGATCTCATGAAATCAATCATCAGTTGTCTACTATCGAAGCGCATGAAAATTATTGTCCAAAATTTTATAGCTGCGCAGAGCTCTGGCTCATGAGGTAAGCGAGAAGACAAGGAGTGGGTGGGGATGGGAAGGGGTGGGGAAAGAGAGCAGGTGGAGAGGAGAGCGGGTGGGGAGGGAGAGCAGACGGGGAGCAGGTAGGGAAGGAGAAGGAATGGGGAAGGAGAGCAGGCGAGGACAAGGAACAGGTGGAGATGGGGAACGTACCTGACTGTCTACAAGCATGGCCATATCGAGAAACATTTCGTGAAGCTCCCTGATGCTGTTCTCCAGAGTGATGATATCCTCATGCCGCGCCTCGATGTCAGCCAGTGATTTCTTGACGGCTAGCGTATCCGTCACGATCTAAAACATCAACAGTCCGGGGATGCAATGCAGAATATCATAAGCGTCTAAGGAACAAAAAATAAAATATCACACTTCAACTTCAACCATGACTGATGCAAAGAGCATAGAGTAAAAGAGCTGCATGTTACAGATATCTTCTCTCTAATTCTTACGTACATAAATTTACATCATCACACTAACACTATATATAACTACTATATAAAATATGTCAGTAATTTGGTAGTTAATTGATTAGTCAGTTGCTAGTCCAGTGAGAGGAGGCATAATGTAGCCCAGCTTTATTTAGTGAGTGAGATGAAGCAAACAACACTGACTGTGCAGCTAACATTTCAAACTAAACCTTTACTAAACATAGACACGCATAATGAAAGAGGAGACAATCATCTCCACACCCAGATCAAGGGGAGATAACCAGCTCTACACCCAAGTGAAGGGGAGACAACCAGCTCTACACCCAAATCAAGGGGAGAAACCAATTATACATCTATATCAAGGAGAGAGAGAATTTTTATCTACGCCCGAATCAAGGGGAGACAACCAACTATACATATATATCAAGGGGAGACGATTTGCCTTGAACTCCCATAACAGGGGGAGATAATTCTACTAACCCCCTCAATGAAGACCTCGAGCTTTCTTGTCTCCAGCATCTCTTCGAGCTCCTCATCGCTCTTTGACGAGCCGGTGATGGCCAGCTGACGCTGTATGCGATCCTTACACTTTTTCCTGTGTGTGACTTGACACTCGTTGTACTCGTTTATCGTGTCCACGAACTGCTTTGACAGCGTGTTACACTGAAACGAGGACGGTTCTAACAGTTAGAATGGAAGAATGAGAGAACCAAGGAGAGGTAGGCTGCAAGCAACAACATAAAAGTCATGGCAGCGTGTAGTGTCTCTACATATGGCTACCTCTATGTGTGATGGTGTGTTGCATAGTCATAAAAACGCGAAGTTGAGAGAGAGAGAGAGAGAGAGAGAGAGAGAGAGATAGAAAAAGAAAGAGAAAGAGAAAAAAAGAGAGAAAAAAAAAAAGATAAAAAAAGAAAAAGAGAAAGAAAAAAAGAAAAAAAAATAATAAAAGAAAGAAAAAAAA
>ERZ1740065.2056-NODE-2056-length-12433-cov-11.560430_pt1 | contig 12433 bp, 9 predicted proteins | sample MGYA00581738_ERZ1740065 | MGnify/ENA primary metagenome ERZ1740065 (study PRJEB43018, sample SAMN04849749) | marine metagenome | isolation source: floating plastic debris | place: Pacific Ocean | collected 2008-09-01 | study: EMG produced TPA metagenomics... | reverse complement strand
GAGAGAGAGGGAGAGAGAGGATATAGAGAGGAGAGGGGAGAGAGGATATGGGGAGGAGAGGGGGAGAGAGGATATGGGGAAGAGAGCGGAAGAGTGGAGGTGAGAGAATATGGAAAGGAGAGCGGGAGAGAGAGCGAATTTTTCCTGCACATGTAAGAGAAACAACTGTAAACTGGGAATATCTCTGAGAAGAAATATTGACGAAGCTTTAATTTTACATATCAGGAATTTAGATGGAGGCTTTCATGATGACTTTTTGCGATTTTCAACAATCTGTCATTTGCAAAGTCTTCCCAGTTTACAGTAGCTGATGTCTTATCAAATCGATATCACATAGCGGGGACTGCTAAAGGAGAGGATAATGAAGCAACACGAGAAAGCTCTGCTGTTCCTAAAACGCCGACAGTTTCCTGATATATAAATGTATATCTATATATGTCAATGAAACATCGGCTTATCTATCCGAATACAAGCAATCTGAATCGAAGGAAGGATTGTGATACACTGCATCTACCGTCAGCACCACAGCTCACTCAAAATTAACTGTTATAGTTTTCATTCCAAACCAGCAGCCATTTTTTTCACCATATGTAGATAAATCCAGCAAAATTTATGAATGAGGACGAGAAGACGACTCTGTGTCCATAGTACATGCGGAGGGGAGTATATTATATTCCGGTTTGGCACTAGGCAGAGAGACAAGTGTCACGTTGCTTCATTGGCTGTTTTCTTGAATAGAACCAGGACAGCATGCAAAGCCTGGGGGATGGAGCAGTATCATAACAACTGAGTATATAGGACAAACGGAAGACGGCACACATCAGCTTGTATGGCAACTGGACAGGCTATGATTGGCTGACGGAGTTTGCCTACACACACAGCAGTGGCATGCCATTCGCACTCACCATCTACTCAGTAAAAGAGGATCGGCTACCCTTGGATTACCTTGACATTGATCACAACCATTACCGCATTCTCGACATGGGAGTGATATTCATTGATCACCAAACAAGCGGCGTCATTGCTGATCTGATGTGGGGTTTGATATACTTACTTTTCCCTCCACACTCTCACACTCTCTTTCCAATCCTTCTCAAATGCTGGCACATGGTTCCTGCTCAGATCGCGGGGAGGCAACTTCCACAAGTCTTCCTTCTCCAGGCTCTTCTTGTAGCCAAGCGTCACAGTGGGGGTGAGCCAATCGTAGGTCACAAATGAGGAAAAGGAGGCGAGAAACTCTGGACACGTTCCCTGATATATAGGAGAGATGACATGGTAGGTGAGAGAGCAGAGAGAGCAGTGGTGGTGAGTGGGAGATGGATTGCAGCACACTCACCTCAAACTTGGCTCGGATGGCCTTGTTAGCGTCTGACACGCAGGCAAGGATGAACTCAAGGAGGGACAGCGTGAAGAAGGTGACAGCGATGGTGAAATCAAACACATTCTCTACGTATCCAGTCTGTGAACAGAGAGCATCAATTATAGACGGTGATGTAGGGTCTAGATGGTATGATATGGAGACAGCTGGAGGAGGCATATGGAGGGATGGCTAATCACAGGCGACGCGACTAGAACCGATATTGCAAACATTTTGAGTGCAGGACAAACAAGTGAATTAGCTTTATCGCTGGCATCTATAGAGAGAAGAGACAGGAAACGGAGAAAGGATAATAACGACAACAATAGCAGAGAAAAGTGAGAAAAAAATGGGACGCAGTTAGGAGGCAGGACAAATAGGAGAGACAAGAGAAGGAGAGATGGCCGAAAGGAGTGACGGCTGGGGGTCAGAACGGCTGGGGGTCAGGACGGATGGGGGTCAGGACGGCTGGGGGTCAGGGACGGCTGGGGGTCAGGGATGGCTGGGGGTCAGGACGGCTGGGGGTCAGGACGGTTGAGAGATGGTTGAGGGAGGGTAAGATGGATCACATATTAATTACTTGTATGGCACGGTCGATGAGAGAGTAGAGAGGTATGGCAGATCCAATGACCCAGAAAGCCCAGTAGATCCAGAGAATTCCACTGGTGAACTGGCCCCGGATCCGGTAATACTGTACGAGCAGGGCAGCCACCAGCTGTGGGAGAGAGAGAGAGGCAGGTTAGATACCCATCGGTAAGACCGCTAGGAGCAATGCAGAGGAAGGTAGAGTCACCATAGTGGCAGCGTTGAGACTGGAGGACAGGTATGCTGCCGCGGGTAGTCTGAAGTAGGAGGCGGTGTGGACGTCGTATGATCGGACAGCAACGGTGTTACCGAGCTCGGTGAGAGCCACACCAGCCAGCAGTACTGCCAGGATCTACAATCAGACAGGCAGACGGAGGGAACATAATAGTCTTACACTCGATACGGGCCAGGTAGTAGAGTGAGTATGAGTAGACAGGCATGATATTTGGTACAGTGGAGGGTCCCAATATTTACCCTCAGCACTATGCAGGCTGTTTGGTCAAAGGCTCATTGTAAAGGATTAAGAAGAGCTATCTGTTTGAGGCTATCTGGCTATCTAATTGAGACTCAAGCCAGCCTATCTACTCACTTTCATCACACAGAGCAGCCTACAGCCTATGACAACAGCCCTTCACTGAGGGTATGGGGGTATAGGGGTGAGGGGGGGGGGTTGGAAAACTCCGGGATTCCAGACAGTTACAGCAACCACAGATGGTGACATTCTTGAGATTGGATATCTACAGCTAGGAAGTGGATATCTTCTGCTGTCTCGTAGACAGGTGAACCAAGTAGATTCCAAGGAGAAACAACTCCTGACTCTGAGGTAAAGGGCTCAGACGGGTTAGTTGACACCAGCAATAGTGCAAATATAGAGAGTAAATACTAGAGAGAGAGAGAGAGAGAGCTACAATATCGGGTGTTATAGCATCAGTGCCATAGTATCGCCTTCATCTATAAAACATCGCACTGCTGGTCTCGCCGCGCTACTTGACAGATACAGGTGAGAGGCTAAACACGGCGACTGCATGTCATCACGATATAAAGTTCACAACGACCAGATTTCCAGATAAAACATTTCGGATCTGCCTTATCTAATCTGATATTCCACGTAATGGAGTTCGATGACTAAGCCAAATTGAGTAGTCGGAATTCAGTTTTTGCCAATAGCGGCATGGAAACTGGCTGTGGAAGACAACAAACTCTGGGACAAGACTGTTTGGTTGCTGCAGCCGACTGTGACGCAATCATTTTGAGGTACCAAAAATTTCTGCAGGAGTAAAGGCCTTGACGTGTCATTTCAGTCCAGTGAAGCGCAGTAGGCCTAACCGCAGGTTGAATGCATAATTTTACAAACAGCTAAACAACTGCTTATACTGGCATTCATGCAAACAGCAATGCAAAGATGCAACTAATAACATATAATCCCAATTCCCTGTCTGCTGTAGGCTACACATGTGTACAGGTACTTGGCGCAAGTTACACATAGTTACTGATCCATGGCGAAACGCAGCTGCTGATTTTGAGACAGAAGACATGATTGGACAAACTTATGTATGTGCACGCAATGCTAATGCTGGCAACAATTGAGTACAGGGAAATTATCATTGTATCATAATAATGTGGCAGTAGTGATTATATGAGTTCACATAACTATATGACATGTTGATGTATAGCCTAAAGTTCGCAGTCACTAACCGACTTGGTAGCACTGAGAACTGAGATGTTCTGTCGCAGTTCATCGTTTGCGTTACAGAGTGCAGCCAAGTAGAAGGGTAGGGTGATCCACAGAAAACCACAAGGCACCCATGAAACTACTGTCTGCTGAAAGCATTTGGTGAAGTCCGGCAGGGTGTCATTCCCAAGGTATTGCGTATTCCAGGTCACGTTGTCATCCTAAAAGTAGCCAATGCCGGCATTAATACAGGAGCATTACCGGGTATGATTACGTGAATAATAATCGAAAAACTTTGCTGTAACTTACCCAGAACACTGAACCACAAAATGTTTCGAAGTTTGATGAGCTAAGGAGCTCAACCATGATAGCTTTCTAGGAATATGAAATGTGCTAATATGATACGAGCATGGTAAACGAACGATAGCAATTGAGAACAAGCCAGGAGAGGCAGTCGTCCTAACCGGCTACTTGTGTGGTACCGTCGATTATAAAACAGAGTGCACGCTTCGAACCCCTGGCTTACCGTTCTCGCAGTTATAGCCTCACATTCAACGGCCGCTGGTCATGTGATCGGAGAGGGGGCCGAGTAATGTTATAGCGTGTCAACTCACTCCTTTTCTAGCATCCTCGACGCCGGTGTGAAGTTTATGTAAACGATCTGGCTATAAGTATTTCTTCGTGCTTTGCTTTACTCCTCGACATATCAATATAGTTCCAGTTGTAGTCTTCCAATTAACCAAGGGAAAATTGAGTAGTGTTGTTTTGCCGAGGCGTATTATTTGATAGGCCAGTAGAAAGGGTCCAGAGTTTCCTTCATAGAATCTCCACCCATGTTCTGAGAAGAGGTATGTTTGATTGTCAACAGTAAGAGTAAATAGCCTACGTACTGGATGAACATGTCTCATAGATTGGTGCACATAACCATGTGGAAATTTATCAGTGAAATTCAGATACATCGAGGGAAATATCTGGTGTAGTTTGATGGGGGATGGAAGAATAAAACCTGTAGCAGGACAAAGATTTATATCCATAATGATTTAAAATGTATAACAGATTACAATGTAAGCATGATGTATTATTATATATAGGTCGATTGAAGTGATCCAGATGAGTGGCATTAGAAAATGGCTGTTGGGAGACAGTCAGCCAGCCTGTGAGGCTGCCCGTCAGGACTTGAAATATTGTCTGCTCGAGAGTGAATGTGTCAAAAAGGTAACACTGCGTCTCAATGCTTTCACTAGGTTATCCTTCCTTCCATCTCACCCTCTCCTGTATACCCATGTTCCATCCATTATTCCTTAGCTATTTCACATGCACTCTGTGAAATAACAGTGCCTGCTGTTGTAGGATGGATACACACCTAAGCAGTGTCTCCATGGAACAGATGGGGCACGTGTACCTTCAGAATGTGTGCAACTGCGCGTGGCTTTCTTCGAGTGTAAACGATCATTGCTTGACATGAGAACTCGATTCCGAGGTCGTAAAGGGGATGTGTACCAAGAGGATGACTGATGCCACTGGGAAATGACTGAGATCGATTGACTATGTATTCAACTTTACTTCACTCAATAAAATACAGCATACCTGATTTCATTCCTGGCCCTGATTCCTTCACACAGTGAGTGAACGTATGCACAGCGAGTGAACGTGCCCACCCACAGTGAGTTAACATACGACCGGAAATCATAGGCTCTTCTACAGAGGCTTTATAGATGATGTCATGTGTATTCTAGGAGCAATTATGATAATGAGTTGGTTCCCTATTCCAGGTGAAGTAGGCTGTCCAGACAGCCAGACAATGAGTCACTACTTTCAGTGATATAGGTTCTGTTAGTATGATTTATCTTCTCCTGGACAGACTTGAGTCTGGCGATGGATGATTTGTGACCAGCGTTGATGCTACTATTAGACGTGATGTACACCACATCACCACCATCACACTGGACTGAGTAGCTGTGTGTGAAATAATCATCAGTTATTCTGCTTGAAGTTATCATCACTCCGTTAGGTGACAGGCAGGGGAGAAAACTCCTGACCAGCTCTTGGTCAGGGTTGATGCTGACGATAATCCCAAATCGACGGTCTGCAAGTCAACACAGGAAATCAGTTATGCTGTCAGTTACGCTGTCAGTGTATGATATAGATAGTGAATATTTGCCAACCTCGTTCTGATAACTGAGAAGCTGAGGATTTGTAATCACATACAGATACTGAGACCTCTGACGGCAGGTCATAGAACCTTCTGGAAACGTCAACCATCAATGGATCTTCCTCTACACATGATACGCTCTACAAACATCAAATTCTTCAGCACACGCCCAGAATTGAATAAACAAATGTTTATTACTGTTTGGACTATCTATAGAATCAAATAATGAGGTATAAATAGCAGTGTATATAGTTGATTATTTTAACCAATCATGATGAGCGTTGGTAGCAGCCCTCTCCTCTCAGCTTGGTATCAGTACATATATAGCCTATGCTGGACACTAAAAATGTTACAAGCAACTATCAAAATTCCTGATAATTTGCACAAAATGCTACAATATTTTGTCTGCTGAAATATCTACGTGTGCAGTACTGTATATGTAGTACTATACATACTATAGTACTATACATACTGTAGTACTATACATACTATAGTACTATACATACTGTAGTACTATACATAATGTAGTACTATACATACTATAGTACTATACATACTATAGTACTATACATTAAAGCTAATCGTTTTTCAGTTTCAATACTGGTTGTGCACTCTTTGCAATGTCTGCTTGTAATGCAGTTATTCAATACTCTTTGGTGACAGATATCGCCATTGGTAAATCACTCCGCAGACATCAAAGCTCTGCGCTATCGCGATAGCGATCATCACACTGTGTGTCAGTATCACTATCATATTTGTTTTTAGTGTCGGTCCAGCACCATCACATAATATCTGATGGTACTGCTACTGAACATGGCAGGCTTCACAAAACCGTGACAAGAGAAGCTTTAGAAATTATCTCCCTCTCATACATGTTGGAGGAGTTGGAAAGAGAAGATAACTCCAATAGAAGAGTACTTTTCTAGAAGAGTATATTTCTGCGACCACACTACCACTACCACCAGTATCCCACACTGTGCATGGCACAGTGTGGGATACTGGTGCGCAAAAATATTCTTGTCTTTGTCAATTTAATACTTATTTGAGTAAAGTATCTCTAACAGCTAACTACAAAGTAACGACTCAAAGTAACGGCTCAAGGTAACGACTCAAAGTAACGACTCAAAGTAACGACTCACATGATTTAGTAGGAATTTCAATTTTTAGTCAAACTTTCGTCAATTTTAAAATAGCAAAAATCACAATTGAAATAAAGCAACGTAGATTATCCAGCGTACATGATTGCATCCTCCTGACATGATTTACTGTAGCATCATTGAGTAAATAAAGGTAAATCAGTTGTCTAGAATTCTCCGGGAAGCTTGTCAGAGCTACATACCTCAACCACAGTGCCCACCATATATCTGTGAATGAATGAGGCCAGGGTTCCACACCTCAATCCTACAATGAGGATTTGGGGTAGTGGCCCGTTAACGGGTGCACAGATACAAGCCGCCGATGCTATGGTTCGTTCAACAGCTGATACGAGGTGAGAAGTAAGAACCAGTTTCTGAGTGCCTTTCTTTACTCTCTCTGAAAATGAAACCAGATGACTGGTTAGAGTTGTATTGGTAATATGTTAGTATCATACTGGTATGTATTGGTAATATGTTAGTATCATACTGGTATGTATTGGTATTGTGTTAGTATCATACTGGTATGTATTGTCATCGTATTAGTATTATATTGCTATGCATTGGTATTGTATTAGTATTATATTGCTATGCATTGGTATTGTATTAGTATTATACTGGTATGTATTGGTATTACTGAGTGAACAAGATGTGTACGGATAATTACCAATGCAAACACGCCACCATTACTGTGCATACTGTGAGGCAATGAGGTAGCGTATTATAGTATAGAAGAGGCTGTGGACACAGTCTAATGTTTCTATGGTAACGGATACAACGCATTGTCTCTGCAGCATCAGCAAACAGTTAGCTTAGGTATTTATGCTTCTGTTTGATTGAATGCTAGGGGTGACAGCAGGAGTGCGCTAGAACACTTACTGTTGACTATTCTAGCCGACGCGATTGGCTGTTCACTGGAAGACTCTGCGTAAGTCTGACGGTGGGTCGACTTGGCGTCAGTTTCCACATCCTCTACGTACAGGTGACCGAAGGTACTACTGGCACCGTCAAATATCACGTTACGGATTCCTATTCCTTCCGACATGGTCAGAAATGGAGCCTGAAAGGAGTGTTAGAATTAGGGCTGGATCGTAAACAGATGGTATATCAGAATCAAAGTGGATATTACATCATGAAACGGTGTGCATTGCATCGTGTTACTGCTGTCATGTGATGAAATCCAGAGCTGTTGTTTACCAAAAAAGTGTCCTACATGTTGACTCTGTTGTTGCTATAATTAGACCAGCTAGTACATTCTGTACCAAAGACCAGTATTGTTTACTGGATAGGCCTAGAGTCCCTTCCTATGTTTTCTCATAGATTTATCTAGAACACGTTGCAGCTCATACAAATAAGCTGCCATATAGCAGAGAGTTCATGGACAATGCCACATCTAACTTGGTATAGCAACAAAGATATTACTCCATACTCTCCGCCTTGATCGACACCAACCAATCAAAAGGACCTGCAGTCTACTGGCATAGCTAGACTGTGACAATGTGCATGTACATACATGTGTATGCATAGTATGTGTGTCGTAAGTATGAGCGCAACCTAATGTGGAAGTCTGCTACTAGCAATTTACTAGTCTAACTGGATGTCTTCCCCTCCTATGGATTGAAAATAGAGAGAAAGGGTGAATGAGGTATAAAGATAGAGAGGAGGGGGAGAAGGAGGACAAGGGAAAGAGAGAGGAGGAATATAGAGGGGAGGCAGACAGAGTTTATGTATAAACATGTAACTTGTAACGCGAGGTACTATGATGCCATACATTTCGACTCAGCCAGATATCACAGCCATCATATACAATGACAGATACTGTAGACTGGAATTGGTTTGCGACAGAACTTTTTTGCGAAGATTTGCGAATGCTCGAAATGGCAAAAAAAACATCACAAATTACAAAAATTTTTTCATCGAGGTTTCCTAGCATTTTTGCAAATATTTTCAGCGTAAAATAATTCCAGTCTACAGATACTCTGCTACTCGTTCCCAGTGTTATGCTTACAGTACTCTCTTTAGTCTCAGGGGGAGCTAACTCCATGACCTTGGTAGAGAGTTCAGCTTTGACATCATCCACGCTAGCGTAGGCGTGACCGCGGCTCAGTGTGACAACAAGCAGACGCTGGTAGTCAGTGGACTGCACCAGCTCTTTCCTTCCTTCATCTGTAGAGAACATCCAGTCATTTTCCCTGATAAAACAAACAGTGACCTCTGTTACCAGGTATATTCTCAGCATGCTACTGGTATCACGGCCTATTGGAGATAACAAGACTGTGTGCCAGGATTCTATGAGGTGTGACCCAAAAGTTCCATGGCTGATTTATTTATGCGAAACATACCGGACATATGGACTCAATCGAACTTGTCTCCTTCTAAGTAACATCCTGAGCTGCTAATGCAGTGATCCCAACACTTTACCCATGCCTGCATGCACTGTTCGAAGTTTTTCGCGAGACGCGTCTGAGCTTGACGTAGTCGTTTTTTGTTCAATGGCATCCACATCATCATAGCACTGGCCTTTCATCACCATTTTTAGTTTAGGGAACTGGTAGAAGTAGCTCGGTGCCAGGTCAGGTGAGTATGGGGACTGGGAGAGTACAGAAATGTTGTTCTCAGCAATAGTTGCAGCCAGGGTTGTGTGCACTGGAGCGTTATCATGGTGCAGTTAACAATCCACAGAATAATTCTGGCCTGATTACGTCTCTGAGATCAATGAGTTCCTCTTTGTATACATGTTGGTTTACAGTTTTTCCCTTTGGGACGTATTCACTACTCCATTAATAAAACACTATCAACATCACTCTCACGTGTGATTGAGATTGCCGTACTTTCTTAGGCCTCAGAGAGCCAGAATTCTTCCATTGGGATGACTGGAATTTTGTTGGAGGGTCACATACACAGTTGTTATACACATGGAATATTTTTGATAAGTCATGACTATCTGTTAGAGAATTTCCGCCCAATTTTTCTTGTGGTCCGCATTCAGAAATTTTAGGGATGAATCATTTCATAGCTAGATCTTCAGTAACAATACTGCTGGCATGTACCAAAATAAAGCCCAAACTCCGCACTCAATTCTCATAGCGTTTTTTCCTTCTATCCTGATTGAGTAGTGCAGAGATTTGCCCTCTCCCGCATCATCGGTTCAAAGGTCAAAGGACTGGACAAAGGTCTCCCACTCCTTCCATCATCTTCAATCCTTGTTTGCCCTTGAAAAGTGTGTGCCACTTCTAAACCCTCCCTCTACTCAAAGCAGCATCCCCAAAGGTGGCAGAATAAAAACAGCTTCAGTAACTGTTTTCCCAGTTTCACACAGACGTTGATGCGGGCTCGTCGTTCATTGGTAGATACCATTTAGTAAAAATCCGCCGATTGATCATACATTCCTGTTCTGTGAATTATTGGAGATTAAAAAACACAAAACAAAGCCTTTGTGGCTATGAGTAACCCAGATATACTACAACACATCATTTACACTTGCTTGAGAAAATCCAACGCATATCAAAATACCAATAAGTCCTGGAACTTTTGGACAAAATATCTATACTGTATACTGTAACCATAGAAAGCCTCACAATAGTAGCTATAACAGCAACTCAAAGAAAAATGCTTTATTGTCAATAGCTCTTTATGTTACATACAAGCTGGTAAGAAATTGCTAAAATTTCCAGGCGCTATTATTAAAAATACTGCTGATTTGAGGGAAACGCTATAGTTTGACAGCACTGAAATTTCTATGCTTACAGTATTATAGCAGAGGTGGCTGCTATTCTCATGCTATATATACACAGAGTACAATCTATGCTTGACTTGATGGACTAGGAGTTTGGTCTGATGTTAGATGCTGGCTAGTCACTATCTCACCATCAAACTACAGTCCTACAGTATAAATCATTCTTACAACTGACTGCACTGGGATTGCTGACTGGTTGGACCAAGCAGATATACCCGCATCCAAAGTGTCCAGGACAGACTGCTGCTGAGGAACCAGGCCTGCCACTACTACATCATAGGGATGGCCACTAGTCACTAGTCGTATGATAAACAGTCTGAGTAGGTCAGTAACATACCGGCCCTGGGGAGCGATAAACACAGCGAACTTGTTCTTGGACCTCTGCTCTTTATCTATCACATGTATGGTATAGCGGGGCAGTCTGTCATTGGTGGCTGAGTACAGCTGCACAGACGGCTGGTCTAGTCCTATACTCCGTCTACAACAGCAGAGCTGTACATTGGCAGACCTGGACCCTGCTGAGGGCTGAGGTATTCCCTCTATGTCGATGTGCCGCCTGTGTTACATCGCATTTAGTCTGCAATTAGTAGAGGAGCGCATGGCGACGTAAGAGTAAAAAATGCCTCCCTCCACTACAAGACCCGTGCCTAAAGAAGTGAGACATTCCCTCGGCTATAAGACACATAAAGTGAGATTGCTATATAGTATTTGATTTAAAAGATTTCTTTAGTTGTTCTACAATGGTGTTGACTCGTGAAAATAAGATTGCTTTACAACCACGCAGCATAAATCCTCATCAATGTTTTCGTAGGATTTATGTGTGTCTTATAGTTGAGGGAACATATGGCTGGAAGTGTATGACTGATCATACCCTGAGACGAGCCGGTGCTGCAGCATAGCGTAATACTGACACTCCTTGATCGACTGCAGCAGATCTTCGCTGCTGCTGTGACGCAAATTTTTCTGATCATGGAATGACGACTCCCAAATCTAGCAATGGCAATGATGATGACAACTGATTAATCAGGTTAGTCACAATACTTAACTATACCAGAAGATATATCCGGATGTATAAACACAAGAGTTGACTTTCATCATTCTCCCATCGATATGCGTTCAATACGGGAGTGTGCGGGCGTGAGGCGGAGTGTGCAGGCATGAGCGCGAAAATCGACAGGAGAATGACGAAAACCCAAGAGTCTCTGCTGCACTGAAAAACAATATGTTGGCACACAAGTGGTTCAGTGTCTTACTCCGGCTGCGGCTGATATCCAACTATGCAATAGAATAGGCCATCAGCAGGGATCTCAACATGGGTCCAGGAAGAATCCTTACAGCAAGGGTCAGGAGCTCATCAAGAAAAAGCTATGATATTGGGCAGTATCATGACGCCAAGAATAGCTTGGAATTGCCATATTATGACCACATTTTGTACATTTGCCGCATCAAAAACTGGTTTTTAGTTCATTAGGGAGATAGTTGGATACACATTACTTATGATAGTATTTTACTGACGGGAGGTGAGTGATAACATCCAAAATCTGGACCGGAACGCAAAAATCCGAGTGAGTCACATAAAATCCTTATGCTACATGAAATCCGTCCTTTCATTCTTACACAAGTTAAATATCTGAACAGTAACGATTAAATCTGAATAGTTAAGATCCCTGCATCAGTACAGACACCCATGATGAGAGAGAGAGGGGGGAGAGAAAGAGAGAGAGGGAGGAAGGGAGAGGAAGAAGGATCAATTACAAGTAGAAGATAAAAGAGATAATAGGGGAATGAAAGAAGAAAT